>Ga0207683_10004398_pt1 | contig 12181 bp, 8 predicted proteins | sample KBSM73metaG_FD_184333 | JGI IMG/M metagenome (GOLD analysis project Ga0207683, IMG submission 184333) | Miscanthus rhizosphere microbial communities from Kellogg Biological Station, Michigan, USA - KBS M7-3 metaG (SPAdes) (version 2) | ecosystem: Host-associated > Plants > Roots > Rhizosphere >...
CCGGAGAAGGTCAGGCTGGGACGCTGGCTCTTCTACGATAAGCGTCTCTCCGCCGACAACACGGTCGCCTGTGCCACTTGCCATCGGCCCGACCACGCATTTTCAGAGCCCACGGCGGTCTCCACTGGCATTGGTGGCCAGAAAGGGCGTCGCAAGGCGCCGTCGCTCGTGAACCAGGCCGACGCGCTGCTGCCGCACTTCTTCTGGGATGGTCGCGCAGGTTCACTCGAGGATCAGGCGCTTGGCCCGATCGGCAACCCGATCGAAATGGGCATGAACAACATGCCGAACGCGTTGGCTGACAAGCTGACGGCAATCGAGGGATACAGGCCGTACTTCAGGGCAGCCTTTGGTACGAACGCGATCACAAGCGAGCGCATCGCCAAGGCCATTGTCGCCTACGAGCAGACGCGCATGAGCGGCAACTCCGACTGGGATCGCTGGCGATACGACCGTGACGAAAAAGCCGTGTCAGATCAGGCCAAGCAAGGGCACGAACTGTTTTTCGGCAAGGCGAAGTGCCGCCAGTGTCATGCTGGCAACAATTTCACCGACAGCAAGTTCCACAATCTCGGCGTGGGCTGGGATCCGGTTGCGAAACAGTTCAGCGACGAAGGGCGTTTCGTCGTCACGAAGAAGGACGCCGATCGCGGATCGTTCAAGACACCGACGTTACGCGACGTGACCAGGCATCCACCCTATCAGCATGACGGCTCTGTCAGCACCCTGCGTGAGGTGGTTGAGTTGTACAACCGCGGAGGGCACAAGAACCCTTACCTCGACGTCAGGATGGAGCCGCTCGGTCTCAGCCCCACGGAAGTCGACGCGATTGTTGCGTTCCTGGAAACGCTCGAGGGCCAAGGGTACCAGGACAAAGCGCCGCAAGCGTTTCCGCAGTAGGCGCCTGTGAAGCAGGCGCGTCTAGAGACGCGCCTCTACGATCAGTTCATTTCGCGCGCGCTGATATCCAGGCCGAAAGCGGCTTGGCCTGCCGCTCCTTGAGCGCGGCGCAGTTCTCGATTCGCTCGATCGTCTGCTGAATGCCTCGCTGTGAGGAGGGAACCGGGTTCTTTTCGAAGAACGCGCGTACCTCGCGAGCGCGGGCCGTCGAGCAGAATCCCCCGGCGGATCCGACGATTGATGGAATGCCCTGGAACTCACCGAGGGTCTTCATAATCGTCTGCCAGTTGGTTTGCACGAATTCCCAGGCCATCTCCTGACTCCACGGCTGCAGCATCATCGTGCCGAGGATCTGGCCTGTGTCCTGGGTGCGGACGGCTGGTGAAAGCGCGTATTCGAGCGTGCGTTTCGACAACGCGGGATCCTTGAACCAGGGCAGAGCGCTCTGGAAGCGGTAGTACTCTTCGGGCTGCGCGGCGAGTGTTCCGAGCTTGGCGAGGTACTGATCGTAGAGCGCGCGATCGCCTCCCATGGCTGCCACCCGAAGAACCGTTGGGGCAATCGTTGCTGGCAGTGAGTGCGGATCCTTCAGATACTGCGTTGCCAGCTCGCGACTACGTTTCTGCACGTCGTGATCGTCACCGCCGATACCGACCAGGTCCAGCAGAGTCGCGCGCCGCATCTGGACCTCGTCGCTGTCCTTCGCGTCACCGGGCAGCCCCATCGCGCTCAATTGCTGCCCGAAGTGCGTGCGGATCCAGCCTTGATATGCGGGCTGATCGGCCGGCGATACGAGATCCTCGCCGATGGTCGCGAGCCGATTGGCCAGCATCCGGATGACGGCGCTCGAGCTGTCATTGGCAAACGCTGCGGCCACATCGAGGTAGACGCCAACGTCGTGGCGTCCGCCCCGAACCATCCACCATTCGTCGCCGAGCAGGCCCAAACGTTCGACTGGCGCGATCGTCTTCGACGATCGCGCCAATGCGCGAACGGCTTCAGCGGAGTACTCCGTGAAGTAATAGCCCCGGCTGTTGGCATTGGCGAACACGGCTGCCGGCGCGTCGGTCCCCTGCGAATTCTTCTCGCATCCATTCAGCTGGAATGTCTGTTTGGGACGGTCCATGACTTCACATCGAGGCTGACCGGAGGAGCCCTTGAGACACACCGGAAGCGTCCATGTCTGGTCTTCGCGTGCCGCAGCTGGAACGCCAACGAACCGGCTCATGCTGAGATCGACTTCTGTAGTCTTGGCAACACAACGCGTCTCCACCGAGAGGACTGGCGCGCCCGCCTTGTCGACGAAGCTGTGCATGATGCGATCGACTGGCTTGCCTGTGACTTTTGCGATTTCATTCCAGAAGTCTTCGCCAGCGGCGTTGGCGTACGAGAAGCGCTTCAAATACGACGTCACGCCCTGTCTGAATGCCTCGGGGCCCACGTAGGACTCGATCATGCGGAGCACGGCGGCCGTCTTCTGGTAGGCAATCCCATCGAAGACCTCGTTGATTTCAGCCGGGGTCTCGACTCTCATCCGGATCGGTCGCGTTGAACGCATTGCGTCGATGCCGAGAGCGGTTTGCGTATCGTTAGCATCGTCGAGCTCGACATGCCAATCGGGTCGCCAGGCCGCGACCGGCTTGTTCTCCATCCATGTCGCGAAGCCCTCGTTCAACCAGATGTCATCCCACCACTTCATCGTCACAAGATCACCGAACCACTGGTGTGCGATCTCATGCGCGATGACGGAGGCGACGTTCTTGCGCGTGGTCAGAGAGGAATTGGAGGGTTCTACCAGCAGCAATCGCTCGCGGAATGTGATGGCGCCGGCGTTCTCCATGGCACCCGCCGAGAAGTCGGGTACGCCAATGATGTCCAGCTTGCCGAACGGATATTTGATTCCGAAGTACTTGTTGTAGAACGCCAGTTGCTGTTGCGCGGCTTCGAGCGCAAAAGCCGTCAGTCCGAGCTTGTCCGGCGTCGAGCAGATACGAATCGGAATACCCTCCGATGCGCCCTCGCGGCAGACGAAATCGCCGACCAGCATCGCCGCAAGATACGTCGACATCTTCGGCGTGCGCGCGAACTTCAACGTGTGCTTCCCGGGATCCGGACCCGGCGTATCGGAGATCTGCCTGCCGTTCGAGATCGCGGTATCGGCGGAATCAACCATCAGCGAGATGTCGAAGGTGGCCTTGAAGGCGGGCTCGTCGAATGACGGGAACGCGCGCCTCGCGTCGGTCGCTTCCAGCTGCGATACGGCGTATTTCCGGCCGTTCGCCTTGCTGATGTAAAAGCCGCGCAACTTGTCGTTGAGGATTCCGTTGTACGCGATCTGAATCGTGGCTTTGCCTTCCGCAATCGGCTGCGGGACTGTAAACGTCGCAGTCTCGCGCGCTGCGTCTACGGTGACACGCGCTGTCTGTGTTCGTCCGCCAGAAGTGATCGTCACTTCCGAGAAGTTGATCTCGGCGGCGTGCAAAGTGATTGTGGTCGATGGTTCTGTCAGGACGACATCGATCGACTCCCGTCCGCGGAACGTTTCTTTTTCGAGGTCGGGGGCAAACCACAGCGAATAGTGTTCGGGCACCACGTTGCCAGGGAGTCGTTGTGCGCTGACAGGGACGGCAAAAAAGAGGATGAGTGCGACTAATCGTGAAACTCTGACCATTCTCCCAAGGTAGCAGATGTGGGACGGGTGGGACGGATGGTGGGACGAAGCCCGGCCGCAGGCTACCCGGGCTTGGCAGCGATTTGGCAACGCACAGGTACGGATCCTACGCGGCACGCAAATTCGCGCGGAAATTGCCGTAGCAATCACAGTTTTGGCGGTCGCCTTGGGCAAGGCGCTTTGAAGAGGAGGTTGTCCGTGACCAAGTGGTTGTGTGCACTGACACTGGCGGGGTTTTGCGCGGCCTGCGGCGGCCCTACCACGGAGCAGCCGGCGACCGGGGCCACGACCGAGGAGGGCACGTCGCCCGCTGCAGTCGCGGAAAAACAAGAGAAGTCAAACCTTCCGACGTATCGGGAAGTGACGATTCCAGCGGGCACGACGCTACGACTGGATCTTCAGTCTGCCGTTTCATCTGACGGGAGTCAGGTCGAGGATACGGTCCGCGCATCACTGCGTCAGGCAGTGAGCATCGAAGGCAAGGCGGTTCTGCCGACGGGGACCGAGCTGGTAGGAACGGTGACAGACGTCGCACGGTCGGGACGAGTGAAGGGGCTGGCGCGAGTTGCGTATCGATTCAACTCCCTTCGCTACGATAGCGAGCGTTACCCCATCGCGACCGCAGCAATCTCGCATCAGGCGCAGCCGACGAAGAAGAAGGACGCAACGAAGATTGGTGTCGGTGCCGGCGTCGGTGCGGCGATTGGCGGCCTGCTCGGTGGCGGCGGTGGAGCGGTCAAAGGCGCGGCGATTGGTGGAGCAGCCGGAACAGGTGCCGTGTTAGCTACGCGCGGAGACGAGGTGCGCATGGGGCCAGGCGCGAACGTGTCCACAAAACTGACGGAGCCGTTGACCGTACGCGTGAAGATCTAGGGACGGCGGGTCTGAAGCGTGCGGTTCGCCGGGTCTAAAGGGCAAGACCCGGCCTACGCTGGCTACGATTCGGCTTCGGCCAGGCCGTACTTTTCAATTCTCGAATACAACTGCGCGCGTGTCAGGCCCAGGAGCTTGGCCGCGCGCGTCTTGTTGTGTCGTGCCTGCATGAGCGCTTTGACGACGAGGGAACGCTCGATGTCCTCGAGATTGACCCCGCCCGCCGGAAGCGACGCCGTGGTCTCATCATCGCCGCGCGCCGGCCGCCGCGGTGTGACCGGCAGGTGCTCACTTCGAATGAACCCGCCGTCGGCGAGGATCACGGCACGCTCGATGGCGTTTCTCAGCTCGCGCACGTTGCCCGGCCACTCGTAGGTCAGGAGGTGATCCCTGGCCTCGCGTGAGATACCGGCAGCGGGACGTCCCACCGTCTCGCCGATCTCCGCGAGAAACGCATCAGCCAATTCGAGCACGTCATCGAGGCGGTCGCGAAGCGCCGGCAACGAGATCTCAAATACGCCGAGACGATAGTAGAGGTCCTCGCGAAATCCTCCTCGTTGCATCGCAGCGTGGAGGTCGCGATTGGTCGCCGCAATCACGCGGATGTCGGCATGGAGGACGCGAGTGCTGCCGAGGCGCATGAACTCACGCTCTTCCAACACTCGCAGCAGCTTGGCCTGAACCGTAAGCGCCATCTCGCCGACTTCGTCGAGGAAGAGCACGCCACCGCTTGCCTGTTCGATGCGCCCTGGCTTGGTTGACACTGCGCCGGTGAACGCGCCCCGTTCGTGTCCGAAGAGCTCCGACTCGAGCAATTGATCCGGGAGCGCCGCGCAGTTGATGGCGACAAACGGCCCGTGGCCGCGACGCGATGCGTGGTGGATGAATCGCGCGACGACCTCCTTGCCGGTTCCAGATTCGCCGGTGAGCAGCACCGTGGTCTCGGTGTGCGCGACTCGCGCCGCATGCGCCAGGACATCCTTCCACTGCTTCGATTGACCGACGACGCGCCGTTGCCCGGTGCGGGCTTCGAGCTCGCGGGTCAGCGTCGCGACCTGCGCTTCGAGGCGTGCTGCCTTTTCGCGCGACTCGGCCTGGCTTCGCGCCGCTTCCGCGAGGCGCTCGTGCGACAGCGCCAGCGCCAGATGATCCGCGACGCGGCGTGCGAAGTCGACGTCCTCTTCGCTGAATCGATCGGTCTGCCGCGCCAGGAAGAAGAGCGACCCAAATACCTCCGTTCCCAGCGGCATCAGCACGCGAAGCGCCGACCGCACTCCGAGGCGCCGGAAGATCTTGCCGCGCAGACTGGTCGACGAAACCTCTGCGTCGACGTCGTGAATGACGTAGGCATCACGATGAAGCTGGGCCAGGTCATCGCCGCTCAGAGGCTGCGGTTCGAAAAACTCAGGTTCACCTGTCGCGCCCGCCATCGCGTAGACGCGAAACGACGTACCGTCTCCACCCCAGGACGTGATCGCGAGGATGTCGTGCGGCAGGCCGCCGCGAACGACCTCGGACACTTTGTCGAACACGTGACGGATGTCGAGCGCGCCCGCCATCGTCTGGAGCAATCCTCGCAGGCTGTCGATTCGCTCGCGCCGCAGTTTCTCGCGATCGACGATGGCATCGTGTTCGAACGCGAGTCCGAGCAAATCGACGACGTTGTCCATCAGTTTCTGATGGGCAGCGCAGAAGGCGCCCTCACGGCTCGACGTGAGCCACAGGGCCCCGTGCACGCGGGCGCCTTGCCGGATGGTACAGACGATGCGTGAGTGCGTCGTGCCGTCGATGGCGTCGACCTGCGTGGCGGGATCTCCAACGAGATGCCTGGTGACCTCCACCTCGCCACTTTCGCCAGCGGAGTACAGGACGAACGAATCGGCGCGACCGAGTCGAAGCACGTGGAGGCGCTCGAACGGAATCGTCTGGCGGAGCGTTCCGGCCACACCGGCAACCACTTCGCGAAGACTTGGCGCTTCCGCGACCAGGCGCGCAACCGACGTCAGCACGTCCACCGGATCAGCCTGGACCATTACTGGATCCATGTCGAAACAACTGCGGGATCGCCCTCGGGCGCGCGCGCCCAGGTCGAGACCCACCAGTATAATCCCTCCTATATGCCCGTCTCGACGCCCGCCCGCGTCGCGATCGTCATCGCTGCGCTCGTGGCCGTCGTCGTGGGACCCTGGTGGATCAGCCCCGAACGGCGCGTTCATCGCCTGCCCGCTGACCTGGCGTCTACGCTCAGCCACGAAGAGGCTGAGCCTAATCTGCCGGCAATTACCGCAGTGGTTTCATTGCAGTCGCATCTCACTACTGATGTCTTGGTCGATGTGGATGGCTCCGCGAGGCGCGATGCGGGCGGCGACGAGGCGGCGGATGCGCACGGAGTGTCGATCGCTCTCGCGAAAGCCGACGGCCGCTGGCACATTACGAGCGCGCATGTGCTCGCCAGGGATGCAGGCTTGTGAACACGCTCACTCAAGGGCTCACGTGGGTCGATCTTCAGTTTCACGGCCGACCCCAGGTCATCGCCGCCGCCCTCGTGCATGGGCGCGGTGGCGTTGCCATCATCGACCCCGGACCAACGACGTGCCTGCAGACGCTCGAGTTGGGGTTGCAGGCGAGCGGAATTCGTTGGCCGGATGTCCGGCAGATCCTACTGACGCACATTCACCTCGATCATGCGGGCGCGGCCGGCACCATCCTGCGCGAGCATCCGCACATCAGCGTCCTCGTTCACGAACGAGGCGCCAGGCACATGGCCGATCCGAGCCGCTTGATCGAGAGCGCGACACGGATTTACGGCGACCGGATGGAGCACTTCTGGGGGGAATTCGCTCCGGTGCCGACAAGCAATCTCGTGCCGCTTACCGGAGGAGAACGGATCGAGGTCGGCGGACGCACCTTCGACGTCGCCTACACGCCGGGACATGCGGCGCATCACGTCAGCTTCTTCGACGCGTCGAGCGGCATCGCGTTCGTTGGCGACACGGCAGGCGTTTGCATCAACGGCGGTTACGTGCTTCCGCCGACGCCGGCGCCCGATATCGACGTGGAGTTGTGGACCGCAAGCGTCGATCGAATCCTCGCGTGGGCACCCGCGACCCTGATGTTGACGCACTTCGGCCCGGTGACCACCGTCCGTCCGCACCTTGCGGCGCTGCTCGAGAACCTGAAAACGACCTCCGGTATCGCGTTATCGCTCTTGAAGGAGGCGGGCACTGACGAGGAACGAAGCCGTGCCTTCGCCGAGAAGCTGCGGCACGTGCTCAGAAGCCACATGACTGAATCGCAAGTGACGACTTACGTTGTGGCCGCCGCGTACGAGCACCTATTCAGTGGGCTCGCACGCTATTGGCGGAAGAAGGGCGCCGTGGCCTAGCTGCTGGGGGTGGCCGTTGACTAATTTGCCATCGCGAACTGGTGGTCCGCCCGTGTTGCTGATTGAGCCATCGATTTGGGGTCGACGAGCAGGCGCAACGCATAACCCATCGGGGTACCAGTCGACGTCTTGTGCGGGCCCACGCGATAGACAGCCGACAGCACCTTTCCCTCCTGAAGGGCCACGGGGAGCTCTCCGTCGCGCACGGGCCGCTCAACCTGGAAATGAACCAGGCGATAGAGCGGAATCAGGGCTGGGACCTGGCACTCGACGAAGGCATCGACTTCACTGACGTCCCGCATCACGACCGACACGAACCGAAGGGTGCCACTGGAATCGCGCCATGTGAGCCTCGCCGGAATACTGACCTTCTTGCGATTGCCGATCCGTGGCAGTTCGTTCACTGGAATCTGTCGCGTGTCGATTCTCTGAATCACGTGGGCCCCCTGGGAAGTCCGCCTCACCAATTACTTTCAATGTGCAGGCCCACGAAAATTCGAGATGGTCGGATACCGACGAAACTCAGTAAATTGCTGATTTGAAAGGTGAAACTCTCTGTTCGCGTTACGAACAGATGTGAGACGAAATGGATATTTGGTATCCATGAGGGTGTATACCTGATTACAAGGTATCCGCAATTTCACCTTCCAGCCCCAATCTGCGCATCTTGAGGTAAAGGCCTCGTCTGGTCAGTCCCAGGACTCGCGCCGACTCGGAGATGTTCCCGCGAGTGCGATCGAGCGTCGAAATGATCAATTGGCGCTCCACGGTTTCGACGGCTGCTGCGAGGTTGCCGGGGGCGAAGTCGGCCGGCGAGACCGGCGCCGCCATGTCCCCATGGGCCTGTCGGCGTTCAGGAGCTGCAAGGTCGGCCGACAGATGTTCGGGCTCGATCGTGCCGCCTGGCGAGCTCATCGCGACGGCCCGTTGAATCTCGTTTCGCAGCTGGCGCACATTGCCCGGCCACCAGTACCGGGCAAACAGGTCGAGCGTGGAGGAGCTCAGGGTGACCTCCGGCTTGCCCAGCCGCTCGCAGGCGTCCCGCAGAAAGAACGTGCTCAAGTGTGGCACCTCTTCCCGCCGCTCGCGCAGCGGCGGCACCTGGATGCGGATCACACTCAGCCGATAGTACAGGTCTTCGCGAAACTTGCCTTCCGAGACACGCTGTTCAAGGTCTGCGTTGGTGGCGGCAAGCACCCTGACGTCGACCGCCTGCGGACGCGTCTCGCCGACGGGCATGATCTCGCCCTGCTCGAGGAATCGAAGCAACTTCGGTTGGATATCGAGCGGCAGATCACCGATCTCGTCGAGGAACAGCGTTCCGCCGACTGCAGAGCGGATGAGCCCCTGCTGGTCTGTGACCGCGCCGGTGAAACTCCCGCGCCGATGTCCGAACAACTGACTATCCGCAAGTTCCCGCGTCGTTGTCGTGCAGTTGTAGGGGAGGAACATCGCCGCGCTTCTGGGAGAGCCCACATGAATCGCGCGCGCAACGAGATCCTTGCCCGTGCCGCTCTCGCCGGTGATGAGCACGGTCAGGTTGTGTCCCTGGAGTCGCTGAATCTGGTCGGCCAGCCGATTCATCGCCGGTCCAGCACAGATGAACCCTGGGAGGAGCGGTTCGAGCGATCGACCGTGTTGCTGATCGACAGTCTGACTTGGACGCTCTCTTGCCCCGCACAGATCGAAACCCTGTCGCGAGATGGCGGTGAACATGCGCAGTCGAGCCGCGGCGACATCAGTGAGCGAAGCCGTCAGCTGCACGACACAACGGCGTGTGCCGTCCTCCTGATCCGTGCCGAGTGGTTCCACGAGGAGCAGCCTGTCACCGTGCTCTGAATGCCCCTGCCGCGCCGCATGTGCCAGGCTCATCGCGGCCGTGCCATCGCATCCCGCCGCTGCGACAACGCGTACGTCGCCGCCAGCGGATTCAGTGAACACGGCCACGGCCGACCCTTCAGTGACTTCGAGCAACGCGGCGGCGGTCTCGCGCGCAAGCAACTCTTTGAAAATTGCGGCGTCGACCAGCCGCCTGACGATCCCTTCGTCGGCATCAGAAGGCGAGACGACGAAAACTCTCGGCGGAGCTGAATTCAATTGTTCTCGAACTGTCTGCACCTCGGCCAGATCGCGCTGGGCACCAAGAGACGCGAACTCGCCGGCCGCTTGGTCCAGGTACTTATCCGCGAGGGCCGGCGATCCGGCGGCCACCGACAGCCTGCCAAGTGCGAGATGACTCAGGGCCGCCTGATATCGCTCACCAAGCAGTTGAAAGACATTGGCGCTTTGAGCGAAGTCGTGGTGAGCCGCCTGCGGACGTGGCGAGCGCTCCCGCACGAGCCCGCGGATGCGGAGGAATTCGCCCCAGTTGGCCGGAGCCCTGCGCGGGTCGAGACGACCTTCACACGCTTCCAGCCGTTGCTCGGCCTCGCGCAACCGTCCCGCTCCGATCAAAGCTTCGCAGGCTGCGAGGTCGGCCTGTATCAGATCACTCTGCGGTACGCCCGCGGCCTGCGCGAGCGCGTCAGCCATCTCTACCGCTTCTTCGAACGCCTGCCGCCGGGTGGCCAGCTTCACGCCGAGCACTTTGAGCGACCACTCGTACCAACGCATGGTCTGGGTGCCGTACGCTCCGTATGCTTCGCTGGCTTGTCGCAGATATTCTTCGGCACGCTCATATGAGCCGCGCATCAGGTGGATCTGCGCGAGCGTGTCGAACACGGCGCCAGTGGTCTCATGAAATTGAACGGCGCTTCGTACTTCGAGCGTCCGTGTGAGGACCTGCTCAGCACGCTCGAGATCGCCGAGCTGCACGAAGATCTGTCCAAGTGTCGCCAGTGCGACCGCGAGACCATGGCCCGATCCGAGCGACTGGTGCAGCGCGACGCTGCGCTCGGCGAGGACGAGGGCCTGATCGTGACGATGCTGCATCAATGCGACGTTCGCCTGGTTGTGCACGATCCCCGCGAGCACATCGTCGGCAGGGATCGACATGGCGAGTCGCTCACCTTGCCTGAGCGCGGCGATGGCTTCGTCGGTTCGACCAGACTGTGCGAGCAGCACTGCCGACAGTGAGTGAACCAGCGCGAGATGACGACGATCGCCCACGGCGTGAAGCGCCGACGCCGCCTCAGTGAGGTGCTCGCGCACGATGCCCGAGTCACCGACCTGCTTGTAGCACAGCGCCAGTTCGTAGTGGGTGAGACCGATGGCGCGCGAGTCGTGCGCCAGTTCGGCGTGCTTGAGCGCCCGGGTGTGGAGCGCGATCGCGCGTGACTGCTCGCCTCGCGCGAAGGCGATGCGGCCGTGCAACCGCCATGCGTTGGCGAGGCGCGCGTCAGAAATCGCCTCTTTGAGCGTATCGGGAGCGCGGCCCATGACGGACGAGGCCTGCGCGAGATCGTCCTGAAGCAGCCAGGCTTCCGCCAGGGCGGCGCGGACGCCGAACTCGTCATCACGGCTAAGCGAGCCGCTTTTCAGGACTCCCTGAAGGAGCGGGGGAACCTCGGTTCCCCGGCCGCGTTCCAAGGCGGCAGCGACGCGAGCCAGAGTGGAAGAAAGCTGTGCAACTGCCACGACAGGAGTATACGAAGTATACACATGAAGGGAAGGGCTATAATCTCTGGTCCAAATGCCGCTGGCGGCCTCTGGCGTGACCCATCAGGGCCGCCGCTCGACAAACGAAGATGCCTGGCTCGTCGATCTCAACCTCGGCCTATTGGTGGTCGCGGATGGGATGGGCGGGCACAACGCGGGCGAGGTGGCTTCGGCACTCGCAGTCAAGGCCATTCGCGACGTTTTTCAGAGCGACGGAAACCCACCCAGCCAGGCTTTGTTGATTCGCGCGGTTCAGACAGCGAATCAACAGATCCTGGCCGCAGCTGCTGAACAACCCGCTCATTCAGGAATGGGAACGACAGTCGTTGCTGTCCTCATCGTGGACGAGAGCGCCTATTACACGAGCGTCGGCGACAGCCGCATCTATTTGTGGCGCAACGGCCATCTGACGCAACTGACGCGCGACGATTCCTGGCTCGCCGAGACCTTGAATGGCGACAGCGAGCAAACCCACGACATGGGCTCACACCCGATGCGTCATGTGCTGACCAAAGTTGTCGGCCTCAGACCAGAGCTCGAGCCGACAGCCTCAGAGTGCCCACTCGGTGAGGGCGATGCGTTGCTGTTGTGCAGTGACGGTGTGCACGGCGCTGTTCCGCACGAGCTGCTCGCCACGATGATGGCCAGTCAACGCGGTGTGGAGGATGTGGCGCAAAACGTCGTGCGCTCTGCGATCGCCAGGGGAGCGACCGACAACGTGACTGCCATTGTCGCGCGTGTTGGTCGCTAGCGGG
>Ga0207683_10004399_pt1 | contig 12179 bp, 9 predicted proteins | sample KBSM73metaG_FD_184333 | JGI IMG/M metagenome (GOLD analysis project Ga0207683, IMG submission 184333) | Miscanthus rhizosphere microbial communities from Kellogg Biological Station, Michigan, USA - KBS M7-3 metaG (SPAdes) (version 2) | ecosystem: Host-associated > Plants > Roots > Rhizosphere >...
AACACGCGCGGCTGGACCGAGAGCGCGTGGAGCTCGGGCGGCAGCGCCTGCAGCACGAACATCGCGAAGCCGTCGTGGCAGACCTCGACCGCGTGCGCGATGCGCATGAGCTCGGACGTCTCCGCGGTCGGCGATCCGCAGACCGGCGTCGCGGTCTACAACGGCGGCTCGTGGCAGGTCGTCGGCGGCACGAGCGCGGCATCGCCGCTCGTCGCGGGCATCTTCGCGCTGACCAAGAACGGCAGCCGGACCTCGCAGTTCGTCTATCAGAACGCGTCGGCGTTCCATGACGTCACCAGCGGCACGAACGGCAGCTGCGGCAACATCGTGTGCAAGGCCGGCACGGGCTGGGACGGCCCGACCGGCGTCGGCACGCCGAACGGCGCGACGCTCGCGATGCTCGGTGGCGGCGGCAACGGCTCGGGATCCGGATCGGGCAGCGGCTCGGGCTCGGGCTCGGGCAGCGGCATGGGCTCCGGCGGCGGTAGTGGCTCGGGCGGCGGCAACGGCTCGGGCATGGGTTCCGACGGCGGCGGCACCGGCTCGGATCCGGGCACCGGCTCGGACGGCGGCACCGGCTCGGGCGGCAACGGCGACAACAACGGCGGCGACGGCAACGGCAGCCGTGGCGGCTGTGCGGCCGGCGGCAGCGCCGGTGGCCTCGCTCCGTTCGTGCTCGCGCTCGGCGTCGTCGTGATCCGTCGCCGTCGCTCCCGGAAGTGAGTCGCTGCAGCTCCGGGAAGTGAGGCGCCGTCGCTCGGCGTGCCCGTGATTCTCGCTCAGTGGGCGCTTGCGCTACAGCTGGACACGCGGGCGCGCTCCGGAGTCGACACTTCACAGGAATTCACAGCAGTCCACAGCCGGGAGCGGTGCGGGAGCCGGCCAACGGCTTGCTTAACGCACCGCGCATGGCGGCGGCTCTAGTCGGATTTCTGAAGACGTTTGGATTGGCGATGCGACTTCAATCCGCGGAGCCAGATCTGTCGTTCTGGGACGCCTACGACCATGCCGCGGCGGCGGTGGACGCCTCGACCGCGCACGTCGAGCCCGAGCTGCTGCTCGCGATCGCGTTCGTCGAGAGTCGCTTCGATGTCACCGCCACCTCGCGCGTCGAGGGCAAGCGCCGGCGCACCGGCCACTACGCGAGCATGAACCCGCCCGCGAACCTCAACGCGAAGCAATCGATGTACTGCGGTCCGCTGCAGACGTTCGCCGGCTCGTGGGCCGAGTGCATCTCGCTGCGCGATCCGCACGCCGCATATGCCGCGGGCGCCGACGAGCTCGAGCACTGGCTCCGCGACAGGCGCGTGCGCGGCGATGTCACGCGGGCGCTCGCCGGCCACGGCTGCGGCAACCACGGCGTGACGACCGGCAAGTGCAACTTCTATCCGCAGCGCGTGCTGTGGCAGCAGCGCCGGTTCGCGATGGGCCTCACGCCGGCGAACCACGCCACGCAGGCGCAGGCGCGTACGGCGCCGCGCAGCTGATCAGCACTTCGACGCGCGCAGCGTCGGCTGCAGCACGATGCGGATCGTGTGGTGGCCCGAGTACGCCGTCGTGATGTGCAGGCGGACCGGGACCGAGGGTCGCGTCGCGCACACGATCGGCGTCGACACCTCGAACGGATGGCCGTCGGAGAGCACGCCGACGCCGTCGACCGTGAAGTTCTGGATCTGCGAATGCTCGCGGTCGACGTGCGCCTCGATGCGCGCCTCCCAGCCGGACGGGATCACGAGGCCGGTTGCGACGTCGGTGACGGTCCCGTCGAACGCAACGTCGACGTCGATCTTGCCGTAGTCCTCGCGCGTCATCTGCACCGACTCCGATGCCGGCTCGTTCACGTGCGCATCCTCGACATCGAGGACGACCGGCGCCGACGCATGCTGGAACGCCGTGGCGAGCGAGTGATCGGGCAGCGCGTGCGGGAGCTCGACGAAGGATGCGTGGCCGACGAGCGCGAACCCGAATGCGGCGGTGACGAGCGTGACCATGCCGATGTGCGCGGCGACGAACCGGCGCAGTTCGGCGAACCGGCGCGCGATCACAGCGAACATCTCGGCGCCTTCGGCGGGATCCTCGGTCTCGATCCACGCGCGCTCGATACGGAGCTTGCGCGCCATCAGCGCGATCGTGCCGGCGCTGGCGATGATCGGCAGCGTCATCCAGAACGTCGCGGTGTCGCGCAACGCGATCGCGATCACCAGCGCCGTGACGGCCACGATGCCGGCGGGGACGGCCGCGCGAGGGCCGCGCAGCTTCGGCGATAGCACCGCGAGCGTGGCGACGAGCCCGACGAGGGCGGCGAGGATCACGTCGCCCGCGTGATCGCCGAGCGAGTGCTCGATGAAGCGGTTCGGGGGCCAGCCATGGACCTGCGCGGCAAGCCGGAGGTACGCGAGCGTCGCGGGACCGACGAACGCGGCCGCCATCACCGGCAGCGCAGCGCTGCGAACCTCGAGGCGATGCGCCATGCGACGCGCGACCTCGTCGGGGTGGTCGTGAGCGAGCCGCTCGAGATCGTCGTGGAGGTCCTGGCCGGGCAGCACGCACTTCGTCATCGCGACGGCGAAACGGTGCTCGGCGATCGAGCGGGCGATCGCGTAGATCAGCGCACCGCCGAGCCACGCGGCGAGCAGGCCGGTCGCGATCACCGCGGGATCATCGGGCGGAAGCAGATGACCGACGATGCGGCTGATCCGCGGCGAGCCCGCCGAGCCGACGAGCAGCGCGCCGATGAACGCCATCGTCAGCGATGCGGCCATGCGTGCACCGCGCGCGACGACGACGCGGCGGATCGCATGCGGCATCGTCACCAGCTCGTCGCGACGCCGGCGGAGCAGGTCGACGCGGCGCGCCGTCGCGCCATCGATGGGGTCGCGATAGATGTCGGTCATCCCGACTTCAACGCACGACGGCGCTGTTCGATTCGCGCGGCAAACGCCTGGAAAGACGCGGGGCTACCTCACAGCGACTGACAGGCGGTCGCGAGAGCGCGGGCGTGGTCGTCGGCGATCTGGTCGAGCGGTACCTTCGTCGCGTCGACGCCGCCGCTCCACGACTGGTCGACGACCTTCGCGGTGGCCGTGCCCTCGCCGCAGTAGCCTGCGACCTGGCGCGCGCGCGTGAGATCGATCGTCGCGACGCCGCTCGCATCCGTCGTGACATCCCACGACAGCGGCTCTCCTTTGCGGAAGCGCACCTCGACGTGAACGGCAACGCCGGGGGCCGGCACGGCGTGATTATCGCTGCACGGCCCGGGCTCGTCGGACGTGAACATCTGCTTCGGATCGCCCTCGACGGGGACCCAGCGCTTGTTGACCTTGGAATCGGGCAGCTCGATCACCGCGACGATCCCGGCGATCGCGATCGCGGTGAGGATGCTGCCGCCGACGATCAGCTCGGTCCGGGTATCGGACGACAGCCGCGACGGCAGCTGGTTGCCGTAGACGTCCGTGTTGTTCGCGTCGGCGGCGGCGAACAGGATCCCGAACGCGCCGATCGCGCCGAGTCCGAGCGAGACGCCGACCATGGTGCCGACGCCGGTGAGCTCGCGCTTGGCAGACTCTTCCTGCTCGAGGTGATCGCCGAACAGCTGCGGCCGGCACAGGCCGTGCGCCATCACGGTCGCGTGCACGCCATCGCGCTCGTCGAACGTCGCGGTCTGCGTGCTACCGACCTGCTGCTCGGACGTGCGCGAGTGCTGGCCGCGATACTCGCCGGTCGCACCCCACTCGCTGGTGCGATAGCAAGCGGCGACGAGCGCGAGCGCAGCTACAGCCCCGCGCCGCATCACATCCGCTGGAGCAACAGCGAGCCCAGCGAGTAGCCGGCGCCGAACGAGCACATCACGCCGAGGCTGCCCTTCGCGAGGTCATCGCTGTGACGCGAGAACGCGATCAGCGACCCGGCCGAGGCGGTGTTACCGAACTCGTCGAGGATGATCGGCGCCTCGGTGCGCGTCGCGGTGCGGCCCAGCACCCACTCCGCCACGACCTCGTTGAGCTTTTGATTCGCCTGGTGCAACCAGTAGCGTGAGACCTGCGAGGGCTGCAGATCGTTGCCTGCGAGGTGCTCGGTGATGAACTTCGACGCGAGCGGCACGACTTCCTTGAACACCTTGCGACCCTGCTGGTGGAACAGCTTGTCGGTGGAGTCCGCGGTGTTCGGGTCGCAGCGGGTCAGATAGCCCAGGTTGTTGCGGATCGCGGTGGCCGACCACTTCGACAGCATCTTCGTCGACAGGATCTCCCAGGCGCCGGGCTTCGCCTTCGCAACGGGCTCGACGACCAGCGACACGCTGGCGTCGCCGAAGATGAAGTGGCTGTCGCGCTCGCGCCAGTTCATGTGGCCGGTCGTCAGCTCGGGAACGACGACGAGCGCACACATCGCGGTGCCCGCCTGGACCGCCTGCGAGGCGACGATCGTCGCACCGGTCGCGGCCGAGCAGCCGAGCGACATGTCGAGCGCCCAGCCGCGCGCGCCGATCGCTTCCTGGACCTCGATCGCGATCGCCGGATAGAGGCGCTGCAGATTCGACGCGCCGAGCACGACGAGATCGATGTCCTCGCCGGTCTTGCCCGCCTTCGCGAGCGCGCGCTTCGCCGCGTTGACCGCGTACTCGGCCTGCACGCTGAGCGCCTCCTCCGGACGGTCCGGGATGTTCGGGCACATGCGCTCGGGATCGAGCAGCCCGGTCTTGTCCTCGACGTACCGGTTCTTGATGCCGCTGGCCTTGACGATGAACTCGGCCGAGCTCTCCTTGAGCGGCTGGCGCGTGCCGGCGGCGATCTCGTCCGCGTGCTTGGCGTTGGTGCGGCGTACGAACTCGTTGAAGGCGACGGCGAGCTCGTCGTTGTTCAGGACGGTTTCGGGGTGCCACACGCCGTGGCCCGTGATCGCAGTGCCAGTCGTCGTCCGCGCCATGATGCGGCGGAGTTGGTCACATCATGGGCCCTTGCGCAACTCGGTCTCGACCTCGGCGAGGGCGGTTCGTAGGAACGCGGACGACGGGTCCGTCGCGATCGCCATCTTGAGCTGCAGGATCGCGCCCTTGAGGTCGCCTCGGCGCAATGCAATCTCTGCCTTGCGGTAATAGACGAGGGCGCGCGAGCTCATCTGCTGGTTCGCGCCTGCCGAGACGGGCACTCCGCTCGGCGGTGTCGAGGAGGTCGGACCACTCGGAGCGGCGCGCCCCGCCGCGGCCGCGGCCGCGAGATCCTCGGCCTTGAGCGGCTTCATCCGCTGGGTCGACATCGCCTGGCCACGGAACGTCTGGTAGGCGCCGGCCGCGATGCCGTAGGCGCTGGTCACCGCGTCGAGCTCGTCGGGCGTGAGCCCGTTGCGATGGAGATCGGGATGCGCGATGCGGGCGATCTTGTGGAACGCATCCTGTGCGTCCTCGACCGATGCATCCGGCTTGAGATCGAGGATCGCGTGTGCGGCGCCGGCGCGTCTTGCGATCACCCGCTGCGCCCACAGCAGAACTTCGGCGCGGGTACTACTCACTGCGCTGCGCCCTCCTGCGTGGGCGCGCCGATGACTTGAAGTGCCGCTTCCTGACGAGCGCCCGAATCGGGGTCGGCGGCGCTGACGTGGAGGATCCCGTCGGCGTCGACGCGGAAGCAGACCTCGATCTTCAGATCGCCGCGGCGCTTCGCCTCGAGGTTCTCGAGCACGAGCGTTCCGAGCGGCTCGTTCTCGGCGTAGCGGCGCGACTCGCCGCGGCAGCAATCGATCTCGACGCGCGTCTGGTTGTCGCGTGCCGTCGTGAACACGCGCGTGCGCTCGATCGGGATCGGCGAGTTCTTGTCGAGCAGGTGCTCGGCGTAGCCGCCCGCAGTCTGGATCGATAGCGTCGACGGATTGACGTCGAGCAGCACGGGGCGGGCGAGCGGTCCCTGCGCGCGGGCACCGCCGTGGAGCAGCGGCGAGTGCGCCTCGGTGACGACGGCATCGCGCGCGCCCATGCCGGTGCCGGCGATGATCGAGCCCGACAGCGAGCCCGCCTGGATCGCGGCGCCCTGCGCGACGACCTCGTCGGGGTTGATGCCGATGTTCGGCTGCTTGCGGAACACGTCGGCGAGCCGGTTGCGCACCGCCGGGATGCGCGTCGATCCGCCCACGCACAGCACGTCGCTGATGTCCTTCGGCGACAGCCGCGCCTGCGCGAGCACCTGCTTGGTGACCTCGATCGTGCGGTTGACGTAGCCGTTGATGAGATCTTCGAACTGCGCGCGCGTCAGCGCGAACGGCAACGAGCCGGTGCTGCCGTTCGGCAGGTCGATGCCGTCGATCTCGCCCTCGGCGGCATCGTTGTCGGAGAGGTGACACTTGATCGCCTCGGCGCCCATCATCAGCTTCATCATCAGCACCGGGTGCTGGCGCGGATCGAAGCCGAGCACGCGGTTGCACTCGGCGGCAAGCACCTCGGCGAGCGCGCGATCGAGATCGTCACCGCCGAGGAAGAAGTCGCCGTCGGAGGCGAGCACCTCGAAGACCTCGCCCTTGATGCGCAGGATCGACACGTCGAACGTGCCGCCGCCGAAGTCGAACACGCAGATCAGCTGATCCTGGTTGCGGCCGAAGCCGTAGGCGAGCGCGGCGGCGGTCGGCTCGTTGATGAGCCGCATCACGGTGAGGCCCGCGAGCCGGCCGGCTTCCTTGGTGGCGGTGCGCTGCGCGTCGGTGAAGTTCGCGGGCACCGTGATCACCGCATCGGTGACGCTCGCGCCGAGCTGGCGCTCCGCATTGCGCTTGAGGTGGAGCAGCACGTGCGAGCTGATCTCGGGCATCGTCATCCGGCGGTCGCGCACGACGACGATCGGCTGCTGGTTCGGGCCCTCGACGACCTTGTAGCGGATGCCGGTCAGCGCGAGCTGGACGAGCGGCGCCCGGATGTTCTGGCCGATGAACCGCTTCGCCGAGTGGATGACGTGCTGCGGCTCGGTGAGCCGGTAGCGCTTGGCGTCCGCGCCGACGACGACGCCGCCGCTCGACGGGAATGCGACCACCGATGGGTGCACGCGCTCGGCGCGCTGGCCGAGGATGAACTCGACGCCTGTTGGCGTGGCGACCGCCGCACACGAGTTGGTCGTCCCTAGATCGATGCCGAGCGCGATGGCCATCCCGGCTCAGGATATCCCAGCTGCGACGGCCATGCGATTTACGGACAGGTCAGGCCGAGTGGGGTGGCCAGGCCGCGGGTGCGCAGCTTGCCGTCGGAGAGCTCGCCGGAGCCGCCGCGTCCCCAGCACTTCCAGCCGGCGTCGGTGGTGTGGGCGCAGACGTGCGCATATTTCGCGATCAGGTGGTCGGCGTGCGCGAGCGGCATGAGCGTCGTCTCGTCGATCACGATGGCCGGGTAGGGGGTCGGCGAGCCGCCGCCGATCTGGCCGTACTTGTTGTCGCCCCAGCACCAGACGTGGCCGTCCATCGTGCGAGCGCACGTCATCGCGCCGCCGGCGGCGAGCTCCACCGCACCCATGAACGGCGTGCCGGCCTCGGTGATCACCGGAGCGGGCGTCTTCTGGTCGGCGCCCGTGTAGTCGTTGCCCGAGCCGTTGCCCATCTGGCCGTGATAGTTCGCGCCGGCGCACGAGATCGACGTATCCGCGTTGACCCAGCACGCGTGGTAGTTGCCGAGCCCGATCGCCGAGGTCGTCGCGACCTTGAACGGGTTCACGTAGTCGCCGGTGCCGTTCGAGCCGTCGCCGAACTGGCCGTCGCCGTCGGCGCCCCAGCACCAGTAGTCCGCACCCTTCTTGGTGCAGGTGAAGCTGTCGCCGCTGACGATGTTCTCCGCACCGGTGAAGCTCGCGCTGCCGGCCATCACCGGCGCCGCGATGTGGCGGGTCGTGGTGGTGCCGTCGCCGAGCTGGCCGCTGCCGTTGTAGCCCCAGCACCACACGATGCCGGTGGTGTCGTGGCCGCACACCATCGCGCTGCCACCGTCGAGGTCGACGATCCCGGTGAGCGGCGCCGTCGCTGCCGAGCCCATCGCCTTGAGCACCTGCACGGCCTTCGATGAATCGGTCGTGGTGTTGTTGCCGAGCTGGCCGTCGTAGTTGCGGCCCCAGCAGTAGACCGCGCCGTTCGCGCGCACGACGCAGTTGTGACCGTAGCCACCGCCGATCGCCGAGGCGTCGCTGATCGGGCCGGTCGCGTCGACGACCTGCACCGCCGAACCGACGAACATGTTGGCGGCCGATCCGTTGCCGAGCATGCCGCTCGCGTTGTTGCCGGCACACCACACGGTGTGATCCTTCTTGAGGTAGCAGCCGATGTCGTGACCGAACGTCATGTCGGCGGCGCACTCGTCGCACGTGCCGGCGTTGCAGTACGTCCCGCCGACGCACGGCCCCGCGGAGCCTTGCTCGCCGGTGCAGCACGCTTGACCGAGCGCGCCACATGGCGCCAGGGGGGCATCGGGCGGCGCGGTGCACTGACCGCCGAGGCCATCGCCCGCGCCCGACTCGAACCGGGTGCCGCTCGGGCAGTCCATGTCGGGGAACGCGCAGAAGCCTTCGGGCTCGCACGTGCCGGCCTGGCCGTTCAGCACGCACTGATCGCTGCCCGTGCACTTGTACGGGTTGGTCTTCGCGCAGGCGTGCGCGAGCAGACACACCACGAGCGTGGCGATGCCCCTCATGTGCTCAGCGTATCACGTGCACCGTCGGGATTCTCAGAATCGCGATGCGAGCCAGCGCTCGACGGTATGCAGGGCCGCCTCCTTGCTGGTCGGATGCGAGAACGCCTTGTGGCCGGCGTGTCTCAGCAGCTCGAAGCTGACATCCGGCGAGCTCGAGAACAGGGCGGAATCGTCCTCGGGCACGAACAGGTGGTCCTCCTCGGCCTGCATCAGCAACACGGGTGCGTCGATCTGCGACCGAAAGGGTGCTGCGAGGTTGGCGAGGGCGGACTGGATCTCGGCGCGCGGAACGAGCGAGCGGGTCGCGTTGTCGAGATCGATCACCCACTGGACCGCCCACGGCTGGGCGTAGAAGAAGTCCGTGCGGAAGGTCACGCCGAAGTCGAAGTAGTCACCTTGGGCGAACCACGCACCGACATCGACCGAGAACAGCGCGGGCTGGAGCTGTGCGGTGTTGAAGCACACGATCAGACCGTCGACGTCGTGGTACGTGCCGGCTTCGACGAGCGCGATGTCGGCGCCGGCAGAGGGAGCGAGGACCACGACCGCGGGTGGCACGAAGCCGAGCGCACCGGCCCGGACCTGCCCGAGCACGTCGTGCAGCTGGCGTGCCTGCGTCGTGTAGTCGAGGGTGTCGCCGTTGGGGTGGGTCGATGCGCCGTAGCCGACTCGGTCCACGGTCAGTACGCCATAGCCGCTCCGCGCGATCTGATCGGCGAAGCGATAGCCAGGGGCGAAGTCGAATACGGTGTGCGTATCCGATGCTCCGTGCACCATGATCACGAGTGGGCGATTCTCGCTTTCTCCGTACATGTACCCTGCCATGGAGTTACCGTCAGACACGTCGAAGCGAACTACCGTCGGTGGCCGGCCGGAGTCCGCGTGTGCGACGCCGACGAGATACGCGAACGTGAACAGCATCGCACGCCTGGAAATTGCCATTCAACCAGAATACGTATCGTCACCGAGAATAGCAATCAGATAAATAAGCTCACACGACAAGAGACCTGACTACGTGTAGCAGCTCCGTTCCCAGAAAAGGCTTCTTGAGCACTGTGTCGCACGAGCGGGCGCGCTTGTCCGCGAGGACTGTACGTGCGTCCCATCCGGTCATCAGGACGAGCTTTCCAACGTAGCCCCGCTCGCGGAGGGCCTGGCAGACATCCAGCCCGCTGCGCTTCGGAAGACCGACGTCGCAGAGGATCAGATCGAACGGCTCCTCGGCGGCGACGCTCAGTGCCTTCTCGGCGTCGCTCGCAATTGCGACCTGGTAGCCGAGCGGCTCGAGGAAGATGCGCACGACCTCGACGATGTCGGGATCGTCATCTACCGCAAGGATGCGCGCCCCCTGGCGGTCGTCGGCATCGGTCGGGGCAATCTCCGCCGTGGGGGCCGAGCCCGCGGCGGCGCGGAACACGACCTCGAACACGGCGCCGCCACCGGGCGCGTTGCCGGCCGTGATCTCGGCGCCCATGTGCTTGAGCGATGCGCGAGCCGCAGCGAGCCCGAGTCCGACGTGGCCTCCGCTCTTCGTCGTGACGAACGGTTCGAACAGCTGCTCGCGCACCTGCTCGGCGATTCCGGGACCGTTGTCCGCGACCGTCAACCGGACGCTGTCGGCTTCGGAACGAACGCGCACGCGGATCGCGCGCCGCGCCGCAGGCACGGTAACGAGGGCATCCCGGGCGTTCAGCACGAGGTTCAGGATGACCTGGTGAAGGACCACGGAGTCGCAATGAACACGAGGCGCCTCTGCGATATCTGTCTCGACCGCGATCTCGTGCTCCAGCAGCACGGGCCTCAACATCACGAACGTGTCATCGAGGATCTCGCCGAGGCTTGCGGTGTCAGCGTAGCCCGCGTCGACCTCGTGTCGTGACACGCGCTGCAATCGCGAGACGAGGTCACCGATCGAGCGCACGGCCCGTTCGATGCGCGGAAGCGAATCGAGCGCCGCCGGGGCAGAGCGCGCGCCGACGTTCGCGGCGAGCAACGCCACGCCACACAGGTTGTTCAGATCGTGTGCGACCGCCGCGGCGAGCTCGCCCACCGCCTTGATCCGCGCGTCGCGTGCGATCGCCTCCTGCGCTCGTACCAGGTCGGAGTTGAGCTGTTCGAGCCGCGCGATCTGCGCCGCCCGCTCCATCGCGATCCCGAGGTGATCCATGAACGCGCGGAGCAGTCCATGAAGCAGCACCTCCTCGGGAATCGGCTGCTTGCCGTGATACGACGACAGCCCGACGGCGCCGACCGGCTGACCGCGGCTGCCGAGCACCGGTCCACACGCGAACGGGTGGCCGCGCAGGTGCTCGTAGATCACGCGTGGCAGCGCGAGCTGGTCCGGTGGCACGGTGTCGTCGTCGCCATCGAGGATGTGCAACGAATCGGGGTCGACGATGTTGATCATGCGTCGCTCGCGGAATCCGCGGCCGATCGGCTGACGCATGTCGAGCATGAAGATCTTCGGCATCTCGTGCGTCGTGTCGACGCCGTCGATGACCTCCTTCAACGTGATCAGATTGCCGGTCTTCTCGTCGAGGCGAGCCAGCCATGCCGCACCGAACCCGAGGTTCACGATCTCGCCGAGCACCGCATCGGTGATCTCGCCCAGCTTTGCAGTCGACGCGAGCCGCGCGGTCAGGCGCGCAAGCAACTCGAACGAGCCCTCACCAACAACAACCATGAGTTACCGTGGCACATCGTAGCGCGCCGGAGCGGCTCGCGACCTGCCGCATCTTGCGGCGGCTCGCCTGCCGCACAATGCGGCAGGCACGTACGGTCGAATCGTCAAGTCGGGTTCTGACCGGTCAGATGCTTCGCGATGATGCGCCGCTGGATCTGACCGGTGCCCTCGAAGATGTCGTAAATCTTGGCGTCGCGGTACCACTTCTCGACGGGGTGGCCGGGCTCGAGCGCCTCCTCGCCGAGCAGCACCATCGCCCGCGTGGTGACCGCCTGTGCGACACGCGCCCCGAGCGCCTTGGCCATCGAGGCCTCGGCGACGTTGTCGAGGTGGTGATCGGCCATCCACGCTGCGCGGTGCGCGAGCATGCGGGCCGCGGTGATCTCCATCTGCATGTCGGCGAGCTCGAACATGATGTGCTGGTGGCTCGCCATCGGCGTGCCCTGCACGGTGCCGCCCTGCACGCGCTCGAGCAGGTACTCGAAGGCCGCGCGCGCGATGCCGACCGCCTGCGAGCCGACCACGGGGCGGGTCGAGTCGAGCATCTTCTTGGTGTCGGCGAGCCCGCCGGCCGATTCACCGGCCGCGCCGAGCATCATGTCCTTGTGCACGCGCACGTCCTCGAAGTGGACCTGCGCCGTCTCCGACGCGCGGATTCCGAGCTTCGTCTCCTTCTTGCCGGGGACGAGGCCAGGCGTGCCGCGCGCGACGATGAACCCGCGCACGCCGGAGCGACCCGCGGAGGGTTCGGTCTGCGCCCACACGACGTAGACCGCGGCGCTCTGGCCGTTCGTGATCCACTGCTTGCTGCCGCGGATGATCCAGTGATCCCCGTCGCGCGTCGCGCTG
>Ga0207683_10004400_pt1 | contig 12178 bp, 7 predicted proteins | sample KBSM73metaG_FD_184333 | JGI IMG/M metagenome (GOLD analysis project Ga0207683, IMG submission 184333) | Miscanthus rhizosphere microbial communities from Kellogg Biological Station, Michigan, USA - KBS M7-3 metaG (SPAdes) (version 2) | ecosystem: Host-associated > Plants > Roots > Rhizosphere >...
GGTACATACACAGTGGTTGGTATATCTAACGCTGGTGGATGTACGCAGGTGATGAATGGCAGTATCAATGTGGCTTCAGGTGCTACGCCATCTATATACACAGTATCAGGTGGTGGATCAACATGCGGCACCAACAATGCGGTAATGCTCTCCAGCTCACAAACAGGAGTAACGTATTACCTGTTAAAAGATGGTGCTTCTACCGGCATAACAAGATCAGGTCTTGACGGTATCGCCCTCAACTTCGGTACGCAAACCCAGGCAGGTGTGTACACAGTGTTAGCGGTAAGCGGCAGCAACTGCCAGGCTCCGATGAACAATAGTGCGACTGTCACTTCAGGTACCACCTTGTCCGCATTCACTGTAACAGGTGGAGGTACATATTGCGGAAGCGGACCTGGAATAGTCATCTCGTTGTCGGGTTCACAAAACAATGTGACCTACTACCTCATACGTGGTGGTAGCACGATAGCGGATACGCATGTGGGCAATGTGTTGAATTTAGGATTTGATTTCGCAGCGCAAACTGTTGCCGGTAACTATACAGTAACTGCAGTTAACGAAGGCAACTGTACATTGGCCATGAATGGTACTGCAGCAATAAGCGCTGGTTCAACACCGGTAGTACCGGCAATTACGGGTACAACCACAGTTTGTCCCGGCGGCTTAACCCAATTGTTTAACACTACACCGGGCGGTCAGTGGAGCAGTGAGAATTCAGGCACGGCAAGCGTCAATATCAGCACAGGTGTGGTAACAGGAGGAACAGCAGGCCAGGTATATATTCACTATACTGTAACCAATACTTGTGGTACTACAGATCAGCAGATACTTGTAACGGTGAATGCATCAGTTACGGCGACAGCAATCAATGGCGCTTCGGCACTCTCTGTATGTGCCGGTGGCTCTACGCTTAACCTGGTTGCAAGTGGTACACAGGGCGGAACATGGAGCAGTGACAACACGAGTGTCGCATCCTTCGCAGATGCAGGTGTCGGTATCGTCACAAGTGGAATCGCAGGAACAGCAACGATTACCTACACGGTAACAGGATGCGGTACTGCGACTATAAGCAAACAAATAACAGTAACAGGAACTGCAACTGCTGGGTCTATCAGCGGACCAACCAACTTAGGTTGTCCGGGTACGCAGGTCACATTTACAAGTACAGGTACACAGGGTGGCACATGGAGCATTGATAACACGAGCGTGGCAACTGTGGATCCGGTATCTGGTCTTGTAACATGTCACAGCGAGGGTACTGCAACGCTTAAGTATACTGTAACCGGATGCGGTGGTTCTGTATTCACCACGCTTGGGGTAACAGTAGCACCAAGCGCAGTGCCGGGAACAGTATCTGTAATTGGAGGAGCAACGGCGAATTGCGTAGGTGCAAACCTCACCATGTCATCAACAGGAACAGCGGGTGGTGCATGGAGCAGCAGCAATACAGCGGTAGCAACAATAGATGCAAACAGCGGTATAGTTTCTTGCCTCGCTCCGGGTAATGCAACGATGAAGTACACCGTAGCAGGATGTACTGGCCCGATAAGCTCAGAACAGGCCATCTCAGTCAGCGCACCGGTAACGATCACGGCGCAACCGCAAAGCCAATCTACATGTTCAGGCAGTATAACATTCAGTGTGGGAACTACGGGTGACGTGACAGGCTATCAATGGAAACTGAATGGTACGAATATCCCAAGTGCTAACTCGTTTAGCTACACAACAAATGTAACGGGAACATATACGGTAACGGTGTTTGGAATCTGCGGACCTGTAAACTCAAACCCGGCTACATTGTCAGCAGGCGGTGCAGCACCAAGCATTACGCAGCAACCTGTAAGTCAAAGTATCTGTTCAGGTACAGCGACATTCAGTGTAGCAGCAACTGGTACTGGTCTTACTTACCAATGGCAACGTAACGGTCAGGAAATCGCTAACGCAACCAACAGCAGCTATACGACCGGAACTGCTGCGAATTATGCAGTGATCGTTAAAAACAGTTGTGGTAACACGGTTACATCGAATACAGTTACCTTGACAGTTGGCGCAGCACCGGTCATCACACAGCAACCTGTAAGTCAGAATATCTGTTCAGGTTCAGTAACGTTCAGTGTAACGGCTAGCGGAACCGGGCTTACCTATCAATGGTATAAGAGCGGCGTGAAGATCAATAAAGCGACCGGCAGCACTTATACAACGTCAACCGCAGGTAACTATTCGGTAGAGGTGAAAAACAATTGTGGCGGTTCTGTTACTTCAAACACAGTATCGTTGACAATTGGTGGCTCAGTAAGCATTACGCAGCAACCGGTAAGTCAAAGTATCTGTCAGAATGGGTCTGCTACGTTCAGTGTAACGGCCAGCGGAACGCAACTGACTTATCAATGGAGACTGAACGGTTCGAATATCTCTGGTGCAACTGGCTTTAGCTACACTACCGTAACGCCGGGTAACTACTCAGTAGTTGTGAAGAATAACTGTAACAACTCAGTAACATCTAACACAGCAACATTGAGCATAACCTCAGCCCCGGTCATTACACAGCAACCTGCAAGTCAGAACATCTGTTCAGGCTCGGCAACGTTTACTGTGTCGGCAAGTGGTTCAGGTCTTTCTTACCAATGGTACCGGAACAACCAGGCATTGGCGAATACAAATTCGAGCAGCTATACGACCAACGTGACCGGAACGTATAAAGTAACGGTAACCAACAATTGCGGTAGTGTTACGTCGAATGATGCATCATTGACAATGAATCAGCTGACTGGTGGAACAGCCCTTGTAAATGGTAATGCAACCAACAACGTTTGCTTCCAAAGTACAGTTACAGTAACTGTTTCGGGTCAAAGCGGCAGCGTTACACGCTGGGAATACTCAACAAACGGTGGTTCATGGCAGACCATAGCTTCCACATCAACGTGGATCACAAGAACGGTTACACAGAACACCATGTTCAGAGCGATCATTGCAGGTGGCGGTTGTACAGCGACATCGGCTATTGCAAACGCAGTTATCACGAATGTCAGCGCAGCCGGCACGGTGTCTACACCAAGCTCGATCATCTGCCGTGGTTCAAGTGCAGTGTTCACGCTTACCGGAAACACGGGTACTATTGTAAGATGGGAGTATTCAACAAACGGCGGTGGAAGCTGGTCGAAGGATAACAGCAATCCGCAAACCGGCAACAGCATAACATATGTAAACGCGAATGCAGACCGCAGGTATCGTGCAGTTACTTCCGGATGTGGTGGTGGTACACTTACTTCAAATTCTGTAGGTATCACTACATCACAGTGTAACACGAGAACAACAGCACCGGCTACAACGGAGTCTGCACCTGCAACGGAAGTCCAGGTAATTGCCGGCAAGTTGGAAGCCACAGCTTATCCGAACCCATCGCAGAGTTACTTTAACCTGCAGGTGAAGAGTTCAAACACTGCTGATGTTGAGATCAAAGTATTCGATATTTCGGGTAAACAGGTTGACCAATTAAAAGGTGCTTCTTATCAAACATACAAATTCGGAAATAAGCTGGTAGCAGGAACGTATATCGTTGAAGTGCGCCAGGGAACTGAAAGAGTAACAACCAAAGTCATTAAATTATAATTGCGAGAACCCCTAGTTGTGCAGACCATTCGCGAAAGCGGGTGGTCTTTTTTTTTGGGGTAAAATGATAGGTTCAACAACAGCATTTCACTAAAAATGGGGCGGGCGTGTGCTTCATGCACCCGAATCAGCCAGGAAATGTTTATTAGTAGCAGTATTGTATGCAGATATACAGCGAGCAGGCAAGGCGATGTGTATGCCAGGGATATGGTTATTGATTTCGTGTTTAAATAGTCATCAATATTTTCGCCGCACCACCACGTTTTACCTGTTTCACATCACCCGGAGTCACCATATTTCCAAAGCGAATGCCGATAGAAAGTAAAAGAATAAAGTTCTGGTCAGGCGGTTGAAACGTTTGCTTCATTTCGAGCGTTTCAGCAGCGGAACCGCCGAGTACAGCGTTCCAGGCCGTGCCGGCTTCCGCGACAGGCATAGGGTCTGTGTAACCTTTAACCGGCGCATACTTGTCGCCGTTATGATGCAGATCAGGCACTATACCCAGCGCTGCCGTAATCCTGTACATAGGTTCTTTTAGCGGCACAAAAAAATTTATACCCGGCAGTAAAGCAGGTACATGAACGGATGCTGAGAGCGTTTCTTTAGTTATAGAGAAACTCACCAGGTTGCGGATGATGGAATCGAATGTTGTTTTCCGGCACAGGTTAAACCCATTGAGTATCCCGTTGCTTTTGGTAAACAGCGAGGAACGTTTGCCAAGGTCACTTACGGTATCCAATTCCTGTATGGGCTTTGCGATTTGGTTCAATACAGATGTAAAGCTGTAATCGTGCAACCGAAGGTGCGGCGACATCGCCTGTCTTATCCAGTGTGAGGTAGTACCTCTTCCTCCAAACTCTGCATTGTTCCTTCGCGTCATATCATACGCTGGTTTTGTGGCTATCGCTTCTTTTGACGGCCCGGATATTTGCATCACGAAAATGCCCTCCAGGTCATGGCGTTTATAGGCTACCAGGTCTCCAACTCTGCCGGTAAATTTTACTGCGCCTGTAAGTTTTCCCATATTGAGTTCGGTTTAATTTTTTTAAATTTTAAATCGCCGGTTACCGGCTTGCTTTTACATTGCTGTCACAGGACACAAAATAGAATAGATAGAGGCGGTATTAGTTAGAAAAACTTCTAAGATGTCATAGAATGTCTTCGTATCTCCGCCATATCTTTTAAGGTATGGGAGGGATGTGGGAGGGATATGGCAACAGAACGGGAAGAATATGTGAAGAAAAGAAAGTAGAAGGCTATGAAATTGGCAGCACTAAGCAATTCAGTACTCTTGTCATGGGAGGAGATGTGAACGCTAAAACTATTTTAAAAGGTTCAAGGCTTCGTCTTGCCGTGCATGTTTGACGTAAATGTATCGTGCAGTTTATAAGATACTTACTTATTCTTCAGCATGGCTAATATCTCTTTATTCATGTCAATCTGCGTTTCGATCAACTTTGTAATTAACGATGTTTGCTTATCATCAACTAATTTTATGTCACCACCTACATAATTGCCTACTCCGGCATTGGGTGAATTATTTCCATTCTCAACAAAATTTCCCGGTGTACTTGTTATTATACTAACAGGATCAACTTTTAAACACTCTGATACTTTTTGAATAAAATCAATAGTAATCTGGGTCTCGCCACGCTCATACTTTGTATATGCAGCTTCGGAAATACCAATAAAATCTGCTACCTCAGATGCTTTTTTATCTTTTATTTTTCTGAACTTATAAAGGTTTCTTCCAATTGTCTTATTCTCCAAAACGGTAAATTCCTGCTCCATATGCTGCTGATTAAAATTTGTGTTGTCTGGTATAAACAACTTTAAAATGTTTGCTTGTAAATATAAATATCTTCGGTTTTACAGGGAATATCAAATTCTTTTAATAATTATGTTAACCGTCACCAAGGCATTTTTTAATTCTGAATACCTGAATTGTGGAATACGGAGCGGTTTGATCTGAGTGTAAGTTTTTCCAATACTCAGCAAGTAGTTAAAGGTGGTAAATAGATTCGGGTCAATTGTTATAGTTTTTCGTCAAAAGTCCTGGCGGCCGGGCAACGAAGTAGTAAGTTGTCCCAGATCAAATCCCACTCCTTTCGTCAGCCATAAGGGAATCCGCGTCTTTTTGCGTGCCGGTCACTTGCCATTAATGGAAACCTTCCTTCCTGCAACGAATTGCCTTACTTTGTTGTCAATCGCGGCATAGCAAATGGATTATTACAAACTGGTCAGGGAATGCCTCGCTAAGAAGCCAGAGGCGCAAAAGCAGTTATACGAGCATTTTTCTGAAACGATGCTCGGCATTTGCTATCGGTATACAAAATCGCTTAAGGATGCCGAAGACGTGTTGCAGGAAGGTTTTGTAAAGGTGTTCCGGAATCTTCACCAATTTAAAAATGAAGGAGAACTCGGCGCCTGGGTTCGCAGGATCATGGTGAATACTGCGCTTAATTTTCTGAAAAGAAACCGGAAATACCAGGATGAAATGTTTTTTACCGAGGAATATATGCATCCTGTGTCAACTGATGATCCGCAGGTACACCTCAGCTCCAAAGAGCTGGCAGACCTGATCCGCCAGCTTCCTTCCGGCTACCAGACTATTTTCAACTTGTATGCAGTAGAAGGGTATTCACACATAGAAATAGGAGAAATGTTAGGGATCAGTGATGGAACGTCCCGATCACAATATGCCCGTGCAAGGGCATTGCTTGCTTCGTGGATAAATAAACATTTTTCAGAAGTTAAAAGCAAAAGCTATGCAGGAAAATGAATTTGAAAAACAGGTGCGGCATAAGATGGATGAATTCCGGGTTCATCCGTCGGACCCGGTATGGCTCGGCATTCGCGAAGAATTGAGAAGGAAAAAAAGAAGACGCCTTCTTTTTATTCCGCTTTTTGCGATGCTGTTAGTGGCAGGTTATTTTGGCCGGAACCTGTTTTTAACTCCGGATAAGCAAGCCGTTTCTACATCCGCAATTCCTGTTTCTGTCGATACAAAAACTGCCGGAAATACTACTCCTGGAAACGAAGCCAAAACGAAAACAGGTATTGAGCAAAAATCAAATGATCAGCAGGGTGATGGAATTTCAACTGTGAAAGAAAAAGAATTAACAGAAAAGAAGAATGACCTCAACATTAACCATAAAAAACAGAATGTTCCTGGTGAAAAGATAACAAGTGTGCCCGGTAAAACGATCGGTGCGACCGGCAACATAACCACTGTTCAACATAGTAGAAGATCAAAGACGGACAACAATGCGGAAAAAGATGTTACGGTTATAGTGAATAAACGCACCAAAATAAATCAATCGAAAGAAACGAAACCGGCTATTGATAATGCCGATGCATTTAATACCGGTGCAGAACAACCGAAAAATGAACCGGAAACTTCTTTAAATACGGATGATTTTGAAAAGCATACTACTTCTCCTGACAACAATCCTGTTTCAGTCACCTTCCACGTTCCTGGAATAAATTTATTACCGGATAGTATAGTTTCCGGCAAAGTGACCGGTGTGCAATTACCTCTTTTGAAAAACCCGAAGACCTTTAACACACCCGGTAATTGGAAAATGGGGTTTGTTCTTTCAACAGGTTTCGCCACCAGGAAGGAAAAGTTAATCGATCTCTCAATTGCAGAAGAAGGTAAATCAGCCACCCCCAATTCAAATTATGCGGGACAATCATCGGGGCCCGGCAACCCGGGAAGGGGAGTACTGGTTGCACAACCATCAGCTGTAAAAGCCGGCTTTGCCTTCAAAGCAGGGGTCATGGCCATGAAGCCGCTGTCAAAACGGTTTGATGTTTCTGCCGGTATCGCCTATTCGTTTTCTTCTGACCATATTGAGATCGGAAATTCAATCAGTACATATGTAAACCAGATTGATGCACTGGCAGTTGCTTATAATTCCAATACGGGCAACAGCTCAAAAAAAATAAACTATACAAATAAGTATCACTTTATAGAATTGCCGGTTAATGTTTATTTCAACATATGGCCAAAATGGAAAACACCTCTTGTGTGGAACGCCGGTGTTGCCGTAAGCAGGCTTATTTCCTCCAACGTATTGTTGTATGATGCTGCATTGGGCGGTATATATTACCGGGGAAATGAAGATTTAAATAAAACACAGTTCAGTGTTTCAACCGGGTTTGCATTTCGCTTTGGAACAAACAGGCATTTACAATGGAGCATGGGTCCGCAAATCTACCTGAACACAACCAAACTTTTCCAGAGTGCATACGATAAAAACAATCATTCCGTGTATGGCGGATTGAATGTGCAGGTTTTATTTCCGGCGGGTAAAAAACATAAATCAAACACCTTTTGATTGAATAAAACGAAGATTTCTTTTTATACCTGCGAATTTGGAACGCTTTAGCGGTGAATCGCGGAATATTTTTTTAAACTGCTCTTCGGTAAGCTCTTCCCACTGTTTGGTGGTTAAGTTCAATATTTCGGGAATGGGCATAAAAGCAGTTTCTGTCGTCGGTTTTGAAAAACGGTTCCATGGACACACATCCTGGCATATGTCGCAGCCGAATAGCCAATTGTCAAATTTGTTCTTCACATCACCCGGAATCAGCATTTCTTTCAGTTCGATCGTGAAATAGGAAATGCATTTACTGCCGTTAACTATTTTACCAGGCAGTATGGCCTCGGTAGGACAGGCATCAATACATTTTGTACAGGAGCCGCAATAATCTTTTGCAAACGGATCATCGTATTCAAGTTCGATATCGGTTATCAATGTAGCTATAAAAAAAAATGACCCGCTTTGTTTTGTGATGAGGTTTCCATTTTTACCAATCCATCCGAGACCGCTTTTTTGCGCCCAGGTTCTTTCGAGTACAGGCGCACTGTCTATAAATCCCCGTCCGTGCACATCGCCGATTTGCTCTTTCAACGATTCAAGAAATTCGTTGAGCTGCACTTTAATCACTTCATGGTAATCCTTTCCATAGGCATATTTCGAAATCTCTGGTGAGTAAGGGTTTTGCCTTACGTCAGGATAATAATTCTTCAATAGAGTGATGACTGATTTTGCACCGGGCACCAGCTTCGCCGGATCCACCCGCAAGTCGAAATATTTTTCCATGTAATGCATGCTGCCCTGAAAGCCTTTGCTCAGCCAGCTTTCCAGGCGCCTTGCATCGTCGTCTAACTGTGCAGCACGTGCGACACCGCAATAGTCAAAACCTTTACTGAGGGCCGCCTGCTTTACCCATTTCGTATGTTTTTGCGATAAAGTCAGCGCATTATTTTTTGATATAAAGTATGTGGGTAAAATTAATGCTTAAAAAATGAAGCATTAACGGGGGCACTTCCATTTTTCAGATAGTTTTAATATTTTACCTCCCGATTTAACCACCAGTTGCAACCATGAAGCCTTTAAAGTTAGTGTACCTTGCTATAGCAATGATCAGCGCTGCCTGTTCGTTTGCTCAAAAGAATTCCTTTAAGTTCGAAACACTTCTTGCAACAGATTTCTCATCTAAAGTCTACAGTATAGATAGTAACGCAACTGCGGTTATACTGGCCGATGTCGGTTCTACCAGTTTTGTTGGAAATAAAAAGGGATGGTTTACCATGATCTTTAAACGGCATGAAAGGATACGGATCCTGAAGAGCCAGGCAATGGACCTGGCGACAGTTAAAATCGTTTTGTACAGAAAAGAAGATGATGAAGAGAGTCTTGAAGATGTAAAAGCATTCACGTATAACGAAATCAATGGATCCGTGACGGCAACCGTACTTGACAGGCATGATATATTCGAAGAAAAGCTGGATAAGAATCATACAGAAAAAAAATTTACAATGCCGGCTGTAAAGGAAGGTTCGATAATAGATATCCAGTATACAATTAAATCTGATTTTACTTTTAATCTTCAACCCTGGACATTTCAACATGTGAATTATCCCTGCTTATGGAGCGAATATGAAGTGGCAATTCCCGGTTTATTGAATTATATATTTCTTAAGAAAGGCTTCAATGAATTTTTCATTGATAAAAAAGATCAGAAATCACAAAACTACAGGGTAACTATACCCAGGAACCACGATATTCTTGGTGCACCCGATGAAGATTTAAATGTATCCACGACTGATAGCAGGTGCCGTTGGGTAATGAAAGACCTGCCCGGTTTCAATGATGTTGATCATGTATCAAGCCCGGATAACTATCTCGATAAAATGGAGTTTCAGCTTTCGCAGGTTTCTTATGATGGACAAACGGTGAAGGATGTAATGAACACCTGGCCAAAGGTTACAGAAGATTTAATGAATAGAGATGATTTTGCCGGAGCGCTTAAAGCGGATAACTTCTGGCTTGATAACGATCTTGAAGCCGTTACGGGTAACTCAACAGACAAGCTGGAAATTGCAAATAAGATCTACGACTATGTGAAATATAATTATACCTGCAGTGGCAACTGGTGGCTAATAAAAAGAAAGTTGTCCGATGTATTTAAGGCAAAAAAAGGAAATGCAGGAGAACTGAACCTGATACTGATTGCCATGCTTCGTAAAAAGGGAATAACTGCGGATCCTGTATTACTGAGCACGCGGGATAATGGAAAACCTTACGACCAATATCCGATGATTGCAAAATACAATTTCGCTTTTTGCAGGGCCATCATCAATAATAAAACTTATTACCTGGATGCCAGTCACCCGTTCCTCGGATTTGGCAAACTGGATCCACAATGTTATAACGGTCCCGCGCGGGTCATTAATACCGCCGCAGAAAGAGTTGATTTGTTTGCCGATTCACTAAAAGAATTTAATTCTACATTGGTTAATGTGGCGCAGGATAATGATGGAAATTTGGTAGGTGCGGTTTATAAGATGACCGGTTATTACGAATCCTATCATTTGCGCGAGCAGATCGCAAAAACCGGGAAGGATAACTATTACGCGGAATTGCAAAAAACATTTCCGGAGGAATGGCAAATAAAAAACCTGCAGTTTGATTCGCTGAAAATGCTGAATGAGCCATTGCAGATTCATTATGATTTCCTCGCAAAAACCCACAACGAAAAATTAATCTATTTAAACCCATTCTTTGGGGATGCGTATGAAAAAAACTTCTTTAAATCAGAAGAAAGAGCATTACCGGTAGAGATGGACTTTCCCACAAGCCGGGTACACACATTGACGTTCGAGATTCCCAAAGGTTATATCGTTGATGAATTACCCAAACCCGTCAAAGTGAAATTAAATGATGCCGGAGATGGTTTGTTTGAATACCTGATTCAGAATGTGAACGGGTTGATTTCGATGCGGGCCAAACTTATTATAAAGCGGACGTTTTTCGCGCCTTCCGAATATTATTTGCTCAGGGAGTTTTTTGACCTTGTAATGAAAAAACAAAATGAAAATATTGTATTAAAGAGAATTGACTAATAATAAAAAATTAAAAGTTTCAATTAAACCGATTATGAATTCAAACCACCACAAACTAACCCTGGCCGCGGCTTGCATTGTTTTTGCAATAGCTGGCTTCGCCCAGGAAAAATCTCCTTGCAAATTCGGAAAAATTAATCCGGAAGATTTCCAGAGAAAGATTTATTCCATCGACAGTAATGCAAATGCCGTTGTATTATCTGATGTTGGTTCTTCCGAAATTGTTGGGAACAATAAAAGTTCTTTTTCATTAACCTATAAGCGATATACACGAATTCATATTTTGAATAAAAATGGGTATGACGCGGCAAATGTGGAAATATCGCTTTATCAAAATGGACGATCAGAAGAAACGTTGGACAATTTGAAAGCGGTTACCTATAATCTCGAAAATGGGAAAGTAGTTGAAACAAAACTTGAAAAATCAAATGTTTTCGTTGATAAGAAAGATAAAAACTGGTTTGCAAAAAAATTCACATTGCCAAACATCAAAGAAGGATCGATTATAGAAATTCAATACGAAATAACTTCTGATTTTATTCATTTCTTCCGGGCCTGGGATTTCCAGGGAGAGAACCCTGTTTTGTGGAGCGAATACAACGCTTCAATACCTGAGTTCTTTGCTTATGTCTTTTTATCGCAGGGATATCACCAATTTGATATCCGCGATTCAAAAAGCAGAAATATAAGTTTTAAAGTGTCGGAAACAAGAACTGCATCAGCGACAGAAACCGATAATTTTAACGCATCTGTCACCGACAACAGGTGGGTGATGAAAAACGTGCCGGCGCTAAAAGAAGAAAGTTATACCTCCACGCTGAGAAATCATATTGCACGACTGGAATTTCAGTTGTCCGAAGTCAGGCCACCGCTGCGCTACCAAAATATTATGGGAACATGGCAGGATCTTGCGAAGCAATTGCTTGAATCGGATGATTTCGGTCACCAAATTGGTAAGGGGAATAACTGGCTCGGTGATATTGAAAAGCCATTGCTTGCGGGTGCTCAAACTGACATAGAAAAAGCCGTCCGTATTTATACATACATACGAGACAATTTTACCTGTACAGATCATAGCCGGTTGACGATCGATCAAAATCTTAAGAATGTAAGTAAAAGCAAAAACGGAAGTGAGGCAGAATTAAATCT
>Ga0207683_10004401_pt1 | contig 12177 bp, 11 predicted proteins | sample KBSM73metaG_FD_184333 | JGI IMG/M metagenome (GOLD analysis project Ga0207683, IMG submission 184333) | Miscanthus rhizosphere microbial communities from Kellogg Biological Station, Michigan, USA - KBS M7-3 metaG (SPAdes) (version 2) | ecosystem: Host-associated > Plants > Roots > Rhizosphere >...
CGCGATCATTCCGAGCTCGGCGGGATGCACGCGCTGCCCCGAGTGAAACACGAGCTGTCCTGCCTTGAGATCCTCCCCGGCGAGGCGCCGGTTCTGCCCCGCTTTCGAGACGGCGCGCGCGGCGATGCGCACACGGCCGTCGGCCTCGCTCGCACGCTCCTGCATCACGACGGTGTCGGCGCCTTCCGGGATGACGCCGCCGGTGAAGATCCGTACGCACTCGCCGGGCCGAACCGCGACGCCGCTCGGCCTGCCCGCGAACGACTCGCCGACGCGGGCGAGCGTGGTTTCCCCTTCGGGCGCGAGATCGGCGAAGCGCACCGCGTAGCCGTCCATGGCCGAATTGTCGTGGGCGGGCACGGCCACCGGAGACACGATGTCGGTCGCGAGCACGCGACCGAGCGCCGCCCGCAAATGGACGCGCTCCGTTGCCGTGACCGGAACCAGGAACGTGCGAATCAACTCGCGCGCGCGGTCGACCGGCATCGAGTCGGGATCGTAGTCGTCGGCGCAGGAGATCTCGCGCAGGGTCTTCGGCTGGCTCATCGAACGGATTCTAGCCTTCGGTGTAGCGCGAGGGCAGAGCCCTTCGGGCTTCATGCCTCAGGCGCCCGCAGGGCTCTGCCCTCGCGCCACACCCAGCGTCCCAGCCGCCGCGGCGAGCTCGTCGGCGGTGTTGATGTTCCGGAACGCGTCGGCCTCGTCGTCGAAGTTGATCTCCACCGTCGCGAGCGCGGCATACCAGGCGTCGATCTTGCGTCCGCCGCCTTCGAGGAACGACGCGAGATTGGGGAGGACGTCCCGCCTCACGAGCGCGAACACCGGATGTGCCTGGTCGAACGTCTTCGCGACCGCGAGCTGTGCGCCTTGGCGCTCGAGCCCTCCGGCGAGCCGCGCCACGAGATCCGCCGGCACGAACGGCGAATCGCAGGGGACGGTGACGACGAACGCGCGGCGCGCGGCCGTCATTCCCGCGTGCAGTCCGGCGAGCGGCCCGGCGAAGCCGCCGACCGCATCGGGCACCACCGGATAACCCAACGCGCGGTAGCGCTCCGCATTCTGGTTGGCGTTGACCAGCACGTCGCCGACCTGCGGGGCGAGGCGCGCGAGCACGTGCGCGACCATCGGCTGGCCGTTCAACTCGACCAGCCCCTTGTCGACTCCGCCCATCCGGCGCCCCAGGCCGCCGGCGAGGACGATGCCCGTGACGTCGTCGCGCGCGATCAGTGCTCGCTCCGGAAACGCTCGCCGCCGGTGAAGAGCAGGAAATGCCTGTTGGTCGCGCGGCCGATCATCGTGATCCCGACTTTTTCCGCGATCTCGAAGCCCATTTGCGTGAGCCCCGAGCGCGAGACGAGGAACGGAATGCCCATCTGCGCCGCCTTGATGACCATCTCCGACGTGAGACGCCCCGTGGTGTAGAAGATCTTGTCGGCGCCATCGATGCGGTCGAGCCACATCTGGCCGGCGATCGCGTCCACCGCGTTGTGCCGCCCGACATCCTCGACGAACGTCAGGATCTGCGAGCTCTCGGGCTCGTTGGTGGCAAGCGCGCAGCCGTGGACGGCGCCCGCCTGCTTGTAGATCGTCTCGTGGGTGCGCACGCGATCGAGCAGCGCGTACAGCGTGGACCGGGCGAGCGTCGCATCGCCCGGAAGGCGCACGGTTTCGATCTCGGCCATGAGGTCGCCGAACATCGTTCCTTGGCCGCAGCCGCTCGTCGTCGTCCGTTTCTGCGTCTTCGCCTCGAGGTTGGCCAGGCCGTGACGCGTCTTGACGACGACGGCGCTCACGTCCCAATCGACCTGCACCGCCTCGATGTCCTCGATGCGATCGACGAGCCGCTGGTTGCGCAGGTAGCCGATGGCGAGCGCCTCGGGTGCCGCGCCCAGCGTCATCAGCGTGACGAGCTCGTGCTTGTCGACGTAGAGCGTCAGCGGATGCTCGCCCGCGATCGGCGTGTCGCGAACGGCGCCCGTCTCGTCGACGGCGTGGACGTTGAACGTCGCCGGCCGGGCGGCGTTGGTGAGGATCGGACGGTACGGAGCGTCGGGAGCGTTCACGATGGGGGGCGCGCCTTGAGAGGCGAGAACGACGGCGGGCGTCAGCCGCCGATGTAGCTCATCTCGACTTTTTTCAGCGGCACCGTGTGGGCGCTGCGGATTTCGGAATAGCGGTCGGCGCGCTGGCGCCAGATGGCGGCGATGGCATTGGAGAGCGCCGCATCGCTCGTCCCGTCACGGGCCAGCGCGCGCAGGTCGAAGCCGTCGGTGGCGAAGAGGCACGTGTACAGCTTGCCGTCCGTGGAGAGGCGCGCCCGCGTGCAGTCGCGGCAGAACGCCTGCGTCACCGAAGCGATGACACCGATCTCGCCGCCGCCGTCGCGATAGCGCCAGCGCTCGGCGACCTCGCCGACATAGTTGGCGTCGGCGGGCTCGAGCGGCAGCTCCGCGTCGATCGTCCGCACGATCTCGGAGGCGGGCACGACGTCGTCCATCCGCCAGCCGTTGGTCGCGCCGACATCCATGTATTCGATGTAGCGCACGATATGGCCGGTGCCCTTGAAATGCCGAGCCATTGCCACGATCGAGCCTTCGTTGGTCCCGCGCTTCACGACCATGTTGACCTTGATCGGCGCGAGTCCCGCGGCGGCCGCGGCGTCGATTCCCGCGAGCACCTTCCCCACCGGAAACTCGACGTCGTTCATCGCGCGAAACGTCGCATCGTCGAGCGAGTCGAGGCTGACGGTCACCCGGCGAAGCCCGGCATCGCGCAGGCTGCGGGCCTTTTTCGCGAGCAGCGCGCCGTTGGTGGTGAGGGTGAGATCGACGTCGGGGAGCTTTGCCAGCATTTCGACGAGGCGCTCGATGTTGCGCCGGAGGAGCGGCTCGCCGCCGGTGAGCCGGAGCTTCGTTACGCCGTGGCCCACGAAAATGCGCGCGATGCGAGTGATTTCCTCGAACGTGAGGAGATCGGCGCGAGGCAGGAATTCGTGGTCGGCGCCGTAGATCTCCTTCGGCATGCAGTAGACGCATCGGAAATTGCAGCGGTCGGTGACCGAGATGCGCAGATCGCGCAAACGCCGGCCCCGCGTGTCCGCGACGACGCCCGGCAGCGCATCGCCGGTGGCGGCGTCGCGCACGAAGCGGTCCAGAGCGTCGCGACGCGACACGCGGACATCGGCAACCGGAATGATCGTGGCCATGAAACGAACGGCGGCGTCGGGAATCCAAGGCGGAGCCGGAATGTTAGCAGAGGCGCGTGGTGTATGATCGACCACGGTCCGCGCGCGCCGTTTTCGGTCATTTTCCCCTCATTTTTCTCTCTGCGCAGCGCGCTGGAATTGCCCATGTCTCCGTTGCGGTTTCCCGTCTCTGTCATCTTCGAGCGCACCGCCCTCATCAACCGCTGGGTCAGCGAACGTTGGGAGCCTCTCGCCGTCATTCCGCCGGTGGCCGGCGCGTCGGGCTCGGCGGCGCCGGTCAAGATCGGCGAAGACGCGTCGCGCACCCAATGGCGCTTCGACGGCCACGCGTTCGAGCTTCATCCCTCTGAAGCCGAGGGGTATTACCTCAATCTCGTGGCCCCCGAACCTAAAGCCTTCGTGATGTGGCGCATGACCGAGGAGGGTGGCGATCCTCCGGTGTTTCCGGTGATCGTCACTGTGAGCTACAACCAGGCGGCAAGAATGCTCGATGGCGGCGAGCGGGTCGATTCCGTGCCGCTTCCTGATGGAATCCGTGCGTGGATGGAGCCCTTCGTCGCCGAGCACTACAAGCCCGAGCCGAGGAAGAAGGTGCGCCGCAACGATCCCTTCGCCGACGGGAGCTTTCGCCGCGATCGCGGATCGGGCCATTGACGCACTGGGCGCTTCACGCAACAGCAATGCGAACGTCTCCATGAGCGAAAGCATCAAGCCCCCGCAGAGCTCGGGGCTGCGGCGCTGGTCGCAGCGCAAGCACGAAGCGGCGCGGGAGAAGGCCGGGGAAAGGCTCGAGGAGAAGTCCGCAGACAGACTTGCGGAAAAATTCTCGGCGCCTTCCGCCGCCGAGACGCCGCTGCCGCCGGCTGCCGCCGCCCGCACTGCGCCGGCTGCTGCTCCGGCCCACGACGATCCGCTGCCGCCGGTCGAATCGCTGACGATCGATTCCGATTTCTCGCCGTTCCTGCAGCCGAAGGTCGACGCCGCGCTCAAGCGGCAGGCTTTGAAGCAGCTCTTCCGCGATCCGCATTTCAACGTGATGGACGGCCTCGACATCTACATCGGCGACTATTCGCAGCCCGATCCGATTGCACCCGAGATCGTTCGCCAGATGGTGCAGAGCCGTTACATCTTCGATCCACCGCCGACACGCATCAACGCGCAGGGGTTCGTGGAGGACATTCCCGCCGAGGAATTGGCGACGCTCGAAGCCGACGCTTCCGCTGCCGCGGATGCGCTGCCCGAGCCGGACGCCGAAGCCGCCGGCATTCCCACGCTGCCGGCGTCGCCGGAGGCCGCCGCTGTCGCATCGACGCCCTCAGCCAGCGAGCCGGCAGTCGAGCCCGGAGTCGAACCGCCGCCGGCCGAGGCTTCCGAAAAAATTCACCAGAAACCGCAATGAGCCTCGCCGACAAGCATCTTCATCTTTGCTCGTGCAACGGCACGATGCCGCTGGACGCGGATGCACTCGCGAAGGCGCTCGAGCTCTCGGGCTCACCCGTCGTTCGAACCATGCTGTGCCAGAAGGAGCTTTCGGCGTTCGCAGGTCAGGCCGCCGGCGACGTCGTCGTCGCCTGCACCCAGGAGGCCCGGCTGTTCGGCGAAGTCGCGGAGGAAGGGGGAAAGGCGCAGACGATCAGGTTCATCAACATCCGCGAAACCGGAGGCTGGTCCGCCGAAGCGAAGGCGGCCACGCCCAAGATCGCCGCGCTGCTCGCGCTCGCCGGGCTTCCCGAGCCCGCGCCCGTGCCGCGCGTCGCGTACCGCTCCGAGGGCCGCGTGCTGATCGTCGGTCCCGCGGAAGCCGCACTCGGCTGGGCGAAACCGCTGTCCGCCCAACTGGGCGTCACCGTCCTTCTCACTGGACGGGCGACCGGCGCGGAGCTTCCGGCGGAACGCGACTACCCCGTCTATTCCGGCACGCTCAGGAAAATCTCCGGCTGGCTCGGCGCCTTCGAAGTCGAGTGGGCGCAGGAAAATCCGATCGATCTCGACCTTTGCACGCGCTGCAATGCCTGCGTGCGCGCGTGCCCGGAAGATGCCATCGACTTCGCCTACCAGGTCGATCTCGAGCGCTGCAAGGCCCACCGCAAATGCGTCGCCGCGTGCGGCGCAACGGCCGCGATCGACTTCGCGCGGACGGATGTCGCGCGGAGCGAGCACTTCGATCTTGTTCTCGACCTTGGGCGGGCACCGCACTTGCGCATGCACCAGCCGCCCCAAGGGTATCTCGCACCTGGCGCCGACCCGGTCGCGCAGGCGCTGGCGGTCGCGGAAATCGCTACGATGACCGGCGAGTTCGAAAAGCCGAAATATTTCGCCTACAAGGCGTCGATCTGCGCGCACAGCCGGTCGCGCCAGCGCGGTTGCGACCTGTGCATCGACGTCTGCTCGACGGCGGCGATTGCCGCCGACGGCGATCACGTCAAGGTCGAGCCGCAGCTTTGCATGGGGTGCGGCGCGTGCGCGACGGTGTGTCCGTCGGGAGCGATGAGCTACGCCTACCCGGCGGTTCCCGATCTTGGCGCGCAGCTCCGCGCGCTTCTCGCGACGTACGCGAAGGCCGGCGGGCGCGACGCGTGCCTCTTGCTCCACGCGGAGGACGGCCGCGCGGCGATTGCCAACCTCGCGCGCCGCGGCCGCGGCTTGCCGGCGCGGGTCATCCCGTTCGAAGTCCATCACGTCGCGTCGGTGGGGCTCGACGTCTGGCTGGCGGCCCTTGCCCACGGCGCCTCGCAGATCGCGGTGCTCGTGACCGGCGCCGAAGCGCCGCAGTACCGCGAGGCGCTCGAACGGCAGATGGGCTTCGCGGACACCATCGTCCAGGCGCTGGGTTACCAAGGCAGGCACCTCATGGTGGTCGAGGCCGATCCGGCCGCGCTCGATCCGGCGCTCTGGTCGTGGACGCCGGCGCTGACGGTGCGAGTGCCGGCGACGTTCGCCCTCACCGCCGACAAGCGTTCGACGGCAGCGCTCGCGATCGAGCACCTCGCGCGGCACGCGCCGGTGCCGCAGCGGGAGATCGCGCTCGCCGCCGGCGCGCCTTTTGGCACGATCGTCGTCGACCGCGACGCCTGCACCATGTGCCTCGCGTGCGTCGGTGCCTGTCCCGAAGGCGCAATTCTCGACAACCAGCAGGCGCCGCAGCTCTCGTTCATCGAGACGAAGTGCGTGCAGTGCGGGCTGTGTGCCGCGACTTGCCCCGAAAACGCCATCACCCTGAGGCCGCGTCTGTACCTGGCACCCGAAGCGCGCCAAGCGCGCGTGGTCAACGAAGCCGTCGTCGTCAACTGCACCTCGTGCGGCAAGCCGCTCGGCACGGAAAAGATGATCGCCGGCATGCTCGCGAAGCTTGCCGGGCACTCGATGTTCGCCGCGCCCGGCGCGCTCGACCGGCTCAAGATGTGCGCCGACTGCCGCGTGATCGATCTCATGAAGAACGAGCGCGGAGTGGACATCCGTGACGTCTGAGGTCGAGGTCGCGGACATCCGCCCGCTCGGACCGGAGGATGAGGCGAGGGCGGATTTCTACGCCTTGCTCTCGCGGCTGTACGCCACAGCGCCCGATGCTCCGCTGCTCGCCGCCATTGCCGCCGCCCCGCCACTCGCACCCGCCGACGGCGCTGCCGAGGCGGCGGCGCTCGCCTCCGCCTGGGATGCTTTGCGAGCGGCTTCCGGCACGGTCGATCCCGCTCAAGCGGGCGAAGAATTCCAGACCCTTTTCATCGGCGTGGGAAGAAGCGAGGTCAGCCTCTACGCTTCGCACTATCTCGGGCCCCAATCGGGGCGCCCGCTGGCGGAAATTCGCGCGGCACTCGCGGCTCTGGGGCTCGCCCGCCGCGCCGCGAGCAGCGAGTTCGAGGACCATTTCTCGGTGCTGCTCGAAACCATGCGGATGCTCGTGGCAGGAAATGCCGATCGGCATCCCGCGCCGATCGCTGAGCAGCGCGCGTTTTGCGAGCGCCACGTGATGCCCTGGGCGCTCGATTGCTGCGCTGCAATATCGCAATGTCCGCTTGCCAATTACTACCTGAAAGTTGCATCATTCACATATTGTTTTCTGGCGATCGAACGTGACTCGTTCGCCATCGACTGATTATTCCAAAGTCACGTGGGTTTCCTTGGAGGTGAGCATGCGTAGTCCCGCGCGTAACGCCCGCACCGCCGCACCCGTTGCGGTTTCGCCGTCCTCCGGTTCTCCCGATTCGAAACGCCGCCGATTCCTGTTCGCTCTCGGCTTGGGAAGCGCAGGTGCTGCAGTGAGCGCCGCGGCGTCCGTTTCCGCGGTAGCCGAAGTGAGTGTCGCCGAACCGGCGGTTGCGGATGGCGGCTATCGCGAGACCGACCACGTGCGCGACTACTACCGCACCGCAAAGCTCTAGGAGGAGGAAGGATCATGCTGCTCACCAGGAAAAGCGAAAAAGTTTCCGCAGCCGGTCCGCGTCTTCGCCGCCTCTCGGGGCTTTCGCTCCCGACGATGGACAGGCGAGCGTTTCTGAAGCGCTCGGGCCTCGCTGCAGGGGCCGGGGCATTCGCGAGCCAGCTTCCCTATGGCGCCATCGGCAAGGCCGAGGCAGCCAAGGACGCCGCTCCCGCGTCCGAAGTCAAGCGCACGGTCTGCACCCACTGCTCGGTCGGCTGCGCCGTCGACGCTACCGTCGAGAACGGCGTATGGACGCGGCAGGAACCCGTGTTCGACTCGCCGCTCAACCTGGGCGCGCACTGCGCGAAGGGCGCTAGCGTGCGCGAGCACGGTATGCACGAGCATTCGCACCGCTTGAAGTCGCCGATGAAGCTCGTCGACGGCAAGTACCAGAAGATCAGCTGGGAGCAGGCGATCAATGAAGTGGGCGACAAGCTCCTCGCGCTGAAAAAGGAGTCGGGGCCCGACGCCGTGTTCTGGGTGGGCAGCTCGAAGCACAACAACGAGCAGTCTTACCTGCTCCGAAAGTTCGTGTCGTTCTGGGGCACGAACAACTGCGACCACCAGGCCCGCATCTGCCATTCGACGACGGTCGCCGGCGTAGCCAACACCTGGGGCTACGGCGCGATGACCAACTCGTACAACGACATGGAAAACACCAAATGCGCGATGTACATCGGCAGCAATGCGGCCGAAGCGCACCCGGTGTCGATGCTCCACATGCTTCACTCGAAGGAGACCGGAGCGAAGATGATCGTCGTCGACCCGCGCTTCACGCGCACGGCGGCGAAGGCCGACGAGTACGTGCGCATCCGCTCGGGGAGCGACATCGCATTCGTGTTCGGCATCCTCCACCACATCTTCAAGAACGGCTGGGAGGACAAGGAGTACATCCGCGACCGCGTCTACGGGATGGACAAGGTCAAGGAAGACGTGATGGCGAAGTGGACGCCCGACAAGGTCGAGGAAGTCTGCGGCGTTCCCGAGGCGCAGGTTCTGAAGGTCGCCGAGATGATGGCGAAGAACCGGCCGTCGACGGTCGTGTGGTGCATGGGCCAGACGCAGCACACGACCGGCAACGCCGTCGTGCGCGCATCGTGCATCCTGCAGCTGGCGCTCGGCAATGTCGGCGTGTCCGGCGGCGGCACCAACATCTTCCGCGGACACGACAACGTGCAGGGCGCGACGGACGTCGGCCCCAATCCGGATTCGCTGCCGGGCTACTACGGCATCGCCGCGGGCGCGTGGAAGCACTATGCGGCGGTCTGGGGCGTGGATTACGAATGGATCAAGAAGCAGTTCGCCGAAGGGATGATGGAGAAGCCCGGCATGACGGTGTCGCGCTGGATCGACGGCGTGCTGGAAAAGAACGACTTGATCGACCAGGGGCCGAACCTGCGCGCGCTCGTGTACTGGGGCCATGCGCCGAACAGCCAGACGCGTGGCAAGGAGATGGTCGAGGCGATGAAGAAGCTCGACCTCATGGTCGTCATCGACCCGTATCCTTCTGCCTCCGCCGCGATGGCGGCGATGGTGCGCAAGGACGGTGTCTATCTGTTGCCGGCGTGCACGCAATTCGAGACATCGGGCTCGGTCACCGCGTCGAATCGCTCCCTGCAATGGCGCGAGCGCGTGATCACGCCGCTGTTCGAGTCGCAGACCGATCACGCGATCATGTACGCGTTCGCGAAGAAGTTCGGCTGGGACAAGGAGTTCGTCAAGAACTACGAAGTCTGGAAGCCCGATGCGAACAAGCTGGACGAGCCCACGCCCGAGTCGATCCTCAAGGAGATCAACAAGGCGACGTGGACGATCGGCTACACCGGACAATCCCCCGAGCGATTGAAGCTGCACATGAAGAACATGAACACGTTCGACGTGAAGACGCTGCGCGCGAAGGGCGGACCCTGCGACGGCGACTACTTCGGCTTGCCGTGGCCGTGTTACGGCAACCCGGAATTGAAGCACCCGGGCTCGCCGAACCTGTATCAGACGTCGCGCAACGTGATGGACGGCGGGGGCAACTTCCGCGCGAACTTCGGCGTCGAGCGCGACGGCGTGAATCTGCTGGCGGAGGACGGCTCGTATTCGAAGGGGGCGGACATCACGACCGGCTACCCAGAGTTCGACCACGTGCTGATGAAAAAGCTGGGCTGGTGGGACGAATTGACCGACGACGAAAAAAAGGCGGCCGAAGGGAAGAACTGGAAGACCGATCTTTCCGGCGGCATCCAGCGCGTGGTGCTGAAGAACCACAGCTGCCACCCGTTCGGCAACGCGAAGGCGCGCGCCGTCGTCTGGAACTTCCCGGACGCCATTCCGCAGCATCGCGAGCCGCTCTATTCGCCGCGCCCGGATCTCGTCGCCAAGTACCCGACCCATGAAGACAAGAAGGCCTTCTGGCGGCTGCCGACGCTCTACAAGACGGTGCAGCAGGAAAACGTCGCGAAGGACGTGTCGAAGAACTTTCCGCTGATCCTGACGAGCGGGCGGCTCGTCGAATTCGAAGGCGGCGGCGACGAAACGCGCTCCAATCCGTGGCTCGCCGAGCTGCAGCAGGAAAACTTCATCGAGATCAACCCGAAGGACGCCAACGACCGCGGCGTCCGGGACGGCGAATACGTCTGGGTGAAGTCGCCGACGGGCGCGCAGATCAAGGTCAAGGCCATGGTGACGGAGCGTGTGGGTGCCGGGACGACGTTCATCCCGTTCCACTTCGCGGGCTGGTGGCAAGGGAAGGACATGCTCGAGTTCTATCCCGAAGGTTCGGCTCCGATCGTCCGGGCCGAGGCCGTCAACACCGCCACGACGTACGGCTACGACTCGGTGACGATGATGCAGGAAACCAAGACGACGCTCTGCCAGGTCGCCAAGACGGCATAGAGGAGGCAAAGACATGGCCCGAATGAAGTTTCTCTGCGATGCCGAGCGCTGCATCGAGTGCAACGGCTGCGTGACCGCGTGCAAGCAGGAGCACGAGATTCCGTGGGGCGTCAACCGGCGGCGCGTCGTCACCATCAACGACGGCGTGCCCGGCGAGCGGTCGATCTCGGTCGCGTGCATGCACTGCTCGGATGCGCCGTGCATGGCGGTGTGCCCCGTCGACTGCTTCTATCGCACGGACGACGGCGTCGTCCTCCACGACAAGGATCTCTGCATCGGCTGCGGCTACTGCTTCTACGCGTGTCCGTTCGGCGCTCCGCAGTTCCCGCAGGCGGGCGCCTTCGGGGTGCGCGGCAAGATGGACAAGTGCACGTTCTGCGCCGGCGGCCCCGAGCCCAACAACTCCGAAGCCGAGTTCAAGAAGTACGGCCGCAACCGTCTCGCCGAAGGCAAGTTGCCGGTCTGCGCCGAGATGTGCTCGACCAAGGCGCTCCTGGGCGGCGAAGGCGACGTCCTGGCCGACATCTACCGCGAGCGCGTGACCTCGCGCGGCAAGGGCAGCGAGGTTTGGGGTTGGGCCACGGCGTACGGGCGTCCGGAAGCACCGAAGGGTGCCCCTGGTGCAGCTCCTGCTCCGGGCGCCGCACCGCCCCCGGCGGCGCCTGCTGGCGGAGCCAAATCATGATCCGTTACGGCATCGTGGCGCTCGCCGCCATGCTCGCGTTGGTTGTCGCAGGGTGCGGCGAGCGCCCGCAGGTGGTCAGCTACAAGCAGGGCCACTACCAGGGCAAGCCCGACCAGAAAGCCTACGAGACGGCGCCGTGGAACGGGAACCAGCGGGACTGGGAATTGGCGCTCGCCAACCGCAACCAGAGCCAGAACGAATACAAGCGGATCCGGTGACGTTCGAGACAGGGGGAAAAGTGAGCCGATCCATCGTTCGCGCGGCGGGCGCGCTCGCCGCCGTGCTGTGTCTTGTCGCCACGATGGCAGTGGCCCAATCGCCCGCGGTCAACCCGACCGAAGCGGGGGACGCGAAGTCCCAGCAGCAGCGGCAGGTTACTCAGCCCCTCAACAACCAGCCGGTGTGGAGCGAGATTCGCTCCGGGTTGCCGCAGGTGACCACGGTACGGGGTCGCGAAACGAATGTGCTGATCCAGTCCGAGGGTCAGACGTGGCGCGCGCTGCGCGTGCCGATTCTGTTTTGGGGCGGCATCCTGTTCGCGGCGGCGGTGCTGGGCCTCGCCGGCTTCTACCTCTTGCGCGGCACCATGGGCACGCCGGGCAAGCCGGGGGAGCGCGTGATCGAACGGTTCTCGCCGATGGACCGCTACGCGCACTGGTTCCTCGCCATCGTCTGGGTCGCGCTCGCAATCACCGGGCTCATCCTGTCGCTCGGCAAGGCGGTGCTGCTGCCGCTCGTCGGCTATACGTTGTTCTCCGGGCTCGCCACGCTCTCGAAGACGATCCACAATTTCACCGGTCCGCTGCTCATCATCGGCGTTCCGTGGCTGTTCGCCCGGTTCATCCGCGACAACGGGATCGGCGCAGAGGACTTCAAATGGTTCACCAACATCATCGGCTACTTCAAGGGTCACGAGTACCCGTCGGACCGCTTCAACGCGGGCGAGAAGCTCGTCTTCTGGCTGGTCCTCACCTTCGGCTCGAT
>Ga0207683_10004402_pt1 | contig 12176 bp, 10 predicted proteins | sample KBSM73metaG_FD_184333 | JGI IMG/M metagenome (GOLD analysis project Ga0207683, IMG submission 184333) | Miscanthus rhizosphere microbial communities from Kellogg Biological Station, Michigan, USA - KBS M7-3 metaG (SPAdes) (version 2) | ecosystem: Host-associated > Plants > Roots > Rhizosphere >...
AGGCGGCGGCGAAGGAGAATCCGGCCGCGAAGCCGGACCGCCGCGCGCCGCTGCAGGCCGCCGCCCCGTCGAACGCCGCACCCTCGCCGAAGGTCGGCGCGCTCTCCTCGGAGGTTGCGCAGAGCGCCGAGGCTCCCGCGGCTCCCAGGACGCCGGGCGTGACGGACGCGACGGCGCCGATCGGCGCGGACTTCTCCGCGCGCGAGGAGGCGGCGCAGCCCCCCGCGGCCGCCGCGATCGGCGGGACAGCCGCGACCAGCGACGCCCCGCTCGAGAAGCGACGCGACGAGCCCCGTATCGCCGCGAAGATGGCCGCGCCCCCGGCGGCGAGGAACCGCGTCTCGGCGGATGCGCCCGGCGGCGAAGCGGGAGCCGCCGCACCGCCCGCCTCCGAGGCCGAGGCGCCGGTCCGGATGCGGATCCAGCCGATGGACGGCTTCGGCAGCGCGCCGGCGATCGAGCGGGGAGAGGACTTTGCGCTCGCCCCCTTCCGCGGGCGCGAGTTCCTGCTCGTCGTCGACACCGGGGGCCGCGTGCGCTCCTGCGTTCCGGCCGGCGCCCGGGAGTCCGATGCGAAGGAATCCCTGCGCCAGCGGACCAAGGACGAGCGCGAGCGCGAGGACCTGTCTCCGCTCCTCGACGTCCGGTTCGCGCCGGGCGACCGTCCGCGCCGGCTCCGCATCCGCATCGAGTAGCCGCTCTCAGCGGATGCCGAGCACGGCCGCGCCGCGCACCTCTCCGCGGGCGACGTCGCGCAGCGCGGCGTTGGCCTCCTCGAGCGGATACGCCGCGATCTCCGCGCGGATCGGGATCTCACGCGCGAGCTCGAGGAGCTCCAGAGCGTCGCGCCGGGTGGAGTTCTGCACGCTCCGCACGACGCGCTCGCCGTAGATCCGCTCGTACGGCATCGCGGGGATCGCGCTCATGTGGATCGCGTTGACGGCGACCGTGCCTCCCGGCGCGAGCCGCGCGAGCGCGGCGGGGACGAGCTCGCCGGCCGGCGCGAACGTCACCGCCGCGTCGAGAGCGACGCCCGGATCGTCGTCGGCGCCGCCTGCCCACCTCGCGCCCATCTCGAGCGCCAGGCGCCGCCCGCCCTCCCCGCGCGTGAACGCGAAGACCTCGCAGCCCCGATGCCGCGCGATCTGGATCGCGAGGTGGGCGGACGCCCCGAAGCCGAAGAGGCCGAGCCGGCCGCCGCTCTCGATTCCGGAGAGGCGCAACGCGCGATAGCCGATGACGCCCGCGCAGAGCAGCGGCGCGGCCTCCATCGCGGAGACGCCGGCGGGAAGCGGGAAGACCCACTCCGCGCGCGCCGTCATCGTCTCGGCGAAGCCGCCGTCCCGGTCGCGGCCCGTGTACCGCGCCGCCGGGCAGAGGTTCTCGCGCCCCGAGACGCACCAGCGGCAGCTCCCGTCCACGAAGGCCATCCACCCGACGCCGACCGCGTCGCCGATCGCGTGGCCGGCGACGCCTTCGCCGCCGCCAAGCGCCGAGATCCGTCCCGCCGCCTGGTGGCCGAGGACGCGAGGCAGCGGCGCGGAGACCTCGCCCTCCGCGAGGTGGAGGTCCGTCCGGCACACGCCGCAGGCCTCGACGGCAATCGCGACCTCCCCGGGGCCGGGCTCGGGCTCGGGCACCTCCACGCGCGCGAGCGGGCCGGACTCGACGACTCCCGTCCGTTCGAGCCGCATCGCGCGCATGCGGCCATTATGATCGGCGGCCATGCGCGGAAGCGGATTCGGCGCGCTGCTCGAGGAGTACGGCTCACACCATCGCGCGCGCGGCAATCTCGTCTGCCACGCGCTCGGCATCACCCTGATCGTCTTCGGGTTGCTCGCGGTGCTCCGGGCGGTGCCGATCTTCGGCCCGTGGACCGCCGCCGAGGTCCTCGTCGCCGCGGCGGGCGCCTTCTACGTGTGGAGGGATCCCGTGCTGGGGCTCGCGACGACGGGAGCCGCCGCGCTGCTGGACCTCGCGGCACGCGCCGTCGACTGGCGTATCGGCGCCGCGGCCTTCGCGCTCGGCTGGATCTTCCAGGCGATCGGACACGCGGTCTACGAGAAGAGCTCTCCGGCGTTCTTCCGGAACCTCGTGCACCTGCTCGTCGGTCCGGCCTTCCTGGTCAACGAGGCGCTGCGAATCCGCCCGCGCGCCGGAACCCGGGGCTAGCCCCGCCTACGGGCCGTAGAGCAACAGGCCGAACGTCTTCGTCAGGAAGACCGCCATCTGCCCGCGCCGCGTCGCCTGCGACGGACAGAAGGCTCCCCCGCCGCAGCCGGCGGTCACTCCCTCGTCCTGCAGGGACTCGATCCAGGCGGCGAACGGGTTGCTCGCGGGGACGTCCGTGAAGACGCCGCTCGCCGGCGGCGGCGTCCAGGCCGAGCCGTGCTCCGTCTTCAGGAGGAAGACCGCCATCTGCGCGCGCGTGACGGCCGCGCCCGGGCAGAAGGCGTCGCCGTTGCCGCAGCCCGCCGTGATCCCCTCGGCGGCCAGGCGCTCGATCCACGGGGCCGCGAAGGCGTTCGCGGGGACGTCGGTGAAGACCTGGCCCGTCGCCGGCGGAGGGACGTACGCCGGGCCGTGCTCGGCGCGCAGCAGGAAGACGGACATCTGGGCGCGCGTCACGGACGAGTCGGGGCAGAACGCCGTGCCACCGCAGCCCGACGTGATGCCGTGGTGGAACACGTTCTCGACGTAGCGGTAGTCGCCCCGCGAGGAGGGCGTGTCGGAGAACGAGCCCCCGACGTGGAGCGGCCACGTCCGCACGCTGGCGTTGGACAGCGTCTCCTGGAACGAGGCGTCCCAGTGTTGCGCGGGGCGAGTCGCGGCGTACACCTGGACGGCGTAGCAGTTTGCCGTCGCGTCGAAGCACGATCCGCGGGCGCCCGGCGCTACCGTGCCGTAGTCGGCCGCCGCGTCGGTGATCGAGTACGTGGCCCCCGCCGGCCCGGTGAACGCCGTCGCCGTTCCGGTCATCACCGCATCCGAAGCGCCGGGGTTCAGGTACGAGGGCTCGACCGTCGCGACCTCGTAGTTCTCCAGGACGCCGTTCGGATAGCCGCTTCCCGCGACCGTGTGGCGATCCACGCCGAAGGGCGGCGACGGTCCCAGCTCGACCTGCACGACCAGCCCCGAGCTGTCGCTCGACAGCGGCGTCACGTGAAGACCCGCCGCCGCGTCCGTGTACGTCTCGCCGATGGGAAGCGCGGCATCCGCGAAGCCGCCGGCCGTCACCGGCGTCATGTCGAGCAGGCAGGAGTAGCACGAGTACGCGGGATACCCCGGCCCGATGTGCATGAGAGCGCCGCTGACCGGATTGCCCGTCAGGCCCGCGTCGAAGCCGATCGGCTGGCGGTATTCGAGCCAGTACGTGTACGACGACTCGGGCACGGGGATCTGGACCGCGTAGATGGTCGCGCCGGGCGACTCGATCGGCTGGATCGTGTAGATCGCCGACCCGCTCGAGTGGACCGGGAACGTGCCCGCCGGCAGGTAGCCCAGCAGGGACTTGTAGTGGGCCGGGAAGTGGCGCGCGGCCGAGTTGCCCATGATCGAGAAGCGGTCGCCGTACTCCGACACCGTGCAGGATCCGCCGAGGACGACCGCACCGCAGTCGAGCGAGCTGGAGTGTCCGAGCCCGAAGCAGTGCCCCAGCTCGTGGCCGATCACGAGCACGGAGGCGGCCTGGTTGATCCAGGCCTGCGACCCGCCGCCGAGACCCGACCAGCCGCACGGAAGGTGCGGAAAGATGTAGACCTGCTTCTGGTACGAGCCCAGGTTGTAGCCGGCGGCCTGCGCGCGCGCGACGGCCTGGCTGGCGACGGTCGAGTAGTCGCACGTCGTCGGCGTGTTGACGGTCGCCGTCAGCCACGGCGTCACGACGCCGGACAGCGTGTGCGCGCCGTAGGACGCCTCGGCGTAATAGGCGGAGGTCCCCGACGCGCCGAACATCTTGTCCTGGACCTGCGCGACCGTGTACGGCTCCGTTGCCGTGTCGAGGAACTTGAGGAGGATGGCGATCACCTTCGTGTTGCCGGAGACCGACGGGACCTCCGCGGGCGCGGCCTCCAGGACTTCGACTTTCTCGACGGCGAACACGTCGCCATCCGGGGTCCCCTGGACGGCGACGCGCGCTCCGGTTTCCAGGCCGGCCGAAGCGTCCGGAGCCACCCTCAGGACGGTCGTCTCGCCGTGGGCGGACACGAGCGTGACGACGTGCTCCGCGGTTCCGGAGGCGAAGTCGTCCGCCGTCAGGATTTGAACCGTCCCCGTACGCGTCTCGGCGGCTGCCGAGGCGAGGGCGGTGGCGGTCCAGAGAAGTGCGAGAGCGGCCGCAAGGCGGCCTCGCGCCAGCCTGGTCGTCATGTGTGCCTCTCTTTTTGTGTGCGGAAATTATACCAGCCGGCCCGAGGGCGACCCATTAGCCGCGGCTAATGCATTCAGTGCGCCGGACTTCGCACCGCCAGCAACTCGCGCAGCCGGTCGATCGGGATCGCCTCCACCGTCCTGCCTCCGGCCCCCGTCACCGTGGTCGCGCGGGTCAGAGAGTTGTAGACGGCCTCCTCGACGCTCTCGACGGCGGCCAGGAAGAGCGGATCCATCCGGTCGTTCTCGAGCTCCTCGACGCGGCGCACGGCCTCCTTCGGATCGTACGGGACCCGGTTTCGAGTCGAGAACGCGATGATGAAGTCCCCCGAGCCGTTGCCGACGAAGGACCCGGTCCGCGCGAGCCCGAGCTCGGCCCGGCGCGCCAGCCGCTCGAGATTGCGCGACGAGAGTGGCGCGTCCGTCGCCAGGACGATCATGCACGAGCCGTCGCCGGCCCCCCGGCCGAGCTCCTCCGCGAACGAGAACCTCTTCAGCGCCTCCCCGACGCGGACCCCGTCGACCGTCAGGATCCCGCCGAAGTTCGTCTGCACGAGAGCGCCGAGCGTCCAGCCGCCGAGCGAGGGCGGCAGCCGGCGGGACGCCGTGCCGATCCCGCCCTTCCAGCCGAACGCGACCGTGCCCGTGCCGGCGCCGACGCTCCCCTCCTCGACCGGACCCGCATGCGCCGCCGAGACGGCGGCGAGGACGTCCTGCTCCGTCACGCGCAGCGCCCGAATGTCGTTGAGCGCCCAGCCGTCGTTGGTCTCCCCGACCACCGCGTTGACCGAGCGGATTCCCTCGTGGCCCGGCTGCGCCAGCGTCCATCGGACGAGCGCGGTCACGGCCGTGCCCACCGCGAGCGTGTTGGTGAGCACGATCGGCGTCTCGAGGTTGCCGAGCTCGCGCACCTGCAGCAGCCCGGCGGCCTTGCCGAAGCCGTTGGCGATCCACGCGGCGGCGGCGACCTTCGACTGGAACAGGTCGCCCGAGGCGGGCACGATCGCGGTGACGCCCGTCCGCACGGAATCGCCCTCGACGAGCGTGCGATGACCGACGAGCACGCCTTGGACGTCGGTGATGGCGTTCAGCGGACCGGGCGGGAGCACGCCGGGCGCGACGCCGAGGTCGCGGATGCGCGGGCGGTTCTCGGCCGCGAACGCGAACGCGGCGGCGAGGAGCAGGGCCGCGGCCGCGCGGAGCCGGAGCCCGCTGCGCCGCGTCAGCAAAACGTCGTCAGCACGGCGTTCGGATGCTCGAGCCGGTAACCCTCGCCGGCCGGATCCGGGTCGATGTCCAGGATCGCGCCGTCGAGCCGCCGGTACGACAGGTCGTCCATGACGACCGGAATCCCGGACGCCTCGAACCGGTGGCCCTCGTCGGGAGCGTTCTCGTCGACCGAGATCCGGAAGCCCGAGCCGCCGCAGCCGAGAAGATGCCGCACGGTGAGCACCGCGCGCGTGAAGTCCGAGTCGGCCTTGAGGCGCGCGGCGGCTCCGGGCGTGATCGTCAGGCGCGGCGCGGAGGCGACGGGCTCGGACATGAGATCCTGATTCTATGGAAGTCCGGGGCACCGCACGGGCACGTCGCGGGCCGGCCGCCCGTGGTGGTGGTGGTGGTGGAAGGCGGCGAGCGCTCACGGTCGTCTCCATCGCCGCATCCGACTCGGGAGGCGGCGCCGGGATCCAGGCCGACCTCCTGACGTTCGCGGCGCACGGAGTCCACGGAGCGACGGTCCTGACCGCCGCGACGGCACAGAACACGCGAGAGGTGACGGCCGTCGAGCCGATGTCGCCGAGGTTCATCGCCCGGCAGATCGACGCCGTCTTCACCGACCTCCGCCCCGCCGGCGTCAAGGTCGGCATGCTGTACGACGCGCCGCGGATCCGCGCCGTGGCCGCCGGACTGAAGCGCCACGGCGCGCGGAACGTCGTCCTGGATCCCGTCATGGTCGCCAAGTCCGGGGCGCGCCTGCTCTCGCGCGCCGGCGTCGCGACCCTGCGAGACCGGCTGCTGCCGCTCGCGGACCTCGTGACGCCCAACCTCCCGGAGGCCGAGGTGCTCGCGGGCATGCGCATCCGGTCGGCGGCGGAGCGTCGCATCGCCGCCGCGGCGATCTACGACCTCGGCCCGCGGGCGGTCCTCGTCAAGGGCGGGCACGGCAGGGGCGCCGAGCTCCGGGACCTGCTCTTCGACGGACGCTTCTTCACGGAGTTCACCGCGCCGCGCATCCGCACGCGCGCCACGCACGGGACGGGGTGCACGCTCTCGTCCGCGATCGCGGCGAACCTGGCGCTCGGACGAGACCTGGAGGACGCGATCGTCGCCGCGATCCGGTACCTACGCGGCGGGCTCGAGGCGGGCCGATTTCCCGGTGCTGGCTTCGGCGTGCCGGATCACTTCCCCGGCCGCACGTAGTAGCCGCTGACTCTCCACGCGTCGCCGTCTCTCATCGGCGTGATCGTCTCGACCGCCGTCTGTCCCGGGAACTTCGCCTCGTACTGCATGACGACGTAGTCGCCGGGAGGGGCGCCCGGCGCCTCGTGCAGGAGCTTCGCGCCGAGGAGCTTCCGGGACTCGAGCTTCCCGAACGGCGCGCGCGCCTTACCGACGGAGTCGACCCACTGCTCCTTCGTCAGCGCCTTCTTGAAGAGCGACGCGGCCGCGTCCCAGCTCTCGGCGTACTTTCCCGCGTCGACGAGCGCGAGCCAGCTCTCGGCCGCCGCCTGCGCGGCCTTCTCGGGAGGGTCGGCGGCGCGGAGCGAAGCGGCGACGGACAAGAGCAGGATGACGGCCACCCGGACGGGGCGCTTCGAGTGAATCTGCACACTGGTCCTTTCGCCGCCTCGACGGCTCACGGCTGACGCCTCATTCCCACAATGGAAACGGATACTGCAGTCCCCCGTACGCCATCTCCGAGATCGCCGTCTGCTCGGCGTCCCGGTTCTTGTCCATCTCCTTCAGGAGCGCGACCATGCGGTACTTCGCGCCCTGCACGAACGTTCGCGCGACGCGGATCTGGTCGTCCGCCTTCTCCGCGCCGAGCCGCGAGTACGCCGCCGACGCGCGTGACAGCGTGCACAGCGACGCGTAGAGCTCGATCGCGACGTTCGCCAGCCTCTCCTGGTGGTACTCCTTCTCGATGACGCCCTTCCCGTACTTCTTCAGCAGCGTCTCGACCGCGTCGCCGGCGGCCCGGGTATAGCGCGTCACGATCTCGGCCTCGGCGGCCAGCGGCGGCGCCACCTTCGTCAGCCTCGCCGGCACGACGCCGCGGATCTTGCGGGCCGCGTACTCCGACAGGATTCCGAGCGACGACAGCGGAGCGCGGAGGGCGCGGCCGACCTCCTTGAGGTCCTCTCCGACGTCGCGCATCCCGGACAGCGCGACGAGCACGCGCAGGATCTCGTTCGTGCCTTCGAAGATCATGTTGATGCGCGAGTCGCGGAGCGCCCGCTCGAACGGATACTCCTCCATGAAGCCGTTCCCGCCGGCGATCTGCAGCGCGTCGTTGATGTTCCGCCAGACGGCCTCGGTGCCGAAGATCTTGCAGCACGCGCCCTCGAGCGCGTAGTCCTCGAGGCCCCGGTCGACCAGGCCGGCCGTCATGTAGACCATGGATTCGAGCGCGTACGTCGACACGACCATGCGCGCGAACTTGGCGCGGATCATCTCGAAGTCGGCGATGCGCGTCCCGAACTGCCGGCGCTGCGTGGCGTGGAGCATCGCCTCGCGCATCATGCGCCGCGAGCCGCCGATGCACCCGGCGCCGAGCGACGTCCGCCCCGTGTTGAGGACCTCGACGGCGATCCGGAATCCCTGCCCGCGCTCTCCGATCACGCGGTCGAGCGGGACGCGGACGTTCTCGAGCTGGATCGGCACCGTGGACGATCCCTTCAGGCCGAGCTTCTTCTCCTCGGGCCCCGGCACGACCCCGCCGAGGTCCTTCGTGACCGCGAAGGCGGTGATGCCGCGGTGCGCGTCCGTCGCGCCGAGCGCCACGTCCCGCGCGAAGACGGTGAAGAAGCCGGCGAACCCGCCGTTGGAGATCCAGTGCTTCGTGCCGTTCAGGACGAAGACGCCCGCGGCCTCGTCGAGCACGGCCGTAGTCCGGATGGACGCCGCGTCGGAGCCCGCCTCGGGCTCGGTCAGCGCGAACGCCGCGATCATCTCGCCGGACGCCAGCGCCGGGAGCCAGCGCTTCTTCTGTTCCTCGCTGCCGTGGAGGATCAGCGCCTTCATGCCGATCGACTGGTGGCCGCCGATGAGGATCCCGAGCGAGGCGTCGATCGTCCCGATCTCCTCCGTGATCCGGCAGTAGGCGGTCGCCGAAAACCCGTACCCGCCGTACGCCTCGGGGATCGTCATGCCGAACGCGCCGAGCTCCGCGAGCCCGCGGATCACCTCCGGGTCGATCCGGTGCTCGCGCTCGATCCGCGCGGGATCGATTCGGTCGCGCGCGAACGACCGGAAGGAATCGAGGAACGCGGCGACGGTCTCCCGCGTCTCCTGCGGGATCTCCGGGTACGGGAAGAGCGTGTCCTCCGGGATGCGGCCCGCCAGGAGCGACTTGACGATGGGCTCGGGCCCGGAGCCGGACCCCAATCCGGAGTCGCGCGCGACCCGGCCGGTCCCTTTGCGAGCCGATCCGGGGGCCTCGGCGGGTCCCGTCCCCTCCTTCAAACCGACACCTCCGGCGCGCTCCTCGCGGGCTCGCCGTAGAAGCCACTCCCCGCGTTGGCGAGCTCGCGAATCCGCTCCGCCGGCGCGAAGCGCGGACCGAGGCGCTCGGAGAGATCGTCCAGCCGCGTGAAGACCTTGCCGAGGCCGAGCGAGTCGGCCCAGCGCAGGAGCCCTCCCCGGAACGGCGGGAATCCCGTCCCGAAGATCATCGCCAGGTCGAGCCTCGCCGGGTCCTTCACGATCTCGTCCTCCAGGCAGAAGGCCGCCTCGTTGACCATGGGAAGCACCAGCCGGGACTGGATGACCTCGGGCGGGAGAGGAGGCTTGTCGGCGGGCTTCACGCGCAGCGCCGCGTAGGCCTCGCCCGACGGCCGGCGCCTCTTCGTGCCGTCGTATTCGTAGAAGCCCTTCCCGTTCTTGCGCCCGAGCCGCCCGCCGGCGACGAGCGCGTCCTCGCCGCCCGTCGCGATCCTCTCCGGGAACGCGGCGTGCAGCACCTCCGCGGCCTTCACGGCGACGTCGAGGCCGACGTCGTCGAGGAGCGCCAGCGGACCGACCGGCATGCCCCACGAGGTCATGGCGCCGTCGACGTCCTCGATGCGGCAGCCGTCCTGGAGGAGGCGGACCGCCTCGGACAGATACGGCGCGAGGATCCGGTTCACGAGGAATCCCGGCGCGTCCCGCACGACGACCGGCGTCTTCCCGAGCGTCTTCGCCAGCGCGAAGATCGTCGCGACGGTCTCGTCGCTCGTCCTCTCTCCGCGGATCACCTCGACGAGCGGCATGCGGTGCACCGGGTTGAAGAAGTGCATGCCCACGACGCGCCCGGGGATCGACGCCCCGACGGCGATCTCGGAGATCGGCAGCGTCGAGGTGTTCGACGCGAAGATCGCCTCCGGCGGTACCACGCTCTCCCAGTGCCGCAGCACCTCGCGCTTGACGGCGAGCTTCTCGACGACGGCCTCGATCGTGACCTCGCACCGCGCGAAGCCCGAGTCGTCGAGCGTGCCGGAGATGCGGTCCATCCTCCGGGCCATCTCGCGGGGCGTCAGCCGCCTCTTCCCGACCTGATCGCGCCACACCGCGGCGGCCGAGGCGAAGCCGTGCGCGAGCGCGGCCGGCGCGATGTCCTTCATCCGCGCGGAGAGGCCGCGATCGGCGGCGAGCTGCGCGATCCCTCCCCCCATGACGCCAGCGCCGAGGACGCCGACGTGCGTGACCGGGCGCGCGCGGACCGCGGCGTCGGCGACTCCGGTCTCCTTCTTCACCTCCTCCGTGAGGAAGAAGATCCGCAGCAGGTTCCTCTGGACCTCGCCGCCGAAGACGAGCCCGATGTGCCGGGCCTCCGCCTCGAGGCCCGCGGCGACCGGTTTCCCGAAGCCCTCCTCGATGACCTCCAGCGCCTCGAGCGGCGCGGGGTAGTGGCCGCCGGTCTGCTCGAGGACGGTCTTGCGCGCCTTCGAGAAGATGAAGCGCCTCCCGGGCGGCGTCGCCTCGAACGCTCGCTCGGCGACGGACTGGCGGCCGCGGTACGGGCGGGGCTTCTCCTTTCCGAGCCGGGAGCGCGCGAAGTCGCGCGACCACGCCTCGAAGATCGCCTCGGGCACCGCCTCGTCCGCGAGGCCGATCTTCCGCGCGCGCCTCGCGTCGAGCGTCTTGCCGGCCAGGATCATGTCGAGCGCGGGCGCCAGCCCGACGACGCGCGGCAGTCGCGTGCAGCCGCCCCACGCCGGGAAGATCCCGAGCTTGACCTCGGGCAGGCCGATCTGCGACTTCTTCGCGTCGGACATGAGGCGGTAGTCGCAGGCGAGGGCGAGCTCGGTGCCGCCGCCGAGGCAGGCCCCGTGGATCGCCGCGACGGTCGGATACGGCAGGTGGGCGAGCTGCTCGAAGAGCGACTGCACCCGCGTGACGAAGGCGCGCACGTCCTCGGGCTTCACTTCGAGGAACTCGCGGATGTCCGCTCCCGCGATGAAGACGTCCGGCTTGCCGCTGCGGACGAGGAGGCCCCGGATGCGCGGCTCGCGGGAGAGACGGACGAGCAGGTCGCCGAGCTCGGCGACGGCGGCCGAGGAGATGGTGTTGACCTTCTCGCCGGGCGCGTCGAAGGTCAGGACGGCGAGTCCGTCGTCGGCGATCTGGAGATCGAAGATGCTCATGGCGTGGAGGCCGGCCGACCGGCGTAGGGGCGGGGCTTGACCCCGCCCCCCTTGGACGCGATGTCGGCCGCGTCAGTCGCTTCCGGGGGGGCGACCACAAGGGTCGCCCCTACGACGATCGAGAACCACGCAGGGGTCATACCTGCTCCACGACCACCGCTCCCCCCTGCCCTCCCCCGATGCACATCGTCGCGACCCCGATGGCCGTGCCGCGGCGCTTCATCTCTTTCAGCAGCGTCGTCACCAGCCGGTTCGCCGACGAGCCGACCGGGTGGCCGAGCGCGATCGCGCCGCCGTTGACGTTCGTCTTCTCCCAGTCGATCTCGCCGATCGGGCCGCCGGTGGCGTACTTCGCGTGCCACGCCGCCGAAGGGAACACCTTCGCGCACGCGAGGACCTGCGCGGCGAACGCCTCGTTGATCTCGACGAGGCCGACGTCCTTCCAGTCGACGCCCGCGCGCTTCAGCGCGAGCGGCACCGCGACGGCCGGCCCGAGCCCCATCCGCTCCGGCTCGAGCGCGCAGAACGCGAAGCCGCGGATCCGGCCGAGCGGCGCGTAGCCTCGCGAGCGCGCCGCCGAGGCGCTCATGACGAGGACCGCGGCGCCGCCGTCGGTGATCTGCGACGAATTCCCGGCCGTCACCGTGCCGAACCGCCGGTCGAAGTACGGCTTGAGCTTCCCGAGCGCCTCCATCGTCTGGCTCTCGCGCACGCCGTTGTCCTTCGTCGCCGCGTCCGAGAACTTCGGAGGAATCGGCACCGGCACGATCTCCTCCGCGAGCTTCGCGCGCGCGAGAGTCACGCGCTGGTGCGAGCGCAGCGAGAAGGCGTCCTGCTCCTCGCGCGTGATTCCGTGCTCCTTGGCGAGGACCTCCGCGGTCTCTCCCATGTTGAGGCCGCAGACGGCGTCCGTCAGCCCCATCTGCAGGCCGATCTCCGGCTTGAAGTGCCGCGGCCGCAGGCGCG
>Ga0207683_10004404_pt1 | contig 12175 bp, 9 predicted proteins | sample KBSM73metaG_FD_184333 | JGI IMG/M metagenome (GOLD analysis project Ga0207683, IMG submission 184333) | Miscanthus rhizosphere microbial communities from Kellogg Biological Station, Michigan, USA - KBS M7-3 metaG (SPAdes) (version 2) | ecosystem: Host-associated > Plants > Roots > Rhizosphere >...
GCCGCGGATGCCATCACCGGCGCGCCCAGCAGGGCCGCCGCGATAAGCCTGGTCTTCATGCTACCTCCACTGAAACTGAAGTCGATTATCGCTCGGGATCGGTGCCGGTGAACGGCGAGCAGCAGGGTTTGCCGATCGCATGGAATTCCATGATCTCCGCGCGGGTTCCATCGGGATCGAGCAGATTCAATTGCCACTTGGCGTCCCGCCCAATCTTGGGCGTTTCCTTCTGTCCCTGCAGCCGATCGCCATTCCAGAGCAGGGTATAAGCGTCGCGCGTGCTCGCCACGCCGAGCGAGAAATGGTTGAGCACGCCTAGGTTCGCGGCGCTCAGCGTCGGCGGGATGCCGATCGTGTCGGGCGTGCCAACCACCATATATTCGAGCCAGTCGGTTCCGTCCGGCACCTGGAGCGAGATCCAGGTCGGATTGTCCTCGCGCATGCCGCCGAACCAATAGGGCCTGAAGCCCAGAATGTTGCGCCAGAAGGCATCCTCGTTGGCGCGTTTATGGATGATGAAGCCGACATGGATGATGTGGCTGGAGAGCGGATTGGGCTGAATTACGGGCAGCTTCGCGGGTGGCTGGACGAACTGGATCTTGGCCCCTTCGGGATCGGTCACGTCGAACCAGCGACTGCCATCGGCGCCAGTCTCGATCTTCGCGGGTACCTTCACGCCCTTCGATTTAAGATATTGGCGCATCGTCTCCGCATCGGCGGTGTTGAACGCGGCATGGTCGAGGCGGCTGATCGAGGCATAGCCGGCGGGCAGCGGCAGGACTTCGACGAATTGAGTCGGACTAAAATAGTAACGCGCGCCGGCAGGGTTTTCCGGGTCCGGGAGCTTCATCGCGCCCAGATCGTGGACGTAGAAAGCCTCGCTCTTCGCCGGATCGGCAGCATAGACGGCGAGATGCGAGACCGACGTCAAAGGCGGCCTGGCGGGTGGAACGGCAGCAGTGACAGCGCTGCCAAATATCGCGAGCGCACAGCCCAGCAATCCCCTCATCAACCCGTCTCCTACGACTATCGGTGCGTTGTTAGCGCAAACATACCGCGATATGCTGCGCTTGCCAGCCCTACAAAAGTCGCAGGCAGGAGAGATAGATGGCAAAGGAAATCACGCGTCGCACCCTGATCGAACTCAGCGTCGCCGGCGCTGCCGCGCTTGCCGCGGCCGAAGTGAAGGCGGTCGATCGCCCGGACCTGCCCAAGGATCAGCGGATCGGCTTTGCCGTGGTCGGGCTGGGCAAGCTGGCGCTGGGCCAGATCATTCCCGGCCTGCGCCGGTCCAAGGGCGCGAAACTGGTCGCGCTGGTAAGCGGTCATCCCGACAAGGCCAAGCGCATCGCGGACGCCGAGGGCCTGCCCGCCGACGCCATCTACAATTATGACGATTACGATCGGATCGCGAAGGACCCGCGCATCCAGGTCGTCTACATCGTGCTGCCCAACAGCATGCACGCCGAGTTCACGATCCGCGCACTCAAGGCGGGCAAGCATGTGCTGTGCGAGAAGCCGATGGCGACCAGCATCGCCGATTGCGAGGCGATGATCGCGGCCGCCAAGAAAGCGGACCGCAAATTGATGATCGCCTATCGCTGCCATTACGAGCCCAAGAATCTCGCGGCGATGCGCAAGGTCCGCTCGGGCGCGCTCGGCAAGCCCAAGCTGTTCGTGACCGATATGGGCCGCCAGGCGAACGTTGCCGATCCGTCGGACGCGTGGCGCGTCGACAAGAAGCTCGCCGGCAGCGGCGCGCTCGGCGATATGGGTATCTATGGCATCAGCGCGGCGCGCTACATGCTCAACGAGGAACCGGTCGAGGTACGCGCCTGGGCACATACCGACCCCAGCGATCCGCGCTTCAAGACCGTGGACGATATGATCGCCTGGCAGTTCCGCTTCCCGTCGGGTGCGATCTGCAACGGATCGACCTCGTTCGATTACAACGCGACCATGTCGTTCGAATTATGGGGCGAGAAAGCGCGCCTACGCGCCGATCCGGGCGCCTTCTACGGCGGCAATAAATTCCAGATGGTCGATGGCGGCAATTTCACCGACATGGACGTGCCCGAAGTCGATCAGTTCGCGCGCGAGATGGACTGGATGGGCGATGTCGTGCGCGGCAAGGCGCCGATGGTCTCATCGGGCGAGGAAGGAATGCAGGACATGCGCCTGATCCTCGCCATCCTCGAATCCGTTGCCAAGGGCGGTGCACCGGTCAAGACCGACTGGGGCTACAAGCGCGCCGTCGATCCGGCCGCGGTGGTGGATATCGTGGCTTAAACCGTTCGTGCTGAGCTTGTCGAAGCACTGCCCTTCAAAAGAAAAGCAGCCCTTCGACAGGCTCAGGGCGAACGGGCGGCTATGCGCTCTCGCCGGTCGTCTTCGCGCCCCAGAGCGCGTAGAACAGCACGTAGAGCTCGCATGCCGCGGTAAGCAGGAACGACCATTGCAGGCCGTACGCGTCGGCGATCTTGCCCTGGACGATCACCAGCGCGCCGCCGGCAATCGCCATGATCAGCAGGCCCGATCCTTCCTCGGTCAGCGGGCCGAGGCCCTTGATGCCGAGCGTGAAGATGGTCGGGAACATGATCGAGTGGAACAGGCCGACCAGGATCAGCGACCACATCGCGACCGGCCCGTGCGCGAAGACGGTGATCATCATCACCACAAACGCACCGATCGAGAAAGCCGCGAGTACGGTTTCGGCGCGGACCTTCTGCATGATCGCGGAGCCGACGAAGCGGCCGACCATCATGCCGCCCCAGAGGAAGGTGAGATAACGTCCGGCAAGCTCATGCGTGAGGTTGGCGATGTTGGGCTGGCTCACGAAATTGACGAACAGGTTGGCGACGCCGATCTCGGCGATCAGGTAGATGAAGATCGCGGGCACGCCGAACACGAGGTTACGGTGGCGCCAGAGCGAGTGATTCTTGCGCTCCTCCTTGGCGACACGGCTCGTGGCATTGCCCATGGCCGGCAACGGGAAGCGCGCGATCACCACCGCCAGGATGGCCAGCACGACCGCGACCAGCACATAGGGCAGGACCACCGAATGCGCGTCGGCAAGCCGCTGCGCAGGCGTCAGGATCGTCCCTTCCTTGACCGTGCCGCCGACCGAACGGCCGAGGATCAGATAGGCGCCGAACAGGGGGGCGAGCATCGTGCCCGCCGAATTGAGCGCCTGGACCAGGTTGAGCCGCGACGACGCGGTCGCGGGCGGGCCGACCACCGCGACATAAGGGTTGGCCGCGACCTGCAGCAAAGTGATTCCGCTCGCGATCACGAACAGCATGACCAGCGTCACGCCATAGGATGGCAGGCTCGCCGCGAGCACCATGCCAAGTGCGCCCGCCGCCATGATCAAGAGGCCGATCACCAGCGACTTCTGATAGCCGATCCGCTCGATCAGGAAGGCAGAAGGCAGCGACGCGACGAAATAAGCGATGAACCATACGCTCTCGATCAGCGTGGTCTGCGTGTAATTGAGGTCGAACACGCTCTTCAGATGCGGCAGCAGCGTGTTGTTGATGACCGTGATGAAGCCCCACATGAAGAACAGCGTGGCCAGCAGGGTCAGCGCGGGCCGATAGTTGAAACCCTCCGGAACCTCGGCCCCGGCCGTCGAAGCGCCTGCAATGGGTCCTGCCATGATTTTCCTCTCTTTGGGCCGGTTGATCCATTGCCCTTTCCCGATTTGTATGAGTATTGGGCGCACCCGATCCCGTCAACCGCGCGCCCACGGCGCCCCATCAGAAAACTTCAAGCAGGCGACATAGATGTCTAAACTCCGCTCCCGCGCCTGGTTCGATAATCCAGAAAATATCGATATGACCGCGCTCTACCTCGAGCGCTATCTGAACTACGGCCTCAGCCTGGAGGAGCTGCAGTCGGGCAAGCCGATCATCGGCATCGCCCAGACGGGTTCCGATCTTAGCCCCTGCAACCGTCACCACCTCGTCCTCGCCGAGCGCATCCGCGAAGGGATTCGCGAGGCGGGCGGGATCGCGCTCGAATTCCCGGTTCATCCGATCCAGGAAACCGGCAAGCGGCCGACCGCGGGCCTCGACCGCAACCTGGCCTATCTTGGGCTGGTCGAGGCTTTGTACGGCTATCCGATCGACGGCGTCGTGCTGACCACCGGCTGCGACAAGACCACGCCCGCGATGCTGATGGCGGCGGCGACGGTGAACATTCCTTCGATCGCCCTGTCGGTCGGGCCGATGCTCAACGGCTGGTTCAAGGGCGAGCGCACCGGATCGGGCACGATCGTGTGGAAGGCGCGCGAACTGCTCGCGACCGGCGAAATCGACGCGCAGGGCTTCATCAAGCTCGTTGCCTCCTCCGCCCCCTCGACCGGCTTCTGCAACACGATGGGCACGGCGAGCACAATGAACTCGCTTGCCGAGGCGCTCGGCATGATGCTCCCCGGCACCGCCGCCATCCCCGCCCCCTATCGCGACCGGCAGGAAGCGGCCTACCATACCGGCAAGCGCATCGTCGAAATGGTCGCGGAAGATCTGAAGCCGTCCGACATCATGACGCGCGACGCCTTCCTCAACGCGATCGTCGTCAATTCGGCGATCGGCGGCTCGACCAACGCGCCGATCCACCTCGCCGCGATCGCGCGCCATGTCGGCGCCGAGCTCAAGCTCAAGGACTGGCAGGATTATGGGCATAAGGTGCCTTTGCTGGTCAATCTCCAGCCCGCCGGCGAATATCTGGGCGAGGATTATTATCGTGCGGGCTCCGTTCCTGCGATCGTCGCCGAGCTGATGAAGCAGGGGTTGATCCGCGAGGGCGCGATCACCGCCAACGGCCGCACGATCGGCGACAATTGCCGCGACGCGACGATCGAGGACACCAACGTGATCCGCTCGTTCGACAATCCGTTGGTGGCGGAGGCCGGCTTCATCGTGCTGAGCGGCAACCTGTTCGATGCCGCGATCATGAAGACCAGCGTGATCTCGCCCGAATTCCGCGCGCGTTATCTGTCCAATCCCGACGACCCCGACGCATTCGAGGGTCCGGCGGTCGTGTTCGACGGGCCGGAAGATTATCACCACCGCATCGACGACCCGGCGACGGGCATAACGACCGACTCCGTATTGTTCATGCGCGGCGCCGGGCCGGTCGGCTACCCCGGCGCGGCTGAGGTCGTGAACATGCGTCCGCCGGCTTACCTGATCGAGGACGGCGTCCATGCTTTGCCCTGCATCGGCGACGGACGCCAATCGGGCACGAGCGGCAGTCCCTCGATCCTCAATGCTTCGCCCGAGGCGGCGGCGATGGGCGGCCTTGCGTTGATCCGGACCGGCGACCGCGTGCGGATCGACCTGCGCACGGGCCGGGCCGACATGCTGGTCGACGAGGCCGAGCTCGCCAGCCGCCGCGCCGCGCTCGAAGCAGCGGGGGGTTATTCCTACCCTGCCTCGCAGACGCCCTGGCAGGAAATCCAGCGCGCGTTGGTGGGCCAGATGGATACGGGCGCGATCCTGGAAGGCAGCGACAAGTATCAGCGCATCGCCCAGACCAAGGGACTGCCACGGGACAATCACTGAGGGCTTATCCAATCACCGTCATTGCGAGCGCAGCGGAGCAATCCAGCTTTCACGCGGTGGACTGGATTGCTTCTCCCGGCTGCGCCGGGCTCGCAATGACGGCGGGATTGAAGGCCTAGCCGCGTAGCGACAATTCCGTATCTTCCAGCGCGAGGCGGACCAGTTCCACCATCCGCACGCGCGCGCCAGCCGGATCGCCCGCGACCACGGCCTCATACAATGCCTCGTGCTCGGGCAGCGGGTCGCGCGGGAGGCCGCGCTTGCGCTGCTTGTAGATCGTGGTCCAGCTCACCGCCGCGCCGATCGAGCTTGCCAGCGTGATCAGCGGCGCATTGCGCGCGGCGGAGAGGATCGCGGTGTGGAAACGCTGGTCGGCGGCCTGCCCCTCGGCCGTGGCGAGGCCGTAGCGACGCATTCCTTCGACCGCTTCGTGCAGACGTTGAAGATCCGCGTCGTCGCGGCGTAGCGCCGCAAGCTCGGCGGCGGCGGGTTCAACGATCATGCGCAGTTCGAACAGGTCGCGCACGAAGGTCTCGCTCGGCTCGCTCTCGAACGACCAGGCGAGCACGTCCGGATCGAGCAGGTTCCAGCGTTCGCGCGGACTGACGCGCGTGCCGGTGCGCGTGCGGCTTTCGACCAGCCCCTTGGCGATCAGGATGCGCACCGCCTCGCGATAGGCGCTGCGCGACACGCCGAGCGAGTGCGCGAATTCGATCTCGCCGGGCAGCGTCTCGCCGGGCTCATAGCGACCCGTGACGATGTCGACACCGAGATCGTGCGCGATCGTGCCGTGGATGCGGCGCGCAGCCGGCTGCATATGCGGCACCGGAACCATCGTGTTGCCGCGCTCCGCCATCCATTCCTCTCCCTGCCGTACTGGTGACCAGGTACGGTGGCTTTTCGACGAGCCTAAAGCGCCCGCACCAGCACGAGATCCGGCGACGCGATTTCGATCGGATTGCGCAACGGCAGACGGAAAGCGTCCGCTTCGATCTCGAACGTATCGCCCTCTTCGGTCACGATGCCGTCGGCGAATGAGGCGGTGGCCGTGCCGAAGAAATGGACGTGCAGATCGCCCGGACGACGGAACAGCCGATATTTGAAATGATGATGTTCGAGATTGGCGATGCTGTGCGACATGTTCGCTTCGCCCGACAGGAAAGGCTTCTCCCACAAGACCGCGCCGTCGCGCAGGATGCGGCTGGAGCCACGCACATCCTGCGGCAGGTCGCCAAGCCGCAGTTCGGGGCCCAGCGCCGCCTGGCGCAGCTTCGAATGGGCGAGCCACAGATAATTGCCACGCTCGGTTACATGATCGGAGAATTCATTGCCGAGCGCGAAGCCCAGCCGTACCGGCATGCCGTCGCGATCAATCAGATAGATTCCGGCGATTTCAGGCTCTTCGCCCGCATCCAGCGCGAATGCCGGCGAAAGCAGCGGGTCGCCTGTGCCGACGATGGTGCTGCCGTCACCCTTGTAGAACCATTCGGGCTGGGCGCCGGTCGTTCCGGGTGTGGGCTTGCCGCCTTCGACCCCCATCAGGAACATCTTCATCGAATCGGTCGGCTCGGGGTTCGCGGCCGCGGCGCGATGCATCTTGTCGCGCCCCTCGGCCGAACCGAGATGGGTCAGGCCGGTGCCGGTCACGATCAGGTGCGCGGGATCCGGATGATCGATCGGCGCGAGCAAGGCGACCTGGTCCAGATCGACCGGGCTGCCCAGGCCGTCCGCCTCGATCACCTCGGCCATGGTATGACCCAGATCGAGCGCGCGTGTGGCAAGCGCGAGAACATTATCGGCGCCGAGCACAGCCCGCGCCTGACCGTCCACGCCCAGCAGCGCGACGCCCCTTTTTCCCTCGTGACGATATTGAATCAGCGACGTCATGATAGCCTTTTCCAGATTACTCAGACAAATTGCCGGAAGCCGGGCACAAAGGCAAGTCCGCGAACCGTACGACACGGCCCTCTGATCTCGACCCTAGTCAATGGTCCTGCAGGATACCCGACGTCGAGGTGAAGGGCACTGACAGGGAAATCTCGAAACCCCCACCCGAAAGATTACGGGCTTCGATCGTCCCGCCATGCGCCACGACCGCCCGCTTGGCGATAGCAAGGCCGAGACCGAACCCTGCCTGGTCCGCCTTGATGAAGGGCTCGAACAGGGTCGATAGATCGATGCTTGCCACCCCGGGGCCCCGATCGCGAATATGAAAGCTATAGCGCTCTGCTTTTGCGTCCATCTCTACCGAAACGGCAACCGCGCTTCCGCCGGGTGCAAAACGAAGGGCATTGCGGATGATGTTGTCCAGCGCCCGCCGGAACAGTTCGGCGCTTCCGCGCAAGTTGGGACGCTGCTCCTCTGCGACATCCGGCTGAGCCAGCGTGACCGCGACTTTGAGGCTTTCCGCTTCGAAGCGGGCGTCCTCCACCACGAATTCGAGCATCGCGATCGGATCGAAATACTCCTCGATCGTCCCCAAGCCACTCTCCGCGCGCGCCAGCACCAACAACTCGCGCACCAGCCCGTCAAGCCGCACCATCTCGCGCTCGAGCCGGTCCATCGACGTGTCGAATTGGGCAGAATCCTGTCGCGCCAGGCCGATTGCTAGCTGCATGCGGCTCAGTGGCGAGCGCAGCTCATGCGACACGTCATGCAGCAACCGGTCGCGGGTCGTCACCAATTGGGCCAGACGCCCAGCCATGATGTCGAAGTCGCGCGCGAGACTGCCAATCTCGTCGCGGCGCCTGCCGATCAGCGGTTGGAGCCGCACGTCGAGCCGGCCTTGGGCGAGCTGATCGAAGCCCTTGCGAATGAGGTTGATCGGGTGCGTGAGATACCAGGCGAGCACGATGCTGAAGGCCAAACCCGCGATCGCGGCGGCGATCAGGACCGGCCGCGGCAAGGCAAACGGCCCGGGGCGCCGGGCCGGTACGCGATAGGTCAGAAGATAATGGCGGCCGTCGGGCGCGGCCACGTCCCGGTTGAGGCTCTTGTCCCAAGTCCGCTCATGCGGACTCATCGCATGGATCGCGATCTGGCGCGCATCTTCCACCGGCAGGTCGCGCCGCGCCGCCTCGAACGCCGCCGGTCCATCACGCGCCACTTCGCGCGCCAGCTGCGACAATAGGGCCGGCGCGATCCTGCGCGAAACCCATTCCTCGGGTGACGGCCCTGCCCTGCCCACCACGAACAACAGCCACAGGCCGACGATGATGCAGTAGAGGGTCAGCCAGAAGCCGAGCAGGATCTTCAGGAAGAGCCCACCCTTCATCGGCTGGTGCCGATCCGATAACCGACCCCGCGCACTGTCTCGATCTCGATGTCGGGCGCCGTTTCCGCCAATTTCTGCCGCAGATTGCTGACGTGAACATCCACGCTGCGATCATAACTGGCGCGGCTGCGGCCTAGAACTTTGAGCGACAGTTCGTCCTTGGTCGTGACGCGTTCGCCAGCCTGAAGGAGTACCGCCAGCAGATTGAATTCCGACGCGGTCAGTTCCACGGGCTGGGACCCCGCCAGCACGCGTCGCGTCGGCACGTCCACCTGCAGGCTGCCGAGATCATAGTTGGCGGCTGCCTGAACCGCATGGGCCGCCGGCCGCCGGCGGAGCACCGCCCTGAGGCGCGCCACGAGTTCGCGAGGGAAATAGGGTTTGGGCACATAATCGTCGGCGCCGAGCTCAAGCCCGATAACGCGGTCGATGTCGTCGCCTTTGGCAGTGAGCATGATTATCGGGATCGCGCTGTCTGCCCGGATGCGGCGCAACGCCTCGGTCCCCGACAGACGCGGCATCATCACATCGAGGATCACCACATCATAGTCGCCAGACAGGGCTTGGCTTACCCCCGCCTCGGCATCGTGCACAGCGGCGACCTGAAAGCCTTCGGCCTTCAGATAATCGCTCAACATCAGCGTGAGGTATGTGTCGTCATCCACGACGAGCACGCGTGGCGCCTGTGCATCCGTCATGATGAAGGCATGATGCGCACAGGGGTCCCTGTCATCCGTCTTTTCGAAACATTTACACGACACTTGCGATCACTTTACCCCCCAGGCCCGCCAAGCTTGCTAATCAGACCGGATGGGGATGCAGCGATACTGCCAACCCGCCATATGCGACGAATGAAAAGGCAAGGGCAGCAAAGTGGATAATTTGATCGTTTCGCTCACGAAAAGTTGCGATACACTGTAACACGATGCTCGGCGCTTCCCTCCTCCTCGCGCTGCGCGAAATCCGACGCCACCTCCTCCGTTCGATCCTGACCGTGCTCGGCATCGTGATCGGCGTCGCCGCCGTGATCACGATGGTGACGGTCGGCAACGGCGTGACCGCATCGGTACGCGGGCAGATCGCCTCGCTCGGCGCGAACACCTTGATGGTGGTGACCGACAGCCAGGCGCGTCAGGCGGGCGGCGGCGCGCCGCGCAACTTCACTCGCGAGGATGTCGATGCGATCCGCGAACAGATTGGCGGTATCGACCGGGTGGCCGGCCAGGTCAATTCGAGCGTCGCCGCGACGGCCGACGGCATCAACTGGCAAACCAGCGTGATTGGCACGACGCGCGACGGGATCGCGATCCAGGCGATGGCGCTGACCGCGGGGCGCGTCTTCACGGCCGAGGAGGAGGCTTCCGGCAAAGCGGTGTGCATCATCGGCGAAACCGTGCGCAAGAATCTGTTCGCCAATGTCGATCCGCTCGGCCGCGAGCTGCGCCTCGGCAAGCTCACCTGCCCCGTGATCGGCGTGCTCAAGGCACGCGGCCAGGGCGGGCCCGGCAGCGACCAGGACGATTCCGTGCTGATGCCAGCGCGAGCAGTGCAGCGCCAGATCATCGGCACGACCAACATCTATTGGATCGTGATCGGCCTGAACCCGGCCTATGATAATGTTACGGTCAGCGCCGACCTGTCGCGCCTGATGCGCGAGCGGCGCCACATCACGCCAGGTCAGAGCGACGATTTCCGGCTGATCGACATGAAGCAGATCTCGGACACCGTATCCGGAGTCCTGCGCGTGATGACCGGTCTGGTCGCGGCGATCGCGTCGATATCGCTGATCGTCGGCGGGATCGGCATCGTCAACATCATGCTGGTGTCGGTCACCGAGCGCACGCGGGAGATCGGCATACGCCTTGCCATCGGCGCGCTCGCGCGCGAGGTGCGCCTGCAATTCCTGACCGAGGCGGTGGTGCTGTGCTCGCTCGGCGGCGCGATCGGGATCAGCCTGTCCTTCGGCCTGTCGATCTTGCTGTGCAAGATCATGGCGGTCGATTTCATATTCAGTCCGCTGATCAATCTCGGCAGCCTGCTTTTCTCCTCCTTCCTGGGGATCGTCTTCGGCTATGTTCCGGCACAACGCGCGGCCGCGCTCAACCCGATCGATGCATTGCGGCATGAATAAAAGCCCGGCGATCCTGGCCATCGCGGGCCTGCTCGGAGGATGCAAGGATGGGCCCAATTATCAGGCCCCCGCGCCCAACGCCTTGGGCGTGCCGGCGGCCTATGCCCCGCCCATCACCAAGCCGGCCGCGTCGGCGACCGCCGCGCCCGCCGGCGATCTGTCGGGCTGGTGGCGCCAGTTCGACGACCCGCTGTTGACCGACCTCATCGCCAGGGCGACCGCGTCGAACCTGCGGATCGCGGAATCGGTCGCGCGGCTCGCGCAGGCGCGCGAATCCTTGGTCCAGGCGCGCGGCGATCTGCTCCCCTCGTTAAGCGGGTCGGCCGGCGCGACGCGCAATTTCACGCGCGCATCCCACATCTCGACCGGCGATACACAGCTGTCGCTCGGGCTCGACGCGTCATGGCAGATCGATCTTTTCGGCGGCCTGACCCGCGGCGTGCAGGCGGCGCGCGCCGACGAGGCTGCCGCGCGGTTCGATCTTGAAGGCGTGCGCACATCGGTCGCGGGCGAAGTCGCCACCAATTATGTCGAGGCGCGGCTGGCGCAGGCCCGGCTCGAGATCGCGCGCAGCACGCTGCGCACGCAGGACGACAATCTGGAGATTGCGGGCTGGCGCGTACAGGCCGGGCTCGTGTCCAGCCTCGACGCGGAGCAGGCGCGCGCCCAGCGCGCTCAGACCGCCGCCACCATAGCCGGCATCGAGACGGCATATCTTCAATCGGTCAACCGGCTGAGCGTGCTCACCGGCCAGGCACCCGGCGCGCTGCGCACCGAGATGCAGGCGACGCAACCGATTCCGCACGGACCCGATCGCCTCGCGGTCGGCATCCCCGCGGACACTCTGCGGCGGCGCCCGGACGTTCGCAGCGCCGAGCAGCAGCTCGCCGCCGCGACCGCGCGCATCGGCATCGCAAAGGCAGCTTTGTTTCCCGCGCTCTCGATCACCGGCAATATCAACACGCCCGCTGCCCGCGTCGGAGGTCTCGGCGACCTGCTGACAGGCGGGCTGTTCGCGGGCATCACGCAGACGATCTTCGACGCGGGCAGGCGAAGCTCCCAGGTGCGGTCGGCGCGCGCGGGGGCGGATCTCGCGTTCGCCAGCTACCGCCAGACCGTTCTGTCAGGGCTCGAGGATGTCGAGAATGCGATCCAGTCGCTTGAGGCTGCGAAGGCGCGCCAGGCGGAACTGGAGGTGGCGCT
>Ga0207683_10004407_pt1 | contig 12174 bp, 12 predicted proteins | sample KBSM73metaG_FD_184333 | JGI IMG/M metagenome (GOLD analysis project Ga0207683, IMG submission 184333) | Miscanthus rhizosphere microbial communities from Kellogg Biological Station, Michigan, USA - KBS M7-3 metaG (SPAdes) (version 2) | ecosystem: Host-associated > Plants > Roots > Rhizosphere >...
CGATCGGCGGCACCAAAGCAGCCAGAATGTAGATCATCTTTCCCTCCGGCCCTGAGGCAGGGCGCATTTTATCTAGGAACGCATGCGCGCTGCGCAATGTTCCTTGCCGGCAAGCCGCGCTAAAAGGCGAGGCCCCGCATGGACCATAACCGCCTCGTTCCCCTCATCGTCGCTGTCGCTTTGTTCATGGAGAACATGGACGCGACGATCATCGCGACCTCGCTGCCCGCCATCGCGTCCGATATCGGCGCGAACCCGCTGGCGCTCAAGCTTGCCATCACCTCGTACCTGCTCTCGCTTGCGGTGTTCATCCCGGCGAGCGGCTGGACCGCCGACCGCTTCGGCGCGCGCACCGTGTTCCGCGCCGCCATCGCGATCTTCGTGATCGGCTCGATCGGCTGCGCGCTCGCGAACTCCCTGACCGGCTTCGTGATCGCGCGCATCGTGCAGGGCATGGGCGGCGCGATGATGACGCCGGTCGGGCGGCTGGTGCTGATCCGCTCGATCGACAAGCGCAAGCTGGTCGACGCGATGGCGTGGGTGACGATGCCGGCGCTGGTCGGGCCGATCATCGGACCGCCGGTCGGCGGGTTCATCACCACCTACGCGAGCTGGCACTGGATCTTCCTGATCAACGTGCCGATCGGCCTGATCGGCATCGTGCTGGCGACGCGCTACATCGAGGACGTGCGGGTCGAGGGGCTGGAGCGCTTCGACCTGGTCGGGGTCGTGCTGGCGGGCGCCGGTGTCGCGGGACTCGCGTTCGGACTGTCGGTCGCCGGGCTCGGGCTGGTGCCGCCCGCGCTGGTCGCGTCGCTGGTCGTCACCGGCGCCGTTTTCATGGCCGCCTACGTCATCCATGCGCGCAATACGCCCGCCCCGGTGCTCGACTTTTCGCTCGCGCGCATTCCGACCTTCCGCGCCAATGTGGTCGGCGGGTCGCTGTTCCGGATGGGCATCGGCGCGCTGTCGTTCCTGCTGCCGCTGATGCTGCAGCTCGGCTTCGACTACACGCCGCTCGAATCCGGGCTGGTGACCTTCACGGCCGCGGTCGGCGCCTTCTCGATGAAGACGTTCGCGGCCCGCATCATCCGCCGCTTCGGCTTCCGCCGCGTGCTCATCTATAACGCGCTGCTCAGCGCCGCCTTCACCGGCGCCTGCGCGCTGTTCAAGCCCTCGACGCCGATCATCGTGATGGTCACGATCCTGCTGATCGGCGGCTTCTTCCGCTCGCTGCAGTTTACCGCGACCAACACCATCGCCTATGCCGACATCGAGGCGCGGCGGATGAGCCGGGCGACCTCGCTGGTGAGCGTTGCACAACAGCTCTCGATCGCGGCGGGCGTCGCGATCGGCGCGCTCGCGGTCGAGATCATGGTGCAGCTCAAGGCCGAGCCGGTGATCGCGGCGCGCGACTTCTACCCGGCCTTCCTGCTGATCGGCGCCATGGCGGCGACCTCGTCGCTGATGTTCCTGTCGCTGCCGGCCGATGCGGGTGCGGCGCTGGCGAACCGCGAGCCGATCGCGGCGCCCGATGCGTCGGATCAGCGGGTGGGTTGACTCTTTTTGCGCATGATCTTGTCCGAAAACCGGTTCCCACTTTTCGGGATCATGCGCCCCTAAAACCGGTCGCGAGCAAATAAAGCTCGGAAGAGTCGGCCCGGCTTGCCTGCGGCTTGACGTGCTTCACGCTCGCGTAGTCGCGCTTCAATTCCGCGAGAAGTTTCGCATCGGTGCCGCCCTGCAGCACCTTGGTCAGAAAGCTTCCTCCCGGCCGCAGCACCTCGCGCGCGAACTCGGCTCCCGCCTCGACCAGCGCCATGATTTTCAGCTGATCGGTCTTCTTGTGGCCGGTCGCATTCGCCGCCATGTCGGAGAGCACGACATCGGCGCCGCCGTCGAGCATCTCGTGAAGGTGTTCGGGCGCTTTCGGATCGAGGAAGTCGAGCTGGCGGAACATCACGCCCGGGATCGGCGCCATCTCGAGAATGTCGATCGCGACCACCTTGCCCTTCCCGTCCGCCGCGCCGACGCGCCTGGCCGCGATCTCGCTCCAGCCGCCGGGCGCGGCACCGAGATCGACCACGCGGCCGCCGGGCTTGAGCACGCGATGCTTGTCGTCGATCTCGATCAGCTTGAAGGCGGCGCGCGAGCGCAATCCCTCACGCCTGGCACGCGCCACATAGGGATCGTTGAGCTGGCGTTCGAGCCAGCGCTTCTGCGAGACGGTGCGCTTCTTCTTCGTCTTGAGCCGCACCGTCAGCGGACGTTCGTCCCGAGCATTCATGGCACGTAACGCGGCGCCCAGACGTCATCGGCGCGCATCATCTCGACCAGCATGCCTTCGCGCAAGCCCCGATCGGCGACGCGCAGCCGCTCGCACGGAAACACGCGGCGGATCGCTTCCAGAATGGCGCAGCCCGCGAGCACGAGGTCGGCGCGCTCCGCGCCGATGCAGGGGCTCGCGACGCGCTCCTCGTAGCTCATGGCGCACAGTTCATCGAGCACGCCCTGCACCTGCTCATCCGTCATCCAGCAGCCGTCCACCTGGCGGCGGTCGTAGCGCCGCAGCCGGAGGTACAGTCCCGCGATGGTGGTCACGGTGCCGGAGGTGCCGAGCAGGTGCGTCGATCTCAGGTCGAGCCCGACGCAGTGTTCGGCCGCGAAGGCACGCACGTGCCGTTCAACCTCCGCGGTCATCGCCTCGTAAAGCGCAAGGTCGACCGACACACCACCGTAGCGCTCTGCGATCGACACCACGCCGAGCGGCAGCGACGCCCAACCGACGATCTGCGGCACGGGTGGACCGCCGCTCGCCGGCGTGTTGCGCCCCAGCCGGACGATTTCCGACGAGCCGCCGCCGATGTCGAACAGAATCACGTTCTCGCTCGCCGGGTCCATCAGCGGCGTGCAGCCGATCGCGGCGAGCTTGGCCTCCGTCTCGCGGTCGACGATTTCGAGATCGAGCCCGACCTCGTCGCGCACGCGCAGGCGGAATTCCTCGCCGTTCACGGCGGCCCGGCAGGCTTCGGTCGCGATCAAGCGCGCACGCGTCGCACCGCGATTGCGCATCTTGTCGCGGCAGATCGAGAGCGCCTCGATGGCACGGCCGATGGCGGCATCGCCGAGCCGTCCGGACGCCGCCATGCCCTCGCCGAGCCGGATGATGCGCGAGAATGCGTCGATGACGCGGAAGCCCTCGCGAATCGGGCGCGCGACCAGCAACCGGCAATTGTTGGTACCCAGATCGAGCGCAGCGTAAGCCGGACGCGGATCGTCACGGCTCCCGCCACCGTCCTGACGCGGATGGCGGGCTGGCCAGCGACGACCCCACGGAGGCCGACTGCGCGGCTCCCGGCGATGCGCGGGGTCGAGGCCGGACGATGTCCGGGCCTCGTCGTCCATCAGAATACCGTTCTGCCACGCCGAAGCTTAACCCTGCGATAGCTCGACAGCCGTGGCGGTGTTGTCCCTAGATCGGGAAAAATTCTAGCAAGCCTGCAACCAAGCGCAAGCGCCGCGCGTTGCTTGTCCCGGCATCACGTCATGCAACTTCGGGTATGCGGAGGCCGCAAGGGCGCGGACGAATCGGTCTACAATCAATGCCGCGCTAACCGGTCGCGGTCGCGTCAAGCGTTATGTAACGCAGCGTGACGAAGCGTCAATCCAAGCGTGAATTCAGCATTGCGAGTTGCAAAATCAGAGTGCGCTATGGTTGTTTCAACAGGTTCACATAGCGCGGGTTAGATGGGGACCCAACCGATGCCGCGCATCGTACAACGAACGACACGAAGGCAAAAGACACATCACATGAAACAAGCCAAGAACCTCGACAAGCACGTGCGCGCGCGGCGCGCCGATCTCCGTGACGCGGAAGTCGGACGGCGGGTGCGTTCACGGCGGCTGGAATGCCGTCTCTCGCAGACTGAACTCGCGGACCGGATTGGAGTCACGTTCCAGCAAGTGCAGAAATACGAGAAGGGCGTGAACCGCATCGGCGCAGGCCGCTTGCAGCGGATCTCCGAAGCGCTCGAAGTGCCGATTTCGTTCTTCTTCGGCGTCGGTGCGGGCGGCGGCAGCGTGTCGTCGAAGGAGACAGCGAGCAACGCCGAAAGCGTGTTCGGATTCCTGCAGACGTCCGGCTCGGTCCGCATCGTGAAGGCATTCCACAAGATCAAGAGCCGCAAGGCGCGTCAGCTTCTGGTCGAGATGGCCGAAGAGCTGGCCGACGTCTCGGCGTCCTGACCGCGCAATGACGGGATGTGCCGCCTGCAGACGGGGCGGCGCAATTCCCATCCTCGTGAGTGAGAGCGTGTTGCAGCCGTTGCGGCCGAGGTGAGTGGTATTGCCTCGCGCACATTCGCGCGACGAAGCAATTGCGAACTGGCGGCCGATTTTCGCGCAAATCCTCCCGTGCTATGTTCGTTTCGCCGCGCCGGATGCGCGGCGTGACGAGATGCGATCATGACGCTGCAAGCGCTCGGCTATGTCGGAATCGGTTCGGACAAGCTCGAGGACTGGGTGGGCTACGCCACGCGCTTCCTCGGCATGCAGCTTGTCGAGAAGAGCCGCAACAGCGTCGCGCTGCGCATGGACGATCGCAAGCAGCGCGTGATCGTGAGCGCCGAAGCGCCGGGCGCCTCCTTCTACGGCTGGGAAGTCGCTGACGCCGACGCGCTCGATGCGCTGGCGGGCCGGCTCGAGGCCGCCGGGGTGACGGTGTCGCGCGGCGGACAGGCGCTCGCCGCGCAGCGCCGCGTGACGGACCTGATCGTGTTCGCCGACCCGATCGGCAACCGGCTCGAGGCGTTTCACGGCGCTGAGATCGCGCACGAGCCGTTCCGGCCGGGTCGCAGCATCTCGGGGTTCCGCACCGGGCCGCTCGGCATGGGCCACGCGGTGCTCACGATCGAGCGGCTCGACGACGTGCTGCCGTTCTACCGCGACGTGCTCGGCTTCCATTTGAGCGACTACATCCTCAAGCCGTTCAAGGCCTATTTCTTCCACGTCAATCCGCGCCACCACAGCCTCGCCTTCCTGGAGACCGGTAAGAACGGAATCCATCACCTGATGGTCGAGCTGTTCAGCCTCGACGATGTCGGGCAGGCCTACGACCTCGCGCTGATGCAACCGGAGAGCATCGGCTCGACCTTCGGACGCCACACCAACGATCATGTGACGTCGTTCTACTCGTGGTCCCCGTCCGGGTTCATGGTCGAGTACGGCTGGGGCGGACGGCTGGTCGAGCCGGGCAACTGGACGGCGGAGGAGTACACCGTCGGCCCGAGCCTGTGGGGCCACGACCGCGCCTGGCTGCCGGAGGACAAGCGCCGCGAGGCGCGCGCGATGCGGCTCCGGCTTGCCGAGGACGGCGTGCGCCATCCGGTGCAGGTGATCGAAGGCAACCATCAGCTCATGCCCGGCACCTGCCCGTGGTGGGATGCGGTGGCGCGCAGGGCGGGGTGAGGCCCCCGCCGCCGCGCGTGGCGGAGCTTGGCGGTTGCACCGCGCCGCTCATTGGGCTAATCCGCGCTGGCAGCCGCGAGCCGTCGCACCTATTTCAAGCAGGCTCCGGCCGCCACGGCCACGTTGGTGGGGAATAGTTCAACGGTAGAACGGCGGACTCTGACTCCGTTAATCTTGGTTCGAATCCAGGTTCCCCAGCCAACCCTCCCCTGCAAACGGTTCTCCGCGCCCCCGGCCGGCCAACGTTAGCGCCCGTTTGGCGGGGCATCTGGGCGAAAATCTCTCGACTCCCCGGGCGGTGGATCACCCGCAACCGGTTCTCCGAACGCCCTCTTTCTCCAAACCTCTCGACTTTGTGCCCGAAGTACAGAGGTGAAATGTTCAATTCAATCAACACGCTCCCCTTTGCCGATTTGGAATCTCGATTGGGAGCCAAGTTGCGCAGCTGAGGAAGCGGCCAAGAGGGCCTTCAGGAGGGTCGTGGGCAAGCCCAAGCGGAAGGCCGCCAACTAGACCAGCGCGGCGCCACTCGTATCAAGGACCGAAAGCGCGAGCGGCTGTTATGAAAACGGCCGCAAGCACTGCAAGCGATGTCGTGAGGGCCAGCGCTTTCACTAGGCCCTTCATTCCCGTTCGGGGGGAGGATGATAAGCCCAGTGGCGAGTATCGCCAGTCCAGCTATGACCGCGAAGACGGCTGACATTTGTTCGACCCTCTGAACATCTAGATACACCAAAGTCGCCGAGATTTTGGGGCGGGGCCACGCTAAGCCTAAGCGCCCCGACCAGCGCACGTCTCCTCTTACCCATCAAGCGGACATCGAGCAGTGCGGCTGCGAGGTCCGCTACTCAAGCACGCCGCCGGCGCGGACGGCGGCAACGCGCTTGCAGCGCTTACCTGCCCTTGTCTTTCATGCGTGACCTCGCATAGATTCCAGGAAGCTGCCCTAGAAACGAAATGTGCCGAGTTTTCGTTCGGGGCGAACGGGCAGTTTTGATGCCGTCGGCGGGCATCACACTATTGGACCGGCGTCCTTTTGCCGATCTCTTGATCACTAACATCGCAAGTCGAGTGACCGCGCTGTGTCCAGCACGCGGCGCGCATCCTTGGCCGAACCAAGAGGAAGGAGACGCGTCATGAATCCAAAGTATCAGATCGCCATGGCCATTGCGGTAGGTGCCGCGCTTGGTGCGGCTGCCGTGCAGGGGCTTCATGCCCAGGCGAAACCGAAGGCCTACATCATCACCGAAAGCGAATTGCTCGATCCGGCGGCGCTCGCGACCTACCTCCCGAAGGCACAGGCGGCGGTCAGGGCGGCCGGCGGCACTCCGGGTATCATCGCAACCGGGAAGGTCATTGCGGTGATTGGCGATGCACCCAAGCGTATCGGTGCATCCGAGTGGCCGAGCGCCGAGCAGGCGCAGGCCTACTTGAAGTCGGCAGAACGCAAGGTACTCGATTCGGAACGCGACAAGGCCTTCAAGACGACACGGCAGTTCATTGTGGAGCGGCCGGCCAACTAGTGTCGCGACCGAAAATCGCGACATCGATAGCGTTAAGGAAAACCTCCAAACGGGAGTTCTGTCATGAAGACGCAATACGCGATTGGACTGGCGATCATATCTGCCATGGGAAGCGCCGCTTTGGTGCAAGGTCTGCAAGCGCAGGGCAAGCCCACCCTCTACCTCATCACCGAGATCGACGTGACCGATCCCGACAAGTATGCGCAGGAGTTTGCGCCGAAAGCACAAGCCACCATCAGGGCTGCGGGCGCCAAGTTCATCGTCATTGGCGGGATTGCGGGCGTCGGCGCCAAGCCGGTGCACGCCATGGACGGCACTCCGCCGAAACGCATCACGGTTCAAGCGTGGGAGAGCATGGAGGCAATGAAGAAGTGGTATGAAAGCGAGGCTTACCAATCAGCGCTGAAGATCGGAAAACAATATGCGACGTTCCGCCGCTACGCGGTCGAAGGCCAGCAATAGCTGAGGCTGCTCGGAAAGGGGCAAACCCGTCCGGGCGGGTGCCCAAAGCGCTACGCCTTGCTGGTGAGCGGAGTTCACTGCCGCCACGCAAGGGACGCTTGTCCCGCGCCGTGCGGGGTTTCTGTTGGTCGTTCCGTAGGGGTCAAGTGAGGAGACAAGGCCGCCCAACGCGGGCGGCCTAAGTCTCACTATTGCTCGTTTTGGCGCACAGGTGTGGAGAGCCAAGCTTGGGAAACCTATTGCTCGGCTTCGACAGTGTACTGCTTTGTGATCTTGATGGCCTTGTTGCGCAGCGGGTCCAGGTCCTTGAAGGCCTGTGAGTTCCGGTATGCCACCGCTTGGTCAAGGCTATCGAACTCGGTGATGCCCACACTCTTCGGAGGATCGCCTACGAATGCAACCACCTTTCCGCCTGCGGTCCGCAAATTGCGACCGCTGGCCTGCTGTTGCGAAGCTCTAACAGCTTGAACAAAGGTCTTCCAGGCTTCGGCATCGATGACTTCGAGCTCGGTAACTTGATAGGCTTTTGGCTTGGCTTGCGCGTGCAGTCCATGCATGGCCGCAGCTCCGACCGCAGCGCCCACAACGAGGGTCAGCACGAATTTTGATTTCGAATTCATAAGGCGTTCCTCCCTGTTGGTACGGGCAAGCACATCGTCTCGCACCGGAGATAGCGCGAACGTGCACTTACCGATGACGTGTGCCGAGAGACCAAAATGTGCCGGTCTCGAAAGACATGTGTACGCCTGCCGACGGCGCTGCGACTGCACGTCACTCCGAACGGCCAATTCGGCACATTCCGTTCCATGGCAGCCTGCTAAATCTTTAGACCACTTCGCGCCCGCGACAAAGAAGGCTTTTCCAAATAGGGCCGCCGTGAAGTAATGCTCGCGCTGGAACCACGCCCGAGCCATCTGCCCCGGGTTCGTTTCCGGGGCGGATCGCGGTACAGACCGCTACCTTACACGCTTCCAGATCGACTCGGCTTTGCCTCCGGTCGAAGTAGCCGGATTTGAGCTCCTGAACTCGTCGGCGTTGATCGACGTGATAACCCGCTTGCCCTCGGTGCCGACGAACTTGGCAAACGAACTGCCTTCGAATTTCACGGCGATGGTCTTGCTCGCTTCGTCCACCGTGTAGCTGCCGTACATCGCCACGATACCTTGCGCGATGGCCTTGTTCTGGTCTGGAGTGCCGGCCATTCGGTTGTCGATCTTGGGAAGATCGGTGTGGAACAGCATCTGCGTAAAGCGGCCGTCGGCGCCGAACATGTAGGCGCCCTTCGGATTGGCTCCCCACGGATTGGTCTTGGTGCCATCGGCGTTCGTGTCGACCGCCTGGACCAGCGTCCACGATCCGACAATCTGTTCCTTCAGCGACTTCTCCTGGCCAAGCCCTGCGCCCGGCAGCAACACAATGCCCGATGTCAGAATGAACGCTAGACTGAGAATGCCACGACGTTTCATCGATGTTCTCCAGTTGTTTTGATGCCAAATCTTGCAGATTGCGGGCCGGGCCCTTGCCCGGATTGTTGGGGCCATCAGACCAGCGTGTAGGAGACAACGCGATCAAATGACATCCGAATGCTTGTGATTGAGAGACCGAAAAAAGATGCCGGTCTTTGAGATCGTGCCTACCGACGGCACTAGGCTGCAGTTTGGATTAAGAGCGGCGACTTCGGTGCAGCGCCGTTTTTGAGGCAGCTCTCAGGCAAGCAACGCGCTTGACCGTGCGTAGAGGGTACACTGTTTCGGGATCAATGCCCATGCGCCTACGGGTCACGGTGCGGCGCACCGTAACGACCCGGTCATGCCGCTGATGGGGTCAATCGCGTCGATTCCTCGATGTCCGCAATACGTCCGCTCTACCCCCAATAGCTGCCATGGTGTTGCAGCGCCGCGAACGGTCGAAACGGGCCAGTTGCGGACTCATGCACCGCAACAAGAGTTCTTCCTTGGTGGCATTCCGGCACGCCGGCTCACCACGCTATAAATCCGCCACCTACAACACTCGCCGCCAGCGCGGCCATTTCCGAACGTTTCCTGAACCCCGCGACCGGACTTCACCGTCGGTGCCTTGCAAGCGGTCTCGCAACCTCCCGCGCGGCTTGGATGAATAGTTGTGAGGCTGGGCTGAGTGTCCGATTTTTCAAAGTGACGATCCCATTTGGCACTCCCGAAACGGGGAGCCTCACGGGCAAGACCCTTACTTCCGAGCGCCGACTGAAAAACGTCAACGCGGAAGCCGGGAACACCGACAGAAAGCGCCCGGTCGTTAGCAAGCTGATCCGCACTTCAGGCGGGACAGCGACCACAGTCGCGCGAGGACAATCGAGCCCGTTGTCCCGGAATGCCTGGTTGAAGACCGATGTAATCAAGCTCTCTGGCGGGAGCAGCACCCAGCTTTCGTTCACGAGCTGGGAAAGCGCAATCCTTCGCCGCCGGCCCCATGGGCTCTGTGCACCCGACGCGACGACCAAAGGGTCGTCGTAGAGCATTTCAAATTCCAGCCGAACATCGACAATGGGATCGTTTAGTATTGCGATCAAAAGATCGACGTTGCGTTCGTTCAGTTTTCGATAGAGCGTCTGAGTGTCTCCGGTCACCAGGTGGAACACCATGCGCGGGTAGCGCCGGGACAGCCGATCGACTACGGCTGAGACGAAGCCCGCGGCGAGAAACGGATTGCATCCGATCCGCACTTCCCCTGCCGTAGGATTGGCCAGAAACTCGATGTCCTTTACGCCCCGCCGCAGGTCGTCGAATACGGCCGCGCCGCAGTCCAGTAAAGCCCGGCCGTAGGGTGTCGGTTCGACACCTTGATGGTCGCGGTCGAGCAGGCGCACGCCGAGCGCGTGCTCCAGGTCCGCGATCGATCGCGATATAGCAGGTTGACCGGTGTTGAGGCGTTGCGCTGCCTTGCCCATGCTGCCGGCCTGCACGACGGTCATGAGCACATTGAGATCTTGCAACTTCATTCTACGACCTATGCGTTCGCTCAACTGCATGGCGGCACCTCATGACGGTGTTGGTATGGGCTCATCAGACAATAACATGAAGCCAGCATGACCGGTTCATGTAATCTGCACGGACTGACGCTCGCAGGAATAGCTTGAGACGTGGCCGGGCTCTCATGAGCCTTACCCGAAGGGAGCAAGCTAATGACCGTCCCGCGCAGAACTTTTCTGCAGTTCGCCGTGGGCGCTGCCGCGCTACCGGCGATGTCGCGCCTCGCGACGGCGCAAGCGTATCCGATGCGGCCAATCACGATAGTCGTGCCGTTTGCGGCGGGCGGGGGCACCGATACGATCACCCGCATTCTGGCCGAGCGAATGCGAGCGACGCTTGGTCAGCCGATCATCGTTGAGAACGTGTCCGCCGCAGCGGGCACCGTCGGCGTCGGCAGGGCCGCACGCGCGCCGGCGGACGGATACACGTTGAGCATCGGCCATTTGGGCACCCATGTGGTCAACGGCGCGATCTATAGCCTGCAGTACGACCTGCTGAAGGATTTTCAACCGGTCGCATTAGTCTCACGCGCTTCCTTTCTGGTCACGGCAAAGAGGTCAATGCCGGCAAATGATCTGCAAGGTTTAATCGCATGGTTGAAGGCGAACCCCGACCGAGCGTCGGCCGGCACCGCCGGTGTGGGAAGCGGAGAACACGTCGGCGGTCTTTTGTTTCAGACGGTCACCGGAACTCGTTTTCAGTTCGTGCCCTATCGAGGTGGCGGTCCGGCCATGCAGGACTTGGTTGCCGGACAAATCGACATGATGATCAGCGGTCCCGCGCCTGCGCTTCCACAGGTGCGGGCCGGCAGCATCAAGGCCTACGCTGTTGCAGCCAGGAGCCGTCTACGCGCAGCCCCCGATATTCCGACCGCGGACGAAGCAGGGGCACCCGGATTTTATTTTCCATATTGGCATGCGCTGTGGGCACCCAAGGGAACGCCGAGCAATGTCATCAGCAAACTCAACGATGCCGTCATGGGCGCGTTAGCTGATCCAGCGGTGCGGTCTCGGCTCGAAGAACTTGGGCATGACACTTTTCCGACCGAGCAGCAGACGCCAGCCGCGCTCGGCGCCTACCACCAGGCCGAGATTGAGAAATGGTGGCCGATCATCAAGGCGGCCAACATCAAGGCCGAGTAGATCGCGCCACGGGGAGGCATTCGGTATAACCCTCGGTTCGGCGATTGCGACACGATCGACCCGATGACCGGAAGGGTCAGAAGCAGACTTCCGTGCTCGATCAGCGCATGTCCGCTTGTCCACAATAAGCAGACATTGAGCGGTCACACTCAAGCCTCATGAGGGCGTGGCTGGGTGGCGGATTTGCGAGGTCTAGACCTTGAATGATTCTGGCAATTCGCCAGTCGGACCGCCACCAAGCCCTTCAACGAGACGCGCTTGTTACGCAGTCCAAGGAGGTGGAGCCGAGCCTGGGCATCAGGTTGCTCGCCGACATGCGGACCGTCTTCGGGTACTTGGACGAAATGCCGTCGAAGACCGTCCTGGAGCAGCTTCATGGGATGCGAGAGAGTCCCTGGAATGATTTGAAGGGAAAGCCTCTGGATGAGCGTGCCCTTGCCCACCGATTGCGGCAGTACGGCATCAAGTCGAAGACGATCCGGATTGGTGCGACGACGGCCAAGGGATACTGCAGTAGCGATTTCGTCGATGTATGGGCCCGCTACGTCCCTCTGCCACCCGCCACAAGCGTAA
>Ga0207683_10004408_pt1 | contig 12173 bp, 9 predicted proteins | sample KBSM73metaG_FD_184333 | JGI IMG/M metagenome (GOLD analysis project Ga0207683, IMG submission 184333) | Miscanthus rhizosphere microbial communities from Kellogg Biological Station, Michigan, USA - KBS M7-3 metaG (SPAdes) (version 2) | ecosystem: Host-associated > Plants > Roots > Rhizosphere >...
CAATGACGCCGATGTGGCGGTGATCGCGCCGGTCTATGCCGCGGGCGAGAAACCTATTGACGGCATCAATCGCGATACTTTCGCGGAAGCCCTGCGCGCCCATGGTCATCGCAATGTGATCACCATCGAAGGCGAAGACGATCTCGCCGCCGTCGTGGCGCCGTATGTGAAACCCGGGGCTGCCATCATCGGTACCGGCGCAGGCTCGATCACCGGCTGGATGAACAACCTCCCTAAGAAGCTGGAGGGTCTGTTGTGATGATGACCCGGCCTTGCGACATGCTTCCGCCGGTGCGTGGCACGCTCAGTCATGGCGCGCCGCTCAAGGATTTGGTGTGGTTTCGCGCCGGCGGGCCTGCGGAAGTGTTGTTCCGTCCCGCCGATGCCGACGATCTCGCCGCTTTTATCGCGGCCAAGCCTGCTGATCTGCGGGTGTCGGTGATTGGCGTCGGCTCCAATCTTTTGGTGCGCGATGGCGGTATTCCCGGCGCGGTGGTGCGGCTGTCCTCGGCCTTCGGCAAGATTGAAACGGATGGAATGCGGGTGCGTGCGGGTGCCGCTGCCTTGGACGGCGCGGTGGCGCGCGCCGCCGCCGATGCCGGTATTGCCGGCCTGGAATTTCTGCGTGGCGTGCCCGGCACCATCGGCGGGGCGCTAAAGATGAATGCCGGCTGCTATGGCCGCGAGGTAAAAGATGTTTTTGTCGAAGCCACCGCAATCGACGCAAAAGGCAATAAAATCAAGCTTTCCAGCGCTGAGATGGTTTTCGAATATCGCAAAGCGCGCGGGGCCACCGATGACCTGGTTTTCGTCGAGGCAGTGTTTGAAGGTACGCGTGACGATCCCGCCGCCATCAAGGCCCGCATGGACGAACTTTCCGCCAATCGCGAGGCCAGCCAGCCGATCAAATCCAAGACCGGCGGTTCGACCTTCAAGAATCCGCCGGGCCAAAAGGCCTGGCAGTTGATCGATCATGCCGGTTGCCGCGGCCTGAAAATCGGCGGTGCCCAAGTCAGCGAGAAACACACCAATTTCCTGATCAATACCGGCGACGCCACGGCCGCCGATCTGGAAGCGTTGGGTGAAGAAGTGCGCCGCCGGGTCCAGGAAAAATCCGGCATCAGTCTGGAATGGGAAATAAAGCGGGTGGGCATAGCATGACCCAATTCCGCAAGATCGCCGTATTGACGGGCGGGCTCTCCGCCGAACGCGAAGTCTCGCTGTCTTCCGGGCGCGGCGTGGTCAAAGCCTTGCGCGAGGAAGGGTTTGATGCCTTCCCCCTGGATCCCGGTAACAATCCCGGCCAGCAATTGTTTGAGGCCAAACCGGATGCGGTGTTCAACGCCCTGCATGGCCGCTTTGGCGAAGACGGCACGGTCCAGGGCCTGCTGGAATTGATGCGCATCCCCTACACCCATTCCGGCGTGCTCTCATCGGCCTTGGCGATGCATAAGGAGCGCACCAAGGACGTCTATCGCGCCGCCGGCCTGCCGGTGGTGAAGTCCATTGTGGTGGACCGGCATCAGGCGGCAGCTGCGCATCTGATGGAGCCGCCCTATGTCATCAAGCCGGTCAATGAAGGCTCGTCCGTCGGCATCTACATCATCCGCAAGGGCGACAACCGTCCGCCCGCCGAGCTGGGCAGCGAAAAATGGAATCTTTCCAATGAGATGATGGTGGAAGAGTTCGTGCCCGGCCGCGAATTGACCGTCTCGGTGATGGGTGACCGCGCTCTGGGCGTGACCGAAATCACCACCGATCTCGAATTTTATGACTATGAAGCCAAATATGCCCCGGGCGGCTCCAAGCACATTCTGCCGGCGCAGATTTCGCAAAAAACCGCGGCCGAGGCGATGGAGCTGGCGATCGCGGCCCATAGGGCGTTGGGCTGCCGGGGAGTCACGCGCACGGATTTCCGCTATGACGATACGGGTACGAATCACCGGATGATTCTGCTGGAGACCAACACCCAGCCCGGCATGACGCCGACCTCGCTGGTGCCGGAACAGGCGGCGCATATCGGCATGTCTTACGCCAAATTGTGCCGCTGGATTGTGGAGGATGCGTCATGCGATCGGTGAATGTGGAGCGCAAGAGCCGCAAGGCCGGCCGCACCCAAACCGTGCGCCCCGCCAACCGTAGTGGCCGCGAGCTGCCGTCGGTGCAGCCGGGCAGCGCCCGCCGGGGGAAAGAGCCTGGCATTTTCGCGCGGCTGGCCGAGCGGCTGTCTTTGTTCATTCGCCGTCCCATGATGGCGATGTGTGGCGTGCTGGTGGTCCTTGTTCTATTGGGCGCGCTGTTCGCCAGCGGCATTATCGGCCGCACCTATCATGCCATCGGCCGCGGCATCGACACCCTTACTGCCGATGCCGGTTTCGGCATTTCCGAAATTCACATCAGCGGCAATCGCCGCACGCCCTACAGCCAGGTGCTGGAAGTGCTGGCCATGAAACCCGGTCAGTCCATCTTCAGCGCCGATCTGTGGAGCGCGCGTCAGCGCTTGAGCCGCCTGGATTGGATTTCTTCGGCGGAAATTCATCGCCGCTATCCCGACGCCATCTTCGTCACTTTGGTGGAAAAGCGCCCCTTCGCGCTGTGGCAATCTCCGCCGGACGCCAAGGGCGAAGGCCTGATCTGGGTGGTGGAACGCAATGGCGGGCTGATTACCACCCGCGAATTGGAAAAGTTCCGCCGCTTGCCCAAGCTGGTGGGCGCGGGCGCGCCAGGCACCGCCGCCGATCTGGTGGATGCGGTGCAGACCCACCGCGCCATTTCCGCCCGCATCGCGGCTTATGCGCGCCAGTCGGAACGGCGCTGGAATCTGATTCTGGATGATGGCGTGGTGGTCAAGCTGCCGGAATCCGGCTGGCAGAAAGAGCTCGATGCTTTGGAACATCTGATCATCGATGGCGGAATTCTGGAACGCGATGTCACCGAAATCGATCTCAGATCGGCCACCCATTATTTTTTCCTTCTGAAAAACGGCGAGAAGAAGGAAGCTCCCAGGGGTAAAGAGACATGAACCAGACGGTTCGCTTGCGCGTGAGCAATGAAATTCCCGCCTACCGCACCGGCCTTGTGTCGGCCCTGGATGTCGGAACGTCCAAGATCGTCTGCGTTATTGGTCAGGCCGAGGCTGGATCACTTAAAGTTTTGGGAAGCGCCCTGCGGGAGTCGGCGGGGCTGAAGGCCGGCACCGTCACCAGCCTGGAACAGGCGGAAGAATCCATCCGCGATTGCGTGGCGGCAGCGGAAAACATGGCCGATGCCCGCATCCAGAATGTGCTGATCGGCGTCAATTGCGGGCAGCCGGTCAGTGTCACCAGCCGTACCGTGATGTCGCTGGACGGCGCCCTGGTGTCGGACGAGCATTTGCGGGTGCTGTTGGCCGATGGCCGCTCCCGCGCCAAGCTGGACGGGCATGAGATCATCCACTCCGCCCCCACCGCCTATGTGGTGGATGAGGCGCGCGGGGTGAAAAATCCCTCTGGCATGTTCTGCCAGCGCATCGGCGTGTCCATGCATGCCGTGGCAGTCAAACCCTCGCCCTTGCAAAATCTCAAGCTGGCGGTGGAGCGCTGTCACCTGAATGTCGTGGGCAATCTGTTCGGCGCCTATGCCTCGGGTCTTGCTACCCTGACCGAGGACGAAAAACAGGTGGGCGCCACGGTCATCGATATGGGCGGCGGCACCACCTCCATCGCCGTGTTCCTGGAAGGCCATCTGGTCCATGTCGATGTGGTGCCGGTGGGCGGCTTTGCCGTCACCCATGACATTGCCCGCATGCTGGCGGCGCCGCTGGCGGCCGCCGAGCGGGTCAAGACTCTTTATGGCGCCGCGATGGGCGAGATGGATGGCGGCGCCGATGTGGTCGCCGTCACCCAAATGGGGGAAGAGGGCGATGACTCGGCGCTGCGCCTGCCCCGTTCCATGCTGACCCGCATCATTCAGGCCCGGCTGGAGGAGATTTTCGGCGAGGTTCAGACCCGGTTACGCGCCTCTGGCTTTGATGTGGCGGCGGGCCGCCGCGCGGTTCTGACCGGCGGCGCCTGCCAGCTGGCCGGGACGCGGGAATTGGCATCGCGGATTCTCAACAAGCAGGTCCGTATCGGCCGGCCTGCGGCTTTTTCGGGTTTGGCGGCGGCGTCGGCCGGTCCGGATTACGCCACGGCGATTGGCTTGATGATGGCGGGCGCCACCATGCCGCCGGAGCTTTTGAATCCGGACCTCGCCATCCATCCGGGCAAAGAACAGAGCCAAAGTGCCCTGTTTGGCTGGCTCGGACGGTTGACCCGCAGGTGGCTCTAGTGATTCAACAAATAAATCAGGCGAATCAGTTGGGAATTCTGGCGGTGCCCGCCAAGGCGATCGGAACTGGTCAGGACGCTTCCAAACACAGCGTCCACTCATTGAGGAGAATGTAGCATGGCGATCAACCTGAAGGCCCCCGAGACCAAGGAACTGCGCCCCCGGATCACGGTGTTGGGCGTGGGCGGCGCCGGCGGCAATGCCGTCAACAATATGATCGAGGCGGGCCTGGAAGGCGTGGAGTTCATTGTGGCGAACACCGACGCCCAGGCCCTGGCCCAGTCCAAATGCGGCCGCCGCATCCAGATGGGCGTCACCACCACCGAAGGCTTGGGCGCGGGCGCCCAGCCGGACATGGGCCGGGCGGGCGCGGAAGAGTCGATGAACGAGATCATGGAGAACCTTGCCGGTTCCCATATGGTGTTCATCGCCGCCGGCATGGGCGGCGGCACCGGCACCGGCGCCGCGCCGGTGATCGCCCGCGCTGTGCGCGAGGCGGGCATCCTGACGGTGGGTGTGGTGACCAAGCCCTTCAGCCTGGAAGGCGACCGGCGCATGCGGGTGGCCGAGCGCGGCATCGCCGAGCTGCAGCAGTTCGTTCATACCCTGATCGTGATTCCCAACCAGAATTTGTTCCGCGTCGCCAATGACCGCACCACCATGGCGCAGGCCTTCGCCATGGCCGATGAAGTGCTGCATGCCGGCGTGCGCGGCGTCACCGACCTGATCGTGATGCCCGGCCTGATCAATCTGGACTTCGCCGACATCAAGTCGGTGATTTCGGAAATGGGCAAGGCGATGATGGGCACCGGCGAGGCGGAAGGCGAAGACCGCGCCATGCGCGCCGCGGATATGGCAATCTCCAATCCTCTGCTCGATGACGTCACCATGAAGGGCGCCAAGGGCGTCTTGATCAATATCACCGGCGGTCCCGACCTGATGCTGTTTGAAGTGGAACAGGCTGCCAACCGCATTCGCGCCGAAGTCGATCCCGACGCCAATATCATCTTCGGCAATACCATTCTGGACGATATGGAAGGCCGCATCCGGGTGTCGGTGGTGGCGACCGGCATCGACGCCGAGCTCACCAAGATGCCGTTCCCCGAAAAGGTGCGGCCCTTGCATCCGCATCTGAACCTCAAGAACCCCATCCGGGTGGCGCAGCCTGCGCCCGTCGCGGCCGCGTCGCAGGTGCATCCGGTGCATGCTTCGGTGGAGACCATTGCGAACCATCTTGGCGCCAGCCAGACCGGCGCTGAGAAAAGTGCTGCCGAGGACTATATCCTGGGCGGCGCCGATGCACCGGAAGTGAGCGAACCGGTATCGGTGAAGTATCCCGCCACCGAAAGCTATCGGGCGGTCGAGCAACAGCCTTTGGCCCGCCCGGCGGCGGAAAAGAAAAGCAGCGGTTGGGGCTTTTTCGGCCGCAAGAAGCCTTCGCCCGACCTGCGCGCTGAACCCCGGCCGGAGCCGCGTCCCGCCGTGACGGGGGCGCCGCGCGCCACCGCACAGACCATGCCGCCTATGCCGCAACCTGCGGCGGACCGCAACAATGCCGACGACCTGTTCCCCGATCACAAGCGGGATGAGCAGTTCGAGATTCCGGCGTTTCTGCGCAGGCAGTCGAACTAACCGTCGTAAATGAAATAGGAAAGGGCGGCGCGATGTTCGTGCCGCCCTTTTCAATTTTCTGGATCCCTTCCCTCGCCGCTGGTCGCGGCTCGCCGGGGATGACAGCGCGCTTTGGCGCGCTGTCAACTGCTATCGCTGACCGTCGGCCCCAGATAGAGCCGCTGTCCGGCGAAATCGATCGCCAGGGATGTGTTGCGCAACAGCTCCAGCCCGAAAATGGCGGCGGGCTGTTCCTCCAAGTCGAAATAGGAGAAGACCGGCGCGTCCGCGATGATGGCGAGCTGCCTTTCCCACGAACGGCCCGGCAGCTTGACCTCCAGCCCGTCAGCGCGCAGCGCCGGCGACTCCTTTCCCAGCACATCCTGCAACTCGACCGGCGGCGGGCCGGAAGACCGGTAACGGGCCTTGCGCACTCCCAGCCGCTCGGCAGCGCCCCAGTTCAACATGGTCATGCTGGCGCCCAGATCGAAAAGGGAATTGATTTCCCAGCCGTTGAACCGGGCCTTCACATACCAGAATTGGATGGGAAATTTTTTCAACGGACGCGGCACCAGTCGCACTTCCGACCAGTCGCTATAGGCCCTGGCCGAGGCGCTGTTCTGCGGCAGCAGCTTGATTTTCATGGCGCTGCGATCCAGCACCACGAAATATTGCGCCAGCACGTCCACCCCCAGAATGCCGTCAGGCCCGAAAAATTCGGTCTCCGGCAGCACGCCCATGGTGACGCCGGGAATGGTTTCTCCGGCGATGCGCAATTCCCTTGGCTTCACCGGCATCACATCGGCGACGTCATTGATGCCATAGACCGTCATCCGGCCCGGCTGGGACTGGCTGAGATTTAGCCGCTGACGGACATGTTCAAACATCAGTGAACGGCTGGAAGCGCTGTCGATCACAAATTGGAAAGGGCCCTGGCCGTCGACGTAAACCGCCGTGAGCAGGCGGCCATGGCGATCAAAGCTATAGGCCTGCTCGGCGGGCAAAGCCGCCTTGGCCTGGCCTGCCATGACGGCAAAAGCCAGAAATGCGAACAACGCACTCAACCTACGCATGCGGCTCGCTCCTTAAGCCGTGCTAGGGCAAGTAAACGCCTGTAACAGGGGCCCTGCAATAGAGCCGCGGTCTTTTGCGCCGTGGGTTCGTCGAAGGTCTCGTCCGTATTTCCCGATACGACCTCGCCCTTCTCCTGCCGCCCCGCGGCTTCGCCGTGCATTGGTCAATCGGCGTGCGAAGCACGCCGGGGCACAAAATCCCTGCAGCTCCGGCGCTTCCACCTGGGAAAATCACGCTCTAAACTGCCCCCATGCCTCCCCGCCGTACCATTGCGCATCCGGTTACCGTTTCCGGCACCGCCCTGCATGCCGGTGTGCCGGTAACCATGACCCTGTCGCCGGGCAAAAGCGGCAGCGGCGTGGTGTTCCGCCGTGCCGACCTTGGGATCGAAATTCCCGCCCGCTATGACCAGGTGAGTGAAACCCGGCTTGGTACGGTGATCGGTCAGGGCAGCGCCAAAGTCGGGGTGGTGGAACATCTGATGGCGGCGGCGGCAGGGGCAGAGATCGACGATCTGCTGGTCACCTTGGACGGTCCGGAACCACCCATCCTGGATGGCGATGCGCTGTCTTATCTTTCGCTGTTGGAAAGCGGCGGCGCAGCCGAACAGGATCAGGCGCGTACGCTGCTGAAAGTGTTAAAGCCCGTCACGGTGGAGAGCGGCAGCGCCAAGGCCTCGCTGTTGCCCGACGACCGGCTTTCTTTTGCTTATGAACTGAGTTTTCCGGTGATCGGCGAGCAATATTACGCCTTCGCCTTCAGCCGCGCCGGCTTTAAGGCTGAAATCGCGCCGGCCCGTACCTTCGGCTTTCTCAGCGAGCTGGAAGCGCTCAACAAAATGGACATGGCCAAGGGCGCATCTTTGGCCAATACCTTGGCGCTGGATGACACAGGCGTGGTCAACCGTGAGCGCCAGCGTTTTGCCGACGAGTTCGTGCGTCACAAAATTCTGGATGCGATCGGCGATATGGCCCTGGCCGGCGCGCCGCTGCTGGCCCGTTTTGAAGGCAAGAAATCGGGCCATGCCACCAACAATGCCTTGCTCAGGGCGCTGTTTGCCGATCCCGCCAATTATGAACGGGTGGAACTCTGACTTGGGCGTAACGAAGGGGACTCTTCCCCCAAGCGCCGCCGCCGCTGTATATAAAGCCCATAACGCGCGATCTCGGGGCCGGAAGCCAGAATAAGCCTTTGAAATAGCTTGTTTTTCGCGCAAGAACCTAGGAATTGAGAATGGTTTTGTCCGTTCGCCTGAAGCCTGTTTTGCGCACTGCCCTGCTGGTCGCCGGCTTGGCCCTGTTGGCCGGCTGTTCGCTGTTCGGCGGCAAGGATGACGAGACCAACAACGCCAACAAGGACGCCGCCAATTACCGCGAGCGTTCGGTCGAGCAGCTCTATTCCGATGGCTGGCGCGCGATCTATGCCGGCGCCTGGGATCTCTGCGCCGCCCAATTCAACGAAGTGGACCGCCAGCATCCCTATTCGGTTTGGGCGCGCCGGGCCATGCTGATGAGCGCCTTCTGCTCCTATCAGTCCAACAATTATGCCGGCGCCATCGCCACCGCCGATTCGTATATCTCGCTGCATCCCGGCAGCCCGGAAGTGGCCTATGCCTTCTATATCAAGGCGATCGCGCTTTATGAGCAGATCGTGGATATCGGCCGCGACCAGTCCAATACCGAAGGCGCGCTGGTGGCGTTGCAGGACGTGGTGCAGCGTTTTCCCGATACCGAATATGCCCGCGACGCCACCCTCAAGATCGATCTGACCAACGACCATCTGGCGGGCAAGGAGATGGCGGTGGGCCGCTATTATCTGCGTCAGGGCGACTATATCGGCGCCATCAACCGCTTCCGCACTGTGATCGATCAGTATCAGACCACGCCGCAGATCGCCGAAGCCTTGGAGCGGATCTGCGAGGCCTACTACAGCCTGGGCCTGAACAGCGAGGCCCAGACCGCGGCCGCCGTCTTGGGGCGGAACTATCCCGGTTCCGCCTGGTACAAGGACGCCTACAACATCCTTCGGGGCCGCAATTTGAAACCAATGGAAGACAGAGGCTCCTGGATCAGTCAGGCTTTCAGCCGGGTCTTTTGAGATTCGTTCCCGGTGCTGGCGGCGCTGACCATCCGAGACATTGTCCTGATCGAGCAGGCGGCGCTGGAGTTCGCCCCGGGCTTGAATGTGCTGACGGGCGAGACCGGCGCGGGCAAGTCGATTCTGCTGGATTCCTTGGGATTGGCTGTCGGTGGCCGCGGCCGCGCCAGTGTCCGGGCGGGAGCGAATCAGGGTTCCGCCACCGCCATCTTCGAGCCGGAAAAGACTCACGCCGCCTGGGCGCTGTTGCGCGGACAGGAGATGGAGACGGGCGAAGAGATTGTCTTGCGCCGGACCTTGGCCGGCGATGGCAGAAGCCGCGCCTTTATCAACGACCAGGCGGTGGGCGTGGGCCTGCTGAAGGAGTTGGGCGACTCACTGTTGGAAGTGCATGGCCAGCAGGATGATCGCGGGTTATTCGACATCGCCACCCATCGTGCCTTGCTGGACGGATTCGGCGGCTTGAACGGCGACGCCCAGACCGTGGCGATGCTGCACGGCGAATGGGCCAATGCGCGCGCCGCTTTGGAGGAATTGAAGGCCCTGGCTAACCGCGCCCAGGCCGAAGCCGATTTTGTCCGCGCCGCGGCCCAGGAACTGTCGGATTTCGCGCCGGAAGAGGGCGAAGAAGAGCGGCTGGCCGGCGAACGCGCCTTGATGATGAATGCGGCGCGGATTGTGGAAGAGGTGTCGTCGGCGTTGGACGTGCTGTCGGGTGAGCGTGGCGCACAGACCGGTCTGGCGCAGGCGCTAAAGAAGCTGTCGCGTATGAATGAAGAGGCGCGCAAGATCGCCGCCCCGGCGGAAACCGCGCTGGAACAGGCCTATGCCCTGGCGGAAGAAGCGCGGCGCGAGTTGGATTCCCTGTTATCGCGGCTGGACGGCGACGCCAATGTGTTGGAGCGCACGGAAGAGCGCTTGTTCGCCCTTCGGGCTTTGGCACGTAAATATGGTGTGGCGGCGGAGCGTTTGCCGGCGTTGCGCGACGAGTTTGTTGCCAAGCAGGCGGCGCTGACGGAAGGCGGCAGTCAGATCAAAAAAGCGGACGCCAAAGTTGTCGCCGCTCGCGACGGTTATCTGGCCGCCGCGCGTAAACTGTCAAAATCGCGCGAAGGCGCGGCCAAGAAGCTGGAGGCCGCCGTCGCCGCTGAATTGACGCCTTTGAAGCTGGGACATGCCAAGTTTCGCGTGGCGCTGGAAAAACTGGACGACGACAAGGGCGCGGCCACCGGCTTGGAACGCATCGCCTTTGAAGTGGCGACGGTGGAAGGGGCCAGCTTCGGCGGCCTGGCCAAGATCGCCTCCGGCGGGGAATTGGCGCGCTTTTCCCTGGCGCTGAAAGTGGCGCTGGCGCAGGTCTCATCGCCCGCCGCTTTGGTGTTCGACGAAGTGGATCGCGGTGTCGGCGGGGCGGTGGCCGATGCGGTGGGCGAGCGTTTGCAGCGCCTGGCCGAAACCACCCAGGTGTTGCTGGTCACCCATTCGCCGCAGGTGGCGGCCCGGGCGGCGCGGCATTTCCGCATTAGCCGCGCGAAAGACAAGACCAAGATCGAGCTTCTGGACGAAGAGCAGCGGCTGGAGGAAATCGCCCGCATGCTGTCGGGCGCCGCCGTCACGGCCGAGGCTCGCGCCGCCGCCAAGCGGCTGATGGCGGAAGCCGCTACACCCGCCAAGAAGGCACGTAAACGGGCATGAGTGCCAAGGCTGTCGACAAGCTGACATCGGCGGAAGCCGAAAAGGAACTCGACCGTCTGGCGAAGGAGATCGCCCGCGCCGATCGCAAATATCATGGCGAGGATGCGCCGGAAATCAGTGACGCGGACTATGACGCGCTGCGCCAACGCAATGCCCAGATCGAGGCGCGGTTTCCCTTGCTGGTGCGGCCCGACAGCCCGTCGCACCGGGTGGGCGCCAAGGCATCGGAAAAATTCGCCAAGGTCAGCCATCGGGTGCCGATGCTGTCTTTGGACAATGCCTTCGAGGACCAGGACGTGGCGGACTGGCTGGCGCGGGTGCGTCGCTTCCTCGGGTTGAAGGACGATCAGGACATTGCGGTAACGGCCGAACCCAAGATTGACGGCCTGTCCGCTTCGCTGCGTTACGAAAAAGGTTTGCTGGTGCAGGGCGCCACGCGCGGCGACGGCAGTGAGGGCGAGGACATCACTGCCAATCTGCGCACCATTTCCGATATTCCCCTGCGCCTGAAAGGCAAACCGCCTGCCGTGCTCGAAGTGCGTGGCGAAGTCTATATGACCGACAAGGCGTTCGAGGCGCTGAACAAACGCCAAGCCAAGGATGGCAAGCCGACCTATGCCAATCCGCGCAATTCCGCTGCCGGATCGGTGCGCCAGCTTGATCCTTCCATCACCGCCTCGCGCGCACTGAATTTCTTTGCCTATACCTGGGGCGAGATCAGCGATATGCCCGCCAAGAGCCAAAGCGGCATGCTGGAAAAATTCGAGGAATACGGCTTTGTCGTCAATCCGCTGGTGAAGCAGTGCGAGACGTTGGAGGATATTCTCAAATTCTATCGCGGCATTGAAGGAAAGCGCGCCAAGCTGGGCTATGATATTGACGGCGTGGTCTACAAGGTGGACCGGCTGGATCTGCAAGATCGGCTGGGCTTTGTCTCGCGCTCGCCGCGTTGGGCGATTGCTCACAAATTCCCCGCCGAACAGGCCGAAACGGTTTTGGAAGACATCGAGATTCAAGTCGGCCGCACCGGCAAGCTGGCGCCGGTGGCGCGGCTGAAGCCGGTGACGGTCGGGGGCGTGGTGGTGCAGAATGCCACCTTGCACAATGAGGACGAGATCGAACGGCTGGACGCGCGCATCGGAGACTCGGTGGTGATCCAGCGCGCCGGTGATGTGATCCCGCAGATTCTGCGGGTGATCACCGAAAAGCGCCCCAAAGGTGCCAAGCCCTACAAATTCCCCGACAAATGCCCGGTGTGCGGTAGCCATGCGGTGCGCGAGGTGGACGAAAAGACCGGCAAAATGGACGTCGACCGCCGTTGCACCGGCGGGCTGATCTGTGACGCCCAGACGGTGGAGCGGCTGAAATATTTCGTCGGCCGCGACCAG
>Ga0207683_10004415_pt1 | contig 12157 bp, 12 predicted proteins | sample KBSM73metaG_FD_184333 | JGI IMG/M metagenome (GOLD analysis project Ga0207683, IMG submission 184333) | Miscanthus rhizosphere microbial communities from Kellogg Biological Station, Michigan, USA - KBS M7-3 metaG (SPAdes) (version 2) | ecosystem: Host-associated > Plants > Roots > Rhizosphere >...
TCGTCAACGTCTGACCCAGCTTCAGCTGCAGAGATGGCTTCATCATCGACACGGGCGTGGGTGTCTCAACGCTATGAAAGAAATAGTTTTTCCCGCGTTCCCCGGAACGCTACATGCGGAAAGACTGGCCCAAGTACACCTCACGGACTTGGGGGTTGGCAAGGATTTCTTCGGGCGTTCCTGAAGCCATGATGGTTCCCCCGGAAACTACGTAACCACGTTGACAGACACCTAAGGTTTCCCTGACGTTATGGTCGGTGACCAACACGCCAATGCCCTTGGCGGTGAGCTCGTGCATGATCCTCTGGATGTCGATGACCGACAGCGGGTCCACGCCCGCAAATGGTTCATCGAGGAGCATAAAACGGGGCTCGGCAGCCAGCGCACGCGCTATTTCGACGCGTCGGCGTTCGCCGCCCGACAGCGCCATGCCGAGACTCTTGCGCACGTGCGCGATGCGCAATTCACCCAGGATCTGCTCCAGCCGCTCCTGGCGCGCGGTTTCGTCGAGGTCACGAGTCTCGAGAATCGCCATGACATTGTCTTCGACCGTCAATTTGCGGAAAACCGATGCTTCCTGTGGCAGGTAGCCGATGCCGGCGTGCGCGCGCTGGTGCATCGCGAGGTGGGTGATGTCCCGGTCGTCGATGGTGACTGTCCCTTTATCAGGCGGAACCAGGCCGACGATCATGTAGAACGCCGTGGTCTTGCCGGCGCCGTTCGGGCCTAACAACCCGACGATCTGCCCGCTTTCCACCTCGATCGAGAGGTCGGAGATTACCTGGCGCTTTCTGTACGCCTTGGCGAGATGGGTGGCACGCAACGTACTCAATTCTTTGGGCTCACGGTTTCTTCTCTTTTTCCTGGCCGGGTGTGGTGATCTTTGGCGGTTTGTCCGGCTGGATCACGATGCGCACGCGACCGTCTCCGGTCGCGGCACCGGGCTTCGTCATGCCCTGCACACTTTGCGAACGGATGTTGTAGACCAGCTGCTGCCCGGTGATTTCGTTGCGGCCATAGGAAAGCCACGCGTTGTGGTTGAAGCTCACCGTACCGCTGGTAGTTTGATATTCGATGGTGTTGGCGTGACCGCGCGCCGTGGTGCCGTCGTCACGCTGCTGCTCGAACTGCGCGGGCGCACCGGTGATGGTTGCGGCGGAGATGAGCTTGTTGCGGAATGCGACGACGGCCTTGTCGGAACTCAGGCTGCCGCCTTCGGCCGTGATGCGCACGTCGCCGGAAATCGTCCAGTGGCTGTTCTCGAAATCGAGTCCGCCGGTGATGCGCGCCTCGTCCGCCTGAATGCGCAGGCCGCACTGCGTGATCACCACATCGCGAAGCACCGCGTTGTTGTTGCGGTAGTCCATTTCGAGCGGCTTTGCTTCGAGCACGATCTCCTGGTTGACACAGGGTGCCTGGGCCGCCTCGGCCACGCCTAACAAGCCGGCGGCGAGAACCGCACACACGGGCGCGAGCAATTTACTTTTTCTGCTGGAAGTGGCCATTCACGTCCGATTCTAGACTCAGAGTGCCGGCCTTCAAATCGGCGCGCATGCCCACTGCGTCGAGTTCATGGCCAGACCAGCGCAATTTCACCGCGGCGTCGGTCTCGATGAACTCCGTGGGTGTGTTTATCCGAAGCGTTTCGGTGGTGAGTGAGAGTGGTTCGACGTCGCCCTGCGGCGGGCCCGTGACGCGAACATTGCCGGTCAGTTCGACATCGTTGCCTTCCTCGCGCACCTGGCCGTGATCCGAGGTGAGGTGCCAGACTTCGCCGGGAATCCCGCTGCTCATCGGCGCATCGCCCGCGCTCGCCTGCGTGTTGCGGTGATAGTTCATATCCAGGCGTTCGAGGTCGATGACCCCTGACTCGGTCTGCTGCCGAATGACAGCGGCCTTGAGACGGTAGCGCTCGCGTCCGTCGAAACCGGTTTCGATGACTTCGGCATCGCGCGCCGCATAGCCCGGATCGAGTGGAACGGCGCCTGCCGTATCGGTGTCATCGTCGTTGGCCCTGCCTCGCGCGAAGAGCCAGGCTAACGCGACCATGGCGATCAGTCCGAACCAGGCAAGTCTCAGGCGCCAGCCTTTCACGAGGAAACCTTGCGCGCCGCGATCAGCCAGTCGCAGACCTCGCGGACCGCTCCGTGACCGCCACGACGCGCCGTCACCAGGTCTGCGGCGTCGAGTGCGTCCTGGTGCGCGTCGGCGACTGCAATGCCCAGGCCTGCCGCGGCCAGAATCGGCGCATCGGGTGTGTCATCACCGACGCAAACGCAATCTTCGAACGCGAGCCCGCGCGCCTTCGCAAGCTTGCGAAGCGCGGCGAGCTTGTCGGAGGTTCCCTGCGCAACGTGGCGAATGCCCAATTCGCGCGCGCGCCGTGCGACGGCCGCCGACTTGCGCCCCGAAATGATGGCGACAGTGATGCCCGCCGCGGCGACTTGCTTGATGCCGTGCCCGTCGCGCACATGGAATGCCTTGAGCAGTTCGCCCTTGGGCCCGTAAAAAAGCCGGCCATCGGTGAGCACGCCGTCCACGTCGAGAACCAGCAGGCGCACGCGACGCAATGCGATCTGGAACCGGGCCATGTCGCTCGTCGCTCGCGCGCTCACAGAACTCCGGCGCGCAACAGATCGTGCACGTTGAGCGCGCCCACCAACGCACCCTGCGCGTCGATGACCGGCAGCGCGGTGATGCGGTGTTTCTCCATGAGATGCGCCGCCTCGGCCGCGAGCTCCGTTGCCTTTACCGACTTGCCGGGTGAGGTCATCACTTCGCGCATGGTGGACTTGTGCACGTTGATCTCGCGATCGAGCACACGCCGCAGATCACCGTCGGTGAACACACCCAACATGCGTCCGGCATCGACCACGACGCACATGCCGAGGCCTTTTTTCGACATCACCAGCAGGCCGTCGCCGAGCGACGCCGATGGCCCGATGACCGGCAGATCTTCGCCGGTGCGCATCACGTCGGCCACGTGCAGCAGCAGTTTGCGGCCGAGCGCGCCGCCAGGATGCGAGCGTGCGAAATCCTGCGACGTGAAACCGCGCGCTTCGAGCAACGCCACGGCGAGCGCATCGCCCAGTGCCAGCGTGGCGGTGGTGCTCGCCGTGGGCGCGAGATTGAGAGGGCATGCCTCTTCTTCGACGCTCACATCGAGATGGACGCTGGCCGCGCGCGCCAGGTTCGATTTCGAATTGCCGGTCATGGCGATGAAGGGAACGCCGAGGCGGGAGAGGTGCGGAATCAGCAGCAGGACTTCCGCGGTTTCTCCGGAATTGGAAATCGCCAGCAGGACGTCGTCGCGCGTGATCATGCCGATGTCGCCATGACTGGCTTCGGCCGCGTGGATGAAAAATGACGGTGTGCCGGTGGAGGCGAGCGTAGCGGCGATCTTGCCGGCGATATGGCCCGATTTGCCCATGCCGCTGACGATGATGCGGCCGTGGCATTCGAGGCAGATGGTGCAGGCGCGCGCGAAGCCCGAGTCGAGCCGCGGTACCAGGGCGGCGATGGCGCGACCCTCGATCTCGAGAGCCCGCCGTCCGGCGGCGATCAGCGCGGCCGGATCGGCCTTGAGCTGGGCGTTCATGGTGCGATCATAACGCTTAAGATCACGCCATGAACCCGAATGCCATGAGTCCCGAACGCGTCGCCGAACTCATCCGTGCCGGCTTGCCCGGCGCGTCGGTGAGAGTGGAGTCCGACGACAACACGCATTTCGCCTCGCAAATCGTTGCAGCGCAATTCGCGGGTCTGCGGCCCATCGCTCGGCACCAGCTCATCTACAAGGCGCTCGGGGCGCTCATGGGACGCGAAATACATGCCCTGTCAATCGAGGCGTTGACACCGGAAGAGCTCGCCGGCAAGAGCCGCTAGGCAGGGCGGGGCGGATGCACAAGCGCCGCCCCAAACCTCTAAACTAGCGCCCCTTCCAACCGGCGAGCTCATTCGTGGACAAACTGCAGATCAACGGGGGTATCCCTCTCGAGGGCGAGGTGCGGATTTCCGGCGCGAAGAACGCCACCCTGCCGATCATCGCCGGCGCGCTGCTCGCCGACGGCCCGGTCACCATTCGAAACGTCCCGCATCTGCAGGACGTCACCACCATGATCGAGTTGTTAGGTCGCATGGGCGTCTCGGTCACCATCGACGAAAAGATGCAGATCGAAATCGATCCCACCACCACGCGCGAATGTTTCGCGCCGTACGAGCTGGTGAAGACCATGCGCGCGTCGATCCTGGTGCTGGGCCCGCTGCTGGCGCGGTTCGGCAAGGCCGATGTGTCGCTGCCCGGCGGCTGCGCCATCGGCGCTCGCCCGGTGAACATCCATGTCGCGGGGCTTCAGGCCATGGGCGCGGACATCAACATCGAAGGCGGCTACATCCGTGCGCGCGCCGGACGACTCAAGGGTGCGCGGCTCAATTTGGAAACCGTCACGGTCACCGGCACCGAGAACCTCATGATGGCGGCGACGTTGGCCGATGGTGAAACCATCATCGAAAATGCCGCGCGCGAACCCGAGGTGGTCGACCTCGCCAATTTCCTCATTGCAATGGGGGCGCGTATCCAGGGCGCCGGCACCGACAAGATGGTCATCCAGGGTGTCGAGAAGCTGCGCGCCACGAGCTACGAAGTCCTGCCCGATCGCATCGAGGGCGGCACTTACCTCGTCGCCGGCGCCATCACTTCCGGTTTCGTGCGCATCAAGAACACCGCGCCCGAACACCTCGACGCGGTTACCGCAAAACTCATCGAGGCGGGTGCCAAGGTGGGCATCGGGCCGAACTGGATCGAGGTGGACATGCGCGGCAAACGGCCGAAGTCGGTGGACATCCGCACGGCGCCATACCCGGCATTTCCCACCGACATGCAGGCGCAGTTCGCCGCGCTCAACACCGTGGCGGATGGTGTCGGCACGATCGTCGAGACCATCTTCGAGAATCGCTTCATGCACATGCTCGAGATGCGGCGCCTTGGAGCCGAGATCCGGCTCGAAGGCAATACCGCCATCATCCGGGGCGTGCCGAAGCTCACCGCCGCTCCGGTCATGGCGACCGACCTGCGCGCGTCGGCGAGCCTCGTTCTGGCGGGTCTGGTCGCCGAAGGCCGGACTGAAATCGAACGCATCTATCACATCGATCGCGGCTACGAGGCGCTTGAAGAAAAGCTGGCGCAGATCGGCGCGCAAATCCGTCGAGTACCCAACTGAGACAATGGGGACATTCCTCGTTTCCTAGCAAACTGGGACGCGCTTCATAAGTTGTTTCGCACGGGTTTTATAGGCTCGGCGCGCTTTCGGGAGGCACATCCCCTTTTGCCCCGGAAACGACGAATGTCCCCTGCACCATTTGTGATCCAGGTCGCGATCCGCTCGTTCCTGTGACGCTTCGGTGCGACGGATGTGACTCAGTCCCGTTCAGCGGCAACCCACTGACTTAATACTGGCCCTCACTGCCGCTCCCCGGAATCGGGCTGTAAAGCCCCGGCGCCGCGAGGAAGAGACACCGTCGCAACAAGTTCGATGAGAGGTCGAGGGTCCATGCAAGCACGAGATTTCAGCGCTACTGCTGCGCAAAATGACAACGCGGGTAGGGGTACCAGTGCGAGCTCATTCAAGTCGAAGCGTCCGCTGGCGGTCATCGCCACGCCTGACCTCGATTTGTGGGCGCAGTTGGGTCCCATGCTCGAGTCCACCTGCCAGTTGCGACACGCGGACAGTCTCGCGACCGCCGCGACTCTGCTCAAGGCAGGCACACGTACGATTCTCGTCGCCGACCTCCGCGGCCAGAACCCCGAAGATTTCGCGCCGATCTCGGCCAGCCCTCACAACCCGGTCGTCATCGCGATTCGCGATAGCGCCTCGGCCGGTGCGGTCGACGCACTGATGCTCGAAGGCGCCATCCAGGCGCTGGTCGACTCGCCCGTGGAAGCCGCGCCGATGTTGCGCGCCATCAATGATGCCGCACGCATTTCATCGACCGCCGATGCGCTGAGCGCGGTCACTGCGCCCTCGAGCAGCTCGGGCGGCGAAGAAAAGTCCGGCAAATCCCCAGTCATGTTGATCGGCATTGTCGCGGCGGTGCTTGCCGCTGCAGGTGGCGCCTGGTTCTTCATGTCCAAGGGTTCTTCCGCCCCGACGCCGGCTGCTGCCGGAACGTCGGCGGCGACTGCCGCCGCTGGCAAGTCTTCGTCGACGGCTGCGACCGCGCCGGCGGCATCGCTCGATGAGGTGCTCGAGAAGGCGCGCCTCGCAATGGACGAGCGTCGCTACATCGAGCCCGCCAGGAACAATGCTCTCGAACATTTCCGCACCGTGCTGCAGATCGAGCCGGGCAATGCTGAAGCGACCGAAGGCCTCAAGCGCCTCGGTGGCCTGTTGATCGCCCGCGCCCGCACGGCGCTCGATGAGCGCCGCTTCGATAACGCGCTCGCCGAACTCGAAGCCGCACGCAGCATCGACCCGAGCGATGCCCGCCTCGTCGAAGTGGACGCGCGCCTCGACACGATGCGCGCCCCGACGGCGCTCGCGCAGATTCAGGCGACGCTCGCCGCGCAGAACTTTGATCGTGCGCAGACCCTGCTCGAAGCCGCGCAGAAGGACGCGCTGCTGCCGCCCGCGCAGATCGCGCAGCTGTCCAAGGATCTCGACAACAAGCGTCGCGCCGTCGTCGTCAACCGTCTGGTGGCGAGCGCCGAGTCGCGTCTTTCAAATGGCCGCCTCGTGACTCCGAATGACGAGTCGGCGAAGGATGCGATCAAGGCGCTGCGCGAAGCGGGCGCTCCCGCCGAAGTTGTCACGCGTCTCAACAACGATTTGAACCAGCGTCTGCTCGCGGCTGCCCGCGATGCCGCCGCCAAGGGCGACGACGCCGGTATGAAAGCCATGCTCGCCGCGGCACGTGAGAACGGTGTGTCGGCTTCGGCCCTCAACGCCGCGCAGCGTGACGTGACCGCTGCTGCACAGAAGCAGCAGCGCACCGCCGAAGACATCGCGCGTTTCTCCAAGGCTGCCCAGGAACGTCTCGCCAGTGGCAACCTGCTCGCGCCCGCGAACGATTCGGCGGTCTCGAATGCCGAACGCCTGCGCTTGCTCGACGTACGCCACCCAACCACCGTGCAGGTGGTGCGTGAAGTACGCGCGCGGTTGCTGACCGAAGCGCGTTCGCGCCTGACCGCCAACCGTCCGGCCGAGGCTGCTGCGCTGCTGGATGCCGCCGAAAGCTTGGGTGGCGATTCCGATCTCGGCGAACTGCGTGCCGCGCTCGCCAACGCGCAGCAGGCTGCAGTGACTGCCGCTGCCGCGCCCAAACTGCCGCCTCTCAAGATGACGCGCCCGCCGCGCCCGAAATATCCCGCATCCGCGAAGGGTGTCGAAGGCTGGGTGCGCGTCGAGTTTTACGTGACGCCTGAAGGCAGAACCGAACGCGTGCGCGTGCTGTCCAGCGAACCGGCGGGCTTGTTCGATGCTGCGGCAATCGCGGCGATGGAAAGCTCCCGGTTTGAAGAATTCGACTCGACGGATGCACGCCTTGCGGTTCAACGCATCGTGTTCAAGCCGGAGTGATGGAGGGTGAGTTCTGTGAGCAAAGATAAAGCAAAAGCTGACAAGAAGTTTTCGTCACGCATGCAGGGCGCTCGCGCCGTGTGGGTGGCGGTGGGCATCCTGGCCCTGGCGTTCCTGGTCGGCGTGCTTGCGCCAGCCTGGTACTTCGCCGGACGCCTCGTGGACAACAACACGGCGGTTCGCGCCATCGGCGAACTGCAGCAGCAGCCCTCGCGCATGCAGGCGGCGCTCAACTCGATCCAGGACCGGTTGCGCGCGCGTGGATTCGTGCGTGACTCCATCGAGCAGTTGAAGCGCGCCACGCAACAGTTCGAAACCTCGACGGCCAGTCTCACGGCGGGCGGCGGTGTGAGCATTGGCGGCTTCGGCAGCGGCGATGACGTGCAGGCGACGATCGACGAAATGACCCAGGCCTGGAAAAAGTACCAGCCGGCGCTTGCTCCGGTCGCCAACTTCACCGCGATCCCGTATTCGGACAGCGAGCGTGAAGGCACGCAGCTCAACATGGACGGTCGCGAACTGCAGAAGGCCGTGACCAACGCGGCCTCGCAGGCTCGTGTGTCCACTCCGGTGCTCGAGAAAAATCTCGCGCAGATCATCACGGGCTTGCAGAGCTCTTCTGATTCGCTCGCCACGGCGCTGCGTTCGGTGGTGCTCATCGGCGTAGGCCTCGCGGCCGCGTTGGCGGCACTCGTCGGCTATCTCTCGCTGGCACGCGGCAAGCAAGCCGCGGCCGCAGCGGCCGCCCGTCAGCAGACCGAAGACATTCTGCGCACCGTTCGCGAAGGTCTGTTCCTGCTCGACGCTGACCTCAAGATCGGTGAGATTCACTCCGACGCGACCGGCTCGCTGTTCCAGCGGGAATCGATCGCAGGCATTACCTTCGAAGACCTGCTGCGCAACCTGGTGTCCGCGAAGACACTGGCGATCGCCACCAAGTTCGTCAAAGTGCTGTGGAGCGAGCGCACCAAGGAAAACCTGATCCGCTCGATCAATCCGCTCAACGAAGTGGAAGTGACCACGGGCGGCGACGGCAAACAGGACAAGGGCGAAACCCGCTACCTCGAGTTCAACTTCCACCGCGTGCGTCGCGACGGCGCGATCACCCACGTGCTGGTGTCCGTGGCCGACGTGACCGCTCGCGTGGCACTGGCCGCGCAGCTGAAGGGTGCGCAGGACAATGCGCAGACGCAGATGGACGCGTTCCTCTCGATCCTGCACGTGGATCCGAACCAGCTCAGCTCGTTCCTCGACGACTCCGACGTGGCGTTCAAGATGATCAATGCCACGCTGCGTGATCCGGCGCGCGACAGCGCCTCGTTCCGCCGCAAGATCGACGGCCTGTTCCGCCAGATCCACAGCATCAAGGGCGAAGCTTCGGCCATCGGCTTGGGTTCGATGGAACAGCGTGCGCACGCGCTCGAGAGCGATCTGGCCGCGCTGCGTGAACGTACCGACCTCACCGGCGATGACTTCCTGCCGCTGCTCACCAAGTTCGACGACCTCGTGTCGCACTCACAGTCGGTGCGCGAAATGGTCACGAAGCTCGCCAGCTTCCGCGACAGCTTCGGCGCCGCGCAGAAGCACACGCCGGCTGTCGGCGGCGGTGCCGCACATGTATCCACCGGCGATACCACCACGCGTGGCAAGACGCTGGATCCAGACGCGGTAGCCGCGGAAGCCACACTGCAGCGTTCGGCTCGCGAGGGCTTCGTCGCCTCAGCGCAGCAGCTCGCCGATCGCATCGCCACCGACCATGGCAAGAAGGTCGTGGTGACCTGCCGTGGTCACGACCAGGTGCCCGAGACCTATCGCCGCCCGGTCAAGGACGTGCTCATCCAGCTCATTCGCAATGCCGTGGTACATGGCATCGAGACGCCGGCTGAGCGTCAGGCCCAGGGCAAGTCGCCCGAAGGTCACATCCGCATCCAGTTTGAAATAGTCGAGAACGGTCGCGCCTTCCGCATGCAGTGCGAGGACGATGGCCGCGGCCTTACGGCCGACAAGCTGCGCAAGACGGCAGTGACGAAAGGCATCATTTCCCAACAGGACGCCGCCTCGCTCTCTGATCAGGAAGCGATGATGCTGGTCTTCCGATCCGGCTTCTCCACTGCCTCGGGCGTCACTCGTGACGCGGGCCGCGGAGTTGGAATGGATGTCATCGCCGAGATCGCAGCCCGCCTCGGGGGCCGCATCTCGCTGAATTCCGAAAGCGGCAAGAACATGCGCCTGTCCTTGTCGTTCCCGGCCAACGCGAACGCGGCCGGCGTCGTAGCTGCCTAGGGAGGAGTGTTTTAGATCATGAGTGCAGTGCCAAAACCGCGCCAACAAATGCGCATGATGATCGTCGACGACTCGAACGTTATGCGGCGTCGCATCGAGCGTTCGCAGCAGAATGACCAACTCGAAGTAGTAGGTACTGCGGTGAACGGTCTGGACGCGGTCACCAAGTTCAAGCAGTTGCTGCCTGACGTCATGACCCTCGATCTGACCATGCCGGAGATGGATGGCATCGAGTGCGTCGAGCACGTCATCAAAATAAAGCCCGATGTGCTTATACTCGTGGTGTCGGCACTGGCCGATAAAGCCACTGCAGTGGAAGCCATCGAAAAAGGCGCCAACGGATTTCTGTGTAAGCCTTTTACGGACGACCAGCTCAATGAAGCTCTCGCCGAGTTGATTGGGGAGTAAGGGAAATGTTGGACGCTGAAGAAGTTAGAACCTTTGTGCAGGGCACTGTGCACTTCTTCGAGACCGCCACGGGTCATCCCGCGACGGTGGGTTCGCCCTATCTGTGCATCGACAAGTCGGCCGTGGTCCAGGACTACGCCGGGGTCATCGGTATTTCCGGCAATCGCGAAGGCAAGGTGTACTTCACCGCACCGCGCGGCATGCTCTCGGTCATGCTGATGTGCATGAACGAAACGGATACCGGCGAGCAGAACGTGCGCGACCTGGTGGGCGAAGTGGCCAATACGATTTCAGGCAACGCGCGCCGCGATTTCGGCCGCAACTTCGTGATCAGCACGCCGACGATCTGCGACCGCAACAACGCTGCGACGGCCGCCGCCACCACGGGCCGCTCGTTCGTCATTCCGATCAACTGGCGCAGCTACGCCGCGAACGTAGTAGTTTGTTTGCAGTGATTCGCTGACCTAACCACTTCACGGACGCCGGCCCTTGGCCGGCGTTTTCTTTTCAGGCGCTGTGCGCCACGTCGGAAAACACCGGCGAAGCGCCGGTGTACATCGGTTTCCAAGACCTTCTAACCAGCGCCGTCTAGGTACTGCTTCGCGGGCGCTCGCCGACCTCGACATCGGTCGCGAAGCTCCCGGCGCCGCGCAATCCCGTGATCTTCACCTTCTTGCCGGGCTTGGCATTGGCGATTCGCGTGAGGGCATCCTGCGCACTGACCACCTTCACGCCGTTCACGGTCAGGATCATGTCGCGCGGCTCCATGCCGGCGATCGCGGCCGGGCTGCCCACGTAGAGCTTTGCGACCACGACACCGGGCTGAGGCAGCTGGAAGCGCTGTGCATCGTTCTGGTCGATATCGGCGGGCACGATGCCGATCCAGCCGCGAACCACGCGTCCCTTTTCGAGGATCTCGCTCATCACTCCCCGGACCAGGTTCACCGGAATGGCGAAGCCGATGCCTTCGACGCCGAGATTCTTGGCGAGCACCGCCGTATTGATGCCGATGAGCTCGCCTTCGGCGTTGATGAGTGCGCCTCCGGAATTGCCGACGTTGATGGGCGCGTCGGTCTGGATGAAATTTTCAAATGTGGCCACGCCGAGCTGGCCGCGCCCCGTGGCGCTGACGATGCCTTGCGTGACCGTCTGGGAGAGGCCGACCGGATTGCCGATGGCGAGCACGATGTCACCGACTCGCATCCGGTCCGAATGCCCGAGCGGCATGACGGGCACGCTTGTCTTGAGGTCGAGCTGCAGCACTGCCAGGTCGGTGTCCGGATCGCGACCGACGATTTTCGCATCGGCTATGCGTCCGTCGGCGAGCTGTGCCCGGATCAAATCCGCCGATGCGATGACGTGGTGATTGGTGATCACGTGCGCGGCCGTATCCATGATCACACCGGACCCCAGGCTCTGTTCCAGGCGCTGGCGATAACGAGGTCTGGCGTCACCAAACAACTCTTCGATGGCATTGGGCTGAATGCGCTCGGTGACCAGGCGCGCCGTATATATGTTGACTACCGCCGGCGCCGCCCGCTCGACGGCTTCGGCGTAAGAGTTGGGCGGGCGCGGCGCGGTTTCGGGTTGCGAAATCTGGGCTGTTGCCGGGACGGAAGCGGAGGCGGGAGCCGGTGTGGGCACGGCGGCGGGTGCAGGCTCTCGTGAAGGCGCGCGTCGTCCGATCAGCTCGGGCCGCATTACCACAGCGATGAACGCGGCGGCGAGTCCGACGATCGCCGAGGCTGAAATGAAAGTCAGGAATCGCAGTACTGGGCGAGTCGACATGAGCCAGATAATCCTCATCGGCCGAAGGTCTTAGCGTTGATGCGCATGTGTATAATGCGCCGCCTCCCGGGGTCTCGCAGCGCCGCATATTGTGGCCGCTCAGC
>Ga0207683_10004417_pt1 | contig 12155 bp, 12 predicted proteins | sample KBSM73metaG_FD_184333 | JGI IMG/M metagenome (GOLD analysis project Ga0207683, IMG submission 184333) | Miscanthus rhizosphere microbial communities from Kellogg Biological Station, Michigan, USA - KBS M7-3 metaG (SPAdes) (version 2) | ecosystem: Host-associated > Plants > Roots > Rhizosphere >...
GTTCCAGCGGCTGCAGGTCGCGTACACGCTGCTGTTCACGATGCCCGGGATCCCGATGATCTATTACGGCGACGAGATCGGCATGCCCGGCGCCGGCGACCCGGACAACCGCCGGTTCATGCAGTGGGACGCCTACTCGCCGAACCAGACGTGGCTGCGCGATCAGCTCTCCGCGCTCGCGAAGATCCGCGCCGCGCATCCGGCCACGCGCCACGGCACGCGCACGACGATCGGCGTCGCGAACGACGTGTTCGTTTACAAGATGGCGACCGCCGGCGATGCCGTGTTCGTCGCGCTCAACCGCGGCGACACCGACCAACCGGCCGTGAACCTCGCGTCGGGCACCTACACGGATCTGATCAGCGGTACGAGCGTCACCGTGCCGCTGACGATTCCGGCGCGCACCGGCCTCGTGCTCGCCGCTCAGTAAGCGAATCCCGTAGCGGCCGTGGCGCGGGGCTTGCTCCGTTTCATGGGTATGGAGGCGGATACGCAGCGGTGTCGAGTGTATGCGGCCGATGGCCAGTTGCAGGCCACCTGGACGCGTTCACTCGAGCGGCACCGGCTGCCGAGAACACGCACGATCGCGGACACGATCCCGGTCACGGAGATCATGGCGCGAGATGTCGTCTGTGCGCGGCCCGACCTCTCCATCCCGGCGCTCACCGAGCTGCTCGTCACCAATCACATCGGCTGTATTCCGATCCTCGACGATCGCGCCCAGCCCGTCGGGATCGTGACGAAGCTCGATATCGTCGAACGGCCCCAGCCGGGCATCACCGCCGCCGACGTCATGATGCCGCTCGCGATCACGCTCAACGACCGTGCGACGATCGCGCACGCGGCCGCCGTGATGAGCCTCGATGACCTCCATCACGTGATGGTTGTCGCGGGCGACCACGCACTGATTGGCATCGTGTCGACCATGGACATCGCCCGGTGGCTCGCCCGTAACGATGGCTTCATGTCGGACTGATCTCGTGCTAGGTCAAACGGATGCGGCTCGCCGCGCTTGCACTCGCCATCCTCCTCGCAGCCTGTCATCACGACCCCCAGCCGACGCACCCGGCTCCCGGGGACCTGCCGCCGTTGCCACCCGCCTCGGGCACACCGATCGGCTACCTGATCGATGCGTCGCATGATTTGCAGCTGCGCGACGATCAGCTCACGCAGCTCCAGGATATCGACCGCTCGCTCGCCGCACGCGACGCCGAGATCGACACCCAGCTGCGCCAGATCGAGCGCCCCGAAGAGGAAGAGGATCCGACGCCGAAGGAGATGAAGCAGGGCAAGAAGCGGCCGCGTCACGCGTACGCGCCTGGCGCCGCCGTGCAGACCAATGCCGATGCGCAGAAGCTGCATAACATCCGCGCCGCCAACGATCGCGAGGCGGTGAAGAAGGCGCTCGCGCTCCTCGATCCGAACCAGCAGGACAAGGCCAAGACGATCCTGACCGACCACGACGTCGAGGTGCCGGGGTCGACGAAGAAGCCCGATCATCCCGCCGACGACGGCCAGCCGGTTCCCGGTCTCGAGCCGTAAGCGTACCGAAGCGCGCCCGGCCGGCTGACGCTCTGCGACCGCAACGGGCCTGGTGTACCGTCCGCGGCGATGCGCAAGCTCCTGTTCCTCATCGCCCTCGTCGGTTGCAAGAAGAACGAACCAGCCGCCGAGCAGCAGCCGCCGCCGCCCGCGGTGACCACCGCCGGATCCGCCGACGCGGCGCTCATCGCCGAGGCGAAGACGTTCGTCGGCGAGCTCGAGCCGAAGCTGCGCAAGCTCGATGTCGATGCCTCGATGGCCGAGTGGACCAACGAGACCGACATCACGAAGGAGCACGAGGCGGCGACCGCGAAGGCCAACGAGGCGCAGAGCGTCGGGGTCACCAAGCTCATCAAGGATGCGCGCAAGTTCGATCCGATCCTCGACAAGCTCGATGCGGATACGCGCCGGCAGCTGATTCTGCTGAAGTTCCAGACCGCACCGTCACCCGACGACCCGGCGCAGGCCGAGGAGAAGGCAACGCTCGAGACCGAGATGAGCTCGACGTACGGCAAGGGCGTGTGCACGACGGCGAACGGCAAGGAGTCGTGCAAGGACGTCGAGTACTGGTCGAAGCTGCTGCAGAAGGACCGCGACCCGAAGAAGCTGCTCGATGCGTGGAAGTCCTGGCACGACGGCGTCGGTCACGCCGAGGGGCCGCTGTTCGCGAAGTACGTCGAGCTCGCGAACGCCGGCGCGAAGTCGATCGGGTTCTCCGACGTCGGCGCGATGTGGAAGGCCGGCTACGACATGCCGCCGGAGCAGTTCGAGGCCGAGGTCGACCGGCTCTGGGGCCAGGTCACGCCTCTGTACAACCAGCTGCACTGCTACACGCGCCGAACGCTGAACAAGATGTACGGCGACGCGGTGGTGCCGAAGACCGGGCCGATTCCGGCGCACCTGCTCGGCAACATGTGGGGCCAGACCTGGGGCTACCTCTATCCCGAGCTCGAGCCGTACAAGGGCGTCGCGCCGATCGACGTCACGCCGGTGCTCGCGAAGAACTACGACGCCAAGAAGATGGTGCAGATGGGCGAGGCCTTCTACACGTCGCTCGGCATGGATCCGCTACCGGCGACGTTCTGGGAGCGCTCGCAGCTGACGAAGCCCGAGGGCAAGGACGTCGTGTGTCACGCGAGCGCGTGGGACGTCCAGTACAACAACGACCTCCGGATCAAGATGTGTATCAACTTGAACCAGGAGGATCTGTGGACGATCCACCACGAGCTCGGCCACGACTTCTACTACCACGCGTACTACAAGCTCCCGATCATCTACCAGTCCGGCGCGAACGACGGCTTCCATGAAGCGATCGGCGACACGATCCAGCTGTCGATGACGCCCGAGTACCTCAAGGAGAAGGGCCTGCTCGACAAGGTCGTGAAGAACGACCAGGCGACGATCAACAACCAGATGAAGGTCGCGCTCGAGAAGATCGCGTTCCTGCCGTTCGGCGTGAAGGTCGACAAGTGGCGGTGGGACGTCTACAGCGGCAAGGTCAAGCCGGACCAGTACAACCAGCACTGGTGGGACCTGACGCTGCAGTACCAGGGCATGTCGCCGCCGGTCGCGCGCACCTCGGCCGACTTCGATCCGGGCGCGAAGTATCACGTCGCCGCGAACGTGCCGTACATGCGCTACTTCCTTGCCGCGGTGCTCCAGTTCCAGTTCCAGCGCGCGCTGTGCAAGAAGGCGGGCTTCACCGGGCCGCTCAACGAGTGCTCGATCTACGGCAACAAGGACGCGGGCGCGGCATATCTGAAGATGTTGCAGCTCGGCGCGAGCAAGCCCTGGCAGGACGCGTTGTTCGAGCTCACCGGCGAGAAGGACATGGATGCGAGCGCGATCCTCGAGTACTTCGCGCCGCTCCAGAAGTGGCTCGAGGAACAGAACAAGGGCCAGCAGTGCGGCTGGTGAAGTAGCCGCAGGCGGGAACTGGTGACCTGGCTGGACCAGTTGCCGGATCATTCGTAAGTGGTGGATCGCCCGGGCTGTATCGGCCTTTCGTGCGTGGCACATGCGCTGCACAAGGGGTCGGACAGCAATCCTCGACCGGGAGACTCAGATGACCACCACGCTCAAGAATTTTGGTTTCGCTTCTACCCTCAGTTTTGGCCTCATCCTGGGCGTTGCCGTCGCCGGCTGCGCCGCCGACTCGCCCGCCAACCCGCCGGGCGGTGACACCACCGGCAGCGGCGACAACAGCGGCGGCGACGACGCCCCGCACCCGATGGACGCCACGGGCAAGTATCGCGTGCAGAGCACGTTCGACATCTCGACGAACATGCCGGGCACGGTTGGCGTTGTCGTCAACGACTTCATCGCCGCGACGGATGACCCCGACGATCCCACGCACTGGATCCTCGACCAGATCATCGCGCAGATGCCGAACGGCACGCTCAAGAGCCTGTTGTCGGGCGCCGAGCCGTTCGTCGCCGGCTACCTCAACGATCAGCTGCTCGACATCGCCCCCGACTTCGTCACCACGATCATCCAGGTCGGCAACGACTTCGGCGACATGGCGAAGCACTTCGGCCTCAACGAGACGCTCGACGTCGCGAAGGCCGGCAACGACTACACCTCGGTCGTCACCGCGGACGGCGTGCACTTCAACATCAACGGCTCGATGACCGACCTCGCGTTCGCCGACTACCAGATCGCGAACATCGTGGCGAACAACGTCGGCGTGACGCTCGACGCGACCGGCAAGCTCTCGGTCGCCGAGCACAAGATGCCGGTCTCGTACGGCAAGGTGCTCCGCGTCGGTCTCGACGCCGTCGTCATCCCGGCGATCGATGCGAACGCATCGAACCTCCAGGAGCTGCTCGCCGATCACATCAACTGCTCGGCTGTCGGCCAGGCGATCAACGACGCGCTCGCGCAGCAGTTCGGCTACGGCGGCGGCGCGGGCACGTGGACGAGCGCCTGCGCGGCGGGCCTCAACTACGGTGCGCAGACCATCTACAACAAGATCTCCGACATCGACTCGTCGGCTCTCGAGTTCGACCTCACGGGTACGGCCAAGGCTGTCGACACGAATCACGACAGCAAGGCGGATGCGCTGCAGACGGGCAAGTGGACCGGCACGCTGAGCTACGCGGGTACGCCCGCGCCGCTCGCCGCCGCGACCTTCACCGGCACGCGCATGTAAACGGTTCGGCGAGCGGGTACGAGCCCGCGCGTCGAGGATGGCTGGCCGGCCCCGGGAATGGTCCCGGGGTCGGTTTTTTTCGGCGCAAGATCGCTCCAGAAGCTTTGAGGGCCAACAGTCCGCAGATCGGACTGTGAGCCCGGCTAGCGGAGTAGCCGCTGTGCATGCAAGTGCGCGATGATCGGTGCGCGCGGCCGGGCATGTGCGCTGCACTAGATGCGCACCATGATGAAGCGCAGCCTCCCGATCCTGTTTCTGGCCGCGTGCGCGGCCGATGCGCCGGCGCCGGGCACCCCCGGTTCGACGACGCCGCCCGACGAGACAGGCTCGGGGGCTGTGCCTCTCAGCGCCGAGGGCACGTACTCGCTCGCGAGCACCTACGACATCGCGACGAACATGCCCGGCACGGCAGGCGCGGTGATCAACGGCTTCATCCAGGCGACCGACGATCCCGACGACCCGACGAAGTACGTGCTCGACCAGCTGATCAACCAGCTGCCGAACGGCACGTTCAAGAACGTCGTGCAGGGCTCGGAGAGCTTCGTCGCGGGCTACCTCAACGACCGTCTGCTCGACGTGGCCCCGGATTTCGTCACCCGCATCCTCGACATCGGCGACAAGTTCGGCCAGGTCGCGAAGCACTTCGGCACCATCGACACCCTCGAGGTCGCGGCGAACGGCACGGCGATCCACACGGTCACCGGCGTCCACTTCAAGGTCGACAACGAGGAGCTCGACTTCCTGTTCAAGGACTACGGCATGGCCGACGTCAAGGTGACCGGCATCGCGGTCACGCTCGACTCGACCGGAAAGCTGACGATCGCGGACCACAAGCTGCCGCTGTCCTACGGCGCGATGCTCCACCTCGCCGTCGACAACGTGATCATCCCGATGGTCGATCCCGCCGCGGTGGACCTCAACGACGTGCTCCACGACGCGGTCGACTGCACGAACGTGGGCCAGTACGTCTACGACGCGATCGGCATCGGCTCGCCTTCGACCTACGAGAGCGCGTGCAACGCCGGCCTGACGTTCGCGGCGCACGAGATCTACGCACAGATCGACAACATCGACGGCGCGGCGTTCGAGTTCGGCATCAACGGCGTCGCGAAGGCCGTCGACAAGAACCATGACGGCAAGGCCGACGTGATCCAGACCGGCAAGTGGGGTGGCACGCTGAGCTACGCCGGCTCGCCCGCGCCGCTCGGCAACGCGACGTTCACCGGCACGCGCTTGTAGATGCAAGTGTCCGTCGCCGCGCGACGCGGCGTGACAATCGCGTGAGCTTCCACCCGTGCCGGTGCTCGGCCGTGCAAGGTGGTCTCGTGCTTCGCGCCGCGTGCCTCCTCGGCCTGTCCGCATGTCTGGCGACCCAGCCCGGGCGCTCGAGCTGGGATGCGAACACCGGGCAGGTCGACTGCTCGCTGAAGCCGGCGCTCGGCGCGACGGGTGTCGCTGCGACTCTGGTCTTCGTTGGCGTGGCGGCATTCTCCGCCGCCAACACACCGTATCCGGCGCCGCCGATGGACGGCTCGATCCACGTCGACACCACCCTGGATCACGACACCGATCGCGCGATCGGATACGCGGCGCTCGGCGGCGCTGGGGTGGCGCTGGCCGTCACTGCCATCGAGGCTACGACGTACGGACGGTGCCGATCGCTCGAGCGCCCGCTTCAGGTGCTACTCGGCGCGCGCGACTGCGCGACGATCAACGCGCAGCTCGACGAGATCGGTGGCACCAGCCCGGCGATCCGGCGCGCCATGATCGACAACTACGTGCACATTGCCGCGTGTCGAGCGGCCGCGCCGCCGCCCGCTGAACAGGCTCCTTAGGTCTCGCGGTCGAAGTCCCGCGCGGACCGATCCGGCAGCAGCAGCAGCGCGACCAGGCTCACCGCGCCGCATGCGGCGATGTAGATGGCGACCGACGTCGACGACGCGTAGCGGTGCATGAGCCACGTCGCCACGAGCGGCGCCGGGCCGCCCGCGGTCAGCGACGCGAGCTGGTAGCCGAGCGACGAACCGCTGTAGCGCAGCCGCGCCGGAAAGCTCTCCGCGATCACCGCGGCCTGCGGGCCGTACTGCAGATCGTGCACCGGCAGCGCGATCACGATCGCCGCAAACGCGAGCGCCAGGCTCCCCGCCTCGAGCATCGCAAAGTACGCGAACGGCCACGCGATCATCAGCACGCAGCCGACGCCGATCACGCGCCGCCGCCCGAACCGATCCGAGAGGTGGCCGCACAGCGGGATCGTCACCATCGAGACGGCCGCTGCGACGAGCACCGCGGTGACCATGTCGTGCCGCGGAAAGTGAAGCGGCCCGGTCGAGTAGGTCAGCACCCACGTCGTGAACACGTAGAACGGCGCCTGCTGCCCGGTGCGAAGCAGCGCGGTCAGGATGACCTCGCGCGGGTGCGAGCGCAGCACCTCACGCACGGGCGCGCGCTCGAGCTCGCCTGCGCTGCGCATCTGCTCGAACGCCGGTGGCTCGTGCGTGCCAGTCCGGATCCACATGCCCAGCCCGACGAGCAGCGTGCTCGCGAGGAACGGGATCCGCCAGCCCCAGCTCGCGAGTGCACCATCACCAACGGCCGCGGTCGTCAGCGCGATCGCTCCGTTCGCGAGCAGCAGCCCCGCCGGCGCGCCCCATTGCGGCCAGCTCGCGGCCAGCCCGCGCGCACCACGCTGCGACCACTCGGCAGCGAGCAGCACCGACCCGCCCCACTCGCCACCGACGGCGATGCCCTGGAGCACCCGCGCGAGCGTCAGGAGCACGGCGCCCCAGATGCCGATCGTCGCGTACCCCGGAATCACGCCGATCGCGGCCGTGGACACGCCCATCATCACGAGCGTCGCGATCAGCGAGGCCTTGCGCCCGACGCGATCGCCCATGTGCCCGAACAGCGCCGCGCCGATCGGCCGCGCCGCGAACCCGACGAAGTACGTGCTGAACGAGAGCAGCACGCCGATGTAGCGGTCGTGCGTCGGGAAGAACTCGTGCGGGAACACGAGCGCCGCCGCAACGCCGTAGAGGAAGAAGTCGTACCACTCGATCGCGGTGCCGACGGCCGACGCGACGATCGCGCGCCGCGCGCGCCGGCTGCGTTCCTCGTCGCTCATCAGTAGAGGCTGCGGTCGGGGGCCGGGGCGCCGGAGTGCCGCTCGAGCTCGGCGTTGAAGAAGCCGCCGATCACCAGCGTCATCGTCGAGAAGTAGAACCAGAGGACGATCACGATCACGCTGCCGAACGCGCCGTAGAACGCCTCGTACGACGCGATGCGCTCGACCCACTGCGAGAGCAGGAACGAGACGAGCACGAGCAGGATCGTGCCGAGCGCGGCGCCCGGCCAGACGTGGCGCTCGGTGCCGAGCGGGCGCGGCGACGGCGCGAATCGATAGAGCGCGAGCAGCGAGATGAACACCAGGCCGAGCAGCAGCGGCCATCTCAATATCCGGACGAGGTGGAAGCCCTTGAGGTCGAGGGTCGCGACGATCGGTGGCAGCGCGACCGTGATGCCGAGCAGGATCATCAGGCCGATGAGCGTGCCAAAGGCCATCGCGAGTGACATGGCGAGGCGGACCAGGCCGCTGCGCTTCTCGCGGACGCGGTAGGCGCGGTTGAGCGCGTCGATCAGCGCGCGCGCGGAGCTGCGGGCCGAGATCATCGCGACCGTGACCGAGCCCGCGAGCTGGAGGCCGAGGGTGCTGCTGGAGCGCTTGGCCTGGCGCTCGAGCTGATCGCCGAGGAAGTCGACGATCTCGGCGGGCAGGACCTGCTCGAGGCCGCGCAGGTGCTGGTGGATCTCGAACGGGTTGGCGACGAGGCCGTAGATCGAGACCACGGCCGCGAGCAGCGGCACGACCGCGAGGATCGCGAACAGTGCCGTGCCGGCGGCGAGGATCGGCATCTCGCCGAGCAGCGCCTCGTGGGCGGCGCGGAGCCAGCGCGCATTCAGCGACTCGCTGGTGCGCCACCAGTGCTGCCACGCTCGCCAGAAGCTCATCCCATGCGATCCTACACTGGTGCCTGCAGGGCTGATCGACACGCACTGCCACCTCGACACGGAGGCCTTCGACGCCGACCGCGACGAGGTCATCGCGCGAGCGCTCGCCGCCGGGATCACCGGGATGCTCGTGCCGGCGATCCGGCCGCGCATGTGGGCGGCGCTGCGGGCGATGGCGCGGGGGCCGGTACGGATCGCGCTCGGCATCCATCCGCAGGTCGTGCCGGTGCTCGACGCCGACGAGGTGCGCGACTTCGCCGGCAGCGACGCCGCCGATGCGATCGCGCGCGCGGTGACCGAGGCCGGGGCGTGTGCCGTCGGCGAGTGCGGGCTCGACGGAGCGACCGGGGCGCGCGAGCTCCAGGAGCAGCTGCTGCGGGCGCACGTGCGGGCTGCGCGGCTGGTCGGGCGGCCGCTCGTGATCCATGTCCTGCGCGCCCACGACGCGGCGCCGCGGATCCTCCGCGAGGAGCGCGTGCACGAGGTCGGCGGCGTGATGCACAGCTACTCGGGCGGCGCGGACCTGGTGCCGGTCTATCGCGACCTCGGCCTGTGCTTCTCCTTCGCGGGCCCCGTGACCTACCCCAACGCCCGGAAACCGCTCGAGGCCTCCCGCGCCGTGCCCGACGACCTGCTGCTCGCCGAGACCGATGCACCGGACCAGTCGTCGCGCGGCGGCCGCAGCGAGCCGGCGTACGTCGCGGATGTCATTGCGGCGCTGGCCGCGGCGCGTGCGGTTTCCCCCGAGGCGATGGCGGCCCTGACGACGAAGAACGCATGCCGGTTGTTCGGGTTTCCGTCATAATGTCGCGCCATGCCCACGCACCGCCGTTTCGACCGCGCCGCCCGCCTGCTCGGCGATGAAGGCATCGCCCGCCTCGGCGCCGCAACGGTGACGGTGTTCGGCGTCGGCGGCGTCGGCTCGTTCGCGGCGGAGGCACTCGTGCGCAGCGGCGCGGGCCGCCTGATCCTCGTCGACTACGATCGGATCTGCGTCACGAACGTCAACCGCCAGCTCCACGCGATGAAGGGCACGCTCGGCAAGTCGAAGGTCGAGGTGATGGCCGAGCGGCTGCGCCTGATCAATCCCGATGCCGTGATCGAGACGCGCGCCGAGTTCTACGGCCGCGACGAGGCGTCCAGCGCGCGACTGCTCGTGCCCGAGCCCGACGTCGTGATCGATGCGATCGACAACGTCGCCGCGAAGATGCACCTGATCGCGACGTGCGTGCGCGAGAAGCTGCGGATCGTCTCGGCGATGGGCGCTGCGGCGCGGCTCGATCCGACGGCCGTGCGTGTGGCGGACCTCAGCGAGACGAAGGTGGACCCCTTTGCACGGGACCTGCGTCGCAATCTGCGCCGCAAGCACGGCCTCGACTGCTCGCAGCGCACCGGCGTGTGGGCCGTCTACTCGGAAGAGACGCCGCTGCCGCCGCAAGCGCTCGCCTACGACGACGGCGCGTTCCGCTGCGTGTGCCCGGGCGGCATGAACGGCGTGAACGACTGCGAGCACAAGAACCGGGTCGAGGGCTCGATCGCGTTCGTGCCGAGCGTGTTCGGCATGACGATGGCGTCGGTCGCGGTGAAGCTGCTCGCCGGGCTGCCGCTGCCGAAGAGCTGCGAGCCTCCCAAGCCCGCTCGCGAGACGCTGCGGCCATGCGCGCACTCGTCCTTGCACTCCTGATCGCGTGCACGCGCGGCACGCCGACGCCGCCGCCCGGCTCGGCCGACGCGCTCGCCGCCTATCTGCGCACGGTCGCCGGCACCGACGAGGCCGCGCGTCGCCACGCGGTCACCGGCTGGATCCTCGACGAGGCCGCGTGGAACCGGATCGTCGTCCCGCCCTACCAGGCGCTCTGGCACGACTACGCGGCGCGCTTCGACTCGATGATGCCCGCGCTCGTCACGCGGCTCGCAGATCACGGAGCGATCACCACGCGCCGCCACTACGCCGGCGATCCACGCCTCACGAACGCGCAGGTCCGCGTGCGCTGGGCACTCCCGGTGCAGTACCCGAGCATGGTCGCCGAGCTCGCCGGCGCGCCGATCGATACGGTATTCGTGTGGGACGGGAGCGGATGGCGCGTGCTGGCCGGCCTCGACGATCTGCTGGTCGCCCGCGTGCGTGCTCTCGATCCTGCATGCGCGGACCTCGTCGTGCGCGCCGGCCCCAAGAATCCGTGCACCGAGGTCGGCTGGTACGTCGCCGACACCGCACTCCGCGATGATCGAAAAGGTTTTGCGCACGCGTGCCAGCTCGCGACGAATGCCTGTGGTAACGACAAGCCATGATCGCAGCTGGCCAGAAGATCCCGAGTGTCACCATCAAGCAGGCCACCCCCGAGGGCGGCGCCGACGTCGACCCCGCGCAGCTGTTCGCGGGCAAGAAGGTCGTCATGTTCTCGCTGCCCGGCGCGTTCACGCCGACGTGCTCGCAGAAGCACCTGCCCGGCTACGTCAAGGAGCTCGCGCAGCTCAAGGCCAAGGGCGTCGACATCGTCGCGTGCCTGTCGGTCAACGACGCGTGGGTGATGAAGGCGTGGGCGGAGCAGCACGACGCGCTCGGCAAGATCGTCATGCTCGCCGACGGCCAGGCGCTGTTCACCAAGGCGCTCGGCATCGAGATCGAGATCCCCGGCCTCGGCGTGCGCAGCAAGCGCGCGCTGTTCACGTTCGAGAACGGCACCGTGAAGTCGGTCGACGTCGAGGCGCCCGGTAAGTTCGAGGTCTCGGGCGTCGAGGCCTGCATGACGAAGTTCTAGTGACGTTTCACCGGCTGTTCATCGCGAACCGCGGCGAGGTCGCCGTGCGAGTCGCGCGCGCCTGCGACGCGATGGGCATCACGCCCGTGTTCGCGGTCAGCGAGGCCGATCGCGCGGCGCCGTACACGCGCGGCCGCGAGGTCGTCGTGCTCGGCTCCGGACGCGCGGCGCAGAGCTACCTCGATCCCGAGCGCGTCGTGCAGGCCGCCGTCCAGGCGCGCTGCTCGGCGCTGCATCCGGGCTGGGGCTTCCTCTCGGAGAACCCGCTCCTCGCGACCCTGTGCGCGCAACACGGGGTGACGTTCATCGGACCACCGCCGCACGTCACCTCGATGATGGGCAGCAAGACCCGCGCGAAGGCGGCGATGCGTGCCGCCGGCCTGCACCTGATCCCCGGCAGCGACGGCGTGCTGGCCTCCGTCGAGCAGGCGAAGGCCGTCGCCGCCGAGGTCGGGTTCCCGGTGCTGTTCAAGGCCGAGAACGGCGGCGGTGGGCGCGGCATGCGGATCGCGCGTGCCCCCGGCGAGGTCGACACCGCGTACGCCGAGGCCCAGGCCGAGGCCCGCGCGGCGTTCGGCGGCGACCGGGTCTACCTCGAGAAGCTCGTCGAGGGCGGCCGCCACGTCGAGATCCAGGTCTTCGCCGACCGCTACCGCCGCGCGGTGCACCTCGGCGAGCGCGACTGCACCGTG
>Ga0207683_10004418_pt1 | contig 12153 bp, 10 predicted proteins | sample KBSM73metaG_FD_184333 | JGI IMG/M metagenome (GOLD analysis project Ga0207683, IMG submission 184333) | Miscanthus rhizosphere microbial communities from Kellogg Biological Station, Michigan, USA - KBS M7-3 metaG (SPAdes) (version 2) | ecosystem: Host-associated > Plants > Roots > Rhizosphere >...
GACGCGGCTCGACGAGCGTGCGCACCGCCTCGGGCCGGCCGGCGAGCGCGAGGAACATCATGCGGCCGCGGTGCAGCCAGATGCCGGCGTCCTCGCGGCCGGCGCAGACCTCCTCGAGGCGCGCGAGCATGCGGGCTGCGTGATCGAGCTTGCCCTGATAGCCGTACGCGCCGAGCAGCTCGACCCACACCGGCGGCGCGATGCCGAGCGCGCGGCGCAGCGGCAGCGATGCGTGCGGGTCGCCCTCGTGCGGAGCCGCCGCGCCGAACAGGTGCGCTTCGGCGTGCTCGATCGCGTCGTCCCAGCGATAGGCCGCGAGGTAGAGCATCGCGATGCGCTCGTCGATCGCGAGCTTTGCGTCGTCGGGCGCGCGGTGCTTCGCGTGCGTGAGCGCCTCGATCGTGCCGTCGATGTTGCCGCCGGAGATCTCGCGCATCGCGCCGAGCAGCGCGCGCTCGTCGGGAATGCCGCTGCCCGGTGCGAGCACGTCGGCGATCGTCAGTAGCCGATCCGCGAGCCCGAACCGCTCCGCGCTTGCCGCGCGCCGCGCGAGCCCGCGCACGAACGGCCCGACGATCAGCAAGCACGTGCCCGCGCCGACGCCGATCGCGCCCGCGATGCCGAGCTGCGCGATGTCTTCCTTGCGGCCAAGCAGGCCGAGCGTCGAGAGCAGCGCGGCTGCGAGCAGCATCGCGCCGTAGAGCCGCGTGGCCTCGCGACGGACAAAGAACCAGCCCCAGTACCCGCCCGCGATCGCCACCGAGATCAGCGCGAGCTCGTAATACATGGCGTTACGACGGCGACTCGATGAACGCGCCCATCTTGCGGAACTTCTGGTAACGCCGCTCGATCAGCTCGGGGACCGGCAGCTCGATCAGCTCCTTGAGGTGCGTCTTGAGCGCGGCGCGCAGCTTCGCGGCGGTCAGCGCCGAGTTGCGGTGCGCACCGCCGGCGGCCTCGGGCACGATCTCGTCGCAGATGCCGAGCTCGACGAGGTCGGGTGCGGTGAGCTTGAGCTGCGCCGCGGCCTCGCCGACCTTCGCGGGGTCGCGCCACAGGATCGACGCGCAGCCCTCGGGCGAGATCACCGAGTAGATCGAGTACTCGAGCATCAGGATCTTGTCGGTGACGCCGAGCGCGAGCGCGCCGCCGGAGCCACCCTCCCCGATCACGACCGAGATCATCGGGCAGTCGAGCGACGCCATGACCTGCAGCGCCTTCGCGATCGCCTCGGCCTGGCCGCGCTCCTCGGCGCCAAGGCCCGGATACGCGCCCGGCGTGTCGATGAAGCAGATGATCGGGCGGCGATAGCGCGACGCCATGCGCATGAGCCGCGTCGCCTTGCGATAGCCCTCGGGACGCGCCATCCCGAAGTTGCGGTGCATGTTGTCCTTCGTGTTGCGGCCCTTCTGGTGGCCGAGCACGAGGACTTCCCACTCGTCGAACGTCGCCATGCCGCCGATGAGCGCCGGATCGTCGGAGAAGCTGCGATCGCCGTGCAGCTCGACGAAGTCGTCCATGAGCAGATTGACGTAATCCATCATGTACGGCCGGCCCGGATGACGGGCGAGCTGGACCTTCTGATGCGCGCTGAGGTCGGCGAAGACCTCCTTCTGGAGCTTGCGCGCCTTCTGCTCGAGCTTGCGGATCTCGGCGGAGAAGTCGACGGTCTCGGTCGACAGGCCGCGGAGCTCGCTGATCTTCTTCTCGAGGTCGATGATCGGACGCTCGAACTCCAGGATCATGCGATCGGATATCGGAGGAGGCTCGGTCGTCGACACTAGCGCCCTGCTAGGTACCGCCCTAGCTCGGCGAGGTCAACGGCGGCCGGCCCCGCGTGCCAGGAGATCGAAGGGTCCGGCCGGTACCAGCTGACTTGACGCCGTGCGTAATGACGCGAATTCCTTTTGATCAGCTCGATCGCGCGCACCCGGTCCAGCTCGCCGGCGGCCACCGCGTGGAGCTCGGCGTAGCCGATCGCCTGCTGCGACCGCAGGGGCGGCGCGTACCCGGCCGCGCGCAGCGCCGCGACCTCGCCCTCGAGGCCGTCAGCAAGCATCTGATCGACGCGCGCGTCGATCGCCGCGTAGAGCGCGTCGCGCTCGGGGGCCAGCCCGACCATCCTTGCCTCGTAGCGGCGCGGCATCGTGCGGTGATCGTGACGCGCCTGGTGCGTGCTCATCGGCTCGCCGGTCGCGCGCCACACCTCGAGCGCGCGGATGATGCGCTTGGCGTCGTTCCGGTCGATCTTCGCGGCGATCGCCGCATCGACCTTCGCCAGCTCGGCGTACAGCTCGGCGAGCGGCTGCTTCTGCAGCTCGGCGCGCAGCTCCGGGTCGGCCGGCGGCCCTTCGAACAGCCCGAGCAGCAGCGCGCGCACGTACAGGCCGGTGCCGCCGCACACGATCGCGTGCGTGCCGCGCGCCCATGCATCGCGGATCGCCGCGTCGGCGAGCTCGACGAACCGCGCCGCGGTCATCTCCTGGTCGGGCTTGACCACGTCGAGCAGGTGGTGCGGGACGCGCGTGCGCTCGGCGGGCGAGACCTTGCCGGTGCCGATGTCCATGCCGACGTAGACTTGCTGCGAGTCGGCCGAGATGACCTCGCCGCCGACATGCGCGGCCAGCTCGAGCGAGAGCCGCGTCTTGCCGGCCCCGGTCGGTCCGACGATGACGACGAGACGGCCTGGCACTGGGCGCAGTGTAGCTCACGGGAGCGGAACGGTCCCGACGTCGAGGTCCTCGTTCACCGTGCCCTCGATCGCGTACTCGACCCGATCGTCAGGATTTTCCAGGTGGTGATCGATGAACACGAGCCGGCCATCGGGCGTCCCGCGCGGCACGTGCAGCTCGAACGGCGCATTCGCCGTCGGCGCGTGGAACGTGCCGTGGTCGAGCAGCGCGTCGCCTTCGAACACCGAGATGTCGACGACCGTGGCACCGAAGCCGCCGACTTCGTCGTCGATGTCGACCTGGGGCGAATCCCAGCCGGCGACGACGTACTCGCCGCGAATCCAGACGTCCTCCGAAGGAGACATGCAGGCGGAGGCCGACGTGGCAAGAACCAGCAAGGTCGAGAGGCGCAGCATGCCGCCGACTCGAGCAAGCTGCGGGCCGGCGATAACCATGCGTTCGGCCGTCGCGAGGTGGCGAGGATCGAACGCTAGCGGCCGAAGCGGCGGGCAATCTCGGCGAGCGGCAACCGCAGCAGCACGGGGCGGCCGTGCGGGTTCGAGACCGACTCGTCGACGCCGTCGAGCGCGCGCAGCAGGCCCTCGGCCTCGCTCGCCGACAGGTGATCGCCGGCGCGCACGACCGAGTGGCATGCGATCTCGGCGAGCGCGCGATCGACGAGCCAGGCGCCGCGTCCCGAAGCCGCGCCAGTGTCGTCGGCCGCGTTCGCGTTCGAGCTGGCGGCGGCATCGAGCTCGTCACCGGCGTCCTCGAGCAGCGCGCGCAGCAGCGCCGCCGGATCGCCGTGGCGCAGCGAGCCCGGCACCGCCTTGATCGCGAGCGAGGTCTTGCCGAACGCGTCGACCTCGTAGCCCACGCGTGCCAGCGGGGCCGCCAGCTCGGCCGCACGCTCGACCAGGTCCGCGGGCAGCTCGATCGTCGTCGGGAACAGCAGCCGTTGCGTCGCGATCGCGTGGTCGCCCAGCGTGCGCAGCCGCGCGAGCTCGACGCGCTCGTGCGCGACGTGCTGATCGATCAGCACCAGCTCGCCCTCGGCCTCGCACACGAGGTAGGTGAGGTCGAGCTGGCCGAGGTAGCGCAGGCTCGCGAAGAACCCCGGCGCGACCACCGGCGAGCTGCCCTCGGCGAGCATCGCGGTGTCGTGCGGCGCGACGCTCGACGCGTGACCGCTCTCGTCGGGCGCCGCGTCCCGGATCTGCTGCTTGACCTCGCGCACCCACTCGCGCGCGGGCTCGGAGAAGTCGAGGCGGGCCTGCGCCGCATCGCGGATCCGCTGGGCATCGCGCAGCTGCGCCGCATACGTCGCCGAGGTGCACGCCGCGTCGAGCGCCAGCTTCGGCGGCGCCACGCTCGCGATCGCCGACATCATCACCGGCCCTGCGAGCTCGTCCCGCCACGGCGCCCGCGCGACGCCCTGCTGCACCACGTGACGGACCGCCGCGCACACCGCGTTCGGATCCGCGAACCGCACCTCGTGCTTCTGCGGATGCACGTTGATATCGACCGCGCCCGCCGGCACGTCGAGCATCACGATCGCGACCGGGTAGCGGCCGCGCGGCACCAGCTCTCCGTAGCCCATCGCGATGGCGTGGAGCAGGCCGCGGTCGCGGACCGGCCGCTTGCCGACGAACAGCTGCACGCCGCGCGCGGTGGTCTGCGCGAGCTCGGGCGCGCCGAGGAAGCACGTCACGCGCACCCCGCTCTCCTCGCCCGCCGCCGGCACGAGCCGCGCCGCGACCCGTACGCCGAGCAGCGCCTGCGCCCGGCCGAGCGCATCGCGATCCGGAGGGACGTCGAGCGCGGTACGGCCGTTGTGGCGAAGCTTCACGTGCAGCTCGGGATGCGCCATCGCGACCCGCGCGACGAGCTCGCTCACGTGCGACGCCTCGGTCGCCTCGCCCTTCAAGAACTTCAGCCGTGCCGGCACGTTGTAGAGGAGGTCCGAGACCTCGACGCAGGTGCCGACCGGCGCGCCGACCTCGGTCACCGAGAGCAGCTTGCCGGCCTCGATGTGCACGCGCGTCGCCGCGAGGTCCTCCGCACGCCGCGTGGTGAGCACGACCCGCGCGACACTCGCGATCGACGGCAGTGCCTCGCCGCGAAACCCCATCGTCGGGAGCCCCCACAGCTCGTCGACCGCGCGCAGCTTGCTGGTCGCGTGGCGCTCGAACGCGATCACCGCATCGCGCGACGACATCCCGCAGCCATCATCGACCACGCGCACGAGCGTGCGCCCCCCGGCCGACGTCTCGACCGCGATCGTGCGCGCGCCCGCATCGATTGCGTTGTCGACCAGCTCCTTGACCACGGAGGCCGGCCTCTCGATCACCTCACCCGCCGCGATCTGGTTGACCACGGCCTCGGGCAGCACGGCGATCACGGATTCCACCCGCTGGTCATAGCAGGGTGGCCTGATATTTGATCGACCAGCACTTTGCCCACGACGAAGTCGTGCGGCAACAGTGCTATAAGCCGGGCATGCCGAGCAGCACCCCCAGCCAGGGCCGCGTCGTCGCGGTGACCGGGGCCTGCACGTACCTCGGCGGCGAGCTGCTGCGCCGTCTGGAAGAGGACCCGCGGTACTCCCGCGTGCTCGCGCTCGACATCCGCCCTCCCGTCCAGGTCGGCGGCAAGATCGAGTTCGTCAAGCTCGACCTCACCCAGCCCACCGTCGACGGCGAGCTCGCGACACTGCTCCAGAAGACGAAGGTCGACACGTTCGTTCACGGCGCGTTCCTCTCGCATCCGACGCACGCCGCGGAGTGGGCCCACGAGCTCGAGGACGTCGGCACGATGCACGTGCTCAACGCGTGCTCGGGAGTCGCGCCGCAGCGCTTCGTCATGATCTCGACGACGCTGGTCTACGGCGCACACCCCAAGAATCCGAACTTCCTCACCGAGGATGCCGAGCTGCGCGGCCACCGCGACTCGCGGTTCGTCAACGACAAGGTTCGCGCCGAGCGTCAGGTCCAGCGGTTCGCGAAGGAGCACCCCGAGGTCGAGACCTGCGTGCTCCGGTTCGCGCCGATCCTCGGCCCGACCGTCTCGAACATGTACACGCGGTTCTTCTCGCGGCCGGTCGCGCCCGTGATGATGGGCCACGATCCGCTGATGCAGTTCGTCCACGAGCAGGACGCCGCGTGGGCATTGCAGAAGGCCGTCGACTCGCACGCGAGCGGCCAGTTCAACATCGTCGGCAAGGGCGTGTTGCCCTACACGACCGTGCTCGCGCTGCTCGGGCGCGTGCCGCTGCCGATGCCGCAGATCGTGGCGCGCCAGCTGACGAAGGTGCTGTGGGCGACGCAGCTCGTCGGCTCGCCGCCGTCATTCCTCGATTTTCTGCTCTACCTCTGCGTCGCCGACGGCGCCCGCGCGCGCCGCGAGCTCGGCTTCTCGCCGCGCCTGTCGATCAAGCGCACGATCCTCGACTTCCTCGGCGTTGCGCCCGAGGACGGTGCGACCGACGTCGCGAGGGCAATGGGCTAAGTCATGACCGACGACGACGACCCGGTGATCGGAGACGGCGAAGAGGACTGGTACGGCGACGCGGACCCGCGCGTCCCCGACGCCTCGCCGTGGCCCAATCGCGACCTCGGCTTCCTCGACGAGCCGGCGCCGCAGCCCGAGCCGCTGCCGCGCAACGTCGAGGCGGAGCTGCGCGAGCTCGAGCGCCGCGTCGAGCAGTCGCGTACGCCGGTGTACTTCGATCTGCACAAGCGGCTGCCGCTCGAGGGCGTGTGGCGGCGCTGGCGTGCGCTCGCGATGTGGGGCCGCAGCGACGTCGTCGACGATTTCGGCCGCGATCCGCGTGCGACCGCGCGCTGGGAGTGGCTGTTCGAGTTCCTCTACTCGCGGTGGTTCCGTGTCCAGGCGTTCGGCCTCGAGAACATCCCGGCGAAGGGCCGCGCGCTGCTCGTCGCGAATCACGCCGGCACGCTGCCGTACGACTCGGCCATGGTGATGCACGCCGTGCGGCGCGATCATCCCGCGCGTCGCGATGTGCGCCCGCTCGTCGAGGACACCGTGTTCCACCTGCCCTTCCTGGGCCCCATCATGAACCGCATCGGCGGCGTGCGCGCCGACCCGGCGAATGCCGAGCGCCTGCTCGAGAAGGACGAGCTCGTCGCGGTGTTCCCCGAGGGCGAGAAGGGCATGGGCAAGCTGTGGAAGGATCGCTATCGGCTGCAGCGATTCGGCCGAGGCGGCTTCGTCAAGCTCGCGCTTCGCACGCGCGCGCCGATCATACCGGTCGCTGTCGTCGGCGCCGAGGAAGCCGCGCCGATGCTCGGCAAGGTGACCTGGTTCGCGAAGAACATCGGCATCCCGTGGATCCCGGTCACGCCGACGTTCCCGTGGTTCGGACCCGCGGGCCTCTTGCCGCTGCCGAGCAAGTGGTACGTGCAGTTCGGCGAGCCGATTGACCTCGGTGCCAGCAGTGGCGCCGCCGACGATCGTCTGCTCGTCAACAAGCTCGCCGACCAGATCCGCTCGCAGATCCAGACGATGATCGACGGTTTGCTGTCAAAGCGTCGGTCACCCGTGCTCGCCGCCTTCCTGGGGTGAGGGAAGGATCACGAACCGCGCGCCGTAGCCGGGAGTTTCTTGAACGGCCGGGACCCCGTGTTAGTGTGGCCTTGTATGGGTTTCGTGACCGAGCTGGAGCGACTGCTCGATCAGGCGCGTGACCTGCTCGGTTCCGGCGATGACTCGATGCTCGGCGACGCCGCGAATGCGGTGAACCAGGCGCTGCAGCTGCAGCCCGACTCGGTCGATGCGTGGCTCCTGAAGTGCCAGATCACGTCCGCGATGGGGGACGATCCCGGGGCGCTCGCGGCGGTCGAGATGGCGCTGCGGCGCGCGCCCTACCGGCTCGAGTGCATGTACTGGCGCGGCGCGGTGATGGGCGATCTCGGCCGCTACCGCGAGGCGCTCGATTCGATCGAGGCCGCGCTCGCGATGCTCGACGGTGCCGACCACTGGATGCTCGAGGATCTGTTCTACGAGAAGGTGATCCTGCTCGACGCGGTCGGTCTCCACGATGCGGCGGTCGCCGCGTGCAAGGCGGGCCTCGATCGGTGTCCCGGGTCCGCGCTGCTGCGGGCCGCGCTCGCGCCGACCGAACGCACCCGCGTGAGATCGTCCCTCAAGGTCTTGCGCGGCGGTGTCGGCTGATATTGTCCGCCGCATGAAGAACCTATCGATTGGCGTCGTGCTCGCTCTGAGCTTGGTCGGATGTTCGAAGAAGAAGCCGCAGGAGAACAAGGAGCCGCCGGCTCCGGTCGATAACACCGGCTCGGCCGGCGCGATGACCGGCTCGGCAGGCAGCGCCGCTCCGGCCGCCGAGAAGACGCTCGTCGGCAAGGATCTCGCGGACAAGTACGTCAAGTGCCTCGGCTTCATCAACGATGGCAAGGCCGACGACTTCAAGTCGAACTGCGTCGCGGACGGCTACAAGGGCCACATGCTCGACGAGGCGGAGATCACCGCCGATCAGCTGACCGGCGAGTTCGCGTCGATGAAGAAGTCGTTCCCCGACATGAAGCTGTCGCCGCAGCTGATCCTCATCAACAACCGCGACATCCTCGCGGTCGAGCTCAGCCAGGGCACGAACTCGGGCCCGATGGCGCTGCCCGGGATGCCGGAGATGCCGGCGACCAACAAGAAGGTCGGCACGCTGTTCTTCCACCGCCTCGCGATCAACGACGCGAACAAGGCAACCGAGGAGTGGGGCATCGAGGATCCGGTCACGTTCATGGGCCAGCTCGGCATGCTGCCCAAGACCGCGCCGCCGGTTCGCCCGGCGATCGAAAAGGGCTGGGACGGCGCGCCGATCATCGCGGTGGCCGACGGTGGCGACAAGGAGAAGAAGAACCTCGACGTCGTCAAGAAGCTGATGGACGACTTCAACGCGAAGAAGAACGCCGACCTGCTCGCGGCGATGACCGACGACGCGGTCGAGTCCGACCAGGGCGACGCCAAGGATCACACCGGCAAGAAGGACATCGAGGCCGGCCTCAAGATGTTCCAGACGGCGTTCCCCGACGCGAAGGTCACCGCCGACAACACGTGGGCCGCGGGCGACTACGTCGTGGTCACCGGCATGTTCGACGGCACCAACACCGGCAACATGGGGCCGATGAAGAAGACCGGCAAGAAGGTCGACGCGCACTTCGTCGAGGTCTACAAGCTCAAGGACGGCAAGGTCTCGAACGTGTGGCGCTGGATGAACGGCATGGCCGTGATGCAGCAGCTCGGCATGATGCCGCCGATGCCCGGCGCGGGTAGCGCAGCGGGCAGTGCCGCGGGTAGCGCCGCCGGCAGCGCAGCACCGAAGAAGTAAGCGCGGTATCATCAGGCCGTGCACCGCCTCCGCGTCGCGCTGGTCGCCGGCCTCGGCGTGCTCGCGTGCGCGGCCGTGTGGTCGATCGCAGGCGATGCTCCGAAGGTCGCCGCGGTCGCCCCGGTGGCGGATGCGCATCCGCTGACCGTCGCGGCGCAGGAAGGCCGTCACTTCCGGATCGAGGGTCCGCGCGGCGCGATTCACGTGTGGATCCCGCCGAGCTATCGCCCCGAGACCGGCGCGACGATCGTCTACCTGCATGGCTACTACGACGACGCTGACTCGGCGTACGTCGGCCACCACCTGCCCGAGCAGTTCGCGATGAGCGCGCTCGACGCGATGTTCATCGTGCCCGAGGCGCCGACCGCGGCGCACACGCCGATCAACTACCCGAACCTCAGCGAGTTGTTGCGGCTCGTCGAGACTCAGACCGGCGTGCCGCGCGGCATGGCGCTGACGGCGGTGGTCGGGCACTCGGGCGCGTTCCGCACGATCGACAGCTGGCTCGACGAGCCGCTCGTCCAGTACCTCGTGATGATCGACTCGATGTACGCGAACGAGGAGCAGATCGAGGCGTGGTACCGGTCGTCGCCGCGCCACCACCTGATCACCGTCGGCGAGGACACGCTGCAATGGAACGAGCAGTTCGTGCACGACATCCCCGACACGTACGTCATCGATCGCGTGCCGCCGACCTACGACACGTGGCCGCCCGAGGCGCGGACCGCTCGCGCCGTGTACATCCGCGCCCAGTTCTGGCACATGCCGCTGGTCACCGACGGCATCGTGCTGCCCTCGCTGCTGCGCCTCTTGCCGGTCGAGCTGCTCGGCGACGAGCCGTGGAAGCAACCGCTCGGCGCGCTGCCGCCGCAACCGGACGCAGCGATCGACGCGCCGGTTGATGTGCCACCCGCTGACGGGATCGAGTCGGCCGGCGATGCGCAAGGCGACTAGCTTCATCGTCGCGGCGGCCTTGCTGGTCGCTGCGTACGTCTTGCCGGGCGTGCGGCACCGGCTCCTCGCAGACGTCACGACCTGGGATGCCGCGCCCTCGCCGCCCGCGCGGCTACCGACCGGGACCGGGCCCGGGCTCCCGCCGTCGCCGCGCGTACGCGTCATCCTCGTCGACGGGCTCGCCGCGGAGACCGCACGCGCACTGCCGACGTGGTCGGCGCTGTGCAAGCGCGGCGTGACGCTCACCGTCGACGTCGGGTTCCCGACGATCTCGCTGCCCGTCGAGGCCGCGCTGTGGAGCGGGCTGACGCAGCAGCAGACCGGCATCGTGTTCCGCAGCGACCGGCCGCTCGAGCCGCCGCTGCACGGCATCCCATCGCAGGTGCCCGGTTCGCACGCGGTCGCCGAGAACCACGGCTACATCGTCCGCTCGCTCGGGTTCGCGCAGACCGAAGGCGACGAGACGCCGGCGTGGCGAGACGTCTGGCAGCAACATGCGCACGATGCCGTCGCGAGCGACACGCGGCTCGTGTTCGTCCACGTGCTCCGCGTCGACACCGCCGGGCACAAGCACGGACGCGACTCCGCCGAGTACCGAACGTCGGCCGGCGAGGCCGATGCGATCGTCGCCACGCTCGTCGACGCTGCGCCCGATGCGCGGTGGTTCCTGCTCTCCGACCACGGTCACCTCGCGGGCGGCGGGCACGGTGGCAAGGAGCGTGACGTGCGGCAGGTCGAGCACTGCATCTTCGGGCCAGGCATCGTGCCGGCGAAGGGCGAGCTCGTGCACGTCGTCGACATCGCGCGCGCGCTTGCCGATTCGGTCGGCGCCACGCTCGACAAGGCGTCGCTCGGCCGGCCGCTCTCGGTCGCGCTCGCCTCGCCGCTCGGTCCCGATCAGGCCGTGCCCGCGACCGCGCTGGGCCCGGGCGTCGCCGCGATCTTCCTGCTCGTCGTGGGTGGCCTCGTCGCGGGCTGGGGCGTACGCCGGTGGTGGCTCGCGCCGTGGTGGTTCGTCGTCGCGTGCGCGGCGCTCGTGATCGTGCGGGGTGAGCCGACGCTGTCGAGGACGATGGTCTATGCACCGGCGGGTCGCTCGATGTACCTGACGTGGCTCCCGGCACTCGCGATCCTGCTCGCGACGATGTGGTTCGGGCTCGCGCGCCAGACGCTCGCACGCGTGCTCGCGAGTCAGCTCGCGCTGCCGGTCGCGGCGCTGGCGGCCGTGTTCACGGTGACGCGCGCATGGCCGGCGCTGTTCGGTGCCGAGGTCGCGCCGGTCGTGCCGCGGTTCACGGCGTGGATGTCGCCGCTGATCCTGATCGCGGCGCACGGCCTTGCGGTGGCTGGGCTTGCTGTTCTCGGAAGGTCCGTCCTGCGGGCGTTCGGTCCACCTGCACCACCGGAACCTCCGCGTAGCGAGCCCGCAGCCGGCTGACGACGTCGGGCTTCGCCGCGGCGAGGTCGTGGTGCTCGGTCGGATCCGCATCGAGGTCGTAGAGCTCGACCAGATTGTCCGCCGGGCGGACGATGAGCTGATAGGGCCACTCGACGACCGACCACTGCTGCTCCTCGTGGATCACGATCGCGCGGCCGGGCGGCAGCGACTCGCCGACGAGGGCGGGCGTGAGGTCGACGCCATCAGTGGTCATCCTGCCGCCGAGCAGGTCCATCAGCGTCGGCGCGAGATCGACGAGCGAGACGGTATCGGCCCGCACGCCGGGCTTCACGCCGGGCACGTGCAACGCGAACGGCACCCGCACGAGCGGCGCGTACGTGACCTGACCGTGGGTGTCGAGCAGGCGGGGATCATCGCCCAGTGCCTCGCCGTGATCGCTGAGGAACACGATGATCGTCGTCGCCGGATCGATCTGCGCGAGCAGCTTGCCGACCTCGTCGTCGATCGCGCGGAGCAGTGCGCGGTACTTGTGAATCACCGGCGAGCCGCCGTCGTGCGTGGCCGCCATCAGGTACTTCGGCACGTCGATCTGGTGGTGCTCGTGGACGTCGAAGAAGTGCAGCCACACCATCCAGTGCCGAGTGCCGGCATCCTTGAGCGCGCGCTGGAGCTCGATCGCCGTCGCGGGCGCGCTGACGTGATCGCCGACGTCCGCGAGCTTCCAGTCGGTCTGCACCGTGACGAAATGATCGACGCCGCGCCCGAGC
>Ga0207683_10004419_pt1 | contig 12152 bp, 10 predicted proteins | sample KBSM73metaG_FD_184333 | JGI IMG/M metagenome (GOLD analysis project Ga0207683, IMG submission 184333) | Miscanthus rhizosphere microbial communities from Kellogg Biological Station, Michigan, USA - KBS M7-3 metaG (SPAdes) (version 2) | ecosystem: Host-associated > Plants > Roots > Rhizosphere >...
CGGCCGAGCAGCCGCTCGTCGGCGGCGGCGCTCACGAGCCGTCCTTGTGCGTCTGCACGATCACGACCGTGCAGGGCGCGTTGTGCGACACGCGGTTCGGGACGTTGCGCAGCAAGAACTCGCGCCGGCCGCTCATCCCCACGCTGCCTACAACGAGCACGTCGGCATTCTCGCGCCGGGCGGCGTCGACGATCGCGTCGGAAGGGTCCTCCGCCGAGACGACCGCCGGCCGCTTCCGCTCACCGTCGAGCTGTTCCACGTAGGCGTCGAGCTCGGCGGCCGCGTCGGCGCGCGAGACGCCCGTCCCGACGAGCACCCGCAGCACGACCAGCTCGGCGTCGTACCGAGCTGCCATCTCGGCCGCGAAGCGGACCGCGCGGCCGGCGGTCTCCGAGAGATCGGTCGCGACGAGCACCACACGCACGGCCTCGTCGTCCCCGCCGCGGCGCCGGATGCGCATCAGGCCTCGCCGCCGAGCGCGTGCGGCAGCTCGCTGCGTGAGCCGATCCCGAGCTTCCGGTAGACGTTGCTGAGGTGCACCTCGACCGTCTTCGTGGTGACGAAGAGCGCCTGCGCGATGTCCTTGTTCGAGAGGCCGTCCGCCGCGAAGCGGGCCACGCGCCGCTCGCTCGCCGTCAGCGACTCGACGCCGGAGAGCAGCAGCCGCCGCGGCCGTGCGCCGGTCGCCGCGAGCTCCTCCTCGGCCCGCTCGACGAGCGGCTGCGCGCCGCAGCGCACCGCGATGTCGAGGCCTTCCTTGAGCAGCTCCCGCGCGTCGACGCGCTGGTTCGCGCGGCGCAGGGCAGCGCCCAGCTCGACAAGCGTCCGCGCCCGCTCGAGCTTGGCGGACGAGCCCTCGAGCACCGCGAGCGACTCTCGCAAAGTCTCGATCCCCTCCTCGCCGCCCTCGACGAGCCCCCGCGTCCGGAGCGCGACCCCGATCGGCCTCGGCGAGCCCCAGGCGCGCGCGAGCTCGACCTCCTCGCGCGCGAGCTCGCGCGCCTCGTCGCGCCGGTCGAGCGCGAGCAGGGCCAGCGCCATGTGCGACCGCCACGCGACGATCGCGGGGTTGGGCATCTCGAATGCCTGCATGCAGCGGCCCAGCCGCTGCCAGTCGCCGAGCGCCGCGGCAAACTCGCGCCGTGCGTAGCGGAGCCACCCGCGCGCGCCGAGGAAGAAGATCATGTGACCGCTCTCCGCGACCTCCTCCTCGAGCCCGAGCTGCGCGAGCGAGCGCTCGGCCTCGTCCAGCTCGCCGCGGTTGGTCAGCACGTCGGCCAGGTACGAGTGGAAGTAGATCGCGCCCTGCTGGGTCGGCAGGTAGCGGACGAGGTCGTCGGACTCTCGCAGGTCCTCGACCGCGCCCTCGAGGTCGCCGCGCTGGGCGAGCGTCAGGCCGCGGAAGCAGAGCATGTTCGAGAGCGTGACCAGCTCCCCGCGCTTCTTCGCAGCCTCCATGATCGTGTCGAAGAAGCGGTCGACGTCGTCGTCGAGCTCGGCGAACATCAGCGCCGTCGCCGCGCACGAGATCGCGACGGACGGCATGCTGTCGACGAGGGCGCCCAGCGTCGCCGGCTCGGCGAGCTCCCGCATCCGGTCGCGGTTGCGCCCGCGGCGGCCGTCGAAGTAACGCAGGGTCGCAACCATCACGGCGCGGCCGATGTCGCCTTCGAGGGTCGTCTCGTCGGCCTGGTCGATGTGGGTGCGCGAGACCTCGAAGACGTCCGAGTCGAAGCCGGCGGAGTTGATCAGCTCGGCCTCGAGCATCTCGCGCAACTCCGGCTCGTCGTCGCCCAGGCGCTCGATCGCGTGCTCGAAGATCCGCACCGCCTCGGGCCCGCGGTTGAGGCGGAAGAGCGACCGGCCGAGCTCGAGCGCGAGCCGCGCGTGTCGCAAGGGCTCCGTCGTCTGCGCGAGCGCCTCGCGCAGGTGCTCGGCAGCCGACGGCACGTCGACGCGCTGCTCGGCGAGGCCGAGCTCGCGCAGCGTGTCGACGCGCGTCTCCTCCGTCGGCGGCTCGGCGAGCGCGCGGCGCAGGTACCGCACGGCGACCTCCGGCGCGCCGCGAACGAGGGCGCGGTCGGCCGCGATGCGAAGGGTCTCGACCACGAACGGGTCGCCGGCGGGCGGAACCAGGTCGAGGTGCGCCGCCACGCGTTCCGGCTCCTCCTGGGCCGTGTCGAGGATCTCGGCCGCGCGCCGGTGCGCCAGGAGCCGTTGGGCCGGCTGGATCGACTCGTAGACGGCCGCCTGCACGACCGGGTGGACGAACTCGACCGTGGGCGTCGACACCCTGAGCAGATCGGCACGCGCCAGCCAGGTCGCGGCGAGCGTCGAGAGCTGCCGGTCGTCGATCTCCGCGAGCAGCGCCACGTCGCGCTGGTCGGCGCCGTCGCCGAGGATCGCCGCCGCGGTCGCAAAGCGGCGCGCCTCCTCGGGCAGCCGCGAGAGCCGCAGGGCTACGGCTCGCGTCACCGGCTCCGGCCCGATCTCGCGCGCACGGGCCGCGTTGGCCGCGGTCGGCTCGACGCCCTCGCCGTGCAGCGCGTCGACGAGCGCGCGCACGAAGAGCGGGTTGCCGCCGGTGACCGAGTGGCAGGCCGAGGCGAACGCCGGGTGCGCCTCGGTGCCGTACTCCTGCGCCACCATCGCGCCGACCGCCGGCTCGCTGAGCGCCGTCGGGCGGATCACGAGCACGGTCGGGTCCGAGATCAGCTCGGTCAGCAAGTCGGTCTCGACCGCCTGCTCGGGTGGGCGCAGGCCAAGCACGACGAGTAGCGGCAGACCCTCCAGCCGGCGTCCGAGGAAGGCGAGCCAGCGCAGCGTCGGTGCGTCGGTCCAGTGCAGGTCATCGATGACGATCGCCGTCGGACGGGTGGCCGCGAGGTTGGCCGCGAGCCAGTAGAGGCCGTGCAGCACGGCGAAGGAGACGTCGCCGGCCGCGGCGCCGGTCAGCTCCTCGTCACCGAAGAGCCGCTCCGCGAGGCCCGCGGTGCCGGACAGCGCCTCGTCGCGCTCCGCCGTCGAGAGCGAGGCCAGGTAGGGCTCGAACAGCTGGCGCACGACGCCGAAGGCGAACTCCTGCTCGAGGTCGGCGCTGCGAGCGACCAGCACCTCGAAGCCGACGTCCGTCGCGAGCGCGCGGGCCTCGGCGACGAGCCGCGTCTTGCCCATGCCGGCGCGGCCCTCGATCGCGACGACGCGGCCCGCACCGGACGCGGCCCCGTCGACGACCGCGTGTAGCGCCGCGACCTCGGCCTCGCGCTCGAGCAGCGGCGTGGTCGCGACCTGGACGTCGGCGCGGCGCCGCGGAATGCGCGGGCGCGCCTTTTCGCGCTCGCGGGTCGAGAGCGGCGGGAACTCGCCAGCCAGCCCTTCGACCTCGAGCTGGAACAGCCGCTCGGGGCGGTCGAAGTCCGGTAGCACCACGGGGCCGAGATCCCGCAGGCCGAGCTGGGCGGGCAGGTCGAAGCGGACGAGCGTCGCGGTCGTCGTCGACAGCAGCACCTGGCCGCCGTGGCCGGCGTCGCCGATCCGCGCCGCCTGGTGGACGGCGAAGCCGACGTAGCCGTCCGTTCCGACCGAGGCCTCACCCGTGTGCAGGCCCATCCGGACGCGGACCTGCACGTCCTCCGGCCACTCCTGGCCCGCGAGCGCGCGCTGCGCGGCGGCAGACGCCTCGATCGCCGAGCCGGCGCTGCGGAAGACGACGAAGAACGAGTCGCCCTTCGTGTCGATTTCGAGCCCGCCGGCCTCGGAGAACGCCGTCCTCAGAAGGCGGTTATGGGTCGCGAGGACGTCCCCGTACCGATCACGGCCGAGGCTCTTGAGCAGCTTCGTCGAGCCCTCGATATCCGTGAACAGGAAGGTCACGGTGCCCGTGGGCAGCGCTGTTGACGCGTCTTTGACCGCTGGTGTGCTCAGTGTCTCGTGCCCTCTGACTAGACGCCCGGAAAGGCAATTGTAGAGCCAATTCCCCGAAACCTTAGGGGTCGGTTTAGGGGCGCCCCCAATGCGAATGGCAGACGCGCGCGCGCACGATGGGCAGGTATTCGAGCCCACCACGAGGGAGACGCCATGTCCACCACCGCGATCGCCACAGAAGCCCTTCTCGAGCAGACTCCGGCCGCCGCCGACGCCGTTGCCGTCGCGGCGACCGAGGTCGTCCGCCGCTACGGCGAGGGCGACACCTGCGTCGAGGCGCTGCGCGGCGTCTCGCTGGACGTGGCCGACGGCCGCCTGACGGCGATCATGGGCCCGTCAGGCTCGGGCAAGTCGACGCTGATGCACATCCTGGCCGGGCTCGACCGCCCGACGAGCGGCAGCGTCCTCCTCGACGGCGTCGAGATCACGAACCTGCCCGACAAGAAGCTGACCCTCCTTCGCCGCGAGAAGATCGGCTTCGTCTTCCAGTTCGTCTACCTTGCGAATCCCGACCCTCCCTCAGCTCGCCCGATCACGCCCCAAGAGGAGCCCGAGCCGGCGCCGACGCGTATCGAGCCCGAGCGTCGAGACCTCGATGAGCTACCTCGACCGCCGTGGACGTGGAGGAAGCGAGAGGAGGCTCAGCTAGACCCGGTGGTGCCGTCGGTCGATTCCGGCGGGCTGCAAGAGGAGAGTCGAGGGCGTCGTCCGGTCAGGTCCGGCAACGCGCCCAAGTCTCGTGCGAAGGCGGAACGATCCGCCGTCACCCCGCACTCCTCGATTGTCCTGACTACCGCTCCGGTCTCACCTCGCCTGCCGGGATCCTCGCCGCCGTCGCGCCGGCCCGGCGCGCGTCGCGGCTCGATGTCCTCTCCGCGCTCCAGTACGAGTAACGAGAGGCTGGTGGGCACAGGCGGGGGCGGCTCGGCGGCCGCCCCCGTTGCCTCGGGCACCATGCCCAGGTGGGTCGAACCGGTCTTGCGCTGCTCGCGGTGCTGCTGGTCACGGGCTGCAGCGGGCCGCCGGCCAGCTCCACGCTCCACGCGACGTTCCGCGACCGCAACGGCGACGGCGTGCTCGAGCGCGCGGGCGGCGAGCCGTTCGTCGACCGCACCGAGCTCGCGCCGGCGTCGAAGCCGGTCGAGCGGCTCGCCCTGTTCGCGCAGCTGACCGACGCGCACGTCGTCGACGAGGAGTCGCCGGCCCGGCTCGAGCTGCTCGACCGGCGCGGCGCTCCGTTCACGTCGGCCTTCCGGCCGCAGGAGGCGCTGAGCGGGCACGTGCTCGACGCGATGGTGCGCTCGCTGGACGCGCTTCATCCGCAGGCCGTGATCGAGACCGGCGACCTGATCGACAACGACCAGCTGAACGAGCTGGACGAGGCGCTGGCGATCCTGCGCGGCGGCCGCGTCGACCCGAACAGCGGCGCGCCCGGCTACGAGGGAGTCCAGTCGGCGTCGAACCCGGATCCGTACTACTACCGGCCCGACGTCGACCCGCCGCGGCACCCCGGGCTGCTGGCGCAGGCCGAGCGTCCCTTCGACGCCGTCGGCCTGAAGGCGCCGTGGTACCCGGTCGTCGGCAACCATGACCTGCTCGTCCAGGGCAACCTCGCTCCGACCGCGGAGACGAATGCGATCGCGACGGGCGACCGGAAGCTGCTCACGCTCAGCCCGGCGGCGCTGCAGGCGGTGCGCGGGCTGCGGCTGAGCCAGGCGACCGTCGCTCAGCTGCTGCGCTTCGGGCTGCCGGGATCCTCGGAGAAGGTCGCGCCCGACCCGCGGCGGCGCGAGCTTTCGCCGGCGCAGGTTCTGGCAAAGCTGCGGCACGCGAGCGGCAACGGCGGCAGCGGGCCGCTGCTCGACTACGCGTTCGACGTCGGCGCCGTGCGCGGCATCGTGCTCGACACGATCCGCCGCAATGGCGGCTCGAGCGGGCTTGTGCGGCCGTCCCAGCTGGGCTGGCTCGCTACCGAGCTGCGGGCAGCCGGCACCAAGCCGGTGGTCCTCTTCACCCACTCGCCGCTCACCTCCGCGACGGGCGGCCAACAGGTGCTCGCGCTGCTCGACCGCGACCCGCGCGTCGTCGCGGCGGTGCACGGCGACACGCACCGCAACGAGATCACGCCGCGCGGCCACTACTGGCTGATCGGAACGTCGTCGCTCGCCGATTACCCACAGCAGGCGCGCGCGTTCGAGCTCGACCGGACGGCCAACGGGAAGCTCGTGCTGCAGACGTGGATGATCGACCACGACCCGTCCGACAAGCTCGCCGAGATCTCGCGCCAGCTCTCCTACCTCGACTTCCAGGGCGGCCGCGTGCAGGGTTTCGCGGGCACGCCGCGCGACCGGAACGCGCGGCTCTACCTTCCTTAGCTCTCGCGGAGCCAGGCGACGACCGGCCCACGCGTGACGAGCCTCGTCGCCCAGAGCACGGTCACCGCCGCACCGGCGACCAGGCCCGCGGCCGTGACCGCGACCGCAGTTGGCGACGGCGCGAGCGAGAGCGAGACGTAGCTCGCAGCGAGGCGCGCCACGGCAGGCCCGACGAGCCAGCGCTCCGCGGCGAGGCCGACGACGATCGCCGCCAGCACGACGGGCGCGGCCGCGAAGGCCACGATGCTCCCGAGCTGCCGCGAGCCGCCGCCGAGCGCCCGCACGGTGGCCAACCCGCTGCGCCGCTCCTGCACGGTCAGCGCCAGCAGCTGCGCGATCGCGTAGAGGCAGACGAGCCCGTCGATCAACGCGACCGTCCGCAGCAGCGCCACGAGCAGGTCGATGAAGCCGCTCGAGCGCGACGCCCAGCCCTGGACGGACTGGCCGGTGACTCCTTGCGACGGGGCGGCCGCGAAGATCCCGGTCTGGCGGAGCTCCCGCCGCACGGCCGCCGCCGAGGCCGACGGGCGCAGCCGGATCGCGATCTCGTAGGGCGCGTCGCCCGCCAGCTGCTGCGGCTGGACGTATGCCACGCGGCCCTGGCGCTCCAGCGCGCGGACGACGCCGACGACGCGGAAGCGCGCCTCGCGGCCGCTCGGCAGCTGCGCCGCCAGCGTCGCGCCGGGACTCAGGTTGAGCACCTGTGCGAGCCCGAGCCCGACTTCGGCCTCCTGCGGCCCGCGCAGTCGGCGGCCCTCGGCGAGCGGCGGCGCCTCGAAGCGGGTGTGGTCGCCGGGGAACGCGATCAGCGTGAAGAACTCGCCGAGGTCGAACGAGTCGGCGGCGCTCAGCTCGTAGCGGGGCGCCGCGGCCTCGACGCCGGGCAGCCGCGCGATCCGGCTCGTCTCGGAGACCGGCGCCGACGCCGTCAGCTGGTAGCGCTTGCCGACGGCGACCGGGTTGCTGTCGAGCCGCAGTAGGAGTGAGGCGATCGCGAGGATCAGCAGGATCACGACGACCGCCGAGCCGAGCACGACGATTCCGCCCGCCGTCCGGGCCGGCCGCGCGAGCGCCATGCGCAGCCCGAGGCCGGCCGGTCCGCCGCCTCCGGGCAGGCGCCGCGCAGAGCCCGTGACGTCGCCCCGACGCAGCACCGATCCTGCCGGGCCGCGAGTCGCGCGCCACGCGGGCCAGGCCGACGCGAGCGCGACCAAAGCCACCAGCCCGAGCAGCACGGCGAGCAACAGCGGAGCAACCGAAGCCCCGGGCCCGAGCTGGCTCAGGCTCCCGAGCAGCCGGTCGAGCGGCGAAGCGACGAGCGCCCACCCGACCACCACGCCGAGAGCGCCCGCGGGCAGCGCAACGCCCACGGCCTCGACAACGGCGGCCGCCACGACCGTACGCGGCGACGCTCCCAGCGCCCGCAGGAGGCCGAGCCCTTCCAGCCGCCGCTGCACCTCGGCGTTGGCCGAGGCCGCGAGCATCGTTCCGGCAACGACCAGCGCGATCAGCGAGAACGCGACGAGCAACGCGATCACGATCCCTGCCGCCTGGCCGATCAGCACCTGCAGCCCGGCGCGTGTCGTGAAGCGGAGCCCCTGCACGCCGAACGCCGCGGAACGCGCCTGGTCGAGCGTGACGGCGACGAGCTTCGGGTTCACGAGCCAGACGAGGGCCGAGTTGACGGTGCCGAGCGGCGTGCCGGTGACGGCGGCCGCGTCGCGGTAGCCGAGCCAGACCCGCGGCCGGCGCGCCAGCGGGAACGCGACGTTGTCGGGGCCGACCGCCACGCCGACGACGGTCACGCGGTCGCCGCCGACGTCGAGCTCCGACCCGAGCCGGAGGTGCCACGAGCGCGCGAGCCCTTGCTCGACCAGCGCCTCGCCCGCATGCCGGATCGCTCGGCCGCTGACGATGGCGTACCCGCGCGTGCCGTCGGGCGGCAGCCCGATGAGCGTTGCGTTGGCCTGCCGATCGCGCGCGGCGACGTAGACGTCGTCGACCTGAAGCCGGTACGACGCGGCGCGCACGTTGGCGAGGCTCGAGACGGCCCGCGCGACCGTGTCGCGGCTCTGCGGCTGGAACGTGGCGAGGATGTCCGGCAGTTGCGCGCGGGCCGCCGTGCGGTCGAAACCGGTCGCCAGCCCGTAGGCGACGGTCACCGAGGCGCCGAGCATCGCCCCCGCCGCCGCGATTCCGCCCGCCGCGAGCAGGACGCGCCCGCGCCGCACGCGCAACCGCGCCAGCGCGTACGCGAGGATCGCGTTCACGCCAGGCGGCCGCCGTCGAGCCGCAGGACGCGGTCGGCGCGACGCGTCGCCTCGCGCTCGTGCGTCACGAGCAGGACAGCCCGGCCTTCGTCGGCAATCGTCCTCAGCAGGTCGAGCACAACCTCGCCCGACTCGGCGTCGAGGTTGCCCGTCGGCTCGTCCGCGAGCACGAGCTCCGGGTCGTTCACGAGCGCGCGGGCGATCGCGAGCCGTTGCTGCTCGCCGCCGGACAGCACGGTCGGCAGCCGCTCGGCCGCGTCGCCGAGCCCAAGCTGCGCGACGAGCTGACGGCCGCGGTCGAGCGACGGCCCTCGGCCGTCGAGCCGCGCGGGCAGGAGCACGTTCTCGAGCCCGGTCAGCTCGGGCAGCAGGTGGAACGACTGGAAGACGAACCCGATCCGGTCACGCCGCAACGGCGCGAGCACGCGCTCCGGCGCGCCGTCGATTCGCACGCCGCCGACCTCGACGAGGCCGCTGTCGACGCGGTCGAGCGCACCGGCGACGTTCAGCAACGTCGACTTGCCGGAGCCCGACCGGCCGGTGACCGCCACCAGCTCGCCCGCCTCGAGGTCGAGGTCGAGCCCGTCCAGCACGCGCAGCGCGGCCCGGCCCTCGCCGTGGGTCTTGACGACGTCACGCAGCCGCACCACCGCCACCGCCTCAGAGTGCCTATGTCATGGACCCCGAGTAGGATCGGTCTTGCGGGGTCGCGCGACGGGAGGTGCCCAGATGGACGTGGTGGCAGGTATCGACGCCGCTCGGGAGCGGTGGAACGTGCTCGAGCATCCCTTCTACACGCGCTGGGAAGCCGGCGAGCTGACGCGCGAGGAGCTGGCCCGCTATGCCGGCGAGTACCGGCACGCGGTCGTGGCTCTGGCGCGGGCGGCGCGCACGGCGCACCTGCACGCCGACGAGGAAGCCGCCCACATCGCGCTCTGGGACGAGTTTGCAAACGCGCTCGGCACCGAGCAGCACGAGCCGCTGCCGCAGACGCGCTGCTGCGCTGACGCATGGGCCGGCGCGCACGACGAGCTCGGCGCCTCGGCGATCCTCTACGCGATCGAGGCCGGCCAGCCCGCGATCTCGGAGACGAAGCTACGCGGACTGCTCGAGCACTACGGCTTCTCGGAGGACTCGCCCGCGGTCGAGTACTTCGCCGTCCACGGCGAGCGCGACCACGAGCACGCCGCCGAGGCCCGCGCGGCACTCGCGGACGCCGACGACCCGCAGCTCGTGCTGCTCGCCGAGGCAGCGCTGGCCGCGAACTGGACACTGCTCGACGGGGTCGCCGCCTAAGGGCCGCATGACCCGACCGGCAGGACGCGGGCCTGCCTGGTTCGGCGCCTGGCTCGCCGTCGGCGCAGCCTTCGCGCTCAGCTTCCTGGGCGCGCCGTCCATCGGCCTGTTCGTCCTACCGGTCGCGCTCGTCCTGCTGGTCATCGTGGTGCGACGGTCGCCGCACCTCCCCGAGGCGATCGGCCTCGTCAGCGGGATCGGCGTGATGCTGCTCCTCGTCGCGTTCCGCAACCGCGACTACGAGCCGTGCTCGGCCAACGGCTTTCAGCGGCTCACGCCGGGACAGCAGTCGGCGTCCTGCGGCGGCTGGGATCCGCATCCGTGGCTGTACCTCGGGATCGCGGTCACGGCGGCAGGTGCACTCGCCTATCTCGCGGCGTCGAGGGCGAGGGCCTAGACCGGCGGCTGCTCCTCGATGATCCGGCGGGCCCGCTCGAGGTTCTCCTCGTGCACGAGGATCTCGCGCGGGCCCGCGCCGCTCGACGATGCGTCGGCCAGGCCGACGGCGAAGTTCGTCTTCTGCGCGATTGCCGGGATCTGCTCGGTTCGCAGCAGCGAGAGGATGATCTCCGCCTCCGGCTCCGACCCGACCACCTGGAGGACGACGAGCTCGCTCATGGCGCGAGCCTGAACGGCGGGTACTCGTCGGTCACGAGGAGGAACGCGTACGCCGTGACCCGGTTCGTCCAGCGTCCGACGCCCACGACGAAGTCGAACAGTCCGCGGGGGTACCGGCCCGTGAACAGGATCGCGAACCAGGCGAAGATCACCGTGAAGAACGCTGCGATCCAGAGGAAGAACAGCACGATGTAGTGCGGGATCGCGAGCAGCCACTTCACCAGCGGCAGCCAGCGGTTGAGGTCGCGTTCCACCTCGGGGTAGATCAGGTCGAGACGCAGCGACTGGTGCTCGTCGGTCGACGGATACCGGTCGTCGAGCAGGGCCAGGTACAGGCCGACCCGGTTCTCGAACCGGAGCAGCTCCTGGTTCCAGTCGAACCACCAGCGCGGGTACTTCTGCCGGAAGAGGATCATCAGCAGCGGGCCGAAGAACAACAGGCCGCCTGTCGCGGCGCCCCAGTGCCACTGGTCGCCCGCCTTGTTCGACCAGGACGAGCCGCCGCTCTCGAGCGTGCCGAGCACGATCGCGATCGGGATCACCCAGAAGATGCGGAACGCGGTCGTCACACGGTTCAACGGCCGGTCGGGGTAGTCGATCTCGTACTGCACCGGATAGGACGAAGGTGCTGCTTCCATCGGAACCTTCCTTTCTAGAGCCTGCCGGCCTCGATTATCCGTTCCAGGAACCGCTGCGTCCGCGGCTGCTTCGGCCGGGCGAAGATCTCGTCCGGCAGCCCCTCCTCGACGATCAGGCCGCCGTCGAGGAAGCAGACGCGGCTCGCGATGTCCCGTGCGAAGCCCATCTCGTGCGTCGCGATCAGCATCGTCATGCCGCCTTCGGCGAGCTCGCGGATCACGTTCAGCACCTCGGCGACGAGCTCCGGGTCGAGCGCGGAGGTGACCTCGTCGAGCAGCATCAGCTCGGGCCGCATCGCAAGGGCGCGCACGATCGCCACGCGCTGCTGCTGGCCACCCGAGAGGCGGTCCGGGTACTCGTCGCGGCGGTCGGCGAGCCCGAAGCGGCCGAGCAGCTCGAGCGCCCGCTCGTCCGCCTCCCGCCGCGAAAGCTTGAGCACGTCCCGCGGCGCGAGCGTCACGTTCCGCAGAACCGTCATCTGCGGGAAGAGGTTGAACGCCTGGAAGACGATCCCGATCCGACGGCGCACCGCGTTCACGTCGACGCCGCGCCGGGTGATCTCTTCGCCACCGAGGAAGATCCGGCCGTCGTTGAGCCGCTCTAGCAGGTTCACGCAGCGCAGCAGCGTCGACTTGCCCGAGCCCGAGGCGCCGATCAGGCAGACGACCTCGTGGTCGGCGAGCTCGAGGTCGATGCCCTTCAGCACCTCGTTCTCGCCGAACGACTTGTGCACGTTCTCGAGGCGGACCGCGGTCATGCGAGAGCGCCCGTCTGGCGACGCCGGCGGTCACGTGCGGTCAGCCAGTCGGTCAGCCGCGCGAGCGGGATCGTGATCGCGACGAAGAGCGCCGCCGCAGCCAGGTAGGAGCCGTAGGTGAACGTCGCGTTCGAGTCGATCATCGACTGGTTGAACGCCTCGACCACGCCGAGCGTGCTGACGAGCGCGGTGTCCTTCTGCAGACCGATGAAGTCGTTCAGGAGCGGCGGGATCACCCGCCGGATGGCCTGGGGCAGGATGACGCGGCGCATC
>Ga0207683_10004421_pt1 | contig 12149 bp, 4 predicted proteins | sample KBSM73metaG_FD_184333 | JGI IMG/M metagenome (GOLD analysis project Ga0207683, IMG submission 184333) | Miscanthus rhizosphere microbial communities from Kellogg Biological Station, Michigan, USA - KBS M7-3 metaG (SPAdes) (version 2) | ecosystem: Host-associated > Plants > Roots > Rhizosphere >...
AATCTCGTGCGAGCGATGGCCTCCTTCGGGTAGCCTACACGTCTCGCCTGTACTGCCAGTCCGGCTCGGACTTTGGAGTCTCGCCAAAACAATCTTCCCAAAAGTCCGCAATCGCGGGGGCGCGTGCGCTACCCAGACTACACGCGCGAACGTCTTCGACCGTTGTTGCGCGTGTATTTCACCGGCCGTCGTTTAGGCTCGATTTTCGTTAGACCGGTACCGCTCTTCACTTCCATGATCTGATCGCGCAAGAGCGCGGCCCGTTCGAACTCGAGATTGGCCGAGGCACGCTGCATCTCATCCTCCAGCTCGCGCAGTAATTCGGTTAGATCGAAATTGCCGCCGGTTTCATTGATGACCGAGGAAGCAATTTCCCGCCCACGCAGAATCGTGTGTAAGCTTTCCTGCACCGCCCGTCGCACTGTCTGGGGCGTAATTCCATGTTTCTCGTTATATTCGGTCTGTTTGGCGCGCCGGTATTCTGAAATTGAAATCAACGCCTGCATGCTGTCCGTGACCTGGTCGGCGAACAAAACCACTTCGCCATTGACGTGACGGGCGGCGCGCCCGGCCGTTTGAATGAGAGACGTTTGCGATCGCAGGAATCCTTCCTTGTCTGCATCGAGAATGCAAACTAACGAGACTTCGGGGAGATCGAGCCCTTCGCGCAGCAAATTAATCCCGACAAGAATATCGAAATCGGCGGCTCGCAGGCCTCGCAAAATCTCGACGCGCTCGATCGTATCGATATCGCTATGTAAATAACGGACTTTTAGTCCGACATCGCGCAGATAATCCGCCAAGTCCTCGGCTGTGCGTTTGGTTAGCGTTGTGACCAGCACGCGTTCCTGTTGTTCCACCCGCTGCCGGCAAAGCTCGATGGTGTCGTCAATTTGATTCTTCAATCCGCGAATTGTGATCTTGGGATCGAGCAAGCCGGTTGGCCGAATGATTTGCTCCACCACCAGGGGTTTTCCCGGCGTATGAACGTCAAATTGTTCTGGCGGTTCGTCCGTCCGGGAAATTTGTGTGGCAGGCGCTCCGCGGGGCGGCCTGGGCGATGGCAAGCGGCGCGCTTGTCCTACAGACCCATCCTCGCCAGGCAAAACAAACGGCACCAGCTCGTCCTCGCCGATGCGCGCGCGTTTATGCGGCACATAACCTTTGTTGCCCACGATGCTGTTCTCAATCTCGAATTCAGCCGGGGTGGCGCTGACGTAAACCAGCTGGTTGGTCAACTTCATGAACTCGGGAAAATTCAATGGCCGGTTATCGAGCGCGCTCGGCAGGCGAAATCCGTACTCAACGAGGACGGTCTTGCGCGACTTATCGCCTTCATACATTCCGCCAATCTGCGGAATGGTCGCATGCGACTCATCGATCACGGTGAGAAAATCTTTCGGGAAGAAATCGATGATGGTGTACGGCTTTGAGCCGGGTGGGCGTCCGCTCAAGTGCCGCGAGTAGTTTTCGATCCCGCTGCAGAATCCCATCTCCTGCAACATCTCGAGATCGTATTCGGTTCGCATTTTCAACCGCTGCGCTTCCAGAAGCTTGTTCTGCGATTCCAACATCTTGATCCGATCGTCCAGTTCCGCCCTAATTGTCGTTAGCGCGCGGTTTAACTTATCGGCCGGAGTGACAAATTGTTTCGCCGGAAAAAAGGTAATGACGCTGAGGGCTTCCCGGGCATGCCCGGTGAGGGGATCGAACCGCGTGATCGCATCAACTTCGTCGCCAAAGAATTCAATTCGCACCGCTTCTTCATCCGCCGTCGCCGGATAAACCTCGACCACATCGCCGCGAACACGGAAACGTCCGCGCGAGAAATTCATGTCGTTGCGCTCGTAAAGCATGTCGACCAGACGTCCGAGCACAGCTTCGCGGGAAGTATGTTGCCCGCGCTTTACCGTCAGCAGCATCCGTTCGTAGTCCTCCGGCGAAGTGATCCCGTAAATGCAGGAAACACTGGCTACCACGAGGACGTCGCGCCGACTCAGAAGCGCACTCGTGGCAGACAAACGCAAGCGTTCGATCTCTTCATTGATGGAAGAGTCCTTTTCGATGTAGGTATCAGACCGCGGGATATAGGCCTCGGGCTGGTAATAATCGAAATAGCTGACGAAATATTCGACCGCGTTGCGTGGGAAAAATTGTTTGAACTCCGAGTAGAGTTGCGCCGCCAGCGTTTTGTTGTGAGAAATAACCAGGGTCGGCCGATCGAGTTCCCTGATGACATTTGCCATCGTGAATGTCTTACCGGAGCCGGTAACCCCAAGCAGGGTCTGATGCCTGTTCCCCGCCTGAAGCGACTTGGCCAGCTTGGCAATCGCCTGCCCCTGGTCGCCTTTCGGCTTGTAATTGGATTCGAGCTGAAACGGCATCCCGACAATTTAGCACCGCCGGCGCAAAACGAGTCGGAAAAAGGCATCCATACGGTATTTGCCTGGGCGTCCGGTCGCCTCTCTCAGTTATCGGCAGTCTGACGACTGCCGCTCCTTGGAAAAGCGGCAGCTATGTTTTGGAACTCGCAGGCGGCCCCGCTTATGCACCGCCTTCAGCACTAACCACTGCTGAGCATTTGCGCGGCCACGCGCCGCAAATCGTCCAGCAGGATTTCCATGTCGCGCAGCGTTGTCCGATAGTTCATGACGCAGCCGCGGAGGGCGAAACGGCCGCGGAGGCGCGCATTGGAAAGATAGGAACTGCCGTCGCGCTGCAGCGCGAGGAGCAACCGCTCATTGTGGGCGTCGAGTTGGGTTTCGATCTTCTCACGTTGCGATGATCTGGTCAGCGCGCTTTTCAAATTCGCCGGAAGATGGCGGAAGCAAAAAATCGAAAGCTCGACTGGGGCGAGCATTTCAAAATCGTTACTCTCGTTGATCAGCTTTTCGAAATGACGAGCACAAGCCAGGTCCTTTTCGATGGCATCGCCAAGCACCCGCAACCCGACACCTTTTAATAACATCCACACCTTGAGCGCACGAAAGCGGCGCGACAACTCCGGTCCGTAATCCCAAAATGCAAAGGCTTCGTCAGCTCCTTGTCCGATGACGCGAGTGTATTCCGCCTCGTGGGCGAACGTTGTCCGGGCTGTTTCAGGATCGCGATACAGGATGCAGCCGCAATCGACCGGAAGATAAAGCCATTTGTGCGGATCGAGTGCGACCGAATCTGCTCGTGCGATGGAGGCAAAGAATGGGCGGGCGGTTGGTGCGAGCGCGGCGAATCCGCCGTAAGCGGCGTCCACGTGCAACCAAAGATTGTATCGCCGCGCGATTTCGCTGATTTGTGCGAGCGGATCGAATGCGCCGGTCGCCACCGTTCCCGCATTGGCAACGACGCAAATCGGCAGACGACCAACCGCGCGATCTTCTTCAATTGTGGCCACAAGCGCATCGAGATTGATCTTGTACCGCTCATCGACCCCAATCATGCGGACGTTGTCGCGTCCAATCCCGAGTAGCGCTGCGGCCTTAGCGATGGAATGATGAACCTCTTCGGAAGCATAAACACGCAACGCGCGCGAACACGACTGCGCGCCTTCGCTTGAAATTTCCGGCGGCGCTTTGGCGCCTCGGGCAGCGGCGAGACCAGCCATGTTCGCCATCGAACCGCCGCTGACGAAAAGCCCGGCCGCCTTCGGATCGAAGCCGATGATCTGTTTTATCCAATCAATTGTTAGCCGCTCGATTTCGACTGCGGCTGGAGCAGAACGCCACGCCGTCAGGTTTGCATTCAAGGTGGAGGCGAGGAGATCGGCAATGGAGGCGATGGCAAGGCCCGGCGCCTGCACATAACCGAACATGCGTGGATGACCATTGTGCCGACTGAACTCGATCAGGACATCGCGAAATGTTCCGAGCAAGCGATCGAATTCGACCGGTTCTTGCGGCAACTCGCGATCGAGTCGGTCGCGTATTTCGCGCGAGGTTGTGTTCGGATAAAGCGGCCGATTGCGAATGTTAGCGACATATTCCGCCATTAGCTCGATGGCAGCGTTGCTCCAGGATCGAATTTGGTCCGGCGGCGGATCGAGCAAGTGAGCGAGGGAGGAATTTCTCAAATCGTTAATCATGTCTCAAATCGTAGAGTGGAAGCTGCACATTAACTTTCATCGACTCGCATCGCGAGAAGCGCGATGAAAGTCAAAGTGTAGTGCAGATCGAAAGCCAGGCCACCAGAACAGTCGCGTTCAGCTTCTCGCCGCATTTGCATCATCGGCAGATGCACGCATCGAAATTGAAATCGAGGGCGGCTAATTTCTACTCTCTACCAATCGCCTTAATTCTTCGATTTCCTGTTGCTGGTCCTGTATCGCGTTGATCAGTCTCGGGATAAGCTCAGTATAGTTCAAGGCCTTAAAATTCATCGCCTCCGAGTTTTGAAGGTCAGCACTCTCAGATGAAGACACCGCCCTGGCAGGTTCAAACCTCGTGTCTTTCACCAGGTCGGGGAGTAACCTTTCTACATCCTGAGCGGTGAGGCCATAATGGGCGGCCTGAAGATCAAGATGTAAAGGCGCCGTCAGCGCTGCGAATCCGCCGTAAAGGCTGTCAACGGACAAGCAAAGATTGAAGTACTGCGCGATTTCGGCGCTTGCCGAAACATATCGTTGGGCGGAGCGGGGCACCCACCTACGCCATGGGACGGACAAGTCCGGATAGAAAATGGCTAGCTACTCGGCGTTTGATTACGATTAGGATAGGGCGGAGGCGATGGGAAATCGTAGCGTTTCGTCTTCAGCTCTTCCTGAATTTCCTGAATCGCTCGATCGAGTTGCTGGTCTTCGCCTTTGAATTCTCTTCCCGGATCGTTGTCTACCACGATATCGGGATCAACGCCGTGGCCTTCGACGACCCAATCTTTGCCATCCTTGGAATAGATGGCGAACTCCGGCTTAAAGAATTGTCCACCGTCAGCCAGGGGCAATGACTCGCGAATTCCGACGACACCTCCCCAGGTTCGTTTGCCGATCAGTTTACCGAGACCCAGCGCCTTGAAGCGATAAGGAAAAATATCGCCGTCGGAGGCGGAGAACTCGTTGATCAGCGTGACCATTGGGCCAACAAAGGTCTGTGGCGGATCTGTCTGCGGCATGCCGTTGCGTGCGATTCCGACCATGACAAGAGCGCGGCGAAGTCGCTCGATGACCATTGGTGAAACGAAGCCGCCGCCATTTCCGCGCACATCGACGATCAACGCCTTCTTTCGAATTTGCGGGAAGTAGAGCTTGGTAAATTCATTCAGGCCGGGCCGACCCATGTCCGGAATATGAAGGTAACCAATTTCACCGTTCGTTTTCCTGGTCACGTAATCGATGTTCTTCTGCACCCACGCCAGGTAGTAGAGGGGCGATTCGTCCGCCGTCGGCACAATCGTTACGTCACGCGCTCCGTCTTCACTTGGTTTCGAATTAACTCGCAGAATTACCTGCCTATCTGCGGTGCCAATCAACGCGTCATATAGGTTAGCGAGCCCTGAAACGGGCGTGCCGTTAATTGCGAGAATGTAGTCGCCGACCTTCACGTTCACACCTTGCGCGGTGAGCGGCGATCGGGTGTGTTTATCCCAGTTCTCGCCCGGCAGGATGCGATCGATGCGATAAGCTTTAGTTGCCGGGTCACGCGAGAACTCGGCTCCAAGTAAACCGAGTTTGATCCTTGGGGTTTCCGGCCGTTCGCCACCACCGACATAGGTGTGGCCGCTGTTTAGTTCACCAATCAGCTCGCCAAGGAGATAGGTAAGATCGTTGCGATGATTAACGAACGGCAGAAGGGCGGCGTATTTGTCGCGCATCGCCTTCCAATCGGCGCCGTTCATATTCGGCGCATAGAAGAAGTCGCGCATTTGCCGCCAACACTCGAAGTAGATCTGACTCCATTCCGCGTGTTTATCTAGCTGCATGTCGAGCCCCGCTATCTTGAGCTCGTGATCTTTGGTCTCTAGCTTGTCCTTTGGGAGGTCGATGATGGCGTAGTCTTTTTTGAGTTTGACGAGCATCCGTTTGCCATCATCCGAGATCTGATATGTGTTTACGTCGCCCAGGACGGTCTCTTTTCGATCATCCATGCTATAGGCGCAAAGGTGGGCTTTCCGATCGCGCCCATCCTGATCCTCTTCGTCATCCGTGGTATCGTCGCCGACGGTCCGGCGGAGATAGAAAATACGGTCATCCACCATCCGAATGTTGCTGTAGTTGCCCGGAACAACTTCAACGCCGGAAATACGATCGTGAATTCCATCGACATCTACCTTAACTACGACCGGCTTCTTTTTTACCTCGCCGGGTTTGAGAGACACTGAAGGAGAAGGCGACGGTGATTTTTTCTCTTCGGTCTTTTTTTCTTCGCCTTCCTTTTCTTTCTCCTTCGCGCGTTTTTCTTCCGCCTTTCCTACTTCATCGCTGCGCGGGGCCAACGGCGGCTCGGTATCTTTTGCCAGAGTGATGAGGTAAATCCGCTCCATGTCGAGATAAACATTTTCGAATTCCTCCGCCCCAAAGGTGGGTTTGAAGTCGCGCGCTGATGCCAGCAAAAGGTATTTACCGTCGTCACTGAAAACTACGTTGGTCGATCCGTACCATTCATCGGTAACCGGCGTCTGTTTCTTGGTAGCAACGGAATAAATGTAGACCCTGGGAAGGTCGTTCTGCTCCGGTCGCGCCCAGGCAATCCATTGGCTGTCAGGCGACCAATTGTAGGATTGAATCTCGCCCCATTTATCCTGGTCTACTTCAGTGACCGCTTTTGTCGTTACATCGACGTAGCGCAGGCGTTGCAAGCGATCGGACCAGAGTAGTTTCTTGCTATCGGGCGACCACACCGGTTGATAGTAATAGGTATCCGCCCCGCTTGTTACCTGCGTCGGTTGTCCTTTGCCGTCCTGCGAACGAACATACAGTTCATTCTCGCCCGTAGCATCGGAATTGTAGGCAATCCATTTGCCGTCCGGAGACCAGATGGCGTCGCGCTCATGCGCATTTGAAGTCTTGCTGAGATTGCGTGCAGTGCCTTCTTTCCTCGGCGCCGAAAAAAGTTCTCCGCGCGCCACCACAATCACGCGCTCACCATCCGGTGCGAGATTGACCGATTCGATATGTTTGGAGGCATCGACGAATGCCTGCCGTCCGGAGGCGAGATCCTCCTTGACCTCGATCGGCACCGGCGTGGCTTTGCCGGTAGCCAGATCATAACGCCAGATGTAACCAGCTTCTTCGAAAACGATCGAGTCCTTGCCGATGGATGGGAACTTGATGTCGAAGTCCTTGAAGTTGGTCAGCTGTTTCAGTTCTTTGTTTGTGAGATCAATTGAAAAAAGATTCATCCGGCCGTCGCGATCGGAGGCGAAGTAAATGCGATTATCGGGTCCCCACATCGGGCAGATGTCCTGTGCCGGATTGTTGGTGAGATTCTCCGTCGTGCCAGTCTTGAAGTCGTAGATCCAAATGTCATCCGCCATTCCACCGCGGTAATGTTTCCAGGTCCGGAACTCGCGGAAGATTCGGTTGAACGCCATTTTCGAATCGTCCGGGGAAAAGGAGACGAATCCTCCGCGTGGCACGGGAAGTTGCTGCGGCAATTCCGCATCGAGGCCGACGGTAAAAAGCTGGCCGATAAAATCGTCGAACGATTTTCCGCGCGAACGAAATACGATCAGCGGCTTGGTGTTCTCCCAGGTCATGACGAGATTGTTTGGCCCCATCCTGTCGGAGATGTCGTCGCGCCCGAGAGTGGGTGAAGTAGTCAGCCGTTTAGGCGCTCCACCTTCAGCGGGCATGACATAGACCTCGGTGTTGCCGTCGTATTGCGAAGTGAATGCGAGCTGTCTTCCATCGGCAGAGAACCGCGGGAACGAAGTGTAGCCGGGCCCGCTCGTTAAGCGGCGAGCGACCCCGCCATCCTTCGCCACAGTGTAAAGTTCGCCTGCGTAACAGAAGACGATTTGCTGGCCGTTGGTGGCGGGAAAACGCAGCAACCGTGTCGTGTTCGGCAAATTCTCGGCTGATGCGAGCGGCACCACGGCATATGCGAGAAGAAATCGAAAGAGAAAAGGAACCGAGAAAATGCGCATAAGAACGAACAAGCTGCGTTGTCTGCGCAACGACGCAACCGTTTTTCGATGATCAGATGGCTCGTAGATTCTGCAGTTTCTAACCGACGAGGGATTTGAAACTACGAAACAACCGATTACACGAAATGTGGAGAGAAACGCGCGCGGCTTGCAACCAGAAGCCAGGAAATCCGCACAGTCTCCGGTTCCTTTCCTGGATTCCTGACTTCCAGATTCGTCTGCCTCGCCTGCTTTCTGAGTGCGTCGATACAGCGAAGCGCAAGCTTAGTCGCCGCGACCAGCGATCGCGGCGATAACGCACACGTTTAGTGGAGAGAATTAGTGCGAGCTGATCGGCAATGAATCGCGTTGGAGAAATTCCTGAAGCGAGGTTGGGATTGCAGAGTTTCCGTTCTCGGAGCTCATCATTTTCCCTGAGCTTCCGCCTTTTTGATCCCTTTTCGGCGGCAAATCTGCGACCTTGGTTTGCCGCCGGCGACCTTTCTTGTCCTGCTGCAGGACGGATTTTTGTTTAATCATTACGGATAGTGACACCGAAAATTGCGCCTTTCGGGCCAGGACTCCTGCCATGCCACCGTGGTTAAGGCTTTCCAGGTCGGCGCTAGAATTATCTGCCGTAATTTCGCAGGTCGAGCTTTTTAAATGGGAGAATTGAAATTTGTTTCTTTTTTTCCGACGAATTAGAAGAGTTTTTTAGAAGAGAAGAGAGGATTGTGCAGGTTTCATAAACGAGGCATCAATGCAATTTATCCGAACCATTTTCTGCTGTTCATGCGTTAGCAAAAATGTGAACGCATCGGGTTTGGCCCGAAGTTGCGGCGCCGAAAGCATTCGGGCAGTCTTCAGCAATGCAATCTCGTGTGTTTCTTTCGTGTTTTTAGGAGGTTTCGTGGCTTGGAAAAAGCTCTTGTTCGAAAGAGATTTCAGCGGACAACTGTAAGGTGATTCGCGGATTCAGAAATTCGGGCGCGCGAAAGCGATAATGAGTGGGGAAACCAGCCGGGATCTCAAGCTGGAGATCGCGCACGTCTTATTCATCGACATCGTCGGTTACTCGAAGCTGTTCCACAACGAGCAGAGCGAAGTTTTGCGCGAGTTGAATGAGATTGTCCGGAACACCGAACAGTTTCGTGCGGCGGATGCAGCGGGCGCACTATTGCGGCTACCAACCGGTGACGGTGTTGCGCTGATTTTTCGCAATAGTCCGGAAGCTCCGGCGCAATGCGCACTGGAAATCGCGCAGGCATTAAAGAGCCGTTCGCGTTTTCAGCTTCGAATGGGAATTCACAGCGGCCCGGTGAACGAAGTCACCGACGTGAACGAGCGCGCCAATTTCGCCGGCGCAGGTATCAACATCGCGCAGCGAGTGATGGATTGCGGCGACGCCGGTCACATTTTGTTGAGCAGACATGTGGCGGAAGACTTGGAGCATCACGAACGCTGGCGTCCGCACTTGCATGAATTGGGCGAGGTGACGGTCAAACATGGCGTCAGCGTTCAGGTTGTAAATCTCTACAACAGCGGGCTCGGCAATCCCAAGGTCCCAGCAAAGATTCAGCGCGAGCGCGAGGCGCGCGCAATCCTGGCGCGGCGAGGCCGGACGAAACTACGGAACGGGATTGTCTTTGGCTCGTTAGTTGCGATCGCGATCGTTGGGGTTGCCCTTTTCCTTTTGCGCGATCGATTTGGCCCGCACCCGGTTCAAGCGGCGATGGACGCAAACGGCATTGCGGTTCTTCCGTTCGAAAATCTCAGCAAAGAGGCCGAGAACGCCTTTTTCGCAGAGGGCGTTCAGGACGATCTACTGACGAATTTGGCAAGGATCAAAGCTTTGCGGGTGATCAGTCGCACCAGCGTGATGAAATATCGCGACATCGGAGAACGAAACATCCGCGCAATCGCGGAGACCCTTGGAGTGGCGAACATCCTTGAGGGAAGCGTGCGTCGAGAAAAGGATCGCGTAGTGGTGAATGCGCAACTGATCGATGCGCGGAGTGACCACCATGTTTGGGCGAATCGTTACGATCGCAATTTGAGTGATGCGCTCGGGTTGGAGGGTGAGCTGGCGGGGGAAATCGCGGACGCCTTGCGCGCGTCGTTGACGCCGGATGAAAAGGCGCGAATTGAACGCAAGCCAACCGAGAACGCGGATGCCTGGACGCTTTATTTGCGTGCAATTCCGATCGAGGAGGGCCCCGATACCTTGCTCCAGGACTTCAACCGCGCGGAAGATTTATATTCGGAAGCGGTAAAGCTCGATCCGGACTTTGCTCTTGCCCACGCCCGACTCGGTTCCACCTGCGCACGAATTTTTCATTTTTATGAACCAACTGATTCCCGGAAAGCGAAGGCCCGGGCCGAAGCCGAGATCGCACTGCGGTTGCAGCCGAACCTGGGCGAAGGTCATATCGCTCTCGGCGAATGCTATTACTGGATCGATAGCGACTATGAGCGGGCACTGTCCGAATTTGCTGCTGCTCAGGAGTTGCTTCCGAACGACGGTTACATTGGCTTGCTCGTAGCAGCGATTCGCCGGCGGCAGGGACGCTGGCCGGAATCACTCGAAGCTTTCGAACGAGTGCAGAAGCTCGACCCGCAGAATCCGAACATTGTTCGCAATCTACTCTTTACCTATACTTCGATGCGACGCTGGGATGAGGCGGCGGTGATCGCAGCGCGATTCCGTACCCTGGCACCTGATTCAATTGTTGGAAAAATTCAGTCTGGATATGTCGAATTCATGCGGAAAGGAGAAACCGCGACGCTCAAAAATCTGCTGACGCAAATCCCGACGGGAATTGATCCCGATGGCACGGTGACAAGCGCATGGTGGGAGGCAGCGATGATCGAGCGCGATTTTGCCCGCGCCGCGGAGGTGCTGGAGAAATCTTCCTTAACGGAAATCTCGTACTTCGATAGTGCACTAACGCCGAAATCGTTTCTTGAGGGGATGACGGCGGTTGCGCGGAACAATCGTGCTGCGGCGGAGAGAGATTTCGCGGCGGCTCTTCCCGAACTAGAAAAGCAGGTGCAGGAAGCGCCCGACGCCGCAGAGCGCCACGCTACTCTAGGGATGCTTTACGCCTTCATGGGAAAACACGATGACGCCATTCGCGAGGGCGGACGCGCGGCGGAGCTAAAGCCGGAATCAAAGGATGCCTACGATGGAGCGACCATGAATTGTTTTCTCGCGTTGATTTATGCGCGCGTTGGCGAAAAGGACCTCGCCATCCCTTTAATCGAACGATTGCTGAAGACCCCCGGAGCAGTGGACAGCGTGAATTACAGCATCACGGTTAACGATTTGAAGCACCGCTGGGAATGGGATGGATTGCGAAATGATCCGCGCTTTCAGAAGCTGGTTAGCGGACCACCGTAAAAATAGAGAAGATAACAGGATTGGAAGGATTGCTCCGGAGAAAGGCGTCTTAAGGGCTGGTACTGCACGAAGAGGAACATAGACTTCTAGCCTGTAAGCGCAGAGACAGGCCTGTCGACCGAGTCAGGCCGAGGGCCTAACGTCCGAATACTGCCGCGGTTCTTTTTTGCGCATTCGGCTGCATTCGAGTAAACGGCATATGTCCGGGCGTGAGCATGAATCCGGGATCCTTCTTTTCGGAACTAAAGCGGCGCAATGTTTATAAGGTCGCCGTCGCTTATGCGGTTGTCGGCTGGTTATTGATCCAGGTCGCGACCCAGGTCTTTCCATTTTTTGAAATCCCAAATTGGGGAGTTCGATTGATGGTGTTGATCATCGCGCTAGGATTTCCGGTCGCACTAATCTTAGCCTGGGCGTTCGAGCTAACGCCCGAAGGGATCAAACGGGCGGAATCTGCCGATGGAACGCAGCAGCATTCGCGTGGCGCTACGTGGATTTATGTTGTGGCAATCGGAATTGTTTTATCGATCGGTTTGTTTTTGTTGAGCCGCCATACGACGTCGAAGGCAATCGAAACCAGCCATTCAATTGCCGCTAACGCGAAGTCCGTTGCCGTCTTGCCCTTCGCGAATCTGAGCCGCGATCCGGACAACGCCTATTTCGCGGCCGGGATTCAGGACGAAATCATCACGCGATT
>Ga0207683_10004422_pt1 | contig 12149 bp, 13 predicted proteins | sample KBSM73metaG_FD_184333 | JGI IMG/M metagenome (GOLD analysis project Ga0207683, IMG submission 184333) | Miscanthus rhizosphere microbial communities from Kellogg Biological Station, Michigan, USA - KBS M7-3 metaG (SPAdes) (version 2) | ecosystem: Host-associated > Plants > Roots > Rhizosphere >...
CGGCGCCCTTCCGCAGTCCTCGAGAAGCAGTCACGCGCGGCGCTCGAGGCGGACGCCCGCCGCGATCCGCTCGGCCACGGGACGCTCCTCGCCCTCACCGCGTCCGCACTCGCGGCCCTCGTCCTCGCGGCTGCCGGGCTCGTGCTTGCGATCCGCGCCGACCTACGCGACGACCGCGGCGAGCTCACCGACCTCGAGGCGCAGGGCGCGACACCCGGCGTGCTGCGCCGCATCGTTGCCACGCGCGCCGCGCTCGTCGGAGTCGTCGGGGCCGGCGTCGGAGCACTCTCCGGCGTCGCGCTCGCGTATCTCGTGACGCGGGTCGTGTCCGTCACCGCCAGGGCGGACGCGCCCGAGCCGCCGCTGGCGACGACAGTCGACCCGCTGTCGCTCGCGCTCGGCACCGCCGCGTTCGCCGTGGCTGTCGTTGCGCTCGTCGTGTGGACGACCCGCCGCGCCTTCGCCGACCCGCGCGGCCCGGGCCGGATCGGAGGCGAGGGATGAGCGCGCTCGTCGACCTGCGCGACGTGTTCGTCGTCCATCCCTCCGAGGACGGCGGCGTTGCCGCACTCCGTGGGCTGACGCTCGGCGTCGAACGGGGCGAGATCTGCGTCGTGCTCGGCCCGAGCGGCGCGGGCAAGTCGACGCTCGTCCGTGTCGTGGCCGGTCTCGAGCGTCCGTCGGCGGGGCTCGCGCTCGTGGACGGGGTCGACGTGGGCGCCGCCTCGGCGTCCGCCGTCGCACGCCACCGCGCCCGCGTCGTCGGGTACGCCGACCAGCATTACTGGCGCGCGCTCTCCGGCGACCTGACCGCGCAGGAGCTCGTCGGTCTCCCGCTCGGGCTCCGCGGCGCGCCCAGGCCCGACCGGGACCGCCGCGCCCGCGAGCTGCTCGAGCGCGTCGGCCTGCTCGATCGCGCGACGGCCCGCCCCGGGGAGCTCTCCGGCGGCGAGCAGCAGCGCATCGCGCTCTGCGCAGCGGTCGCGCACGCCCCCGCGCTGCTCGTGGCGGACGAGCCGACCGGCGAGCTCGACGAGCTGACGGCCGCCGGCGTGCTCGATCTGCTTGCCGACCTCGCACGCGAAGAGGGCGCCGCCGCGCTCGTCGTGAGCCACGACCCCACGTCCGCGGCAATCGCGGACCGAGTCGTACACGTCCGTGATGGCCGGATCGGCGAGGAGCGCCTTGCCGACGGCGACACGGTGGTGATCGGCCGCGGCGGCTGGCTGCGCGTGCCGGAGGAGACGTTGCGGGCTGCCGGCATCGGGGAGCGCGCCGCCGTCCGGCTCGGCCGCGGCGTCGTCGAGCTCCACCCGGTCGGCGGGGTCGAGGCCGAGCCCGACTCGCGCGACGCCCCTCCGACCGCGGCCGGACCGCTCGTCGAGGCGCGCGGCGTGACGCGCCGGTTCGGGCTGGAGGTCGCGCTCGAGCGCGTCGACGCGACATTCTCGCCAGGGGTGCTCACGGTCGTGACAGGCCCGTCCGGCTCGGGCAAGTCGACGCTCCTCGCGCTGCTCGCCGGGCTCGACACTCCGGACGAGGGGGAGGTGCTCGTCGGCGGGGTCGTGCTCTCCCGGCTCGACCGCGAAGCGCGCGCGGCATTCCGACGGGAGCACATCGGCGTCGTCGGCCAGACGCCCGGGCTGTCCGGCGTGCTGACCGCGCGCGAGAACGTCGAGCTCGTCCTCGGGCTGCGGGGCATCGAAGGCGTCGAGGCGCACGAGCGGGCGATGGACGCCCTCGCAATCGTCGGGCTCGCCGACCATGCCGCGCGTGCCGTCGACCGGCTCTCCGCGGGCGAGCGCGAGCGGGTGGCGCTCGCGCGGGCGATCGCGGCCGGCCCCGGGGTCCTCGTCGCCGACGAGCCGACGTCGCGGCTCGACAGCGCGACCACGATCGCGATCGGCGGCCTGCTCGCAGATCTGGCCCGGGAGCATGGGACGACGGTGATCTGCGCGACCCACGACCCGCTCCTCGTGACGCTCGCGGGGGCCGAGGTGGCGCTCCACCGGGCGCCGGTACGATCGGCCTGATGGCGAGCGCGACCGACACGTTCCAGGTCTCCGGCGTGCGGTGCGAGCGCTGCGTGATGCGCCTCGCTACCGCGCTCGAGGGACAGCCCGGGCTCGAGGCAGCGCACGCGAACCTGATGGGCGAGGTGACGCTCGCCTGGGACGACGAGGTCACGTCGCGCGCCACGCTCGCGGGCGTGCTCGCGGGCGCCGGATTCCACGAGCGCCCCGCCGCCCAATAGGACACGGCGGGAATAGGCGAGCCGTCGGCGCCGTTCACTTCCCGTGACGACGTTGATACCGTAGCCCCGTGGGCGAGCCGGACACGGCCGAGCCGGACGAGGCGCGCCGGATCGCGGCAGAGGCGCGCGATCGGGTCCGCTTCGAGGAAGAGGCCCTTGCGCTCGCCGACCAGGTCTACCGGGTCGCACGTCGGTTCGTCTCCACCCGAGAAGAAGCAGAGGATCTGGTGCAGGACACGTATGCGAGGGCGTTCAGGAGCTGGCAGTCGTACACCCCCGGCACGAACCTGCGCGCGTGGCTCCTCCGGATCCTCACGAACCTCAACGTAGATCGCGGCCGCCGGCTGCAACGCCGCCCCGACGAGACGCCGCTCGAGGAGCACGACTACTACCTCGCGAACACGGTCGCGGCGTCGGGTGGCGAGCAGGTGCTCGACCAGGACCGTGTCGTCGAGCGCCTGTCGCAAGATTCGATCGTGACCGCGCTCTCGTCGCTACCCGACGACTTCCGGGACGTCGTCGTGCTCGTCGACATCGGCGACTTCAGCTACGCCGACGCGGCGCAGATCCTCGACGTGCCGATCGGCACCGTGATGTCGCGGCTTCACCGGGGACGCAGGCTGCTCAAGTCGAAGCTGGCAGAGGAGGCCGTGGCGTGACCGACTGCGACAAATGCGAGCAGCTGCTCCAGGGCTACCTCGACCGTGAGCTCTCGGACACCGAGGTCACGGAGGCGGAGCTCCATCTCGACGGGTGCGACTACTGCCGTCGCCGGTATCGCTTCGAGGAGTCGCTCCGCACGTACGTGCGAACGACGGCCGCGGAGCGGATGCCTCCAGGCCTGATGGCCAAGCTCGCGCAGCTCCGCACGACCGACCCCGGCACCTTCACGGTCTAGACGAAGCCCGACCCCTTGCGGGCAACGGCGCTCTCGAGGTCGCGCTCGGTGAACGGCCCCGTCGCGCCGGTGCCCGACGCGTAGCGGTAGAGCGCGACCGAGAAGACGGCCCGCGCTGCGCTGCCGAGCACGCCCGCGGCGACGGCGATCAGCACACCGGCCACGACGAGCGCGATCGCGAGCGCGCCGGATCCGGACGCGAAGCCGAGGAACATCAGGGCGACCGCGGGGAGTGTGCCGAGGAGGGCGAACAACACGCCGATCGACGCCGTGCCGACGAGCTGCTCGCCCCACTTCTGGCGGAACAGCGACGACGAGCGGTCGAGCGCCGCGAGCGGCCCGAGGCCCTCGAGCGCGACGATCGGGACGACGAGGAACGTCGCGAGACCCCATGCCACGGTGGCGGCCCCGAGGAGCAGGCTTCCGATGATCCCCGCGCGGCTGCGAAGCGCCTGGATCACGAGGTTGACCGTGGTGAGCACGAGCGCCCAGCCGGCGATCGCCCCCAGGTGCGCCGAGGCGACAGCGGTTCCGCCACGGACGGTCGCGTTCCGGCCGTCGAGCACCTCGGCGGACGCGGCCGCGAGCGCGACGGCGAAGTACGTCGCGACGAGCGTCGTGAGATAGACGCCGACGACCGCGACGACTCCGGCGAGCCACTTCTCCTCGATCGAGTAGGCGACGGCGGCCGGCACGAGGAACCCGAGCGCGGTCGCCCCGGACGCGATGCCGCCGAGCACGACGAGGACGCTGAGCGTGCCGTCGCTCCGGACGACGCGGAGGCTCACCGTGGCGAGATACCAGCCCCGTGCGATCCGGCCTCCCACGGCGCGCGACGCTAGCAGCGTGTGAGGTCGGCGCTCCGGTCTGTGGTCGGACGCTCGCTGGGGTCAGGCACCTTCGGTGCCAGACCCCTCCAGAATCCTGTAGTCCTCCGGCGTGTCCACGTCGCCGGGCGCGCCGAGGTCGTCGCAGGGGACGAGCCGCGGCTCGAGGACGCGCAGGCCCGCGTCAGGCACGTCGCCCCACACGGCGCGGGCGGCGAGAAGCGGGTGGCCCCGCTGACCGCCGTACGAGGCGGCGACGACGTCGCCGCCCTCGTCGCGCCAGCTCTGGATCACCCGTGCGACCGCCTCCGGCGCGAGCTCTGGCCCGTCGGCCATGATCACGAGCGCCGCCTCGACGTCCTCGCCGAGCGCCGAGAGGCCGCAGCGAAGCGACGCTCCCGGCCCGCGTTCCCAGTCCGCGCAGTGGACGAGTCGGACGGAAGCCCGTGTCGATTCGGCACGAAGCCCGTACGCGCCCTCGACCACGACGACCTCGTCCACGGGGCTCGCGGCGAGACGGTCGAGGACCCGCGGGAGGAGGAGGCGCTGCTTCGGGGAGCCGAAGCGGGTCGCGGCACCGGCCGCGAGGACGACCGCGGCGACGCGGCTCACGGCGACGACGAGGCGGTCACCGAGTGGATCACGACGGGCTGGAGCGGCTGCTCGGTCGTCGGGTCGCCGAGCTGGTCGATCCGCTCGACGACGTCCATTCCCTCCGTCACCGTGCCGACGACGGCGTACTCGGGCGGCAGGCCGACGTCGTCGCCGGTGACGACGAAGAACTGGCTGCCGGAGGTGCCCGCCGGCTCGTCGGCGGTCTTCGCCATCGCGACGACACCCTTCGTGTAGGCCGCGTCGGCCTTCGGCACGTCGACCGTCTTGTAGCCCGGACCGCCCGCCCCGCCCTGTGTCGGGTCGCCGCCCTGGATCACGAAGCCGGGGACGATGCGGTGGAAGATCGTGTCGTCGTAGTACCCCGCCTTGGCGAGCGAGACGAGCGACGCCGCCGTTGCGGGCGCCGAGTCGAGATCGAGCGTGACGACGAACGTGCCGCAGGAGGTGTCGAACGCCAGCGTCCAGGTGCGCTCCGGGTCGAGGCGCTCCGTCGGCGCGGTTCCACCCCCGTCGTCGCGCGCCGCGGGCGCGGAGACGTCCTTGCAGCCGCCCGTCGCCTCCGTCGAGCCTCCGGAGGACGAAGAGCCGCCGCAGCCGGCCGCGACGAGCACGAGCGCGAAAGCGGCGATCGTTACGGCCCGCGGCACGTCCCGAGCGTAGTTGACGAGCCCTTCTCCTGGCCTGTACTGCTTGCAGGATGCCCGTCTCGATCGAGGTCAACGGCGAGGCGCACGTCCTCGACGTGGAGCCGACGCGCCGCCTGCTGGCCGTCCTCCGCGACGACCTCGCGCTGACGGGAACGAAGCACGGCTGCGGGGAGGGCGCCTGCGGCGCCTGCGCCGTCCTGCTCGACGGCCGACCCGTCGCGTCGTGCCTGCTTCCGGTCGCGTCGGCCGACGGCTGCGCCGTCACCACGATCGAGGGCCTCGCCCGTCACGGCACTGCGCTCCAGGAGGCCTTCGTGGCCGAGGACGCGCTCCAGTGCGGCTTCTGCACGCCGGGCCAGATCGTCTCGGCGACCGCGCTGCTCGAGTCCACCCCCCGGCCGAGCCGCGAGGAGATCCGCACGGCGATGGCGGGGAACATCTGCCGCTGCGGCGCCTATCCGAAGATCGAGCGCGCGATCCTCCGCGCATCGGGTCAGGACACGGCGTGAAGCCGAGGCTCGTCAAGTCGCAGCGCGAGATGGAGGGGCGCTTCGAGGACGTCTGGGTGCTGGTCGACGACGAGGACGAGGTCGAGACGTGGCCCGACGACGCCTCGCTGCAGGTCGTCGGCTCGCCGGCGCCACGCCAGGACGGCGCGGTTCGAGCAGGCGGCGCGGCCCGCTACACGGTCGACGTCCAGCTCGCCGGGATGCTGCATGCACTCGTCCTGCGCGCGCCGGTCGCCCGCTGTCGCGTCACCGGGCTCGACCTCGACGCCGCGCGAGCGACGCCCGGGGTGCGCGCGGTGATCGGGCCCGAAGGGCCGCTGGCCATGAACGGCGACAGCCCGCTGACGGCCGAGCCCGCATGGGCCGGCGCACCCGTTGCGGTGATCGCGGCCGACACGCCCGAAGCCGCGACGGCAGGCCTCGCAGCACTCGCACCCACCTTCGAGGCGCTGGCACCGCTCGACCTCGAGACGGGCCTGAACGAGCAGCGGTTCACCGAGGACCCGCGCGAGACCGTCCGCGGGGACCCCGATGCCGCGCTCGCCGGCGCCGACGCCCGCGTCGAGCTGACCTGCGAGACCCCTGCGCACGTGCAGTCGCCGCTCGAGCCGCATGCCGCCGTCGCCCGCTGGGAGGGCGACTCGCTCACCGCCTGGGTCTCGACGCAGGGGATCTTCGACGCCCGACGCGAGCTGGCGCGGCGCTTCGACCTCGCGCCGGAGCAGGTGCGCGTGATCTCCGAGTACATCGGCGGCGCCTTCGGCGCCAAGCAGGGCGCGGGGACCGAGGCGCTCCTCGCCGCGGAGCTCGCCCGCTCCACCGGTCGGCCGGTCCGCCTCGCCCTCGGGCGCCACGAGGAGCAGGTCGTCGGCGGCAGGCGCGCGTGGACGCGCCAAACGGTGACGCTCGGCGCGCGCAGCGACGGGACGCTTGCGGGGATCGAGCTCGCGGCCGTGGTCGACATGGGCGCCGGCGGCTGGATCTTCCCGGTGGCGGAGCCGGTGCTCTCGATCTACGCCTGCGAGAACGTGCGCGCGATGGTCTTCCCCGTGCGCACGAGCCTCCGCGCGCAGAACGCCTTCCGCGCACCGGGCGTCGTCGAGGGCGTGACGGTGCTCGAGCAGGCGATGGACGAGCTCGCCGCGGCGCTCGGGCTCGACCCGCTCGAGCTGCGCCGCCGGAACCACATCGACACCGATCAGGGCTCGGGGCTTCCGTACTCGAGCAAGCGGCTCCTCGCCTGCTACGACCGCGCAGCGGAGCTCGCCGGCTGGGACGGGCGAGACGCGCTCCGCGAGCCGCACGCCGACGGGCTCCTCCGCGGAATGGGCTGCGCGACGCAGATCTGGTGGGGCGGCGGCGGGCCGCCCGCACATGCGACGGTGCGCCTCGATTCCGAGGCGCGCGCACAGGTCACGACAGGGATCCAGGACATCGGCACGGGGACGCTGACCTCGGCGCGGATGGTCGCCGCCGAGGAGCTCGGTCTACCGCTCGAGCGCGTCTTCGCGCTGGGAGGCGACACGCTGCCGAACGTCTACAGCCCGGTCTCGGGTGGCTCGATGACGACGCCGGCCGTGATGCCCGCCGTGCGGAGCGCGGCCGGCAAGGTCCGACGCATCCTCCTGAGCCTCGCCGCCGACGTGCTCGAGATCTCGGCCGACGACCTCGAGCTCTCCGGCGGGCGGATTCGCTCGCGCGACGGCGCCCTCGACCTCGACGTCGTCGAGGTGACCGGCAAGCTCGGCAACGCGACGATCGACGGCTCCGGCGCCCGCGGCCCGAACCCCGAGGGGTTCCGCGTCAACACGTTCGGCTGCCAGATCGCGCAGGTGGCGGTCGACCCGGGCACAGGCGTCGTCCGGGTCGAGCGCGTCGTCGCCGTCCACGACGTCGGGCGGATCGTCAACCCGCTCGCGGCGTCCAGCCAGGCCGAGGGCGGCGTCCTGCAGGGCATCGGCTACGCCCTGTCCGAAGAGCTCGTCATCGATCCGACCACCGGCTTTCCGGTGAACGGCCACTTCGACGACTACAAGGTGCCGACGATCGCGGACACACCGGAGATCGTCGTCGACTTCGTGAACGTGCCCGACGCGAACCTGCCGAACCTCGGCGCGAAGGGCCTCGGCGAGCCGCCGATCGTGCCGACCGCCGCCGCCATCGCGAACGCGTTCGCGCACGCGACCGGCAGGCGCACGTCGGCCGTCCCGCTCACGCCGGCGCGCGTGCTGGAGGCACTGGCGTGAGCGCGTACGCACGCCCGGCGTCGCTCGACGATGCGCTCGAGCTCCTCGGTGAGGACGGCGCCGCGCCGCTCGCCGGCGGCACCGATCTCGCAGGGCAGGTCGACCGCGGGATCCGCAGGCCCGCGCTCCTCGTCGACCTGCGCGACGCGGGGCTCGGAACCGTCGAGGAGCGGGACGGCGGCCTCCGGATCGGCGCCACGGTGACGCTCGCCGAGCTCGCCGCGTCACCGCTCGTCGCGCCGTACACCGCAGTCGCCAGGGCAGCGTCCCTCGCCGCCTCGCCGCTGATCCGCAACGTCGGCACCGTCGCCGGGAACGTCTGCCAGCACACGCGCTGCTGGTACTACCGCGGGGAGGAGTGGCACTGCTGGCTGGGCGGCGGGGACACCTGCTACGCGCAGATCGGCGACCATCGCAAGCACAACCTCGAGCCCGGGGACTGCATCTCGGCGCACCCGTCCGACCTCGCGCCCGCGCTCGCCGCGTGCGGCGCGACCGTCGAGGTTCGCTCGGCGGCCGGTGCGCGCGAGATTCCGCTCCTCGATCTGTACCGGCGCCCGACCGAGGACAACCGGTCGTTGCTCGCCCTCGGCACCGGCGAGCTCCTCGTCTCGGTGAGCCTTCCCGGGGCGCCGGACGCCTCGTCGTACGAGCGCCTCGGCGAGCGCGCCGCGTTCTCGTTCCCCCTCGTCTCGGTCGCAGCGGCCAGGCGCGGGAACGACGTCCGGCTCGTCGCGGCCGGGATCGCGAACATCCCGCGTGCGCTCGATCCCGCGGACCCGGCCTCCGGTCTGCCGGGCAATCCGCAGACGGGCTGGAAGCGGCAGGCGCTGACGACGCTCGCCGAGCGCGCGCTGGCCGCGGTCGCGTAGCCAGGCCCTCGGGGGCGCCTCAGGGTCATTCCGGATGGCAACTCGGGGTCTCGGCCCGGCATCCTCGAGTCATGACCGATCACACGAGCCACATCGCCGACGCGAAGCGCCTCGAGCGCTCCGACTCAGACCGGATCCTCTACGGCGTCGCCGGGGGGCTCGCGCGGTACTTCGACATCCACCCGGCCTTCTTCCGCGTCGGGTTCGTGGTGCTCACGCTGCTCGGCGGCTCGGGGCTCCTCATCTACGCGGCCGCAGCGCTCGTCATGCCCGCGGCGGGTGCGCCGGACTCGATCGCGACGCGGGCGCTGCGCCAGCGACGCGACCGCCCCTGGCCGCTGATCGGGCTCGGGCTGCTCGCGGTCGCCGGCGCTGTCGTGCTCTCGAATGCGTCGTTCTGGCCGCACGGCGACGTCTGGGTCGTCCTCGCGATCGCGGGCGTCGCGATCCTGTTCCTCACGCGCCACGGCCTTCCCGAGCCGCGCTCCGACACCGAGAGCGGCGAGGCAGCGGCGCTCGCAAGGCAGGACTCCCACCGGATCCGCCGGTTCTTCAAGGGAGTCGCGATCGCCATCGGCTCCGTCGTCGCTCTGATCCTCGTCGCCACGGCGATCGCCGCGGCCGTGTTCCACGTGCACATCGGGAACGGCATCGGCGACCGCGAGTACACGGTGACGAGCGTGAGCGAGCTCGACCGCTCGTACGAGCTCGGCATCGGCACGCTCCGCCTCGATCTCTCGCAGCTCTCGCTCCCCGCGAACGAGACGCGGACGGTGAAGGTGCGCGTCGACATCGGCGACACGGAGATCATCGTCCCGGCGGGCGTCGCGCTCCACGCAAACGCGCGCGCGCGGGCCGGGGACATCCGGGTGCTCGGCGACGACTCGAACGGATGGGAAGTCGAGCGCGAAGCCTCGTCACCGGGAAGCGAGGGAACGCTGATCGTCGACGCCGAGGTCGGCGCGGGGTCGATCCGGATCGACCGCGCCGTACCATGATCCCGCCATGCCCCTGCCCGCATTCGCAGCGAGCACCTCCGACCGGGCGCTCGCCGGGGTGTGCGGCGGGATCGCGCGGGAGCTCGGCGTCGACGTCACGCTCGTTCGGCTCGTCTTCGCGCTGCTGGCGCTCGCCGGCGGCGCCGGAATCGTGCTCTACCTCGCGCTGTGGCTCTACGCGGACGGCCGCCCCGTGTGGCTGGCCGGCCTCGGCGTCGTTATCGCCGGCTCCCTGCTCCTGCACGCGATCGGCCTCTCCGACCGGGCCGTCGCCGGCATCGCGCTCGTCAGCGCGGGGCTGGCCGTCGCTTGGCGACGCGGCGGCGGCCTCCGACCCGAGGCGCCGCTGTCCTACGCGGGCTACGCGCTCGTCGGCATCGGCGCGGTGATCCTGCTCGCAGCGGGCGGAGACGCGCCCGCGCCGCTCCTTGCTCCGGGCGCCGTCGCCGGCGGCCTCCTCCTCATCGCGGGGCCGTGGCTCTGGCGGCTCGCGGTCGAGCGGGACGCCGAGCGAGCGGCGCGCATCCGCAGCGAGGAGCGCTCGGACGTCGCCGCGCGCGTCCACGACTCGGTGCTGCAGACACTCGCGCTGATCCAGCGCCATTCGGACGAGCCGCGGCGCGTCGCCTCCCTCGCCCGCCGCCAGGAGCGCGAGATCCGCGGCTGGCTCTACGCCGACCGGCCGCTCGGCGACGACGGCAGCTCGGTCGTCGCGGCGCTGTCCTCGGCGGCCGCAGACGTCGAGGACGTCTTCGGGGTGCGGATCGAGCTCGCGAGCTCGGGCGACGCGGAGGCCGACGGCGCGATCGTGCTCGCCGCCCGCGAGGCGATGACCAATGCGGCGAAGTTCGCGAGCGTCGAGGAGATCGACGTCTACGCGGAGGTCACGGAGAACGAGATCGCGGTGTTCGTCCGGGACCGCGGCGTCGGCTTCGACCCGGCTGCCGTCCCCGAGGATCGCCACGGCATCGCCGAGTCGATCCGCGGGCGCCTCGAGCGTGCCGGCGGCTCGGCGTCCGTCGTCTCGACACCGGGCGAGGGCACCGAGGTCGAGCTTCGCATCCCCCGGAGCACCTCGTGAGTAGGCGCGTCGTCCTCGTCGACGACCACGGCCTCTTCCTCGCGGGCGTCAAGTCCGAGCTCGGCGACGCGGTCGAGGTCGTGGGCGAGGCGGGAACGGTCGCGGCCGCCATCCCGCTGATCAAGGAGCTCGAGCCCGAGGTGGTGTTGCTCGACGTCCACCTCCCGGACGGCAGCGGCGAGGCGATCATCGACGCGGTCGCGCCCGAGCGGCCGGACGTCCGCTTTCTTGCGCTCTCGGTCTCGGACGCGGCGGAGGACGTGATCGCGATCATCCGCGCCGGCGCGCGCGGCTACGTGACGAAGACGATCTCCGGCGAGGAGCTCGCGGCGGCGATCGAGCGGGTTGCGTCGGGCGACGCGGTCTTCTCGCCGCGGCTCGCGGGCTTCGTCCTCGACGCGTACCGCTCCGAGCAGGCGGGATCCGAGCTGGACGAGCTCACCCCGCGAGAGCGCGAGGTGCTCCAGCTCATCGCACGCGGCTACCTCTACAAGGAGATCGCCGCCCGGCTCGACATCTCCGTGAAGACCGTCGAGAGCCACGTCTCGAGCGTCCTGCGCAAGCTGCAGCTCTCGACGCGCCACGAGCTGACGCGCTGGGCGACACAGCATCGCCTCGTCTGAGCAGGCCGCTAGGCGGGATTCGTCACGGCGAGCACGCTCGCCAGGTGGACGAGCCTGAATGCGCCCCGCTGGGCGCGGCGGCGGTCGCCGTCGTCCTCGGTCTGCGCCGCGAGGTCCCACAGGTCGCGGGTCGCGACGAGGAGCTCGCGCAGCTGCTCCGTCTCGGCGCGGTAGCCGTTCGACCGGGCGTCGCAGGCGTTGATCGCGAGCCCGAGGACGCCGTACGTGTCCGACGCGTGGCGCAGCCAGAGCATGGCCGAGGCCATCGTCAGGTACTGGTGGATGCGCAGGAACGGGACGGGATGCGAGAGCTCGGCTGCGCCGCGCGCGGCGCCGGGGGTTACCGGCTCGAGGCCGTCGGCGATGCGAGCCGCCGTGCCGTGGAGCATCGCGCGTACCTCGGCATCGTCGAGGCCGCTCGCCCGCGCCGTTCGCACCGCCATCAGCAGCGAGTTCGGCTGGCGGCCGTACGGGTAGTCGGACGCGTAGACGACCTGCTCCGGCGGGACGAGCCGGTACAGGTCGAGGAGGTCGAGCGGGCTCCACACGGAGGTGTCGAAGAAGACGCCGGCGCGACCC
>Ga0207683_10004423_pt1 | contig 12147 bp, 10 predicted proteins | sample KBSM73metaG_FD_184333 | JGI IMG/M metagenome (GOLD analysis project Ga0207683, IMG submission 184333) | Miscanthus rhizosphere microbial communities from Kellogg Biological Station, Michigan, USA - KBS M7-3 metaG (SPAdes) (version 2) | ecosystem: Host-associated > Plants > Roots > Rhizosphere >...
CCCCCGATTGCGAAACGACCACGACCAGCGCGTCCTCGCGCGGCACGCTGTCGCGATAGCGGTATTCGCTGGCGATCTCGACCGTGCACGGAATACGCGCCAGCGATTCGATCCACTGCTTGGCGACTAGGCTCGAGTAGTAGCTCGTGCCGCACGCGAGGATGAGAACGCCGTTGACCTGCGGCAGGAGTGCCGCGGCTTTTTCGCCGAAGAGCGCGGGATCCACCGCTTCGACGGCATCGAGGGTATCGGCCACCGCGCGCGGCTGCTCGAAGATTTCCTTCTGCATGAAATGCCGATACGGTCCGAGCTCGACCGCGTCGCCGGATCCCTTGACGTCGACGATCGCGCGGACGACGCGCTGGCCCGCCGCGTCATGGATCGCGTAGCCCTCGCGCCGCACGTCGGCGACGTCTCCTTCCTCGAGATAGGCGACGCGACGGGTCACGGGAATCAGCGCAGCGGCGTCCGAGGCCAGGAAGTGGTCATCAGCGCCGATCCCCACGACCAGGGGGCTGCCCTGGCGCGCGCCCACGACGCGGCCGGGCTCGCGCGTGGAGATCACCGCAATCGCATACGCGCCGTGGAACTCCGCGACGGCGAGCTGCACCGCGGCGAGCAGATCGCCCTTCGCGTCGCCGTGCCATTTCGAATGCACGAGATGCGCGATGGTCTCGGTGTCGGTCTGCGTCCTGAAGTCGTAGCCCTTCGCCTTCAGCTGCTCGCGCAGCGCTTCGTAATTCTCGATGATGCCGTTGTGCACGACCGCCACTTCGCCGCCCGACAGATGCGGATGCGCGTTGTCGGGAGTCGGAGCGCCGTGGGTCGCCCAGCGCGTGTGCGAGATGCCGGTCAGCGCGGAGAGCTGTTGCGTTTCCGCTTGGGCGGCGAGATCGGCCACGCGCGCCGTGGAGACCAAACGCTCGAGATGCGGGGACGCGCCGCCGTTGATGACGGCGAGCCCGGTCGAATCGTAGCCGCGATATTCGAGCCGCCGGATGCCTTCGATCAGGATCGGGACCACGTTGCGGACCGATGCCGCGCCAACGATGCCGCACATGAGATTGTCTCCGTCCGCTAGAGGTTGAGGCAGGCGACCCGCTCGCCCCGAGTTGCCAGTTTCATTGCCCGGTCTTGGCTTTTTTCGCGGGCCGCTGCCAGTCCGAAATCGTCACCTGCCGGGCACGGGCGACCGTGAGCATGTCCGCGGGCGCCTCCTTGACGATCGTGCTGCCGCCGCCGATCGTCGCACCGGCGCCGATTTCGATCGGCGCGACCAGCAGGCAATTCGATCCGATATGCACGTTGTCGCCGATGATGGTCCGGTGCTTGTTGGCGCCGTCATAGTTGGCCGTGATCGACCCCGCGCCGTAGTTCACGTTGCTGCCGACGACCGCATCTCCGATATACGCCAGATGATTCGCCTTGGCACCCCGTCCCAGCGTGCTCGCCTTGACCTCGACGAAATTGCCGATGTGCACCTCGTCGTCGAGCGCCGCGCCGGGACGAAGCCGCGCATACGGGCCGAGGCGGCATTGAGCGCCCACGCTCGCCGATTCGAGATGCGAGAACGGCAGCACCGCGGTGCCGGCACCCAGCGTGACGTCACGCAAGACGCAATACGGCCCGATCTCGACGCCGTCGCCCAGCGTGACGCTGCCTTCGAACACGCAGCCCACGTCGATGCGCACGTCGCGGCCGCAGGTCAGAGCGCCGCGAATGTCGATGCGCGCCGGATCGGCGATCCAGGTGCCGCCTTCCATCAGGGCGTTGGCGCGCCGCGACTGGATCATGCGCTCCGCGAACACGAGCTGCGCGCGATCGTTCACGCCGCGGACCTCGCGCTCGTCGTGGGCCACGTGCGCCGCGACCGGCACGCCTTCACCGACCGCCATCGCGACGATATCGGTCAGATAGAACTCCCGCTGCGCGTTGTGCGGCTCGAGCTGCGATACCCACCGGGTCATGAGCGCCGTCGGCGCGGCGATGAACCCGGTATTGATCTCGTCGATCGCACGCTCCGCCGGCGTGGCGTCGCGTTCCTCGACGATGGCGACGATGCCGCCATTGCTGTTGCGCACGATCCGTCCCAAGCCGGCAGGATTGGGAACGCGCGCCGTCAGGACCCCGACGTCGCCGCGTTGCGCATGCTCGACGATGGCAGCGAGGCCCGCGCCGGGCGCGAGCGGCACATCCGCGAGGCCCACCAATGTCACGCCGTCCTGCGGCATCACTGCGAGCGCCACGCGGGCGGCGTCGCCGGTTCCGCGGGGCGGATCCTGCAGCGCGAACGACAGGTCGGGCGACGCAAGCGCCGCGGTGACCGCCTCTCCTCCGCGCCCGACGACCACGGTGATGGCGCGCGGCGCAAGCGCACGCATCGTGTCCACGATGTACGCGGCAAGCGGCCGCCCGGCGAGCGGGTGCAGGACCTTGGGCAGCGCCGAATGCATCCGCTTGCCCTGGCCGGCGGCAAGAATCGCTACGTTGAGGGACGTTGTCACAAGGCACCGGGGAAACCAGGGATTTTACGCCAAGCAATATCCGCGCCTTCGTGGGTCGCCGCAGATGCGCTCCCGACGGACAAATGCTAGAGTCTGCCCGCCCGCGGCCCCCGGCAGATATTGGCCGCACCACGACAACAGGCGGCGCGCGCCGCGCGTCCGCTCCCGGAGGAAAAGTCCATGTCGGTCATTCGTTCCCTCATCGCCGCCGCGGCGATCGCCGGCGCGCTCGCCGCCACGCCCACATTTGCCGCGGATGCCTGCGCCAATCGCGGCGACCTCGACACGATGTATTGCGACGCGAACAAGGACATGGTCGCGGACGTGCCCACCGACAGCAAGAAATGGAAGAACCCGTCGACGATCGTCTTCACCTACACGCCGGTCGAAGACCCGGCCGTCTACGAGAATATCTTCAAGCCGTTCACGACGTATCTCGCGAAGTGCCTGGACAAGAAGGTCGTGTTCTACCAGGTGCAGTCGAATGCCGCGGAGATCGAGGCGATGCGGTCCGGACGGCTGCATGTCGCGGGCTTCTCGACCGGGCCCACCGCGTTCGCCGTCAATCTGGCCGGCGCAATTCCGTTCGCGGTCAAGGGCACCGAGAAGGAGTTCCAGGGCTACAACCTGATCGTCATCGTCAAGGCGAGCTCGCCCTACCAGAAGCTTTCGGACCTCAAGGGCAAGAAGGTCGCACACACGGCGCCGTCGTCGAACTCGGGACATCTTGCCCCGCTTGCGCTCTTTCCAAAGGAAGGCCTGACGCCGGACAAGGATTACAAGATCATCTTCTCCGGCAAGCACGACCAGTCGGTCATGGGCGTGGGCTCGGGCGACTACGACGCGGGTGCCGTCGCCTCCGACGTGTTTCACCGGATGGGCGAGCGCGGACAGATCAAGGAAGCCGACTACCGGATCATCTACCGGAGCCAGAGATTCCCCACGTCGTCGTTCGCCTACGCGCACGACCTCGAGCCGAAGCTCGCCGACAAGCTGCTGTCGTGCTTCTACGAGTATCGCTTCCCGGCCGAGATGCAGAAGGCCTTCGACGGCGCCGACCGTTTCTTCCCGATCAACTACAAGACATCGTGGGAAGCCGTGCGACAGGTCGCGGCTGGATCGGGTGGCGGGTTCGACAAGGCGACGTACGAGAAGGAAACGGCGAAGGAAAAGGCCGAAGCCGAGGCGAAAGCGAAAGCGAAGAAGGGCTGATCTTTCATCACGCATCACGGGGCGCCCGCGGGCGCCCCGTTTTTGCGCCGCCATGCTGACGCTGCGCCATCTTTCGAAATCCTACGTGCCGGGCAAGCCGGTGCTGCAGGACATCGATCTCGACATCGCCGCGGAGGGACTGACGGCGATCATCGGCCCGTCGGGCACCGGCAAGAGCACGCTCATCCGGTGCATCAACCGCCTGGTCGAGCCCTCCGCAGGCGCGATCCTGTTCGAAGGCACCGATCTCGCGCGCTTGTCCGGGCGCGCGTTGCGGCACGCGCGTCGGCACATCGGCATGGTGTTCCAGGAGTACAACCTGGTCGAGCGGCTGACGGTGATGGAGAATCTGCTGTGCGGACGCCTCGGTTACGTCGGGGCATGGAAGGCATGGCGACGCAAGTTTCCGCCTGAGGACATCCGCCGTGCGCTCGATCTCCTCGACGTGGTGGGCCTGGCGGGCTTCGCGCATCGGCGTGCGGACGCGCTGTCGGGGGGGCAGCGGCAGCGCGTAGGCATCGCGCGCGCCGTGATGCAGGAGCCGCATCTTCTCCTGGCGGATGAGCCCACGTCCTCCCTCGATCCCAAGACGTCGGTCGAGATCATGCAACTGCTGGCGGACGTCGCGCGCTCGCGCAGCATCCCGGTTGTCATCAACATGCACGACGTCGGTCTCGCGACTCGTTTCGCCGATCGCATCGTCGGCATGTCGGGCGGACGCGTCGTCTACGATGGGCCGCCTGCAGGACTCGGCGACGCCATCCTGAAGCAGATCTACGGGGGCGAGGACTGGCTGCAATGACCGACGCTGTCCCGACAAGCCCGGCGGATCCGTTTCCGAAGACGCTGTGGCCGCGCATCGCCGCCTTCGCGCTGCTGGCCTACGTGATCTATGCATGCGCGCAACTCGACATCTCGTTCGCCCGCGTCGAAACGGGTCTCGAGAATGCGTCGCGATTCTTCAGTCGTCTTTTCCCGCCGAACTTCGCGCGCTGGGAGCTGCTCGTCAAGGGTCTGCTCGAGAGCCTGCAGATCGCCGTTCTGGCGACGACGCTCGGCATCGCGCTCGCACTGCCGGTCGGCCTCGCGGGTGCGCGCAACCTGATGCCGGCGTGGGTGTCGTGGCCCGCGCGCGCGCTGATCGTGGTCGCGCGCTCGCTGCATCCGGTGATCGTCGCGATACTGTTCGTGAAGGCAGTGGGCTTCGGAGCGCTGGCAGGCGTCCTCGCGTTGACGGTCGCGTCGATCGGCTTCATCGGCAAGCTCTTCACCGAGGCGATCGAGGAGATCTCGCCGAAGCAGGTCGAGGCCGTGCGCGCAACCGGCGCGCCGTTTGCCTCGGTGCTGGCGTTCGGCGTCATGCCGCAGGTGTTCTCGCGCTTCATCGGCTTCGCGACCTACCAGCTCGACTCCAACCTGCGCAATTCCACCATGGTGGGCATCGTGGGCGCAGGCGGCATCGGCGGAACGCTGTTCGCTGCCTTCCAGCGCTTCGACTACGACTTCGTCTGCGCGATCCTGATCGCGATCATCTCGCTCATCATGCTGGGCGAGCTCTTCGCGACGGCGGTGCGCGCGATCTTCATCGACGGCGCATCGCTGGCCGATCTGTTCCGCCGCCGCGGCGCATCCCACCGCGATCGGCTGGTAGAGGACGATTGATGTCGCCTGTCGCGACGCTGCCTGCCCAAGAACGCGTGTGGCAACGTTTCACGCCGGCGCAGCGCATCGCCCGATTCACCGTCTATTTCGTGATCGTCGCCGCGATCGTCGCGGCCGCGCAGACCATCGAGGTCATTCCGGAGTTCCTGGCCGACGCGCCGGAACAGGTCGGCGACCTGCTGACGCGCATGTGGCCGATCGACTGGCCGGCGTACCGCGGGGACGTCCACGACGCGCTCATCGAGACGATCCACATCGCGTCGCTCGGCACGCTGCTGGCGCTCGTCCTCGCGCTGCCGGTCGGCGTGCTGGCCGCGCACAACCTCGTTCCGTACACGCCGGTCAATCTGCTGGCGAAACTGGTGCTGGTGTCGTCACGCTCGGTCAATTCGCTGGTATGGGCGCTTCTCTTCGTCGGCATCTTCGGACCCGGCGCGCTGGCCGGCACGCTCGCCATCGCGTTCCGCTCGATCGGCTTCGTCGGCAAGCTGTGCGGCGAGGCGCTGGAGGAGGCGCATCAGGGCCCGATCGAGGCGCTGGCCGCCACGGGGGCGCCGTGGCGCTCGATCCTGACGTTCGGCTACTGGCCGCAGGTGAAGCCCGCGTTCTGGTCGATCGCGCTCTTCCGGTTCGACATCAACGTGCGCGAGTCCGCGGTGCTCGGGCTGGTCGGTGCGGGCGGCATCGGCATGGCACTCGACTCGGCGCTGAACCTGTTTCAATGGGGCCGCGTCGCACTGATCCTGCTCGCGATCCTCATCGTCGTCATCGTGACGGAAATCATCGTGACGCAGATCCGCAAGCGCATGCTTTAGAATTGCAGCCGATGGCGATCATTGCGGTATTCAATCAGAAGGGCGGCGTCGGCAAGACCACCACAGCCCTCAACCTGCTGGCCGGCATCGCCCAGCGCGGAGCGCGTCCCACCGGGATCGACCTCGATCCGCAAGGGCATCTCTCGCACATCTTCGGCGCCACCGCACGCAACGCGGAGGACAGCGTCTACAGTTTTTTCGTGCAGCAAACCCCGATCGCCGACATTGCGTGCATCACCAAGAGCGGCGTCGTGCTGGTGCCCTCGCACATGGAGCTCTCCAAGCTGGATGCCGTTCTGGGCAAGGGGGTCAACGTCGTGACGCGCCTGCGGCACGCGCTTCGCGCTCCCGACGCGCTGCCCGGACCGGTCGTCATCGACTGCAATCCTCTCCTGAACGTGCTGTCGCTCAACGCCGTGTTCGCGGCGGACCTGGTGCTGATTCCCGTATCGGCCGATTATCTTGCGCTCAAGAGCGCGGGGCAGGTGGAGCGGGCGCTGAACGCGCTCGAGCCCGTATTCAAGCAGCGCGTGCCACGGCGCTATCTGCTGACGCGTTACGACAAGCGGCGCAGGATGAGCGGCACGATCGCCGATCGGATGGCCGAGCTGATCCGGCCGGAGGAAATCTGCGTGACCAGGATTCGCGAGGCCGTACGGCTCGCCGAGAGCCCGGCCGTCGGCCTCGACATCTTTCGCCACGCGCCGGAATCGCGGGGCGCGGAGGACTACGCGGCGCTGTGCGCAGAGCTGGCGGAAGCCGGTTTCATCGACTAAGGCGCGGCGACGATCATGCCGATCACGCCTTCGACATCGAGCGTCTCGACGCGGCGCGATGGCGGTCGCTGCTCGCGGCATTCGAGAATCTCGCAATGAACGTACATCTGCATCAGCCGGCGCTCGGCATCCGCCTGAGTCGCCGCCATGATGAGAATGTTGTCGACGCGCTGACCGCTCCGTGTGCGCAGGTTGAACCCGAATCGGACCATCTGGAGGCCTCCCCTTGGTTGCATTCGAACCCGGCCTTCGCGTCTTCACGTCGCTCGCGCGCCACTGCCGGTAGTCATCCACTGCGTAAGCCCAGTGGATTTATGCAAATGGCATGCCTCGCCGATGCTCGGGCCAACTGACCCTCAAAGCGAGCCTTTCGATCGGGACGCCGAAAATCCCGGACGCCATGAATTGACCGCCGCGCTGCGGCGCATGGCGCTAGTAACTGCTCACACTGATATTCGGTTCATCCCGTTGGAGGGCGGCGTCTCCTCGGATATCTATCGCGTGGAAGCGCAGGGTCGGACGCTGTGCGTCAAGCGCGCGCTGCCGAAGCTCAAGGTCGCGGCCGACTGGCGCGCGCCGCTCGATCGCAATCACTACGAAGTCGAGTGGATGCGGGTGGCCGGTGCCATCGTTCCCGCGGCCGTGCCCGCGATCCTGGGCGAGGACGCCGGCTCGGGCATCTTCGCGATGGCCTGGCTCGCCCCCGACCGTCATCCCGTCTGGAAGGCGCTGCTTCGCGACGGTGCCTGCGATCCTGCGACGGCTGCTGCGGTGGGCGATGTGCTCGGACGGATCCATGCCCGCACCGCCGACGACGACGCGATGGCGGCGCGCTTTCGCACCGATGACATTTTCGAGGCGATCCGCCTGGAGCCTTACCTTTCCGCGACGGCCCGCGCGCATCCCGACCTCGCGCCGCGTCTGGACGCGCTCGCCGGAGCGACGCGCAGGAACCGTCGCGTGCTCGTCCACGGCGACTTCAGTCCCAAGAACCTGTTGATCGGACCCGATGGACCGGTCATTCTCGACGCCGAGTGCGCGTGGTACGGGGACCCGGCCTTCGACGTCGCCTTCGTGCTCAACCACCTGCTCCTGAAGGGCGCGTGGCAGCCGCAATGGCGGGCGCGCTACGTCGACGTGTATCGGGCACTCGCGTACGCCTATTTCGAGCGCGTGCGATGGGAGCCGACGTCGGCGCTCGCCGCGCGCGTCGCGGGACTCCTGCCGGGTCTCATGCTGGCGCGCGTGGATGGCAAGTCCCCCGTCGAATACCTTGCCACGGAGGCCGCGCGTGCGCCGGTGCGTCGCTTCGCGCGCACACTCTTGTCAGCGCCCGTCGAGGATTTGGAAGACATCGCCGCCCGGTGGCTCGCCGACCCCATGACACCATGAGCGAAACGCGGATCGTGCGCGTCCATGCGCGGCGCGTCTGGGATTCCCGCGGCCGTCCGACGCTCGAAGCCGAGATCACTCTCGCCGGCGGGGCGGCCGGTCGCGCCATCGCGCCCGCCGGCGCTTCGCGCGGATCGCGCGAGGCCATCGACCTGCGCGACGGTGGCGCGTCCTTCGGCGGTCTCGACGTGCAGTGCGCTATCGCAGCGGTGGAAGGCCCGATTGCCGCGGCGCTGAACGGCCGCGATGCCCTCGACCAGGCGGCGATCGACGCGACACTGGTGGAAGCGGACGGCACACCGGACAAATCGCGGCTCGGGGGCAACGCCACCGTCGCCGTCTCTCTCGCGGTGGCGCATTCGGCGGCTGCGGCCGGGCGCATGCCGCTATGGCGATATTGGGCCGGCGATCGCGCCGCCACGCTGCCGCTGCCCGAAATCCAGATCTTCGGTGGCGGCGCACACGCGGGACGGCGCATCGACGTGCAGGACCTGATGGTGATGCCGGTCGGCGCCACGTCGTTCGGCGAAGCGCTCGCGATGGTCGCGGAGATCTATCGCGCCGCTGGCGCACTCATGCAGGAGGCAGGACGTCTCGTCGGGGTCGCCGACGAAGGCGGGTATTGGCCGCTGTTCGACTCGAACGAGGATGCACTCACGATGCTCGTCCGTGCAATCGAGCGCGCGGGCTTTCGGCCTGGCGTGGATGCCGCCTTGTCGCTCGACATCGCCGCGTCGGAATTCGGACGCGATGGCGTCTATCGCCTCGCGCTCGACGAACGCACGCTCGACGGCGACGGCCTGGCGGAAATACTCCTGGGCTGGATCGAGCGATATCCGATCGCGTCGATCGAAGACCCGTTCGGCGAGGACGACCCGAAATCGTGGATGCGCTTCACCGCGGCTGTCGGCGCGCGCGTGCAGATCATCGGCGACGATCTCCTCACCACCGATGCCGCGCGCGTCGTGGCCGCGGCAGCGGACGGCGCCTGCAACGCGGTGCTCATCAAGCCCAACCAGGCCGGCACGGTGAGCGAGGCCCGCGCCGCGCTCGATGCCGCACAGCGTGCCGACTTCGGCACCATCGTCTCGGCGCGCTCGGGTGAAACCGAGGACATATCGATCGCGCACCTCGCCGTCGGCTGGAATGCCGGACAGCTCAAGGTCGGTGCCTTCTCGCGCGGCGAGCGGATGGCGAAGTGGAACGAGGTGCTGCGGATCGAGGAGGCACTGGGCGCGCGTGCGCGCTACGTCGGTAGTGCGGCATTGGGAATGGGGCGTGCGGAGCGTCGCGTAGAATCGGACGCCGCGTCGCCCCGCACGACGTGAGCCCGTCCAAAAACCAGGGAAGGCCTGCATCATGATCTGTCCCAAATGCGGCACCACGCTCCCCGACGCTTCCCACTTTTGCGGCAACTGCGGCGCGAACCTATCGGTCGCACCGTCGACCTCGACAAACTCGACGGCCGGCAATACACCGCCGCCGGCGTTCTCGCCACCTCCGCACGAAGCACCGCGTTCGCCCGGCGAGTTTCCTCGAAGTGGGGCGGCCGTGCAGGGATTGATCGCGCGCGTCAAAGGCATCCTGCTCAACCCCGCAAGCGAATGGGTGACGATCGAGCGCGAGCCTTCGACCACGATTGACATCTGCAAGGGCTACGTCGCCCCGCTCGCGGCCATCGGCGTGGTCGCCGCGTTCATCGGCAGCACGGTGGTCGGGGTCACGTATCCGATCATCGGGCATGTCCGCACCGGCATCGGGGCGGGGCTCGCGCTCGCGATCTTCACCTACCTGCTGCAGTTCGTCGGTGTGTTCGTGGTGGCGTGGATCGTCGATGCGCTGGCGCCGACGTTCGAGGCGCAGCGCGACCCGTTGCGCGCGCTCAAGGTGACCGCCTATTCGTTCACGCCCGGCTGGGTTGCCGGCGCGCTCAACATCCTGCCGATGCTGGGCGGGCTCGCCGCACTGATCGGTCTCTACGCGCTCTATCTGTTCTATCTCGGCCTGCCCGTGCTCATGCGCGCGCCGCAGGAAAAATCGCTCGGATATACGGCGGTGGTCGTCGTTTGCGCAGTCGTCGCGTGGCTCGTCATCGGGCTCCTCACGAGCTGCCTGTTTGGCGGCGCGGTCTGATGCGCTAGGGCGGGACTCTAGTGCGCGCCGGCTGCGGCGGCCGCGCCGGCGGGAGCGCTCTTCGCTGGGCGCGCAAGCCAGACGACCGCGATGAGCGCAAGGAACAACAGCGCCGAGAAATAGAAGATGTCGTTGGCGGACAGCATGAACGCCTGCTGATCGATGATCCGGTTCAGCGTCTCGTGGCTTTGCGCGACGCTCATCCCCGACGCCTGCATCTGCGCGAGCGCCTGCGACGACGTTGGATCGAACGCGGTGATGCGCTCGGCGAGCTGCGCGTGGTGGAGGCTCGCGCGGCGGTCCCAGAACGTAGTCGCAATCGACGTGCCGAACGAGCCCGCGGTGATCCGCGCGAAATTGAAAAGCCCCGATGCGGCGGGCACCTGGTTCGGCGCGAGTCCCGACAGGCTCAGGGTCACGAGCGGGATGAAAAAGATCGCCATCGCCGCGCCTTGAATGACCGTCGGAATCAGCAGCGTCTCGAAGTCGGCGTTGGTGTTGAAGTGCGAGCGCATCAGCAGGACGGCCGCCAGCACCACGAACGAGCCGGTGGCGAAGATGCGCGGATCGACGCGATGCAGGTTGCGTCCCACGATCGGTGTCAGCAGGATCGCGAGCAGGCCGACGGGCGCCAGCACCATCCCGGCGCTGGTCGCGGTGTAGCCCATGTATTGCTGGAGCCAGAGCGGCAGCAGGACGAGGTTGCCGAAGAAGGTGCCATACGCGAGCGACATCGAAAGCGTGCTCGTCCAGAAATTGCGGCGCGCGAAGAGTCGGAGGTCGACGATCGGATGGGCGTCGGTCAGCTCCCATACGATGAACACCGCGAACGCCACCACGGCAAGAATCGTGAGCGTCACGATCTGCCCGGAATGGAACCAGTCCAGATCCTTGCCTTTGTCGAGCACGATCTGCAGCGCGCCCACCCAGATCACCACCAGCCCCAGGCCCACGCCGTCGATCGGACGGCGCACCGTCGGCGTCTCGCGCGCGCGATAGATGCGCCAGCTCGCGAATGCGGCGAGCAGGCCCACCGGGACGTTGATGTAGAAGATCCACGGCCACGACATGTTGTCGGTGATCCAGCCGCCGAGCAGCGGGCCTACGACAGGGGCGACGAGCGTCGTGACCGCCCACATGGCGAGCGCGCTTCCGGCTTTCTCTTTCGGATAGCTCGAGAGCAGGAGCGATTGCGAAAGCGGGATCATGGGACCCGCGACCGCGCCCTGGAACACCCGAAACACGATCAGCGCCGGCAACGAGGGCGCGAGTCCGCAGAGAAACGACGCGAGCACGAACAGCAGCACCGATGAGATGAAGAGCCGCACCTGCCCGTAGCGCTGCGTGAGCCAGCCGGTGAGCGGCAGCGAGATCGCGTTGGCGACCCCGAACGACGTGATGACCCATGTGCCCTGGTCGGGCGACACGCCGAGATCGCCGGCCATTGCGGGAATCGACACGTTGGCGATCGACGTGTCGAGCACGTTCATGAAAGTCGCGAGCGACAGCGCGATCGTGCCGAGGACGAGCGCGCCGCCGGTGAGGGGCGGCGGCACGGCCGTCGCGGGCGCGGCCGGCGTCGCGGCCGCCGGCGGAGCCGACGCGGATGGGGCGGCGTTCCGCGCCGGACCGCCCGGCGCGGCGGCGGCGGGC
>Ga0207683_10004426_pt1 | contig 12145 bp, 10 predicted proteins | sample KBSM73metaG_FD_184333 | JGI IMG/M metagenome (GOLD analysis project Ga0207683, IMG submission 184333) | Miscanthus rhizosphere microbial communities from Kellogg Biological Station, Michigan, USA - KBS M7-3 metaG (SPAdes) (version 2) | ecosystem: Host-associated > Plants > Roots > Rhizosphere >...
TCCTATGAGGAAGGAATTTCCATTGGAAGATCAGACAAGGGTTGATAAAGATGATGAAATGTTTGGTCGTGGTGGAACCATGGGGTTTGGTACTGAAAAAGAAGAAGATGGTCCAACACTTACAGAAGATCATAAGCATAACGAAGGCAGTAAGATTTTGTAATAAAAAATCAACACGCGATGACGATCGAGGAATATTTCATATTCTTTCAAACTGTCTTCGATAAACGGGACCAGTTTTAATCCTTCAGTGAAACTGCCTTCAATAAAATGTTTATTAATTTTTGCCGTGGTGAGATAAATAAAAATGAGAATGCGGTTGTTTTCATTCTGCGTGACAATTTTCCGGTGCGCAAATTTTTCAAATTGCTGAATCACTTCTTCAAGTTTAGCATGATTACGCAGGTCAAAATGTGCACCCATCAGGTTGTGCATACCCTTTATGTAATGGGCAGTCTCCACATCAATCATTCCGGGTTGCTCATAAAAAAGATCAACCCATTTTTGGGTATAGCGATAGTATTGCAGAAAATCCTGCCGTATAAATGCATACCAGCAATACGACTGGTACAGGTACAATTTTTCGTAAAAGCCTTTTGCGTTTTTTGCTTCCTCGCTCAAATTATTTTCCATGAACGCTTCTATCGCTTTCTCATCTTTCAAATTTCTCGCGTGTCCATTGGTGATATACCAACTGTATAAACGCAGCGATAAATTGGAAAGCCTGTTCGCAATGGAAAGACTTGCATTAACGCTATCAGCCTGCACCGCCAGTTGATCTGCCCTGTCCTGCATACTGCGTGTGATAAATAAACCTTCGATTTTTTTCTCAAAAAATAAAACCTGCTGCAGGTAGGTAAGCTGGTTATTTTCCCTGGCCATTTCTTTCATGCGGTCCAGTACTTTCAGGCTCTGGTAATACAAACCTTTATTGAAAAGGATACGTGCATAATCCATCTGCTCGTGCAGCAGCATATCGATATTATCTTCATCTTTTATCGTGCGAAGGCTGGACAGGATTTGCCGGTACAACTGCGCTTTCATATTTGAAAGCTGTTGTTTTTTGATAGATTTGTTCTTTAAAAGTTGGGTTTCATCATAGGTAGTCATCTTATCCAACGCATCAAAGAGCAGGATGATTTTGAGGTCTTCCCCCGCCGACTTTCGCTTGATATATAGCTTAAAATTCCTTTTTTCCGCTTTTTCCAGCGATTTTACCAGCTGAAAAAGGGCATCGGTAGATCGGTTAGGCATCGTAATTAAAAATAGTTAAAATCCTTTACTGTATTGGGTTTCGGCGTTTTTTTATCCCCTTAAGTGGCGTAAAACCCTGTTGTTTTTGGTTTCGGGCAACCCTTGAAAGGCAATACTTTTAGGAGCAGGTTGTTTATCACGTTGTTATACCACAAAAATAAGCAGCAGCCTTTGATTAAAACAAAACTCAATTTTATGCCTTCCGAAAAGATTTTCATATTCGATACGACCCTTCGTGATGGCGAGCAGGTACCCGGTTGTAAACTTAACACTAAGGAAAAAGTGGAACTCGCTTTGAAGCTCGAGGAGCTCGGCGTTGATATCATTGAAGCAGGATTTCCCATTTCTTCTCCCGGTGATTTTGAATCGGTAAAACAGATTGCGATGGCCGTGAAGAACGCAACTGTTTGCGGCCTTACCCGTGCTGTTCAAAAAGACATTGAAGTAGCTGCTGAGGCACTCAAACCGGCGGCAAGGCCTCGCATTCACACAGGTATCGGTTCATCGGATATTCATATCAAGCATAAATTCAACACAACGAGAGAAGATATTCTTCAACGGGCTGAAAAAGGAACACGCTTAGCCAAAAACTTTGTAGATGATGTGGAATTTTTTGCAGAAGATGCGGGCAGAGCTGATCTGGAATTTTTAGCGAGACTGATTGAAACAGTGATCAGGGCAGGAGCTACAGTTGTCAATATTCCTGATACAACGGGCTATTGCCTTCCTCATCAGTATGGAGAAAAAATTGCTTACCTGAAAAACAATGTTCCCAACATCGATAAGGCGATTATTTCCTGTCATTGTCATAATGATCTTGGCTTATCAACGGCCAATTCAATTGCCGGCGCTATTGCCGGTGCAAGGCAAATTGAATGTACAATAAATGGTATTGGTGAAAGGGCGGGTAATACATCGCTTGAAGAAGTGGTGATGATCATTAAGCAACACGAGCCGACCCTGCATTTATATACGGATATCAAAACACAAATGCTGAACCCCGTGAGCCAGCTGGTATCTGAAATAATGCGTATGCCGGTGCAGCCGAATAAAGCTGTTGTCGGCAGCAATGCCTTTGCTCATTCATCTGGTATTCACCAGGATGGATTTTTAAAAGAAGCAACTACCTATGAAATTATGACACCGGAAGAAGTAGGCGCCGGCGGTTCGAAGATTGTACTAACGGCAAGAAGCGGACGAAGTGCGTTGGCTCATCGTTTTCAAAAACTCGGTTATGATTTTAACCGTAACGATATTGATGTACTGTATCAGCAGTTCTTAAAAGTGGCGGATAAAAAGAAGGAAGTGATGGATGCTGATTTGCACGTACTCGCAAAAAGCTACCAATCGGACACGGTTGTTTTGTAGCATTTTTCTCTTAAGTGGATAGTTTTTGGTTAAGCGTGGTGTTTTCACGCCACGCTTCTTTATCTGGGCGGATTTTTGAATGATTGATGATTTAATGGAAATATAAATGATGAACCCTGCTGAATTGCTGTTATGAAGCTTTTGTTCCCGCCTCGGCCGGACTGTACTGTAACAATTCTATCGGGCACGACCAAAGCAAATGAACTAAGACATAGAACCGACCACAATTCGTTCTCTATAAAACTACTAAATTCCGCTAACGCGGATAAATATGAAGAAAAACATAGCTGTCATAGAAGGAGATGGTATAGGCCCGGAAGTAACCCGTCAGTCTGTTCGTATTTTAAATGCGATAGCAGATACGTACAATCATGAGTTCAACTATATCTATTGCCTGATGGGCGCGGATTCAATTGAAAAGACAGGAAACCCATTGCCGGACGAAACAATTGCCATTTGCCTCAACAGCGATGGCATTTTATTTGGGGCTATCGGCGATCCGAAATATGATAATGATCCGGCTGCAAAGGTGAGACCTGAACAAGGGTTGTTGAAACTGAGAAAATCGCTGAACCTTTTTGCGAATATCCGTCCTATCAATGCGTATTCATCTCTTCAACATCTTTCACCGCTGAAAAGCAAAAATATTGATGGGGTTGATTTTATTATTTTCCGTGAGCTTACAGGTGGAATTTATTTCGGTGAAAAGAAATTGAGTGAAGACGGTAATAAAGCATCCGATAACTGCGAATATAGCAGGGAAGAAATTGAACGCATCGCTCACCTGGCTTTTCAATATGCACAACGGCGCAAAAACAAACTGACGCTGGTGGATAAAGCAAATGTGCTGGAAACATCAAGGCTGTGGAGAAAAGTAGTGAAGGAGTTGTCTGGCAACTATACGGATGTAAAGGTTGACTATATGTTTGTAGACAATGCTGCCATGCAGATCATCATTAACCCAAAACAATTTGACATTATATTGACGGAGAATATGTTTGGCGATATTATCAGTGATGAAGCAAGTGTGATCAGCGGTTCAATAGGTTTATTGCCATCCGCATCTATCGGGCCCGCGTCAGCGCTTTTTGAGCCTATACACGGTTCCTATCCGCAGGCTGCCGGAAAAGATATTGCCAATCCATTAGGATCAATTTTATCCGCGGCTATGTTATTGGATCATTTCAATTTGAAGGAAGAGGCAGGCCTTGTTCGTGAAGCGGTAATCTGGACATTGCAAAACAGTTTTGTTACAAAAGATATTGACCCGGTGAATTTTTACTTTACATCAACGATAGGTGAATTGATCAGTGATTATGTATCTGGTAAAGTTCCCGGCTCTGTGAAGATGGAAAATATTGAGTTGAGAAAATCAACTATCATATGACAGAACTGGATTTTTTGGATTAAAAAAGATTAAGAGGAAACTGGAGCGACTGATTTCAAAACAATTAATCAGCAGAATGAAAAGTCAATGTTTCCCTGAAATCAATTAAGTCCGGTAAATCTTAGTTTTAGTTCTTTGTTTATTAAGGCGGCGGGTGTATATTCGCATTACAACAAGCACTTCGAATGTTAAGAAGCATCAATAAGGCAATCACTATTTTCTCAGCCATAGTCATTGTGGTCGTGATCGTCATTCCTGCTTTTAACGGAGGTGGAAGTTGTACATAGCGATAATAATAACTAAAAATAGTAACAACCCGCCTCCAAAAAGGCGGGTTGTTTTTTTATTACCCGGTTTGAAATAAACATTGAACATATAAAACAAACGTTATGGCTACGTATTTTAATGAAAAGACAGTTATTTGGTTAAATGGCCGGTTTGCAAAAGCTGCCGAGTCGACAATAGATTTATACAGTCAATCGCTGCATTACGGCTATGCTGTGTTTGAAGGAATTCGTTCGTATAAAACTGTAAATGGGGAAACGAAAATTTTTAAAGCAGTTGAACATTACGAACGGTTAAAGAATTCTGCGCTGGCATTAAACATGCCTTATACTTATTCTGCGGACGAATTGATCGAAGCAACATACGAGGTGCTAAGACAAAACAATTTACAAGACGCATACATCCGCCCGGTTGTATACGCACCCGCAAACATGAGTTTTGCTCCAAATAGCGAATCATTTATCGTGATTGAAACATGGGAGATGGCGCCATTTCTTGGTGATAAATTATTGCGGGTAATGACTTCATCTTTTCAACGTCCGAATCCTAAAGCATTTAAAATAGAAGCAAAAGCTACGGGTCATTATGTGAATTCAATACTGGCTAGCCAGGAAGCAAAAGCGAAAGGATATGATGAAGCGTTGCTTACAGATATGAATGGATTTATTGCAGAAGGTCCGGGTGCAAATATGTTTTATGAAAGAAATGGCAAACTCTTTACGCCACCTTCAGGAAATATTTTGCCTGGTATCACGAGAGCAACAGTGCTGGATATATGCGACGAATTGAATATCGAAGTGGAAGAAAAGTTATTCAGAGCGGAAGAGTTGAAGACTGCAGATGCTGCATTCTTTTGCGGTACAGCTGCTGAAGTGATAGGCTGGGAAAGTTTAGATGGAGTGAAATTCAGAAAAGAATGGAATGAAACGGTGAGTAGAAGAATTCAGCTGGCATATAAAGACCGGGTTATTGATAAATTGCCAAATGCGCACAAACCCCGTTTAAAGCAAATGCTGAAAGCGGTTGAGACTGCCGGTAATGCTGAATAGCGGACAAAACGTATAAGCGTCCCGCCAGGGCGGGAACAGAAGTATAATAGTCGTAACAAAGGTTGGCACATAAAAAAATATAATGGCAGAATTAAACAAATACTCGAAGACGTTAACGCAGGATGTAACTCAACCTGCAGCACAGGCAATGTATTATGCAATTGGCTTTAAGGAAGAAGATTTTGCCAAGGCACAGGTCGGCATCGCCAGTATGGGTTGGGATGGAAACCCCTGCAACATGCACCTGAATGATCTTGCCACAATGGTGAGGAAAAGTATTGACAGCATAGATGGATTATTGGGTCTGCGCTTTCATACCATTGGTGTAAGCGATGGTATCAGTATGGGAACCGATGGTATGCGTTATAGTTTAGTTAGCCGGGATGTCATTGCCGATAGTATTGAAACAAATGCGGGTGCACAATATTATGATGGATTAATAACGATTCCCGGTTGTGATAAAAATATGCCTGGTTCGATTATGGCAATGGGAAGATTGAACCGGCCGTCTATCATGTTGTATGGAGGTACCATTGCACCGGGACATTATAAAGGAGAGGATTTAAATATTGTCAGTGCATTCGAGGCATTAGGACAAAAGATAGCAGGTAATTTAAGTGAAAGTGATTTTAAGGGAATAATTCAGCACGCATGCCCCGGTGCGGGCGCCTGCGGCGGTATGTATACGGCCAACACGATGGCGAGTGCCATCGAAGCGCTCGGCATGAGTTTACCGTATTCGTCGTCCAATCCTGCTTTGAGTAAAGACAAGGAAAAGGAATGCGAGGCGATCGGTAAAGCAATAAAAATATTACTCGAGAAAGACATCAAGCCACGTGATATCATGACCCGCAAGGCTTTTGAAAATGCAATTACTGTGATAATGGTATTGGGGGGAAGCACAAATGCAGTATTGCATTTGATAGCTATGGCAAAAAGTGTAGATGTTCCGTTGACACAGGATGATTTCCAGGCGATCAGTAATAAAATACCGGTACTTGCTGATTTCAAACCGAGCGGTAAATATTTGATGGAAGATCTTCATCAATATGGTGGTGTGCCTGCGGTAATGAAATACTTGTTGAGCAAAGGTTTACTGCACGGCGATTGCATAACAGTAACCGGTAAAACTGTTGCAGAAAATTTAGCGGATGCACCGGATCTTGAGTTTGAAAAACAAAAGATCATTATGCCATTGGAAAATCCGCTGAAGGCAACCGGGCATTTACAGATATTATATGGCAACCTTGCTGTGAAAGGAAGCGTAGCGAAAATTTCAGGTAAAGAAGGTGAACGCTTTGAAGGCACGGCAAGAGTATTTGATGGAGAAAAAGATTTGATTTCGGGTATACAATCGGGTAAGGTGCATGCGGGTGATGTGGTTGTAATAAGAAATATTGGTCCGAAGGGTGCTCCTGGTATGCCGGAAATGCTGAAGCCTACGGGCGCAATTATTGGTGCAGGATTGGGTAAATCTGTTGCCTTGATAACTGATGGACGTTTCAGTGGCGGCACGCACGGTTTTGTTGTTGGACATATCACGCCTGAGGCATATGAAGGAGGGTTGATAGGATTGGTAGAGGACAATGACATCATTGAAATTGATGCGAAAAAGAATACGCTGACATTAAAAGTGCCCGATAATGTGATTGCTGAACGAAGAAAGAAATGGAAACAACCCGCATTGAAAGCAACAAAAGGTATATTATATAAATATGCGAAGACGGTGAAGGATGCAAGTGAGGGATGTGTGACGGATGAGATTTGAGAGCTGATAAACTTAGTTCACATATTGTGATTATAAGTGGCTGGTCAAATGAAACGATCAAAAACATCATCACAAGTTGTGAAGATGGTATATGATAAATTGAAGCTCATCACAATTTGTGATGAGTTGGCAAGTAAGACTTAATTACTAAATCATAATAATTAAAAAATGGAAACACTGGCAACAAAGAAAAAAGCAACGGAGAAAGCAAAAGCAGCAAGTATAAATGGAAGTGTAGCCGTCCTTGAAGCTTTTGTTGCAGAAGGTGTGGAAACAATCTTCGGTTATCCGGGCGGCGCTATCATGCCGATATATGATGCATTGTACGACTATGCAGAAAAGCTGAAACACATTCTTGTTCGTCACGAACAGGGAGCCATACACGCCGCACAAGGTTATGCAAGAGCAAGCGGTCGTACCGGTGTTGTATTTGCTACGAGCGGCCCGGGTGCTACTAATCTTGTTACCGGCCTTGCGGATGCTATGATTGACTCAACACCTGTTGTTTGTATTACAGGCCAGGTGTTTGCTCATTTGTTAGGCACCGACGCTTTCCAGGAAACGGATGTAATTAATATAACTACACCTGTAACCAAATGGAATTACCAGGTGACGGATGCGAAAGAAATTCCTGCTGTATTGGCAAAAGCGTTTTATATCGCAGGCAGCGGTCGTCCCGGTCCTGTATTAATTGACATAACAAAGAATGCGCAGATACAGGTATTCGATTATGAGGGGTATAAAAAATGTGATCATATCAGGAGTTATCGTCCGAAGCCAATAGTCCGAAAAGAATATATTGAGGAGGCAGCAAAAGTTATCAACGCCGCCGAGAAACCTTTTATCATCTTCGGGCAAGGTGTTATTCTTGGAAAAGCAGAAAAAGAATTTCAGCAATTTTTAGAAAAATCAGGAATTCCGGCAGCATGGACGATTTTAGGTATGAGCGCATTGCCAACTAATCATCCGCTGGCAGTGGGTATGCTGGGTATGCATGGCAATTATGGTCCGAACCTTTTGACAAATGAATGTGATGTGTTGATCGCGATTGGTATGCGTTTCGACGATCGTGTTACGGGTCGTTTAGATAAATATGCAAAGCAGGCAAAAGTTGTTCATCTTGATATCGATCCTGCGGAGATAGATAAAAATGTAAAAACAACTGTACCCGTTTGGGGAGATTGCAAAGAAACATTGCCGTTGCTGACTGAATTGATTCAGAAAAAAACTTATCCGCAATGGTTTAAAAAGTTCCATGATTGTGCAGACAAAGAAAAGGAAAAGGTGATCAAAGGGGAGATGCATCCTCCTTCTGAAATAATGACGATGGCAGAAGTAATTGATTCATTGAATGAGCTGACAAAAGGTAATGCGATAATAGTAACGGATGTAGGTCAGCACCAGATGGTAGCATGCCGTTATGCAAAATTCAATGAATCTAAAAGTAATATCACCAGTGGTGGTTTGGGAACGATGGGTTTTGCATTGCCTGCTGCGATTGGTGCAAAATACGGTGCACCTGATAGAACTGTTGTAGCAATAATTGGTGACGGTGGATTTCAAATGACGATACAGGAATTAGGTACGATTATGCAGTACAAACCGGAAGTAAAGATTCTGATTCTGAATAATAATTTTCTTGGTATGGTACGTCAGTGGCAGGAGCTGTTTCACCAGAACCGCTATTCATTCGTAGATATAGAAAGCCCGGATTTTGTACAGGTAGCTAAAGGATACGGAATAGCGGGTCAAAGTGTGTCCAAAAGAGAAGATTTGAAAAAAGCAGTGAAAGAAATGCTGGAGCACAAAGGAAGTTATTTGCTCGAGGTAATGGTAGGAAAAGAAAACAATGTGTTCCCGATGGTACCACAGGGCAGGGGAGTTGCAGAAATAGTTTTAAGCAAAGAGGAAGTGTAAGAAGGTAAAACGCAACGGCAGTATGAATGACAGTATTACAGATATACCGGAAAGGTATAAGCGAATAAAGGAGGCAACAGATGAAATGCACTTCAACATGGCTTCGGATGTATATACCGGTAGCCTGTTGAAAACATTAGCAGCGTCGAAACCGGGAGGAAGATTACTTGAGTTGGGAACGGGTACTGGTTTAGCCACGGCATGGATTGTTGCAGGCCTGGATGAAACGAGTTCTTTAGTTACGGTTGAAAATAATGAGTTATTAATAGAAGTAGCACGGAAAAATATCAGCGACGGCAGGGTTGAATTTGTTTTGACGGATGGGTATGAATGGATAAAAAATTATAAAGGAGAAAAATTCGATCTCATTTTTGCCGATGCGATGCCGGGCAAGTACGACTTGTTTGATGAAACTATAAGTTTATTAAATACTGGTGGACTTTATATAATCGACGATATGTTACCACAGCCAAATTGGCCCGAAGGACATGATAAGAAAGTAGAGAATTTTTTAACCAGGTTAGAACATAATTCTGAATTGACTATTACCAAACTCAATTGGTCGACAGGGTTGGTAATAGGGGTTAAGATATAATTTGAAAAAACACATGTGCATAGAATGAATAAGGTTGAAAACATAGTAAATAAGTGGGATTCGCAACTGTACGATAATGCACACGACTTTGTTTTTAAATATGGAGAAGATTTGATCAACCTGTTGCAACCAAAAGCCGGGGAATATATACTTGACCTGGGTTGCGGCACCGGGCATCTTACCAGGTCGATTGCAGATGCAGGCGCTGATGTGGTTGGAATTGATAGTTCAGCAGAGATGATTCAGCAGGCTAAGCGTTTGTTTCCGGATCTTGATTTTCGGGTACAATCAGCAACGGAGTTTGTTTCGGACAAACGTTTTGATGCGGTATTTTCCAACGCTGTGCTGCACTGGGTGCACGAAAAAGAAAAGGCAATTGACTGTGTGTATCTCAACCTGAAAAAAAACGGCAGATTCGTGTTGGAAATGGGGGGCAAGCGCTGTGTAGAAGGAATTATACAAGCATTCAGAAAAGCATTGGTAGCACATGGATATAATGAACCCGCAGAAAAGCAACTTTGGTATTTTCCATCACTCAGCGAGTACACAAGCCTGTTAGAAAAAAGAGGATTTCGTGTAACATACGCGTCACATTTTAACAGGGAAACAGTTTTAAAAAATACTGAACATGGTATCAGGGAGTGGTTGAAGATGTTCGCTTCGTTCTTATTGGAAGGGATTGACTCCAAAACTGTGGAAAGCATCCTGGCTGATACAGAACAAACCTTGCAGCCAACCCATTTCAGAAATGGAACCTGGATTGCAGATTATAAACGGTTACGTGTGATTGCTATTAAATCAAATGAGTATTAATTAAAACGAATTAATTTTTATACATGATAAAGCAGGAATTTACAATCACGGTATATACAGAAAACCAGGTTGGTTTGATAAACCGTATTGCAATTATTTTTTCGCGGAGGAAAATAAATATTGAAAGCCTTAATACATCTCCCTCTGAAGTAGAAGGTATTCACCGGTTCACCATTGTGATAAACGAAACCGAAGAAGTGGTAAAGAAATTAGTGCGCCAGTTGGACAAGCAGGTAGAAATATTGCGTGCATTTTACAATACGGATGAAGAGCTCGTGTGGCAGGAGATGGCTTTATATAAAGTAAAAACGGATGAAGTTATTGATAATGTAAAAGTAGAGCGCCTTTTGCGAGAATTTGGCGCAAGAGCTATTGCCATACGGAAAGATTTTACGGTATTTGAAACTACGGGACGCCGCGAGGAGATAGACAAACTTATCAAAAAACTTGAGCCGCATGGATTGATTGAATTTGTGCGTAGCGCAAGAATAGCTATTATAAAAGAAAGCAAAGGCTTTCATGAAAGACTTAAGGATTTTGAATACAAAGATCCCAGCGAGCAGGTAGCGGAGAATGAGTTTTTGAGTGAGAATGAAAAGGTGTTCTCTATGTAGATTCAAACTGTTAGTTAATAGTCAAATGAGTCAAATTCGATTTGGATGACTGATATGGTAACCTGACTTGCTGAATAGCGACAGAATGTAAAAGTGTGCGACGCAACGAAAGCTAAAAAGTGTTGCTATCGCCGGGTCAATAAAAATTTTAACAACAAACAAAAACAAATACAATGGCAAAATTAAATTTCGGCGGGGTTGAAGAAAATGTAGTAACCCGTGACGAATTTCCGCTTAACAAAGCCCAGCAGGTTTTGAAAAATGAAACGATTGCAGTAATCGGTTATGGTGTTCAGGGCCCGGGCCAGGCATTGAATCAGCGTGACAACGGTATTAATGTTATCGTTGGTCAGCGTAAAAATTCAAAAACCTGGGACAAAGCGGTTCGTGACGGATTCGTACCCGGCGAAACATTGTTTGAGATAGAAGAAGCATTGCAGCGAGGTACCATCATCTGCTATTTGCTTAGTGATGCGGCCCAGATACAATTGTGGCCAACAGTAAAAAAACATTTGACAGCAGGTAAAGCCTTATACTTTTCTCATGGTTTTGGAATCACCTTCAATGAGCAAACCGGCATCATTCCTCCGAAAGATGTGGACGTGTTTTTAGTGGCGCCAAAAGGTTCGGGAACTTCTTTGAGAAGAATGTTTTTGCAGGGCCGTGGATTAAATAGCTCCTATGCTATTTACCAGGATGCAACAGGTAAAGCAAAAGAAAGAGTTGTTGCATTAGGTATTGCGGTTGGAAGCGGCTACCTGTTTGAAACAGATTTCAAAAAAGAAGTGTTTTCTGACTTAACCGGCGAAAGAGGAACATTGATGGGTGCTATACAGGGAATATTTGCAGCGCAATACCAGGTGCTTCGCGACAAAGGACATACTCCCTCTGAAGCATTCAACGAAACGGTTGAAGAATTGACACAATCGCTGATGCCATTGGTTGCTGAAAATGGTATGGACTGGATGTATGCCAATTGTTCAACCACTGCTCAGCGTGGTGCATTGGATTGGTGGAAAAAATTCCGTGATGCAACTGCGCCGGTATTCAAAGAATTATACGAAAGTGTTGCTGCAGGGAAAGAATCACAGCGTT
>Ga0207683_10004428_pt1 | contig 12139 bp, 8 predicted proteins | sample KBSM73metaG_FD_184333 | JGI IMG/M metagenome (GOLD analysis project Ga0207683, IMG submission 184333) | Miscanthus rhizosphere microbial communities from Kellogg Biological Station, Michigan, USA - KBS M7-3 metaG (SPAdes) (version 2) | ecosystem: Host-associated > Plants > Roots > Rhizosphere >...
GCCCGCGTCAGCCGCACCTCGAATGCGTACTGAAAGTTGAAGATCACCTGGCCCCAGACTTCTTTCTGCACCGCGGTCGTGAGCGTGTACTTGTTGAAGTTGTAGTCCACACCGAACCCCAGGGCTGCGTAGTTGTGTGGCGCGCGCTGATCGTGGTGGTAAAACAGTTCGGTCGTCGGGTCATAGTTGCCAAAATAGCCGTTGCCCTTCTTCGCCGTGCTGAAAAGCTTTACCGTCCAGGTCTCGTTGAGAAAATAACCGAGTTCGAGATCGAGTTTGTTGTGGTCGATGTTCTGCCCCAACGTCTCTTCCGCAAACACTCGGCCATAACCGACGCGGTAGTAAAGCTGGGTGAAATCGAACTGGTGCGCGAGCGTGGCGCCGAGTTCGACCCGCTGCAGGCCGTACCCGACAGCAGCCTGGGAAAAGAACGTGTAGTCGTGGCTGGGGAGATACACAGTCACATACGGAGTAACGAAATAGCCTTCGAAGTCCGCGTTGTAGGATGCGCCCAATGTCCAGTCTTGCCAGGCTCCATGATAGGAACCGTCGTCGAGGAACTGGGATTCCGGGTGCGGAGTAGTAAGCGGGGGAACATGCGCGCACTGCGGCGGCGCGGTGGTCGGGCAATGCGGTCTCGAGCCCTGATAGCGATTGAGGATATACGGGACCTCGGCATGCAGCGACCACCGGTCCGTGAGGTTGTAGTCCACGGACAGAGCGATGGCATGACTGCGCACATCGCCAATCTTCTGGAAGCTGCCGTCCGGCGCGTGAAACCCGTTCACCAGATGATTGAGATAGGCAATCGAGAAAGTGCCATGGCCTTGTGGACTGCCTTCGAGCACGTCCTCGATTGGATTCGGAGCTTCGCCCGACCGCCGCCCTTGCGCATCAGCGTCCGCCGCACGACCGGCACCCAGCAAGAGAAGAATCGCCGCCGTCAGGCGGCGGCAAGTCTGTGCGAAGGCATCGTCTCCCATCCCCCTGGCATTCCGCATCTCACGTACCCCGCGACTTCATCGTCTGTTCGATTGTTTTCAGGAACTGATTGAGGTTCGCATCCTGATTCAGCGCGAGCGGATATTGCTTGCGCGCGGCATCCTGGTTGCCGCGATCGAACACGGGGATCAGCGCGGGTTCATGCGCGACCTTTGCAATCTGCTCGTTGATGGCCGGCAGGTCGGCGGCGAACGTGATGATTACGTCGTACGGGTGGGCCGCGAGAGCCGCAGACAACGCTTCGGGGCTGTCGACCACGGTCACCTTGTGGCCCGCCCGTTCGAGGTTCTCATGAAAGCGGGCGCTTTCTGCACCGGTTGCCTGCTGCGCGGCGCTGCCGTTGTAGAGCAGGATCTGCGCGGGATGGCGCGTGACGAATGCGTGGTAGCGCAGGGCGCCGCCCATGCGGTACATCACCTCGCCGCAAGCCTGGGCATCCGCGGCCGAAATGGCCACGACCAGCAGCAGCGCCGTTGTTCCGAACTTGCTCATGATCTTCTCCTCAATGCGTGGGACTCGAAACGGTGGGGGACCTGGTTTGTGCTTCTGCAGACGCGTTGTCTTCGGTGTCCTTGGTACCATCATTGCCGCTGGTAGTTACCGGCTCGGCGGTCACGGCAAAAAACATCGGGTTGGCCCAGCCCAGCGTCGCCGCCTCGAGGTCGATCGACGCAACCAGTCGTTCCGGATGGGGATTCGGCAGGCGTGGATTGCTGGTCAGCTCTTGGCGCGACAGGCCGATCAACGTGAGAAAGACACCGCGTACCCACACCACCGGCGTGGGTTCATCGTGACCGGTCATTCCCGGCACTTCGCGCTGTGTGCGAATCGGCAAAAGTGCCTCGCCACCATCGCGGTAGTGCACCCGCAAGAAGGCATAGTCGCGCACATCCGCAACCGCCGTGGCCGAGGGCGCGTAGAGCAGGACGTGGAACGCGGCCACCGGTATCGGCGGCACCAGAATTCCGGTGGCGCGCTCGGCGACGGCCGGCCCGTTCTGATGCAATTCCACTGCACCGCGCAGGTCGTAGTCGATACCATCCAGGCGTGCCACGCCGAACGCAAAGCCCAGGTCGCCGCCGATGATGCTGGAGCTGAAATCGGCGATCGTATCGGGTGAGCGCGTATAGGCTGCCGTCAGATCGAGCAGCAGCGGATTCGTAGCGGGGTCGCGAGCTGCAATTGGCGACCCATTGATCATTCGGGCGATGGCCGGCGCTGGGCGCGCGCGATCAACGGCCGGCGGCCCCGGGTCCGCGCGGCGCAGTCGCAGGCGTTCATCGGCGTCGGGTACGGCGAGCACGCGCAGACCGCCACCAACCGGATTGAGCGCTTCGGTCTGCTGGCGCAACTCGGAGACCGGGCGCGGCTCGGCGCCGACCCGCCAAAGTATCCACGGCAGGTGCCGCGCGAGCAGGTAGCGGTCGTCCGGCGAGAATTCGAGTTCGAGCGGAAATGCGGCGCTGTGCAGGTTCGAATGCAACGGCGGTCCTACCGGCGTGAGCGTCGCGCTGTCGTAGATCTGAACGTCCCAGCCGATCGTGTGCGCAAGCAGGTGGCCGTCGTGGCTCAGTGCGAACACCGCGGTCGATTCCCCGCGACTGCGGTGCACACTGGTTTTCTCGCGGGCGGTGCCGGGATCGAGCAGGTCGCGATCGCGCGTCGCCACGAACGGCACTTCTCCGACAGTGGTCACGCCGACCGGGAAGCCGCCCGCCAGGTGGCGGCGCTCACTGATGGCTCCGGTTCGCGCGTTCCAGCTGATCAGATCCGCATCGTTGGCGGTCGTGTCTTCGGCGTCGCGTCCGAGCAGCCAGAGAGAGTCCGTCCCGGCAATGAACGCCGCTGAGGTAATCGGCCGCGCCGGATCGTGCGCATAGACACCGATGCGATGCAGCGTCGTCACCTCGAATATCTCCGTGGCTCCATCCGGAGGGCCGACTGTCAGCAACCGCGTGCCGTCTTCCGAGAGCTGGAACTGGCGCAGCGGACCCTGCACGCTCGCCTGCCCCAAACTCCCTCCGACCTTGACGTCGTAAGCGAACAGGCGCTCCCGGAAACCGGTCGCATCGTTGCTGCCGAACGCCAGCACCGCGACAGGATTCTGGACGGCAAACCGCATCGGGTTGGCAGGCAGATCCAGCGCCGGGAACCGTGGATGCCCGCTGGCGGCGTCGAAAACATGCAGGCTGTGACCGGACGCGGCAATCAAAGTCTTGCCAGCGTCGGTGACGTCCGCGTAGCCGACCGGTTGCGGCAACGCGACCCATGGCGAGTGACTCGCGCCAACCGTCGAGAAGGCGCGGACGTGGTCGTAGGCGATATCCGCCACGTGCTGTCCGTCGAAACCATGATTGGCCATGGTGGAGGGGGTCGCGCTCCGTGCAGGCAGAACGTCGGGCGCCGGCAGGCGCCATAGGCGCACCTCGCCGTCCAGGTCCGCGCTCGCCAGCAGGCGGGCCCGTAGCGAGATGCCCAATGCGTTGGTCAACGCCCGCGCCGAGCGCGTCGGCGCAGCCATCAGCCTCGTCGCTTCGCGCGCATTCGGGCCTTCTTCGGGAAGGCGCCACAGCGCGGTTTCGCCGAGTCCGGCAACGACAAGCAGGCGTTCCTGGTGGCTGATTGCGACTTCATGGGGTTCGAAATCGCTCTGCATTTGTCCAGCCACGAGCGAGTTGCCACTGGCGACGTCGAAGGCGAAAGCAGCCCCGTCGTAACGCACGGCGGCAAGCCATGCGTCGTCGTCGCTGAAGGCCATCCAGGTCACTTCGCGCCCGGGCGGCGCCGCAAGCGAGCGCAGCGCGCGAGTGGCCGTGTCGATGATGTACAGGCGTCCTTTCGAATCGCCGATGGCGAGCAGCGTCCCCGTGCTGTTCTCAGCCCACGCGGTAACGGCTGCGAGCAGTGGTAGTAGCACGGGCGCCGACGGGCCGCGTGGATCGCGCCATGAAAGGAAATTCTTGACGTCCTCCTCCTTGACCACGGTGTAGCGCGCGTCGCGACCGAGCAGGGCCGGCCATTGTGTCCGCCGGGGTTCCGGTATCAACTGGCCCAAAGGCTTCCACGGCTCGACCTCCCACAATTGCATCTGATGATGCGTGTTGCGGAGCAGTGCATGCCGGGCATCGGCGCTGAACACCGCCTCGGCCGGGTTTGCGAACTGCGGCGGGAAATCGACGACCTTCGAGTTGTCCAGGTCTATCAGATAGGTGTCGTTGTTGGCCGGGCTCGCCAGATAGTCGAACCAGTCCAGGGTAACGCGCAGGCGATGGTTGTCGACAAAGCGCAGCACGCGCGGCGCATGTTGCTGGCCGTCGGACGTCGGCATCGCCGCGAGGTCCACGCGCCCGCGCTCAGTCAACGTCGCGGTGTCATACCAGCGCACGCTCACGTCGGAAAATGCCAGCGCCAGCAAGCTGCCGTCCGGACTCAAGCCCGCAGCCAGCGGAGTCCCGTCCGCGACCACCATGCGGTCGATCAGGGTTGCCCCTTGTTGCAGGATCATCCCGACTTCGTGACGTTCGACACTGAGTGGGTCGCCAGGTCCGGACTGCTCCTGTTCCTCGATGTTCGCCAACAGCGGCGTGAGCGCCTCGAAACCCTTGCCGTCCCGCATCAGACGCACGGCCGCGTCGCGGCGTCCCTCCCACAGGCGCTCGCGCGAGAGCGCCGCGTTGGCCTGCGCCCTGCTCGCGTTGGCCTCGGACTGGGCGGCGTTGGCATTCGCGCGTCGCCACTGCTGCGTGGTCGCGGCCAGGCCCGCCAGCAGGGCTGCAAGTGCAACCAGCGCCGTCAACGCCAATTTGGGTTCGCGCCGCGCCCAACGCCAGCCGCGCTGCGTGGGATTGAGCGGGCGCGCGCGCACTTCGCGACCTTCGATGAACCGCGCCAGGTCATCGGCAACCTCACGCGCAGTCGCGTAGCGATCAGCGACGTTGCGCGCCATGCACTTGAGAATGATCGCGTCGAGGTCCCGCGGCAGATCCGGCGCGTAACTTCTCGGGTCGCGTGGCGGACCTTCGAGTACGAGCTTCAGCGTCTCGTGCGGCGACGAGCCTACAAACGGCGGCGTGCCGGTGACCAGTTCGTAGAGGATCGCGCCGAGTCCCCAGATGTCGGTCGCCGGCGTGATCTTCTGGACGCCGGCCGTGGCCTGTTCCGGCGCCATGTAGCTCGGCGTACCGGAAACCTCGGTGTTGTCGGCGGCGAGTCCTCGTTCCAGGCGCCGCGCCAGGCCGAAGTCGGCGACGTGCGGCTCGCCGTTTTCGTCGAGCAGGATGTTCGCTGGCTTCAAGTCCAGATGCAGCACGTTCAGCCGATGCGCATAGTCGACCGCCTCGGCGATCTTGAGCAGCAGCGCCGCGGCACGCTGGGGTGTCGGTCGAGGACCTGCGCGGATCGACTGGGCAAGACTGGATCCGCGTATCAGGCGCATGCTGAAGAAGTGCATCTCGTCGACCGCGCCGACTTCGTGGATCGCGACGATGTTCGGATGCTGCATGCGCGCGGCGTTCTGCGCCTCGCGCTGGAAGCGCTCGACGAAGTCACGCGACGCCCATGGCCCGGCGGAGAGGAGCTTGACGGCCACTTCACGGTCCAGGCTGATCTGACGGGCGCGATAAACCACGCCCATGCCGCCCTCGCCGATCTGTTCCAGGAGTTCGTAGTCGCCGAACTGGCGCTGGGCGGCGTCGCCAAGATCGAGCTCGAGTGCATCGGCCGGAAGGAACGCAAGATGCCGACCGCGATCGAGACCTTCGGTCGTCAACGCCGCGTCGGCGCGCAAGCTCAAACTGCCAAATGCCAGATCGGCCAAGCGGACGTTACCGCCGCGCGGCAGCACGGAGTTTTCCTTGCGCAGCGGACTGGCGGCGGCGCGCACGGTATCGTTCATGGCATCAGCCGCGCTCGCGCAACACTGCGAAAAGGGCGTGCTGTTCGGCCAGCAGTTCGTCGGCCGAGGCGACCGTGTCGGCGAGTTCCGTATCGATCAGTTCGCGAAAGCGCTGGCGCAAGCGCCGCAGCGCTACCGCGACGACGACCGAGCGGGTTCCGAATCGCTTGCCCAGTTCTTCGGCCTCCGCGGACGGCAAGTCGATGGCGAGGAAAGGTTGCAGCGCGTCGTACATGTCGAGCCGTCCGGTCTGCCCCGCCTCCGCCCGTAGCCGGTCGCATGCGCGCGCCAGCAGTTCGAGCGCAAAACCGAGCTGGTATGCCTGCTCCGGCGACTGCGCGCCGCTGCCGTTGTCGCGCTGGTAGCGCGATTCGAGATCAGGCGGTGGCTCGATCAGTTCGGTGACGACATCGACAACCGGGGCCACCGGCTGCTCGCTTTCGAGGAAAGCGCGCAGGCGCGCCAGCAAATACTGGCGGAAGCGGCCCTGGGCCAACGCTGTGCCGCCATCGCGGAAGTGCCGGAAAAGATGCTGCAGGAAACTGCGCGTTATCTCCTGCGCGCCCGCCGGACTGCGGCCGTCGCGGCGCAAATAGGCATAGATCGGATACCAGTAGCGCAGGCACAGCTCGACGAGGGCTTCGCGAGCGTCGGTGGCCAGCGGCTGATCACAGCGCATGACCAGCGACCAGTGCGTGCGTTCGAAATGTTGGCGCGAGTCCCCTGGCATCATCGCTATCCGTCCGGCGTTTGGTACTTCTATTCCTATGCAGCGGTTTCAGCCGCTGATTACGCACAACCTGCCGCACGCTGATCGGCGCGGCGCAAAGTTCATCGAAAAGCCTCGCCGAGCGCGTTGCGCAGCTCGCGCAGCTCGACTTCGAGTTCGCCGTGGTCCGCAGCGGTCTGGGCCACCTCCTCGCGCACCAGCGTGCGCAGGCGATGACGCAGCCGATGCACTGAAACGGCAACCGTATTGCGGCGCAGGTTCAATGCAGCGGCGACCCGGGCGTAGTCCTCCTCGTCGGGCTGCTCCGCGATAAAATCGCGAAGGTGATCGAACAGTTCGCCGCGCCCGGCCAGCTGTGCCTCCTTGCGCAAGCGGCGCAGCGCCGCATCGAGCACGGCCAGCGCCCACGCCTGTTCAAACGCCTGCTCGGGATCGTTCACGTCGGCCGGCACGACGGTATCCGCCGCGTTTGCGTCGATCGATTCGAACTGGATCCTGCCACCGCGCTTGACCCGGTGCGCTTCGACCTCGGCGTTGATCAGGAAGTGCTTGATCGACGTCAGCAAGTAGGCACGGAAACGGCCGCGCGACGGATCAGGCTGGGCGTAATGGCCAAGTTCGAGGAAGCGCGCGAAGAACGACTGGGTCAGGTCTTCGGCGCTGTCGCTGGCGTATCCGCGCCCGCAGATGTATGCGAACACCGGCGGCCGATAGGTGCGGCACAGCGACTCGAGTGCGGCGCGTGCGTCGTCGCCGCTGCCCTGCGCACCCAGCACCATGCTCCACTGCGTCGTGTCGAAGCGACTCATTCCAGAGCGGACCCCCGCCGGCACCAGATTCCGCATCATTATGCCCCCAATGCTGCAGCGGGCAGTAGAGACACCGATCTCATTACGGACAGTCGCGCCAAATGCGTGGCCCCGTGCGGTTTCGTTGCCGCGTGCTTGGCGGGACGAACGCGCTGACCCACAATAGCCCGCACTCCCGAAGAGGTGCGCATGAACTACTGGCCATTGCTCGGCGTCGCGATCGTGGTCGCCGGCTTCGCCTGGCGCCTGAATCCCGCCCTCGTCGTCGTCGTCGCCGGAATCGCAAGCGGGCTGCTTGCCGGGCTGGCCGTGCCGGACCTGCTGGCGCTCCTCGGACGCTCGTTTGTTTCGAATCGCACGCTGCTCGTGATCGTACTGACGCTGCCGACGATCGGCCTGCTCGAGCGCGCCGGCCTGCGCGAACGTGCGCAAGCATGGATCCTCGGGCTGCGGCGGCTGACCTTTGCGCGATTGCTGATCGCCTACCTCGGGTTGCGCCAGATCGTGTCGATGTTGGGCTTGACCAACGTCGCCGGCCACGCGCAGACCGTGCGCCCCCTGCTGGCGCCGATGGCCGAAGCCGCCGCTGGCAAGATCGATCCCGCGCTCGACGACAACGAGCGCGAGCGGATCAAGGCGATGGCAGCGGCAACGGACAACGTCGGATTGTTCTTCGGCGAGGATGTATTCATCGCGTTCGGCGGCGTGCTGTTGATCCAGGCGTTCTTCTCGCAACATGCCATCGAGATGGATCCGCGCAGCATCGCGATCTGGGCGCTGCCGACGGCCATCGCGGCGTTCGTGATCCATGCGCTGCGCATTGCCTGGTTCCAGCGTGGCATCGCGAAACGCATGCAAGCCGGCGATCGCGCACGCGGCGTAGTGCCGGAACACCGTGACGAATCGCCGCGCGTGGCAAAGGATGAAACCGATGCTGCGCATTGAGTACGTCTACTGGCTGTGCGCTGCGCTGTTCCTCGCCGCGAGCGCATTCGACGCTGCCTCGCGCCGCTACGCATCGGCGGCGTTCTGGGCAATCCTCTCGGCGTGCTTCTTCGGCGGCGACGCGATCGAGGCAGCAGCGGCGGCCGGCAACGCCCTGCCGGCGCAACTCGGCGGTATCGGCGTTATCGCGCTCGCCCTGATCGCCGGATCTGGTGCCCTGAAGCGCCGTACGACTGGCGATGACGACCTTCCGCAACGCCGCGCCAGCGCCGAGCGCCTCGGCAACCGGCTGTTCCTGCCGGCGCTCGCGATACCGTTCGTGACCCTTGCGCTGGTTCTGTTGCTGCCTTATCTGAAGGCCGCGAATCTCGACGTGTTCGACACGCGCCAGACGACGCTGGTCGTGCTCGGCGTGGCCTGCGTGACCGCCGCGCTCGCGGCGATGGCGCTGACGCGCGCGACGCCAGTGGCGGCGTTTCGCGAGGGATCACGCCTGCTGGACGCATTGTCCTGGGCGGCGCTTTTGCCGATGCTGCTGGCGACGCTCGGAGCCGTCTTCGCCAAGACCGGTGTCGGCGATGCCGTCGCGCAGATTGTCTCCGCCGCGATCCCGACCCAGTCGCGCGACGCCTGCGTTCTCGCCTACGGCCTCGGCATGGCGCTGTTCACGATCATCATGGGCAACGCGTTCGCAGCGTTTCCGGTCATCACGGCCGGCGTCGGCCTGCCGTTGCTGATCGGCCAGCATCATGCGCACGCGGCGGTGGTCGGCGCGATCGGCATGTTGTGCGGTTACTGCGGTACCCTGCTGACTCCGATGGCGGCGAATTTCAACATCGTGCCGGTCGCGCTGCTGGAACTGCGCGATCCGAATGCGGTGATCCGCGCGCAGTGGCCGACGGCGGTCGTTCTGTTCGCGGCAAACCTCCTGCTCCTCGACTGGCTCGCGTTCCGATGAAAGCAACCCCGCACACCGTGCTGCTCACCGGCTTCGAACCCTTCGGCGGCGAACCGGAAAATCCCTCGCTGGCAATCGCGCGCGCGCTCGATCGCAAGCGCGTTGCCGGCCATCGCATCGTCGGCGCCGCGCTGCCGACCGAGTTCGCGCGCTCGCTGCCGGTGCTGGAAATGCTGTTGCGGCAGCACCGGCCGGCGCTGGTCCTCGCCGTCGGCCAGGCTGGCGGGCGCGCGCTGATTTCGCTGGAGCGCGTCGCGATCAATCTCATCGACGCGCGCATCGCCGACAACGCCGACGACCAACCGGTCGACGTGCCGGTGATCCGCGACGGGCCGAATGCGTACTTTTCCACTTTACCGCTCAAGTCGATGCTGCTGCGGCTGCATGCCGCGGGAATTCCGGCGGCGCTGTCGCACAGTGCTGGTACCTTCGTCTGCAACCAGGTGTTTTTTGGCCTCGTTCACTACCTTGCCACGCACAAGCCGCACGCGCGTGGCGGCTTCGTGCACGTCCCGTATCTGCCGCAGCAGGCAGCGCGCCACGACAATGCGCCGAGCATGGCGCTGCCGACGATGATCGAAGCGATCCGGCTGTGCATCGAAACGGCGCTGACCAGCGACGACAACGACGTGCGCTACGCCGCCGGCAGCCTGGACTGAAATCAGCTTCCGAACGACTCCGTCACGATCCTCTCGTACCAATCGGCGGCCTGCCGCGCCTGTGCCTGGGCGCTGCTCGAGTTGGCGCCCGGTGGAGCATCGATTTGGCGAATCTGGCCATCGGCAACATCGAAGCGGCCGTGGATCGTGAGCGCGCGATCGCGGCCGAGCAGGCTGTAGCAAGCACTTTCGAACTCCGCAGGCGGCAGTTCCTGCCCGCGCAAGGACGCAACGATCGCACGCGCGCATTGCAGCGCTTGGCTGCGCGCGGCCGATGCCGACTTCGGCATTGCTCCGGCAATGCAGGAATCGCCGATGACGTGAATATCGGGAGCGAGCGTCGACTCGAATGTCTCGGGTTTCACCGGACACCAGCCATGGCCGCTCGCCAGTCCGGCATCCACCGCGAGCATTCCGGGCGCCTGGCGCGGAATCACGTTCGCAACCGCGACGTGCTGCGTGCCACGCGTTGTAAACAAGGTCATGGCCGACGCGTCGACGCGCTCGACCGCGCCGCCCTCGGTGGCCGGAATCCACTCGATCATGCCCGGATACAGTTCCTGCCAGGCAGCAACGAACACGTCCTGCTTCGGAAAGTGGTTGTTGGCATCGAAGATCAGCACTTTGGATCGCGGCTTGTGCTGCTTCAGGTATGCGGCGATCAGACTTGCGCGCTCGAACGGCGCGGGTGGACAGCGCATCAATCCCGACGGCACGCAGATCGCCAGGACACCGCCATCGTCGATGGCGCGCAACTGGGCAGCGAGCAGGGCGGTCTGTGCACCGGCGCGCCATGCGTGCGGCATGCGCTGCGCTGCCGCCTCACCGTAACCTTCCAGCGTGTCCCAGAGGAAGCGGATGCCCGGTGCTACAACCAAGCGATCGTACGAGAGGTCTTTCGACGACGCGAGGCGCACGCGCCGCGCCTGCGCATCGATCGACGCGACGCGATCGTGGATGTAGCGCACGCCTGCGCGTGCGAGACCGGCGCGGGAAACCGTTATCGATTGCATGCTGCGCCAGCCGACCAGGGCGGCATCGCTCATCGGACAAGTTACATAATGGTCGTCCGGATCCACCAGCGCCACGTCGATCGCCGGATCGAGGCGGCGCAACTGCAACGCGCAAGCCGCGCCGGCAAATCCGCCACCCGCTACGACGACGCGTGCGCGTCGGGCACCCGCGCCGGCGAGCCGCGTGCCGCCGAGCATCGCAAGCGCTGCAACCTGCATGAACCGCCTGCGGCCGCCTGCGCGCGCGTCGTTTCCAGCTACTCCCATTCGAGCTCCTGGTAGACGCGCGCGACATTGTGCGCGTGCGCGCTATCCCACAGCAGCCACTGGGACTTTTCTCCTGCGGCCACCTGCATCGCAACGACCGCGTCGTTCAACGACTTGCCTTCGGCAAGATCGGCGCGCACGGCAACGACGAGTGCTTCCAGGTAGCGGCGCTCCGGCGCCAGCGCCGCGGCAAGATCGTGCCCGACTTTGCCATGGCCAGGTACGACGGCTTTCGCTTGGATCTTCGCCAGGTCGCCGATCGCGGCAAGCCATCCTTTCACGCTGGCGTCGAGCACGGGGATACGCTCTCGAAACAGCAGATCGCCGGTCCACAACGTGCCGCTCGCTTCATCGAACACGGTCAGGTCGCAATCGGTGTGCGCCGGCGGCCACGCGCGCAGGCTCAGCTTGCGATCGCCGAGATCGAGTTCCAGCGTATCTTTCACGTCCAGGTCGGGCGCGACGATCTGGTCGGCCGAAGCCGGCGTGTCGAAGTCACCGGCGAACTCGCGCAGGAAGAACGCGCGGCTGCGCGCGAGTGCGGCGCCGAGCTGCACATGTCCGACGAACTGCGGTTTGTCGTCCCTGAACGCGATGTTGCCGAGTACGTGGTCGACGTGCACGTGCGTGTTGATGACATAGCAGACTGGCAGTGCTGTGTGCTGGCGGATCGCCGCGCGCAGGGTACGTCCGATCCGCACCGAGCCGCCGGTGTCGATGACCGCCACGCAACGGCTCCCGACGATGAAGCCGATGTTGGCGATGTCGTCATGGCCCGGCGCGTCGAGCGCGAGATGTTTTCCGGCATGCACGAACACTCCGGGCGCGACTTGATCGATGGTGAATGGCGGGGCGGCAGCAG
>Ga0207683_10004431_pt1 | contig 12132 bp, 8 predicted proteins | sample KBSM73metaG_FD_184333 | JGI IMG/M metagenome (GOLD analysis project Ga0207683, IMG submission 184333) | Miscanthus rhizosphere microbial communities from Kellogg Biological Station, Michigan, USA - KBS M7-3 metaG (SPAdes) (version 2) | ecosystem: Host-associated > Plants > Roots > Rhizosphere >...
CGGGCTGGTTGGGATTTCGGCGCAGTGTGGATCGTGGATCGTTCAGCGAGTGAGCTCCAGTATGTCGACGTTTGGCACATGGCGGGCCTCGAAGTACCCGAGTTTAAGCGGGTCACCGTCCACGGTCGAATTCAGCGCGGCACCGGTTTAGCTGGCCGAGTTTGGAGCAGCGGCAAGGCGATTTGGATCAGCGATGTCACCGGGAATGCCGAGATCCGGCGCGCACCGCTGGCCGAGAAAGAAGGACTGCACGCCGCTTTTGCATTCCCAATCAAATTGGGTCACGAGATTTTGGGCGTCGTGGAATGCTTCAGTCGCGAGGTGCGTGAGATCGATGACCATTTTTTGCAGATGGTGAGTGACATCGGCGCCCAGCTTGGTCAGTTTATCCACCGCAAACGCGCCGAAGATGACCTCCGCGCCCAGCGGCTGCAACTTCGAGCCATTACAGATGTGACCCCGCTGCTTTTGACGCAATGCACTCGAGACTTCACCTACACGTTTGTCAACCGCGCCTATGCCGCCATGGTAGGCACCACTCCGGAAGAAATCATCGGCAAATCGGTTTGGGACGTCATCGGCGTCCAAGCGTTGGAAACTGTACGGCCGTACATCGAGAGCACTTTGAGCGGCCGGACGGTGGAGTACGAAGCGGAGATTCCGTTCGCGCAGATCGGACCGCGTTTTTTGCGCGTCGTCGACACGCCTGTAACCGACGATCAAGGACAGGTTTGCGGTTGGATCGCCTCGATGAGCGATATCACCGAACGCAAACGCGCGGAAGATGAAATTGCTGCGCTCAACCAGCAGCTCGCACGCAATCTCTCGGGCATGACTCGATTGCAGACCTTAAGCACTCGACTGGTCCAGCCTCAAGAAATCGATGCCATGATGGAGAATATTCTCGCTGCCGCAGTCGAAATTGCCGTTGCCGATATGGGGAACGTGCAGCTGCTCGACCGCGAGACAAACGCTATACGGATGGTCGCGCAATGCGGCTTTCAAACGTCATTCCTACAGTTCTTCACGGACAATCCAGGAACGACCGCTTGCGGTGAAGCGGTCACGCGCGCTGAGCGCGTCATCGTCGAAGACGTCGCCACGCATCCGATTTTCGCCGGAACGCCTGCCCGCGAGGTTTTGCTCGCGGCCGGCGCACGCGCGCTGCAATCAACACCGCTGATTAGCCGCTCCGGCCGTGTCGTCGGCGTGATCTCAACACATTATCGCAAACGTCAAATCCCGACTGAGCGCCAGCTCGTGCTTTTGGACGTACTGGCCCGACAAGCGGCAGATTTCGTCGAGCGCAGCGAAACTGAGACGCTTCTCGCACAACGCGAAGAGCATCTTCGCGCAGTCATAGAAACCGCGCTCGACGGCATTATTACCATCGATGAAAGCGAAACAATTACCACAGTGAACCCGGCGACGCAGCGCATTTTTGGCTATTCCGCAGCCGAGATAGTCGGTCAAAATCTGCGCAAGTTGATCCCGACTTCGTCTGCGTCCGAAGCAGATTCACTGGTCGCTAACGACTTGAGCGGACGCAAAAAGAATTTTATCGGCATGGCCGCGGAGGTGGAAGCCATCCGCAAAGACGGTACGCCCTTTCCACTCGATCTGGCGGTTAGCGAGACTCGGATCGGCGATCGCCGCATGTTTATCGCGATTCTGCGTGACATTTCCGACCGCAAGCGGTCCGGGGATCTTCTCAGGCAGGCACGAGACCAATTGGTAAAAGCCAACCAGGATCTGGAGCGGCGCGTGCGCGAGCGGACAGCCGATCTCGAGCAAGCTAACGCGGCTTTACTCCGAACGATCGCGGGACAAAAGCTACTTGAAGACCAATTGCGCCAGGCGCAAAAAATGGAAAGCATTGGCACACTCGCTGGAGGCATCGCTCACGATTTCAACAATATCCTGAACATCATTCGCGGTTATGCCACGCTAATCGGACAACAACCCATGACCGCGGAGCAGCTCGAAGAGAGCTTGGTAGTGATCGATAAGGAAATCGACCGGGGCGCTGCGGTTGTGCGCCAACTCTTGACCATTGCGCGCAAGTCCGAGACGCATCTGGCGTCCACAAATATCAGCGACATCGTTCTCACGCTCAACGATCTGATCAAAACCTTTCCCAAAACCATCAACGTCTCGCTGAATCTCGACACGAGGCTAATGCCCGTGTTAGCGGATCGCAATCAAATGAGCCAGGTGTTGCTCAACATTTGCCTCAATGCTCGTGACGCCATGCCTACGGGCGGCAAGCTCACGATTCGCACGGAAAAAGTTGACGCACTGGAAATGCGCCAGCTCCACCACGTGGATGCGGCATCGGGAGCCTACGTCTGTGTTACGATCGGCGATACGGGAGTCGGGATTACAGAAGAAGTGCGCGCCCGTATGTTCGAGCCTTTTTACACAACCAAAGGAATAAGTGAAGGAACCGGTCTCGGCCTGGCCATCGTCTACGGCATTGTCAAAGACCACAATGGCTTCGTCGAGGTCGAAAGCGAGCCCGGCCGAGGCACGACGTTTCGAGTTTACCTGCCGATGCTGGACTCCGCAGAAATACCCATGGCAAGGGAAACCACCAAGCAAGGCGCTACCTATACGAAGCTGGACCATCCCCGCGGCACGATCCTCGTCGTAGAGGACGAAGAGCCCCTGGTCCGGCTGCTAAACAAAGTCCTGCCCCGCGAGGGATATCAGGTTCTAGCCGCTACGGATGGAGAGCAAGGGATCGATGTCTATCACGACCATAAGTCGGAGATCGACATCGTGCTGTTGGATCTCGGGTTGCCGAAGATGACCGGAATGGATGTAATCCCCAAATTGAGGGAACATAATCCCGATGTCAACATCGTGATCGCCACCGGCTATCTGGAGCCTGAAGTGAAGGCCGAGCTCCTCCGCGCCGGCGTCAGGGATTGCATCCACAAACCTTATTTGCTCAACGAAGTTTTGGAAAAATTGGGTGCCGTTCTTGAGTCTCCGCGGAGTTTAACGTCAGTTCGCGAACCGCGCGATTCTCCGAGCTGAAGGCGCACGGCTTGTTCCAATTCTGCACGGCGTCATGCTGAGCGACAGCGAAGCATTGCGAGCCGAACTACCCAAAGGTAAAGATAACTTTCCTGGTGCAACCTGAGTCATAACCGATTCATAAAACCGGTTTCGTCGAGCTCACGGATCAAGCGCGAATCAATAAAATCCTCCGGCTTGGCCGCCCGCGCCTTGGGTTGCGTTTTTTCCAATGTTTTTAGCAGGACCGCCACACCGTCGAGCGTCGGATAAGGCGGCACCTCGAGATGAAGCGTAACTCGTTCGTAGGCATCATCGAGCAGCTCACGGTCGTTGGTACCGAGATACTTCGCCATCACCCGTGTGGCAAACGCTTTGTCCTTTTTGGCGAGCGCTGCACCTTCGATGTAGGCTCTTAAAAAACGCCGTACGGTGTCTTCGTTGGTCTTGAGGTATTTTCGCGTGGTCACGACGCCGTTCTGATGAATGGTCGCCTCCAGTTTAGCCATATCGAGCAGTTCGCGCATGTTTGCTTTCTTGGCCCGTAGAATAGCAGGAACGGACAATGCGGCGCCCTGAACTTTTCCGGTAAGGAGGGCGACCACGGTCTCGGGTTGTCCACCGGTTTGTACCATCGCGACGTCCCGATCAGGATTGAGACCGTTTCTTTCCAACGCGAACCGCGATGCAAAGTCGGAGAGCGTGCCGAAGCGCGTCGCGCCGAAGAGTTTGCCTTTAAGATCCGCAAACCGAGCAATCTCCGGTCGGCTAAAGATCGAGAAGACGAACTTCTTGATAACCGTGGCCACGATCACCGTGTCGGCGCCGGCAAAGTTTGCCAGCATGGAAGCCGTGCCGCCAAGCTGAATGATCGGCACCTCACCCGAAAGCATCGCCTGCAAGGCCATGGAACTGCCCGGAATCGATATCGCTTCGACGGCGAGGCCATGCTTCTCATAAAAATTCGCTTCTTTGGCAAACCACATCGTCATCTGCGGTGCCCCTACCGAACCACCGCCCACGCGAATCTTTTCGAGCTTTCTCTCCTGCGCTGCGCACGGCGAGCCCGCCATAAAACAAAACAACGCCAGCGCCAAGAGGGACTTAGTCTTCTGCATAATAATTTAATGCTTCAGTGTGTGCCGCAGATAACATTCAGCACGGCTTGGCGCTTCTCTTCTTTAACGACTTTGAGCGCGCGGTCCAAAGCCGCGGGCAACTGCTGCGGATCATCGACCATCTCGCCGTAGCCGTCGTGAGCGGCGACGATTTTCTCATAGCGCGGCGAGGGCGTGAGATCGCAGAGCGGATAATTTTCCGTGCTCACCGCCCAGCCATCGGGCATGACCTGCTGAGTCGCAGCTTTGGTGGAGTGCCAGATCGCGTTGTTACAGACGATCGTGAGCAGCGGCAGGTTGTACGCCTGGGACACAAAATGACACGCGGTTGGATTGTTGAACATATAAGTGCCATCACCGCAGCTGACGATCACGGTTTTTTCCGGGTGGGCGAGCTTCATTCCCAATCCGCCGCCGATTCCCCAACCCAGGCCGCCGGCGGGAGAACCGCCGAAGTAACTGGCCGGCTCGCTCAGGCTGAGCTGTTCCTGTGACACTCCATGATCATTGACGATCAGCGTATCGGCGTCCCTGACCTGGTCGACGCAATGGGATAACCATGCTGTATCGATTGGTCGCTGCCGGCTTGCCCTTTCCGCTTTCTCTTTCGCGCGTTCACGATTTTGCCGGTGGCGCAGGCGAATGCTTTCCGCGCGATCGGCCAAGGCTTTCTCGTTTCTTGCCTGTGATTTCAACTCGCGGGCAAGCAGCTCCAAAGCGAGCTTGGGATCGCCGCCGATGGAAATATCTTTCGGAAAATTGCGAATGGGTATGGCGCTATAGTTGGGATCGCGGGCGATCTGAATGACCGTGCTGCCCTCGGGCGGTTTGCCTTGAACCGGATACCAGGGAACGTCCGATTCGACCACCACAACAACGTCGGCATCTTTGATATACGGCGCCGAACTGACGCCAAGATGAAAATCATGCGTATTGGGAAAACTCACGAAGGGGCTCGCCGGTGTCACCACCGGTGCGACCAGCGCTTCGGCAAATGCCACCATCGCGCTCACGGCGCTCGGATCGGAACCTAAACGACCTGTGATGATCACCGGATTTTTCGCACGGCTTAGCACCTCCGCCGTACGCTTGACGGTTTCGTCGCTTGGCCGCAAAGCTTCATCTCGCTGCTTGCGAGACGGATGGATGATGACCGATTCCATTTTTTGCGCCAAGACTTCGCGCGGCAACGTCAAATAGACCGGTCCTTGCGGATTCCCAAGGGCCATTTCAAGCGCCCGATCGACGACGGTTTCGACTTGATCACCGTTTCGTAGCTCATAGTCCCAGCGCGTGAACTCGCGCACCAAGCTGCCCTGATCCAAAGATTCCTGACCCCAATGAATGAAGTTGCTGCGACTGCCTCTCAGACCTTCCTCGGTGAGCGGTGTCCGGCCAGCGGAGAAGATCATTGGCACGTTGAGTCGCGAGGCGTTCATCACGGCCGCCGAGGCATTTCCAGTTCCGACGATCACGTGAACCATGACGACTTGCGGTTCGCCGGTGATCATCGCGTAGCCCTGCGCCATGCTGACCGCGACAAATTCATGGGGCACAGTGATCGGCTTGGGAAATTCCTTTTTCTCCGCCGCAAACTTCGCCAGGCCATCGATAATCGGCCCGAAGTCCGTGCCGCTGTTGCCGAAAAAATATTTGATGCCGCGCGCACGCAGGATTTCCAAATAAGCCTGCCCGACGGTCTCGACCGGAATCGTTACAGTTTCCTGCGTTTTCATGATGGCTGCTCCTTAATGATTAAGCTACGCACTGAGCGTGTTTGCCATAGTTTTCGCTGCGCCAGCACAGCGCTACATCAGGACAGTTCCCTGCCGGCCATGCATTGCTCCCGCTTTCTTCCGATCACGCTTGCAGCAAACTACAGGAAAGCGTCGAATCGCGACAACCACGCCACTGGCTTCGCTTCTTGCACGCAGCGAAATCCTTTTACTTCGTTCTTCCACTCGGGCAAATATCGATGCGTGCATTCACAAGTGTTGGCCGGGCCGCAGAGCGCTTTATAGGTTTGCCCGCCGATCTCCACATCGGTTGACGTCCACTCCCAAATATCACCGTGCTTCTTGAGCTTCCCGCCTTCGCAAGTCGATTTCCATTCGTCAACTGTCGGCAAACGTCGCTCTGCCCAGCTGCAATATGCTGCTGCATCGAGAAATGTCACCAGAACAACCGGCTCGTTTTCTTTTCCGCTAGGGATGCGGCCATGACTCCAATTCTCCGGCGCGGTATGGCGGGTGGCAAGAATGAATTTGAGATATTCGCCGTTGGTGACTTCGCTCGAATCAAATACAGCCGCGGCAAAAATATAAATCGGAAAGAAGAACACCCATAGATGACCGAGCCTCATTGCGATTTTCGGCTTAGGAACTCGCATGGCTGTCAATCGCTGTCGGATCCAGCGGGGGCCAGCAGCATCAACCGTTCCAAATTGCGCAGACTAGAACCCCCACCTCTTTCCTCCCCCGAGCCGGGGGAGGGTGAAGGAGGGGGCTTTGTCTCTGCATTCTCTACGCTCAGTTCTTCTCATTTGAGCGCCTGCTGAAGCAACGAGAAATCCACGAGCTGCGTTGGCGCGACGTTTTTGATGCCTGCCTCGGCCAACATGGCCCCGACCAGCGAATTCAGCGTCGGTTCGTCCACCATGCCGTTCTTGGTGTAGTTGTCTTTTGCCATCTGGTAGATATCGGCCGCCATCTCGCGATCAAGCTTGAGCCAACTCATCATGATCTGCTGTGTGCCTTCGGGGTTTTCCTGAATGTACCTTAACGCTTGGGTCATCGCTTTCAGCATACGCCGTATCTGATCCGGCTGCTCCTTGAGTTTCTTGAAATTGACCGCGAGACCGCCGGCGATCAGGCCGTGCAGATCGGCAGCGTTCACCAGAAACTTGAGGCCGGCTTTCTTGGCGCGAAAGGCTTCACCGTAGTCCATCATCGAGCTGTCGATGGTTCCCGCCTGCATGGCCGCAATGCGAGTGCCGGTATCAACCACACGGTAGATCACATCGCGATCGGGATCGAGACCGTAATGCTTTAGAATAAATTTCGCCGAAATCTGCTGTGATCCAAGCAGACCGGGCACACCCATCGATTTTCCTTTGAGCTCGCTCACGGATTTGACTTCCGGCCGCACCACCAGTCCCCAAAAAGGCCGCATCGTTCCGAGCAACACAATTTTGATGGGCAATCCTCGGGCCGCCGATACGAAGCTCGAGCCTGCCCTGAGGGTGTAATCCACGTTGCCGCTCGCCAGCGCAGCCCGGTCGACCTCCGAGCGGGTCAGGAGCATTTTGACATCGAGATTCTGCTCGCGCATGAAACCCCGCTGTCGCGCCACTTCGGCGGGGAGAAAAGTGACGGTTGGCCCGGCATAGGAAGCCATCACTTCTTCGAGCGCAAACGACTGCGCGGGGCGAATCAAGCCCAGGATCGTGAGCAGGAAAATAATTGCCAATGTGAAATTTACCATTCGAGATGCGCGAGCACTAATCGCTCGCGCCCTCCTCGCGGTAGAGATCGAGCGCTTTCAGCATAGGAGCATCGCTCATCGAAAAAAGAATCGCTGGGTCGGATGCTGATCGGTTGGAGTGACGATGAGGGTACCACAACGGCACGACAAACGAGTCGCCCTGCTCCCATTCCAGGAAACGGTCGGCAATCTGCGTGACACCGCTGCCGCGAAACGCGTGATAGATAACGGTGCTCGTATGACGATGCGTTTCCGTGTGCTCACCGGGCCAGAAAAACTGTACGGCGCATCCGATGGTCGCCAGAGTCGGCCCGCCTGTCAGTGTATTGCGATATTCGAGCAGATAGCCGTCGAAGGGATTTCTTTTCGAGGGATCCACTGCTAAGGCACGCAGCGCGGGTTCGGTGTCACGCCACTTGTAATGAAAAAAATCTGTCACCGGAAGCCCGTGGCCCATCGCGCTACCCAGTTGATCTCTTACATCTTCACTGGTTTTACAGATGGGCTGGCGCCGCTCGGGATAACGTTCCTGCATCACCTGATGGAGCGCGGTGATGAGCGGAAAATCCAAACCATCCAGCCAGATCATCGGCTGGTTGGAGTCGTTGGAATGATCATGCCAGGTGAGCTTCGGCGTCAAGATCAGATCACCTGGATCCATTACGCATTGCTGGCCGTTCACCGTCGTGTAAGCTCCGTTGCCTTCGATCACGAAGCGGAGCGCCGCCGGGGTATGGCGGTGCGCTCGCGCGTTCTCTCCGGGCTTCACATACTGAAAGGAAATCTGCAGGGTCTGTGTCGCAAAACCGTGCCGGCGGTCGAGCCCGGGATTGACCAGCCGAACCACACGGCGCTCGCTATTCTCAAGGCTGATCACCTCGCCCGCGCGCACGAGACTCTCGTGAACATCGCGCCATTTCCAGAGGCACGGCTCGACCGAAGTCATGGGCTCCGACGGCAAGCCCTCCATCCCGAGGCTCCAATAGCCCGAGAGATTTTTTTCCGCCATCTGGCGGTTCAGTAGCTCGACGCTATCCATTCGACCGGTCATAGCCGTTCACCTGCATGGGTTTGTTGACTGCATAGCGCTTTGCTTCCAGGACTGTCAACCAAGGCGTGAACCCAGCCAGCAGGGTTCCCGTGGAATTCACGATAATGGAACGACGGCGAATCGCATTTCGTGGAGCTAGCCGGGATTCTACAGAGGCAGCCGTCCGGTACGGCGGGTTTTATTTTAGCGCGCTATAAGAGTCACTCAGACACAAGGAGGCAAGATCATTTCGACTTCTTGATAAAAACCAGGGTAAACTCCGGGGGAAATTTATGCGAAAACAGGCCCTGATGAGGACGGCGATATGAATCTAGAATGCGCCGGTATCGAGCAGAGAGTAAACGATTTCTTTCAAGGTTGGATCGATAGTATCTAGCCGCGTCACGGGCGGTCCGCCCGCCAAAGATTCGACGATTTCCGGCAAGTCTTCCGGCTTGACGCCCGCGTACCAGTTCTTTTGGGGGTGAATAACTATATTGGGGCCGAAATCGCACCCGCCGAAGCAAATGTAAGGTTTCACCTCAGCGTCCAGAGATCGTTCCGCGACCTTCTGGGTAAGCTCGTTGAGCAGTTTTTCGGAGCCGCGGCTCAAGCAATCGACATTTTGGCACACAAAGCAAGTTTGTTTCATCGAGACAATTCCTTTACTACGGTCTTTCTAGCGCAACTCGCGCGGCGGATTCAACCGCGCCTGGAAAAGCTCTGGTTTGAGCGGCATGAAAAATTACAGAGCCAATTTGATGAGCCCGGGCATTCAAAAACGCTTGACTAGGCTACTTGCAGTCGATAACTTTGCGGCGGCTTTCTCAAGGGAATCACTGCTAGCAACTTAACGACCAAGGGGGGTTCATGAACCATCGTCGAGCTTTGAAATGGGTTGTTTGTTTCAGCTGGCTCACAATTTGGGTTGCTCCGGTTCGGGGACAAGGCAATTTTTACGAAGGCAAAACGGTCACGGTGCTGATCGGCGCCAAAAGCGGCAGTCTCGAGATCGCTGCGCAAATCGTTTCCCATCATTTGGGCAAATATCTGCCGGGGAAGCCCGCCGTAATCCTGCAACATATGCCCGGCGCGGCTCATTTACTGGCCACCAATAACGTTTTCAATGTTGCCAAGCCGGATGGATTGACGATTCTGGCGGCCAACCCAAATGTCGCCATCGCCCAACTCTCCAAGATCGAGCAGGTGCGCTTCGATGTGCGGAAATTTCAATGGCTCGGGTCGTCTGGTGCCGATGGCGTGATGTTTTCCATCAGGCCGGACTTGCCGTACAAAAGCGCCGACGAGATCAAAAAAGCCGATCGCGAACTGATCGCTGGCACCACCGGGCCGGGTTCAAACGCGCACGATTTCCCACTGCTGCTGAAAGAATTCGCTGGATTTAAACTCAAACTCGTCCCCGGCTATCCGTCCAACAGCGATGTGCTGCTCGCCCTGGAGCGCAAGGAAGTAGACGCCTGGTCGGCTCTCGCGACCACCATCAAGCTCGCCGCCGATCGCGGTGCCGTGCGGCCGTTGGTTCGCGGACGCGTCGCTTTGCCCGGCTTCGAAAATCTTCCTATCGATGAAGACCTGGCGACAAGCGCTCTCGGAAAATCCTTGATGGCGATCAAATCAATCCCCGGCGCAATCGGCCGAGCTTTCGCCGTCCCACCGGCCACTCCCAGTGACCGGGTCGCACAATTGCGCGATGCTTTCGCCAAGGCGATTAAAGACCCGGAGCTCATCGAGGAAGCCAAGAAAGCCAAGATCGAAGTCCAATATATATCGCCCGAGCAAGTGCTCAAGGATTTCAACGCGCTGATGAATCAAACACCCGACACGTTGAAAGAAATGGGCAAGTACATCAAAGCAGAAAGCTGAGTCGTCGGTCGCTCAAAGAGTCCGATCGACGACTCACCCTGAACGAAGTGAAGGGTCAGTCCGCGCTAGGGAGTCACCCTGAGCGAACGCGAAGGGTCCACACACATTTGTCGCTCGGACAGGCCGATCGACGACTCACCCTGAACGCAAGTGAAGGGTCAATCGCGCGAGCGAGTCATCCTAGACAAACGCAAAGAGCCTAAACAGATTCTTCGTGGCTCATCGCGCCTCAAATTGACAGCGAGTTCGGAAAGCGGGAGCGCTCACGGTTTCGTCTTGATGAACCGCTGCACCGGCATATTACCGCGCTCGAAGCGCGGATCATATCGCATCCCTTCGCGAATCCGGCTCAAATAATTGTCCCGATTGACGCCGAAGAGCTCGTAGCGATACAGGTGATTCAGCAAGAACGTGTGCACGCCCATTTGATAGAGTTTCCCCACCGCGCCGGACGTCAATGCAGCGTGCTCCTCGGCCGTCAACTTGAATTCGCTGAGAACTTTTTCAGGTTCCTCTTTCATCCGTTTGCGAAAGGCCGGATCGTTATCGGTGAGATACAGCAGCTTATTGATCTGATACACGCTCACGTTGCACCATGCTTTAGATAACTGTTCCTCTGCGCATGCGGACCACTCGCCGTTTAATCCTTCGGCACAGCAGCATTGCGCGCTGCCTTCTCAGAAGTCGGATGAGCCGATTTCCCGAGTAGCGCGAAGCGCGTATCGAGGGATTCGCGACCGGCCATCAGCTTCGTTTCACACGAACTTGGCGTCAGCGAGAATCTCGCCGCTAAGTCATTCGAATTTCCACACCGCGTATCCATTGCCCTCATCGCCCTCGAGAAACAGTGGCTTTGTTTTACCCACGGCGCCTGCAACCGTGATCCAGTTTAAAAGCTCCCCGCTATTGTTTCCAGCAGCGTTGATGCGCTCTTCGGTCGCGCGTCGCGCCAGGGTTTGATACTGCCCGCGCACAAGCAGCTGCGAAATCGTTTCTGCCCATTCCGTATCGATCCAGCCACGCAGCGGTCCGCCGACATCCATGGCGAAACAGCCACTGGCGATCAATGCGACGCGCTCGTTACCTTCCCACGCCTCAATAAACCGGCGCACCATGCGCCCTAGTGCCACGCAGCGCGTGGCAAGCGGCAGCGGCGACGCAAACCCGTTCGTATAGATCGGCACCACCGGAAGACGCATGCTCGGATTGAGAAAATGCAGCGGCACCGTCAACGAATGATCGAGTCTTAGCTCGTGCGCTGCGGCGAGATCAAATTTGTCGTGCACGCCATACCTATACAGCGCCTTGGCGAAAGGGACATGACCGCGCACGGTATAGCGTGGCATCGGACACCAATCTTCCTGCGGTCCCTGCGCTTCTTCCGCCATTCCGATGCAGAACGAGGGTAGATTGTTGTAGAAAAAATTGACGAAATGGTCGCTGTCGACTTCGATGATCACGTCGGGCTCGGCTTTATCCACCTGCTCCCGCACCTGCTTCATCAGCAATTCGCCGCGGATCTTGCCCGGCGCTTGCTGCATCTCGAAGACAAGCCGCGGCGGATGAGGCACGCCTGCGGCCAAAACCAGTTTCGCC
>Ga0207683_10004432_pt1 | contig 12132 bp, 12 predicted proteins | sample KBSM73metaG_FD_184333 | JGI IMG/M metagenome (GOLD analysis project Ga0207683, IMG submission 184333) | Miscanthus rhizosphere microbial communities from Kellogg Biological Station, Michigan, USA - KBS M7-3 metaG (SPAdes) (version 2) | ecosystem: Host-associated > Plants > Roots > Rhizosphere >...
TCGTCCGCTGCCTTGGCGGTCAGCGCCGAACGCAGCCGCGGCCACACCTGCCGTTCCTCGAAGTCGAAGTGCTCCCTGGCGGCCTGGGTGAACGCACCGAGCAGCTGCTCGAACTCCGGCTGGCAGACGTCCAGCTTGTCCAGTTCGGCCAGCAGGCCCACGATCTCGAGCTCGGCGCAGACGGCCCGGTCGGCGAGCTGGCCGCCGCCGCGGACATGCCCGCGCACGGCCGGCCACACGCAGGCCAGCTCGATCTCCTCGTGCCTGGCTTCCTCGATGATCAGCTCCTCGGTCATGATCTTGCGCAGCATGAGCTGGTCCTCGGTGGCACCCGTGGCTGCGGTCGGACCCTTCTCGAGCTCGGCTAGGGCCTTTCTTATCTCCTCGTGGTCCTCGACCAGGACATCGAACACGTCCTCCATCGGTTCCTCTCCTCCTTGCGTGTCACCTCGCCGGAGTGCGCTCCCACTGCCCGCCTGGGAGGGGCCTAACCGCCGCAGGCCGGGCATGGTACGGGTGGTTCTTCCGGGAAACACGAGGTCACAGCGGGCGTAGGCACGTAGTACGCGGCGTTGAAGGTGCCGGCACCCGCAGACAATGTATCTCGCGACGAGCGCCGGATAACGCCGCTTCACGCCGAATCCCCCCGGGCGGGTCGCGGACGAAGTCTCACCAGGCAGATCGCGTTTCGTCGCGCACCGGGCGTAGCCCGGCAACGCGGAAACATCAGATGATTACGCCGTTACCAAGGCTCGCACCAAGGCCCGTTCGGGACAAAAAGACCTTTAGCGGCCGACCGCGGACGCAAGCTCGCCGACGATCGTGGTCCCCCGGCCGGTCATAAGCCTGCTGGATTTGGGCCGGCTGGTAGCAGGCGACCTTGTAGGCTTTCTCGCAGTCAGCAGTAGTCGGCGGACTGGCCTGCACGCGGCCGGCCTGCTGCACGCCGGGCCGGACGGCCACGTCGGCCAGGCTAGAGCGCGGAGACGCTGAGACAGGTGATCGAACAGGACCTGATGGCGCTTGGGGTGGTGCTGGCCGTGACGGCGGCGAGCCCAAACCGGCCGACCGCGATGGCCGCCAGCCCGGGCACACGCATGAAAACGTCTCCCTCCACCGGCCCTGAGGATACCGGCTGTACGCTTAGCGAACGTCGCGCGGCGGGGCGGATCTGCAGTGTCGTATCGGGATTGAGGGACGTCACGGTGACCTGTGACAGGCACGGAGGGGAGCATCATGCGCTTCCGGGGTAGCGTGGCGATCGACCTCGGCACCGTGAACACGCTCGTCTGGGTGGCCGGCCGGGGCATCGTGCTCGAGGAGCCAACCGCGATCGCCATCGACACCGGCGTGGGCAAGGTCGCCGCGGTGGGCGAGGCGGCGGACGCGCTGGCCGACAAGGAACCGCAGGACATCGAGGTGATCCACCCGCTGCGGGACGGGGTCATCGCGGACCTGGACGCGACCGCGGCCATGCTGCACGCGTTCCTGCGCCGGACCCGCCGGTTCTCGCTGATCCGGCGGGACGCGCTGGTGTGCGTGCCGAGCGGGGCCACGCCGGTCGAGCGGCGGTCGATCATCGCCGCGCTGAGCGTGCGGCGGCCCCGGTACAACGTCCGGCTGATCGACGAGCCGGTGGCCGCCGCGGCCGGGGCCGGGTTCGACCTGACCGGCGGGGCGGGCGGTTTCGTGGTCGACATCGGCGGCGGCACCACTGAGGTCGCGGCGGTGGCAGGCTGGCGGGTGGTCAGGTCCCAGTCGCTGCGCAAGGCCGGCAACGCCATGGACGAGGCCGTCGTGCAGGCGGTGCGGAACGAGCTCGGCCTGATCATCAGCCAGCGCGCGGCCCGGCAGCTGAAGATGACGCTCGGCGTCACCGGCGGGGCCGAGGGCTTCGCCGAGGCGGTCGGCCTGGACGTCGCGCAGCGGACGCCGCGTTCGGAGTACGTGCCGGGCGGCCTGGTGGCGATCGCGCTGGAGCCGATCGTGTCGGCCATCGCGGCCACGGTGCACGAGATGCTGTCCGAGATCCCGGCCGGGCTGGCCGAGGACGTGGTCCGGGGCAAGGTCCGGCTGGCTGGCGGCGGCGCGCTGCTGCCCGGCCTGGTCAGCCGGATCGAGACCGCGGCCGGCATCGGCGCGGTCCTGGTCGATGACCCGATGCGGTGCGTGATCCGCGGCGCGGCGGAGATCCTGGAGCGCAAGGACAAGGGCGAGCAGTCCGGGCCCGGCCTACGTCAGTAGACCGGGCCGAACGGGTACTGCTGCGCGCCCCTATTCCAGCGGCTGCCTGGACATGGCGGCCGGCTCGCGCCCGGCCAGCAGCCAGCCGACGACCGCGGCGACCACCGGCATGCCGACCAGGATGAACAGCAGTTGCCGGGCGGGCACGCTGGATAGTTCGGACAGGCCGTCGAGGGGGTTGTCCCAGGCATAGCCGACGGCGGCGACGTAGGCCGCCACCGTGCCCAGCACGGCGCCGCCCAGGGCCAGGGCGAAGGCGGTCGCGGCGGTCAGCTCCCGGCGGGTGAAGCTGCTCGCCCCGGTGGCGGCCAGGGTGCGCAGGTCCGGGGCCGTCTCGCTGCGGATCAGGCCGATGGTCATGGCCAGGATGCCCAGCGCCAGGGCGATGCCGAACGCGGTGGCATAGTTGAGGATCTCCGCCGACGAGGGCGTGCTCGACTTCGTTTCGATGGTCATGCCGGCCGCGCTGGCGGTGAGCCTGGCGTCGGTGATCTGCGCCGCGGTCGGCGGGTGCGGGGTCTGGACGAGCCAGCCGGAGACGCTGGTGTGCAGGCCGAGCGCGTGGATGGCATGCTCGGTGATCACCGTGTTGGGCCCCGACGTGCCGGACGGGAGCGCGTTGACCTGCTGGATCACCGGGTTGGCCAGGCACGCGCCCTTCGGGCACGGGTAGCTGTTCGACCCGACGTCCTGCGGGCCGTGGCCGCCGCCGCCTTGGTCGTTGCCGTAGACGAGCTGCATCTGCGACAGGCCGGACAGCCCGGGCCGCATGGTCAGGATGTCGGCGTCGGGGTTGACGTCGGACGCCGTGATCCCGAAGGCCCGCAGGAGTTGCGGGGTCGCGACATACACCGGGCCGGACCAGGAACGCCCGGCCGCGGCGTGCTGCAGCGAGGCACCGGCCTGGTCGAGTTCGATGACGGTGTGCGAGCCGAGGCCCCCGGCGATGTTCTGGGCGACCGCCGCCTGGGCCTGCGGGGTGCTGGCGGTGCCGGATGGGCTGGGTCCGCCGTTGCCTGGTCCGCCGCCGCCCGGGCCGGGGCCCGGTGTGTACACGATGATCTGGTTCGAGGCCACGTTCGGCCCGGCGTAGTCCAGGACGTTTCCGTACCGCTGTGCGGTCAGGATGCAGACCAGGGCGGCGATGAAGATGCCGAGGCTGATGGCTGACAGGGCCGAGCCCGACCGGGCCCGGTAACGCGCCAGGTCGCGCAGGGCCAGGCGTATCGCGATCGGGGCGCGCCGCCCGAGACGGGCCAGGACCACCAGGCAGAAGGGCGCCAGCAAGATGATCGCGACGATGAGCAGGACGATGCCGAGAACGAGTTCAAGTGCCCCGCCGCCGTTGCCGTTGCTGCTGCCGGAGTACGACAGCAGGGCCGCGGCGATGACGAACAGGACCACGCCGGGCACGGCCGAGCGGTGCACCTGCTTGGGCGGGGCGGGCCGCCCGGACAGGGCGGCGACAATGGGGATCCTGGTGACCGCGCGGGCCGGGCGCGAGGCGGCGAAGTAGGTCGCCACCACGGCGAGCGCTATCGCCGGGCCGATCACGACCCACGGCAGCTGGAAGGGGCCGATCAGGTGGTGGGCACTGGATTGCAGCTCGGGCCGGTAGGCCAGCCAGACGGCCAGGCCCAGGACCGCCCCGGCCAGCGCGCCGACGACACCCACCAGGACGCCGTTGACCCGGACCACCAGGCGGATGTTCGTGTCGGTGGCACCCAGGGCGCCGAGCATCCCGAGCGAGCGCAGCCGGCGCTGCGCCAGCACGGTGAAACCCCCCACCGCGACCAGCGCGATGAGCAGCATGCCGACCGTGGCCAGCGCGAGCACGATGGTCTCGGGGTTGAGCGGGTTGCTGGCCACCGCGTCATGCCGGGTCACCACGTACTGGCTGACGGAGCCGAGTGAGGCGGCGGCGTTCTTGCCGCGCGGCGGGGTGAACAGCACGGTGACCTGGCTTGGCGTGCTGACCTGACCCGGCACGACGAGGGCGAACTCGTCCAGCAGGCTCTGCGGGTTCTGCACGATCCCGACCACCTGGCGGGTCTGCCCGCCCTGGTGCCACATGCCGCCGACCGTGAGCTTGAAGGTGGCGGCCACGCCGTCGGTCACGGCCACCTGGCCCGGGCCGGCCGGGTAGTGCCCGCTGACCAGCGAGAGCATCGGCTGGCCGAACGCGCCGTGCGGATCCTGGGCCCGCAGGTCGTAGGTGTTGATCGAGCCGGGGATGGCGACGGCCTGGTTCTCGATAACGTCGACCCGCCCGGCGTGCTGCTGCAGCACGGCGATCTGGCTGGCCAGGTGCGGGCCGCCGGGGAGCGTGGCCATGTCCTGCGCGGTGCCGAAGCCCGCGCCGGCCGGCGGCGGGGTGTTGGTGGCCACCGCCGCCCCGACGACGGTGGCGGCCAGCGCGACCACGATCAGCGCCAGGACCAGCATCTGCTGCCGCCACTCGCGGCGGAACATCCGCCACGCCCAGCGGATCACGGCCCGGCGGGCGGGAACGCCCCCGTTTCCGGCTCCCGCCTGCACCTGGTGATCCAGCAGCGCCGTGCTCATTGTCCCGGCCCCGGCGTGAGCAGGGATTCGGGCCCCGGCACGGGCAGGGTCTGGTCGGTCACCCGCCCGTCCCGCAGGAACACCACCCGGTCGGCCCACGAAGCCAGCTGCGCGTCGTGGGTGACCACCACCGCGGCCACGCCGCGCTTGCACGCGGCGTGGATCAGCCGCATGACCCCCTCGCCGTTGACCGAATCGAGCGCCCCCGAGGGCTCGTCGGCCAGCAGCAGCTGGCGCTGCCCGACCACGGCCCGGGCAATGGCCACCCGCTGCCGCTCGCCGCCGGATAGCTGATCGGGGAAGCTGGCCGCCCGATCCGCCAGCCCGAGCTCGTCCAGGGCTTGCAGTCCGGCCGCGCGGGCCTTCCTGGCCGGCATGCCGTCCAGCTCGAGCGGCAGCGTGACGTTCTCCGTCGCCGTCAGCCCGGGCAGCAGGTTGAAGTCCTGGAACACGTAGCCGATGGAGCGGCGGCGCAGCCGCGCCTTGGCGTTACGCGACAGCGCGGACAGCTCCTGCCCGCAGACGCGCACCTCGCCGGTGCTCTGCTCCTCCAGGCTGCCGGCGATGGTCAGCAGCGTGGACTTCCCCGATCCGCTCGGTCCCATCACGGCCACCATCGTGCCCGCGTCGACCGACAGGTCGATGTCGCGCAGCGCGTGCACCTCGGCGGCCCCCCCGCCGTAGGTACGCGACACGCGCCGCATCTCCAGCACGCTCATCTTCTTGCTCCAACTCTGCGCCGCACCCTCGGCACGGCCTGCGTCGTCCCCGTTGTCTTGTCGGCCTGTGTCTGGTCAGCCTGTGTCTGGTCAGCCTGTGACTTGTCAGCCTGTGACTTGTCAGCCTGGGCCGGGTCGGCGGCGGCCCGCTTAATGCGGCCGTCCGCGGAGTCCAGCCAGCGGACCACGGCGTCGAGCCGGAAGAGTTCGGCGTCCACCACCAGGGCCAGGCTCATGTCGGACTCGGCTTCGGTCTCCTTGATCCGGGTCCATTGCTGCATCAGCTGCACCAGGTACCTGCGGTGCACCTGGATCACGTCCCGTACGTCTGTCCCCGGCACCCGCAGCGCCACCAGGACCTTCATCACCAGCTCGTCCCGCGGCGGCGAACTCATGTCGGGCGGCGTGCGCAGCCACCCGGTCAGCTCGGTCGCGCCGGCCGCGGTAATCCGGAAACCCTTCTGCGGGCCGTCCTGGCCGTCGTCATCAGACTCGACCAATCCGTCGCGCTCCAGCCGCTGCAAGGTCGTGTAGACCTGGCCCACGTTCAGCGGCCAGACCTCCCCGGTCCGCGCCTCGAACTCCTCACGCAGCTGAAGCCCGTACTTCGGACCCTCGCTGAGCAGCGCGAGCAGCGCGTGCCGGACGCTCATGCGTTCACCATAACGAGTAGCATACTCGGTATAGTACTCGATATGCCCGGGTTCGCAACCGGTTTCTGCGGGGGCGCGGCTCGGGCGGCCGAGACCCACGGGGCGGGGCGGCTCGGGCGAGGCGGCTCGGGCGGGGCGGCGGCTTGCGCGGCCGCGGCTGGCGCGGCCGCGTTCTACGGGACGGCCGGCGCGGCCGCCGGGCGCCCCGGGTGTGCTGGGTGTGCTGGGACGGATACGGGGCGGGTGTGACGGGATGAGCGCTGGGGCCTGGTGGGCCGCCTCCGTGCGCGCCTTCAGGCTTCATCTCGCCCAAGGGCGCCGTGGGAACCACGGCGATGTCACATCGCCGTGGTCAGAACCACTACGGAGTCACATTGCCGTGGTTGGGCTTGGATACCCGTGGGTGGCGAGAGAACGCTGGGGCGCGGCACGAGCCAGAGCCTCGGCCGGTGGTGGTGATCTGGGGCCGCTGGGGCAAATGGGGGTCGGGATGACGGGGCGGTATGGGCTAGCGGTCCTGCAGGACGGCCAGGATGTTTCCGGCTGGGTCCTTGAACCAGGCGATGTACGGGCCGCCGGCCCGGTTGATGCCCTTGGCGTCCTGGCCCATGCCGTCGTACCGCTCCAGGGTGACGCCGCGGCGGACGAGTTCGTCCACGGCGGCGTCGATGTCGTCTACCCGGAAGTTGAGGATCGTGTAGGTGGCGGGCACATGGCCGGGCTTGGGGTAGGCGAGGGTGTCCCGGCCGCCGGCCAGGTGCAGGGTCAGCAGCCCGTACTGCTCGGACGTGCGGATGCCCAGCGTCTCGCCGTAGAACTTCTTCGCCGCCTCGAGATCGTCGACGGCGAACCCGCTGAACGCCTCGGTGTTCGTGAACATGCCATGCTCCTGTCTATGAGATGCATCAGGGGGATAGACGCGGCCGGGCCCGCCAACTCATCGGCGCAGCCGGGGACCCGGTGACGACGCCGGGGTACTCGGGGCGGCCGCAGGCGGCCAAGCTGGGCCTCAAGCCGGGACAGCGGGTCAGCCTGCACCAGTCGCCGGGGGGCTGGGCGCTGGCCGACCCGCCGGACGGGCTGGTGACGCCCGGCCCGGACGGGCAGGCTGACGTCATCGTGGCGTTCTTCACCGAGGCGGGCGATATCGCCGCGCAGATCGGTGCACTCGGCCGCCTGATATATCCGGCCGGGGCGTTGTGGGTGGCCTGGCCCCGTCGGGCGGCCGGGCATCGCAGCGACATCACGGAAAACTTTATCCGGGACCAGGCGCTGCCCATCGGGCTCGTCGACGTGAAGGTGGCTGCCATCGACGACGACTGGTCTGGCCTGCGGCTAGTCTGGCGCGTTGAGAATCGGTAAATATCCGTTTTGCAATAAAGTCAGGCCGCGTAATGGACTGAATGTTATGCAACAGAAATAAATCCCCGGGAACTTCGAGGTAATAAGGACCAGAAGAAACCACCCGGGGAAAACCATGAATATTTGCAAGCGCACGATCATCATGGCGGCGGTGGTCGCCTTGGCGGTAGCCGACCCGGCCAGCGCGTCGACCGCCACCCACAGCGTTCGGTCGTTCATCTAGCGGCGCGAAAACCGCGGTGACGTGCCAACCCATGGGGCCTTACCATGGCCCCATGGGTTTCACTTGACGTTGAAGGCCTTCGCTTTCCGTTCTCGCCGTCGCGCTTGCGATCGCGCTCGCCGACGAGCTGGTTGACGGAGCCAAGGGGGCGGCGCTTCCGCTCATCCGGCACGACCTGGGGCTGAGCTACGGGCAGGTCGGGCTGCTGGCTTCGGTCCCGCTGCTGGTCGGCGGCTTCCTTGAGCTGCCCATGGGCGTGCTGGCCGGGCAGGGCCGGCGTCGCCGGCTGGTCATCCTCGGCGGCGGCATCGTCTTCGTGTTCACGCTGCTAGCGGTGGCTTCGGCTCGCTCGTTCGCCGTGCTGCTGGCCGCCTTCGTCGCGTTCTACCCGGCGTCCGGCGCGTTCGTGTCGCTGACCCAGGCCGAGATCATGGACGCCTGGCCGGACCGGCAGGCCCAGCTCATGGCGCGCTGGGACCTGGCCGGGGCGGCCGGCGCGGTGGCCGGGCCGCTGCTGCTCACCGCGGTGCTGGCCAGCGGGGGGAGCTGGCGGGCCGGCTACCTGGTGCTGGCCGGGATCAGCGCGCTGATCTGGCTCGGCGCGCTGCTGCGAGGCCGGCCGCGGCCGGACAGCGGGGCGGCCGCGACGGAGGCGGAAGAAGCGGAGCAGCGGCCATGGACGGCGCGAGTCGCGGAGATCGGTGCCGCGCTGCGGGACTGGGGAACACTCCGCTGGCTGCTGCTGATCGAGGTGGCTGACCTGCTGGTCGACGTGTTCACCGGCTTCCTGGCGCTGTACCTGGTGGACGTCGCGCACCTGACGCCCGCGGTCGCCGCGCTGGCCATCGCGATCAGGCTCGGTGCCGCGCTGGCCGGGGACGCCGCGCTGATCGTGATCCTGGAGCGGGTCAGCGACCTGACCGTGCTGCGCGTCAGCGCGGCCGCCGCCGCGCTGCTCTACCCGGCCTTCCTGCTCGTCCCCGGCGTCGTGCCGAAGCTGGCCGTGCTGGCCGTGCTGAGCGCGGCCACGGCACCGTGGTACCCGGTGCTGCAGGCCCGGCTGTACGGCAGCCTGCCCGGACGGAGTTCGGTGGCGGTAACGCTGAGCAGCGCGGCCGGGCTGGCCGGAGGGCTGGGGCCGCTGGCGGTGGGGCTGGTGGCGCAGTCGTTCGGGCTGAGCTGGGCGCTGGCCGGTCTGGTGCTGGTACCGGTGGCCGTGCTGCTGGTCCCGGGCCGTGGCCGCCAGGCGGCGAGGCCGGGGGTGGGTGGGCGAGCGTAAAATCACAGCTCGTGTCCGAGTCCAGCTATCCGAACTTCGCGGGCAAGCACGCCGGGGAGGCGCTGTTCAGCGCGGCCGACTTCCTCGCCTACCTGCGGCGGTCGGGCGTGCGGGACGACGCGCCGGGACCGGCCGGGGTGGTGCTCTGCTACCAGCGCTCGCTGTACCAGCACGTGCTGCGGACCGAGGGAATCGAGCGGTCAGGGCGGGGCCTCCCGGTGGCGCTGCCGAGCACCGGCGGCCGGGTGGGCCTGCTCGGCGGCTTTGGCATCGGGGCGCCCGCCGCGGCCACGACGCTGGAGGAACTGGCCGCCCTGGGTACCTCCGCCGTCGTCTCCGTCGGCACCGCGGGCAGCCTGCAGCGCGACCTCAAGCCCGGCGACCTGATCCTGTGCGACGCTGCGATCAGGGACGAAGGGGTCTCGCACCACTACCTGCCGCCGGGGCGGCTGGCCACCGCTCCGGTGGAGGCGACCGCCGCGCTGAGCGCGGCCCTGCGCCAGGCGGGCCACCCGTTCCGGACCGGAACATCCTGGACGATCGACACCCCCTACCGGGAGACCATCGACGAGGTGCGCCACTACCAGGCCGAGGGCGTGCTCTGCGTGGAGATGGAGGCGGCCGCCCTGTTCGCCGTGGCCAAGGTCCGCGGGCTCCGGCTCGCGTCCGCCTTCGTGATCAGCGACTCGCTGGCCGAACTCGTCTGGAGCTCGCATTTCCGATCGCCCGAGGTGGCGTCCGGCCTGATCGAGTTGTACCAGGTCGCGGTGGCGGCACTGACGGGCGGCGAGTAACCGGCGGCGAGGCGGGAAACCCGGCCCGTTAGGTAAGAATGAGACGGGAATAGCTCGGCCCGGCCCGCGTTGGTCCACAGTGAAGGGTTTTGCTCTCGGGTAGAGCTATCCCTGGATCCCGCCGCCCACTCAACCTCTAAGTGCAGCTCATGAAGGGTTTTCCTGTCCGTCCCGTACCTGTCGAGAACGTCGGCGTAGCGGCCAAGGCCGTCGCCAGGCGCCAAGCCGAGCAGCTCACCGTAGTCCGCCGCCGGGCCCAGCCGACGGCGGTGTACATCGCCAGGCTCACCGCGACCGCGGTGTTCGCCTACCTGATCGCGCAGGCACTACCCGGCGGGTCGCCGCGCTCCGTGCTGGCCCCGCTGACCGCGCTGCTGGTGGTGCAGGCCACCTTGTTCAATACCATCGGCACCGCCATCCGCCGGGTCGCGGCGGTCACCGTCGGCGTGCTCGCCGCGGTCGCGGTCGCCGCTTACGTCCCGTTCAGCTGGTGGGTGCTCGGCCTGCTCGTCGCGGGCACGCTGGCACTCGGCATCGTGCTGCGGCTGCGCGAGGAGATCCTCGAGGTGCCGATCAGCGCCATGCTGATCTTCTCGGTTGGCTCGCAGGCGGCGGCCAGCACCCGGATCACCGAGACGCTGGTCGGCGCGGCCGCGGGGCTGGCCGCTGGCCTCGTGTTCGCCCCGGTGCGGGTGCAGCCGGCCAAGGAGGCGGTCGGCGAGCTGAGCCGCCAGATGGCCGACCTGCTCGGACAGATGGCCGAGGGCCTGGCCGAGGCACCGGATCCACGGCGCGCGGCGGAGTGGCTGGACCGGACCCGGGCGCTGCGCGGCGAGATCGAGCGGGTAGACGACGCGCTGTCCCAGGCCGAGGAGAGTGTCCGGCTGAACCCCCGCCGGCTCCGGTCCGGCGACCCGGCGGCCGGCCTGCGGGACGGCGTCGACACGCTGGAGCGGGCCGCGACGGACGTGCGGGTGCTGGCTCGTTCGGTGGCCGACAGCGCGCGGCTCGACAGCGAGCACAGCCCGGTCAGGGAGGCCGAGACGCGGGCCCGGCTGGCCGCGGTCATCGCGGAGCTTTCCGCCGCGGTGCGGGCCTACGGCCAGCTGCTCGAGGCCGAGCCGGTGGCGCCCGAGCATGCCGCGTTCGCGGCCGAGCCGATCACCGAGGCGCTCGAAGACCACCTCGAGGAGGCCCAGCGGCAGCAGGACCAGCTCGCCGACCTGCTCTCCACCAACCCGGCCGGACGGCCGGAGGGGTGGCAGCTGCGCGGCGAGATCCTCGCCCACGTGGACCGGCTGCGCTCCGAGCTCGAGCCCTCCCAGCTGCCCGAGCCGCCCAAGGCCAAGCCGCCGCTGCTGGCCCCGCCGCTGAAGGCGCTGCACGTGCGGCGAGACCGCCGACAGAGCGAACGGCACCACAGCGAGTGGCATCCGGATCCGGCCGCGGCGGATGCGCCCGCCACCGCTTCGTCGGCGGCGCCGACGGCGGATGCGTCCGCGACTGGGCCGCGGCGGCGGCCGAACCGGAACGCCATGCGGGTGCGAGCCAGGCGGACCGCGTCCCGGGTGCGGGCCCGGCACAGGTAAGCGCGGGCCGCGGTGGGCTAGCCCGTGGCGGCCGGGCCGTGGTGACCTAGCCGTGGTGACCTAGCCGTGGTGGACGGCCTCGACGTTGTGGCCGTCCAGGTCGCGCAGGAACACTCCGTAGTAGCCCGGGTGGTACTCCGGGAACTCACGGGGGGCGTGCAGCACTTCCACCCCGGCCGCCACCGCCGCCTGGTGCACCGCGTCCACGGCGGCGCGGTCGGGGGCCTTGAAGGCGACGTGGAGTTCCCTGGTCTCGGTGCCCGTCGGCGGACCCAGCCAGAACACCGGCTGGCCGTCGGCGCCGCCCAGGCCGACCACGATGGTCTCGCCGTACGGGAAGCGCATGATCTCGCGCATCCCGATCGCGGCGAAGGTGCCGAGGTAGAAGTCGAGCGACTTCTCCACGTCCTGGACCTGCAGGCCGATGTGATCAAGCATGGGCGCAGCCTAACAGCGGTATGGGGACTACCAGGGGCCTACGCGGCCCGGCGGGGTACTCGTCCTCGTATCGGCGGATCCGCTCGGGCCAGTCCTCCGGCTCGTAGATCGTCACGCGACCGCGGTCTGCCGGGTCGCCGTCGGCTTGTTTTTCCTCGTTGGTGCGGGCGTTGGCGAAGCAGGTCCAGATGGCGTGGTGCAGGTCGAGGCGCTCGCCGTACCAGGGCGGGATGATGGTGTCCGGGGTGATGTCCGCGTCGTGGGCG
>Ga0207683_10004436_pt1 | contig 12127 bp, 11 predicted proteins | sample KBSM73metaG_FD_184333 | JGI IMG/M metagenome (GOLD analysis project Ga0207683, IMG submission 184333) | Miscanthus rhizosphere microbial communities from Kellogg Biological Station, Michigan, USA - KBS M7-3 metaG (SPAdes) (version 2) | ecosystem: Host-associated > Plants > Roots > Rhizosphere >...
AGGACACCGAACTGGGCCTGAAACTGTTTGAAGCCGGCTATGAAGCGGCCTATGTGCCGCAAAGCATGGGCTCAGGCTTGATGCCGGATACGTTGGAGGCCTTCATGACCCAGCGCTACCGGTGGGTCTATGGCGCCATGCAGATGCTCAAACGCCATTCCAAAGCCATTTTTGCCGGCGGTTCGGCGCTGAACTGGCCGCAGCGCTATCAATTTCTCTCCGGCTGGCTGCCTTGGATTTCCGACGGGCTGGGCATGCTGGTCACGTTGATGGCAATTGCCTGGACGGTGATGATGTGGGTTCTGCCCAGCTACATCGATGTGCCGATGCCGGCTTTGTCGGCCGCGGCCATGGCCTTGTTTGCCACCAAGCTGATCAAGACCCTTTTGCTCTATCCTCCCAAGGTCGGTTCTGGCTTCAAGGGCGCCTTGGCGGCTTCGGTGGCAGGCTTGTCGCTCACCCATACCGTGGGCAAGGCGGTATGGACGGGCCTTTTCACCAAGAGCAAGCCGTTTTTGCGTACCCCCAAATGCGCCGATCCGGCCGATTTCGCCCAGGTGCTGCGGGTGGTGTGGCAGGAAGCGGTGTTGCTGGCACTTTTGTTGATGGCGATGATTTCCATGGGCTTTGATCGCGGCTTCCAGGATCCGGCGGTGTCGCTGTGGATGGTGATGCTGGGGGTGCAAAGCCTGCCGTATCTCGCCACCATGATCACGGCGCGGATCTCGGCCCGTTCCAACCGCCCGGCGGGCGCGATGCCGGTGGAAGCGGCCAAGCTGCCGCAAGCGGCGTAACCGACTTGTCATCCCCGGCGAGCACGAGCGATAGCGAGTGCGAGGGAAGGGGACCCAGGCCGGTGCCACCGTGACGGTATTTGTCGCCTGGGTCCCCTTCCCCTCGCGCCGCGTTGCGTCGCTCGGCCGGGGATGACACCCAGTACAGGTTGGAAAGATCGCGCCCTAGCAGTCTCCGAAATCCGCATTATATTATGGCCCGGTTCTGGAGGTTCCACGCCGTGATGAGCTTCATCCTGTTCTTGATTGGCCTGTACTGGCTACCTACCCTGATCGCCATTGTGCGCCAGACCCATTCGGCGCTGGGCGTGGCCATGCTCAACTTTTTCCTGGGCTGGACGGTGATCGGCTGGTTTCTCGCCTTGTTCTGGGCCTTGGCCGCCGGCAACAGCCCGCATGTCATCGTGATCGAGAACGGCCGGGTGGTGCGGTCCTAAAGCGCAATCGGATGAGGTGCGCGGCACTTCATCCGAAAAATGCGCGACAATTAAATAATCTACAGCCGCAACACCGGCGGGATCAATTTCCCCGGATTGAGAATGTTCTTGGCGTCAAAAGCCCGCTTCAGCGCGCGCATGGCGTCCAGCTCTTCGTGGCTCTTGTAGCGGGGCAGCTGCCCCACTTTCATCGCCCCGATGCCGTGCTCGGCGCTGATCGAGCCGCTGAACTCTTTCACCACATCATGCACGGTCTGTTGGACTTCATCCCATTGGGCAAGAAAATCGGGATCGTCACCGGCCGCCGGTGAATTGAAATTGAAATGCAGATTACCGTCGCCCAGATGACCGAAGCTGACGGGCCGCGCGCCGGGGACAATCGCCAGCACCGCCGGAACCGCCTTGGCCAGGAAATCCGGGATCGCCGCCACCGGCACGGCAATGTCATGCTTGATCGACGATCCTTCGCGCTTTTGGCTTTCCGAAATGCTTTCCCGCAGCTTCCACAAGGCCTGAGCCTGGGCCGCGCTGGAGGCCACCACCGCGTCCGTCACCAGCCCCTCGGTGATGGCATCCGCCAAGCCATCCTCGAAACTGGCGATCAGATTGGCATGGCTGCCGCCGGTGGCTTCCATCAGCACATACCAGGGCGAGGGCGTGGCAAAAGGATCGCGCGTGCCGTCAATATGGCGGGTGACGAAATCCATGGCGATACGCGGCATCAGTTCAAAAGCCGACAACATGCCGCCGGTATGCGCCTGCATCGCGGCCAGCAGCTTCACCGCCGCGGCGGGCGAGGGCAGGGCCGCCAATGCCGTGACCGCCACCTCCGGTTTGGGAAACAGCCGCAACGTGGCGGCCGTGATCACGCCCAAAGTCCCCTCGCTGCCGATAAAGGCCTGCTTGAGGTCGTAACCACTGTTGTCCTTGTGCAGGGCGCGCAGCATGGCAAGGATGGTGCCGTCCGCCTGGACCACCTCCAGCCCCAGCACCAGCGCCCGCGTCATGCCATAGCGCAGCACATGGGTGCCGCCGGCATTGGTGGCGATATTGCCGCCGATGGTGCAACTGCCTTCCGAGGCCAGGCTCAAGGGAAAGAGCAAATGCTGGTCGTCTGCTGCGTGCTGTACTTGTGCCAGCGTGACACCAGCTTCGGCGACCAAGGTCATGCCCTCCGTATCCATCGCGCGGATCCGGTTCAACCGTTGGGTGGAAAGCAGCACTTCGCCATGCAAGGGAATTTGGCCGCCAACCAGACCGGTATTGCCGCCCTGGGTGACCACAGGCGTGCCGGTCTCATGGCATATTCCCAAAATCGCAGAAACTTCCGCCGCCGTGACGGGCTTGAGCAACAGCGGGGAATGGCCGTGATACTTGCTGCGCCACTCTTCCAGATAAGGCGCTATTTCGGCAGCCTCGGTGGAAAAGCCTTTTGCGCCGACCGCATCCTTCAGCCGGGTTAAAACCGACTCCGGAATGGTCATCTCGGCGCGGCCGCCCGTCTCAGCCGGTCGTTGATCGCTTCGCCGATGCCGGTATCGGGAATGGGCGAGACCGCGATCCTGGCGGCACTCTTGTCCAGCTCCCGCAGCATGGCGAAAAGATTGGCGGCGGCTTCGCGCAAGTCACCTTGGGGCGAAAGATTCAGCTTGGCGCCCGGCGCTTCGCCAAAGCCCAAAAGCACTTCGCCGGATTCCATCGCACGCGCATTCAGGCGCAACGAGGCGCGGGGTGCATAATGGCTGGCCAATTGTCCCGGCGAGGTGATCAGATTTCCGGGCGCGCCCAATGGGCCGATCAAATCTTCGATCTCATCGCGTGGGATGGCGCCCGGACGCAACAGCAACGGGCGATCCCCGTCAAAACCGACCACGGTCGATTCAATGCCCAAAGTGGCGCCGCCGGCATCCAGGATCAGGTCCAGCTTCCCGTCCAGGCTGTCGGCGACATGCGCCGCCGTGGTGGCCGTGACCTGACCGGACTTGTTGGCGGAAGGTCCTGCAACGGGCCGTCCGGTTTCTTTCAGCAGGGCAATCGCGGCGGGATGCGATGGCGCGCGTATGGCGACAGTATCCAGGCCCGCGCTCACCAGCAGCGACAGAGGCGAGTTCTTGCGCCGTGGCAGCACCAGGGTCAGAGCGCCGGGCCAGAATTTCTCCGCCAGCGCGCTCGCGCGGGGCGAAAGTTCCACATGCCGGCGCGCTTCTTCCAGGTCGGCGACATGGACGATCAAGGGATTAAAGAGCGGGCGGCCCTTTGCGGCGAAGATGGCCGCCACCGCCTGGCCATTGGTGGCGTCGGCGCCAAGGCCGTAGACCGTCTCGGTCGGAAAGGCCACAAGCCCGCCTTCCTTGAGAATGCGGGCGGCTTCGGCGATGCCTTTGCGGTCGGCGGAAACGGTTTTGGTGGCCAGATCGATCATGGGGCTGGCAATTTAGCGTCTTAAGCCCCGATGTCGAGCGTTGGTTTTTTGGTAGTGATTAATTGGGCTTGTTGGCGTGCTCGCCGCTCTCTTGCTCCACGGGCGGTTGCCATGGCGCCACCGCCGGGGCGGCGACCGGCACCGGCGCAGCGATCTCGGCATCCTGCAAGGCACGGCGAACCTGTTTTTTGATGTCAGAAAGCGTGGCCAGGAAGTTGTTGTTCCGGACCCAGACCCGCACCGACAAGGTGGTGGAAAGCGGTCCCAGCGAGTCCACTTCCACCGCCGGTGCCGGCGCTTTCAGTATCCTGGGCTCGTGCGCCAACCGGTCCAGGATGATCTTTTGTATCCGGTCAGCATCTTCACTGCGATCGACTTCGACCGTGAAATTGGTGCGCCGGGTGGCTTCCCGCGAGACATTGATGATGGTGGCGGAGAAGATAGTGGTGTTGGGAACAGAGATGTAAGTGCCTTCGTCGGTGACCAGCTCGGTGCGGAACAACCCGATTTCCCGCACGGTGCCCAGCACATCGGCGACCTTGATCTTCTCATAGACCCGGAACGGCCGAAGGATCAGCAGCATCACGCCCGAGGCGACATTGGACAGGGTGCCTTGCAACGCCAGGCCGATGGCCAGGCCGGCGGCGCCCAACAAGGCAATCAGCGAGGTGGTCTGCACGCCGAACTGGCTCAATACCGCCACCACCGTGATTGCCAGAATGGCGTAGCGGACGAAATTGGCGACCAGCGGCTTTAACGTCTCGTCGATGTAGTGGCTGCGCCCGATCACGTCCTGGACCCACCGCCCCATCCAGCGGGCGACGATCCAGCCGGCGATCAGGATCAGGACAGCGATCAAGAAATTCCAGGCGCCGTTGACCACCATCACGGTCAAAGCGGGCAGGGCGTCTTTCACCTCGCCGGGCATGGAAGCCACGGAAGGAAGTGCGGCGGGAAGAGCAACAGAAAAAGCCATGCCGGATGCCTTTTGAAATTTGGCGGAAAATGCGTTTTGACAACGCTTGACCGCAAAGATGGTTTTCGCACCTATAGTTGCATGCGGAACTACCCCACCAGTTATGCAGCGATTTTGGCGGCAATGTGTTTGCCGCAAGACGCTTATGCGGCGCCCGCTTTTCTTCCCGATTGCGCCGGCAAGGTGGAGATCGCCACGGCTCGTGTCGCCCGCATCGAAGCGAGCGGCGCGCTGATCCTCGGCGATGGCCGCCGCCTTGTGCTGGAAGGCATCCGCTTGCCTTTGGATGGCCCGGGCGATCTTGTGTCGCGCGCGCTCGCGACGCTGGAGAGCTTGGCGACGGTCGAGCCGGTGACTTTTACTATCACACCACCGCGGCAAGACCGCTATGGGCGTACGCGCGTGCAAGCCTTCGGTCATGTTTGGCTTCAGACGGCGCTGTTGGAGCAGGGGCTGGCGCGGGCTCAGATTATGCCCGACCGCCAGGAATGTGCACCAGACCTGTATGACGCCGAAGGGCGCGCTAGGGCGAAAGGCGCGGGCCTGTGGGCGCTGGAACGCTACCGGGTGCGGACGGTTGAACAGCTGAAAGGCACGGCCGGCAGTTTTCAATTGATGGAGGGCGTGGTGAGCAGCATCGGCCGCACCGACGGGCGCATCGTTATCGATTTCGGCGGGCGGTTGTTTTCGGTGGTCATTGCCGCCCAAGACCGCCGCGCCTTTCGCGATTTCGATTTTGACACTTTGTCAGGCCATCACATCCGTGTCCGCGGCATCGTACAGGATTTTCGCGGGCGGCCCGGGATCGCGCTGTCCAATCCCTTTCAGATTGAAATGTTGGATTAGAAAGAAAAAACCCGGCACCTCGCGGTACCGGGCTTCTTCACCGATAGAGGATCGGTTTCTCGTATTTTTTGGTCGCTCCGGCTCGCGCCTGCGCTCCTAAGCCGCTTTCTTGGTCAGCATGCCTTCGACGCGCTTGACCGCGGTCGGCTCGTCGGTCTTTTCGACGGCAGCGACTTCGCGGGCCATGCGCGCCAAGGCCTTTTCATAAAGCTGGCGCTCGGAATAGGACTGTTCCGGCTGGCCGCCGGCGCGGTGCAGGTCACGCACCACTTCGGCAATCGAGACCAGGTCGCCGGAGTCGATCTTGGCTTCGTACTCCTGAGCGCGGCGCGACCACATGGTGCGCTTGATGCGCGCGCGGCCCTTGAGCGTGTTGAGGGCGCCGGCCACCACTTCGGGCGATGACAGCTTGCGCATGCCCACGGTCTTGGCCTTGTTGATCGGCACCCGCAGGGTCATCTTGTCCTTTTCGAACTCGATGATGAAAAGTTCCAGCCTTACGCCGGCCACTTCCTTTTCCTCAATGCCGGAAACCTTGCCGACACCATGGGTGGGATAGACCACGTGATCGTTGGTCTTGAATTCGTGTTTCTTGTTGGAGTTGGCGGGTACCTTCTTGGCGGGCACCGGGGCAACAGCCTTGGCAGGGGGAGTCTTAACGGCGGTCATTTTCTTTTCCTGTAGGGGCAAAATATGAGGTGATCCACCGGAGGGGCGCCGGATGGCATCATTTGTCCCGTGTCTCTGAACAGATGAGACCCTATCACACTATTCGCAAAAATGGAAGGAAAAAGCGTCCCATCCCATTGATTTGCCGTCATTTATTCCGTGCATGGCGAAAGGGCAGGAAAACCAAGCATTTGTGACGGTTGTTCTGTATGCAGAACACAGCCGGAACACCTAGGCCTTTTAGGACCCTGAACCCGGGTTCGGATTGAAGAACTTCTCGAACTTATCCGGTACGCCCTGCATTTCCTTGGCGTCAGCCGGCGGCTCGCCCTTCTGGCTGATATTGGGCCAGGACTTGGCATATTCGGCATTCACCGACAGCCATTTTTCCAGCCCGGATTCGGTGTCGGCCTTGATGGCTTCCGGCGGGCATTCCGGCTCGCAAACCCCGCAATCGATGCATTCGTCGGGGTTGATCACCAGCATGTTCTCACCCTCGTAGAAGCAGTCCACCGGGCAGACCTCGACGCAATCCATGAACTTGCACTTGATGCAGGCTTCGGTGACGACATAGGTCATTGGCGGGCAGGCTCCAGAGGCAAAAACGTCAAGATTCGAACGGGGCTGTGATTACGGCGCGTGGGCTCGTGAGGCAAGAGGATTGAGGCCGCAGCAGTTGCGAACGAGTCTTAACTACTCAAGGATCTCATAGAGGGACCGCGCCTCGGTGGCCGAACCCCGCCTTTCCGCCAGCGCCAGCACCTTGACCGCGATCACCTGGCTACCTTTGCCGAGAGTGAGGACGTCCCCCGGCTTTAATGCATGGCCCGGCTTGTCGACTTTCACCCCATTGAGCCGCACCCGCCCTGCCGTCGCGGCTGCCTGCGCCAATGGCCTGGTGCGATAGAAGCGGGCATGAAACAGCCATTTGTCGAGTCGGCTCATCGGATACGCAGCGCGGCCAGGCCCGCAAAGGGCGAGTGAGGATTGGGCGGCGGCGCTGGTTTGCGCGCCCGCTCCATGCGGCGCGGCTTTTCCGCAGCGCGCCGCCATACCGGATTGGCTCCAGCGACTTCCACCACCCGCCACCCCAACGCAGCCAAAATCGCGCGCGCTTCGTCCTTGCTGGAGCCGAGCAGCGACACAAGCTTGGTCAGCAACCCTTCCGCTTCGGCGCCGGAGGAGAGAGCCTTTTCCAACTCGTCTTCCATCCGCTCCAGCATGTCGAAGCGGATGGCGCGTTCACCCAGCACCACAAATCCGCCGGCATGAAGAGCCTGGACATCACTGTCCCCATCCACTGCGAAGGAAGTCAGGCCAGGCGCAGGCGGAGCAGGTGGCGCTTCTTTCTTGGTCCATACGCCCCACAGCAAGGTCAGCAGCGCCGCAGCATCAGGTCGCAGCAGCTTGGGCAGATAGACGGTGCGCCGTCCAAACCAGACGCCAAAGGGACGCAGCGCGCGTACCAGGGGACCGAGTTTTTCCGGCAAACTTAAATCGGCGCGGTCCAGGGCGGCGAAATTTTCCGCCAGGCTGTGGGCGATACCGCGCGCGGGGCCGGGCAGGGCGCTTTCGCTGCCGGTCTTGGCATCGGCGGCATCGCGCAACGCCAACAGCGGACCCAACCGCGTCGCGATCCTGGCGGTCATCCAATCCTGCAGGCGCGCTTGCAGATTTTCGGTTTTCACATGCGCGTCGGCCATCACCTGAATGTTGGGCGCAAGTGGTGAAGCACCCGCCGCCAGCTTGCCGACAATGGCGCCATCCCACCACAATTTGCCATGCTCGCTTAAGGTGATGGCGGCATCCTCCGCCGAGGCCAAGGCGATGCTGCGGGCGGCGATCTCGCTTTCCAGGCCCTTCAAAGCAGCGGCCCGCAAAGTGCGGCCATGGATACCCCCGGCGCGCACAGCGCGCCCATTTTCATCAAGTGCGCGGGGGTCTGGGACAAAACGGAAGCCATCCAACTTGCCAATCGCTTCGCCGCCGATGGAAACGCCGCCGGCTTCATCCAGTGCCAGCGAAGCGAATTCGTCGTCCCGCAGATGTTTCATCAAAACCGAGGTGCGGCGGTCGATGAAACGCTGGGTCAGTCTTTCGTGCAGCGCATCCGACAATCGGTCTTCCACCGCGCGGGTCATACCCTGCCAATGCGCGCCATCGCGGGTCCAGCCCTGGCGGTGCGCGGCATAGGTGTAGGTGCGGATCTGCGCCAGCCGTCCCGACAAAGTTGCGACATCACCTTCGCTCACATCGGCGCGGGCGATCTGGCGGGCCAGCCAGTCATCCGGGATAACGCCCTGCTCGCCGCTGAGAAACAGGAAGATGTTGCGCACCAGCTTGACATGTTCGTCGGTGGAAAGTTTGCGGAAGTCGGGCAGCTGACAGACATCCCACAACCGGGCCACGGACTGGCGCGATGTCGCAAGCGCCTTGATCTCATCGTCTTCGGACAAAATCTTCAGCGCCACGGCATCACTGGCAGGACGGGCCCGCACCAAGCCGCGCTCCGGCGGCGGCGCATCCAGACTTTCATTCAAGACGGTGAGACTGCGGAAATCCAATTGGGGGTTGCGCCATTGCAGCACCCGCACCGGATCATAACGATGGGTCTCGATGCGCTGGACCAATTCATCCTCGAACGGCTCGCAATCACCGGTGACGCCGAAGGTGCCGTCATTCATGTAACGGCCGGCACGGCCAGCGATCTGCCCCAATTCGTCGGGCCGCAAATGCCGCAAGCGCGCGCCATCGAATTTGTCGCGGGCGGCAAAGGCGACATGATCGACATCCATGTTCAGGCCCATGCCGATGGCGTCGGTCGCCACCAGAAAATCCACATCGCCCGACTGATAGAGCTCGACCTGGGCATTGCGGGTGCGCGGGCTAAGCGCACCAAGCACCACCGCGGCGCCGCCGCGCTGGCGGCGGATCACTTCGGCGATGCCATAGACATCATCGGCGGAAAATCCCACCACCGCGGAACGGCGGGGCAGGCGGGTGAGTTTTTTTGCGCCGGTATAGGCCAAGTCCGAGAAACGCGACCGGCTGACGAACCAGGCCTTGGGAATGAACTTTTGGATGATGCCGCGCATGGTGTCGCTGCCGAGCAGCATGGTCTCTTCGTCGCCGCGCGCATGCAGCAGACGGTCGGTGAAAACATGGCCGCGCTCGGGATCGGCGCAAAGCTGGATCTCATCGATCACCAGACAGGCCACCGCGATATCCAGCGGCATGGCTTCGACGGTGCAAACATAAAAGCGCGGCGCCTTGGGGACGATTTTCTCCTCGCCCGTGATCAGCGCCACTTCGTGAGGACCGCGCAGCTTGACGATGCGGTCATAGACTTCGCGCGCCAACAGGCGCAGCGGCAGTCCGATCATGCCGGACTTGTGGGCGAGCATGCGCTCGATGGCAAAATGGGTCTTGCCGGTATTGGTTGGCCCCAAAACCGCCGTCACTTTGGGCGCGGGGATGCCTGGTGTGTGCATGATCGCTAGATTGTGGTTCGGGGCCTATGGCGCAAGGAAAAATCGACGTCGTGCTGCGTGTTAGTACGGTCGAACGCCTACGCCGGGACGGGGCGGCAAGTGACAATTTTGCGACCTGTGGATGCCGTCAGGGAAACTGATACGAAAACAGAACGAACACGGGCCGAATCACTAACCAAATTAATATCATCCTTTGTTCTCATACATTTAGCTGTCTTTTGGGACTTCCGAACCACCATATCTAGTAGCAGAATCGAGAAATCGGGCTTTGTCTGGCAAGGATGACTCTATTCCGTACCCTGACGGTTTTTTTGGCGGTTTCTTTGGCGATTTTCTGACTGGTTCCCGGCGAGTTCCTGGAAATATTAGGATTTGAAGCCCTTAGGAACTTGGCCGTCGACCTTTACCCGATCGGCCAGGATGGCCAGCACGCCATATTTGGTCTCAGCCCAAATCCGGACCGGCACGGCATAATTGCGACCCGCCTGGCTTGGCAGGGTGACAAACCAGGCATGAATCAGCGGGAATTTCTCATTGTCCTTGAGCACCCGCGGCCGGAAACCCGCGACCTGGCGATAGCGCAGGTCGCATTGCACGCCCTTGCCCTGATACAGGCCACTGTCCAGCCGGATATCGACATCCTTCACCTTGGTGATTTCGATGTCATAGCGGCGGCGGCCGTCAAAGATCGGAGCGGTGACAGCGCAGGGATTTCCGGCATCCGCGCTCAAGCCGCTGAAGATGAAAGTCACCGCGCTGAGCGGATCCAGCGTGTTTTTGGTGTCTTCCGGCTTCACTTCAAAACCGGAGGTGGAATAGACCGGATCGGCATAGAGGCGTGGCGGCGCGCCGTTTTCATAGGTCAGCGAGACTTCCTGCTTCTTGCCGGCGCGGCCGGTGTAGAAGCTGTCGTAAAGCCCAGGCAGAAAGTTCTTGGCGCCCAGCTTGCCCGATGAGGTGGCCTGGATTTCCGATTGCCAGAAAGTGTTGATCACCCCGGACGTCTGCAAGTTGGAAACGGTGTGATACTCGCCGCCCCGCAAGGTCGTATCCAGGTCCATCTGCCCCATGGTGATGCCGCCGGCATACAGGGTCATAGCCACTTCCAGGCGGGAGCCGGGTTGAACGGGAGCTTCGCCGCCGGCACCGCCGGCTGCCAGAGCCAGGGTGGGGAATAGGGCGGTAAACAGGAAAGTGGCTGTGCTTTTCATCAGTTTCCAGGCGAGGAACAGGCCGAATGTGCCTGATTATATTGGTGGTTTTGGGGCATCAGGCCAAGATGGTCCGCGCCGGTCAGCTTCTAGCTTGACCTAAGCGCCTGATTTGCCTATGAACCCCGCTCTTTCGCGGGCAAAAGCCCCGAAAATCCTTGCCGAATCGAGAGAACTGCTCATGTCCCGCCGCTGCGAATTGACCGGAAAAGGCACCCAGGTTGGCCACAATGTCAGCCATGCCAACAACAAGACCAAGCGGATCTATCGTCCGAACTTGCAGACCATCGCGCTGGCCAGCGAGTTGTTGGGCAACAGCTACAAGCTGCGCATTTCCATGAACGCCCTGCGTTCGGTGGATCGCAATGGCGGCCTTGACCCCTTCATCCTGAAGAGCAAGGACAGCGTGCTGTCGCCCAAGGCCCTGCGCCTGAAGCGCGCCATCGCCAAAAAGGCTGCCGCGAAGGCCGCCTAAATTCCGTTTGAATCTTTTTAAGCCGCCCGGCGTCCGCGCCGGCCCGTCGGCGCATGTTCGGCGAACAGATCGATCAACTGTTCGGTCATGGCGCCACCAAGCTGTTCGGCATCCACGATCGTCACCGCCTTGCGGTAATAGCGCGTCACATCATGGCCGATGCCGATGGCGGTGAGTTCAACCCCGGAGCGGGTTTCGATCTCTTCGATGACCCGCCGCAAATGCTGTTCCAGGTAATTGCCGGCATTCACCGACAGGGTTGAATCATCCACCGGGGCGCCATCGGAAATCACCATCAGGATTTTGCGCTGTTCGGGGCGGGCCACCAGGCGGTTATAGGCCCAGGTCAGCGCCTCGCCGTCGATATTCTCCTTGAGCAGGCCTTCGCGCATCATCAAACCCAGATTGCGCTTGGCCCGCCGCCAAGGTTCGTCGGCGGCTTTGTAAACGATATGGCGCAGGTCATTCAGCCGGCCCGGCTGTGGCGGCTTGCCGGCGCCAATCCACTTCTCCCGCGCCTGCCCACCCTTCCAGGCGCGGGTGGTAAAGCCCAGGATTTCCGTCTTCACGCCGACGCGCTCCAAAGTGCGGCCCAAAATATCGGCACACATCGCCGCCACCATGATGGGACGCCCGCGCATGGAGCCGGAATTGTCCAGCAAAAGCGTGACACAGGTATCGCGGAAGGTGGTGTCTTTTTCGCGCTTGAAGGACAGCGGGTACATGGGATCGATGATGATGCGGGTGAGCCGCGAGGCATCCAGCATGCCTTCTTCCAGGTCATACTCCCAATGCCGGTTCTGCTG
>Ga0207683_10004437_pt1 | contig 12122 bp, 12 predicted proteins | sample KBSM73metaG_FD_184333 | JGI IMG/M metagenome (GOLD analysis project Ga0207683, IMG submission 184333) | Miscanthus rhizosphere microbial communities from Kellogg Biological Station, Michigan, USA - KBS M7-3 metaG (SPAdes) (version 2) | ecosystem: Host-associated > Plants > Roots > Rhizosphere >...
GCGACTCACTACCAGTTGAGCACGAGAAGGGTAAGACAACTGCGGATTCCTCCGCTCTGCTGCGATACGGTCGGGATGACAGCGTATGGGGGAAGGGCCCGAATGCCTCCCACTCATAGCCGTGTTGGATGGGATCAAAATGCAAACGAGTGGACGGGTGTTTTGGCTTGGCAGCAACTTCTTCGTTGGGGTATGCTCCCGACAACTTGATCCGGTTACCTGCCTCCCAGGTGGTTCGGTGTCTGTTGCAAATGCCGAAGCCGGTTTCTTGATCGAGGGTCTTTGCTCCGATGATGAGGAGCGCGTGTGACGTCAGGGCCCTATTCAATCTGAGACCAGGTGATCGAACGAGGAAGCCGACATGAGGAATGCAAGATACTCTGTCACAGGTTCACCGCTTCAACCATCACTCTTCCATCGGAAAACGGCCTTACCATCCGCCAGACTGTTCTTACTTGGCCGTTGTGCGGGATCGCTCCTGTTTTTGATCGTTTTGACTGCAGGTGCGCTTGGCGTCGTTTCAACCATCCTTGTCTTTGAGAGCACGAGAGACCTGATCGGCAACACCAATCTGGATAGCTGGCAAAGCGTGCATCTCCAGAGTTCCGGTAACGAGAGTCAAGATCCCCATCGGAAATAAGCTGAAATTTGAGCGCGACGAGGCGACAGGCGAGATGCACTTCGCTGCAGCGCCGTCGATTAGCTTGCGAGGAGGTCCTCTCCGGATTGCCCGCAATCCCGCTCAATGCTTAAAGAGAAGACAGCGCACTCCGAGTGACCATGGCTACACAATCTTTACTGTGCCGTTGGCCAGGTCGTAGACTGCGCCGACGATCTTCAATTTTCCCTCTTTGACTCGCGGCGCGAAGATCGGCTCCGATTGCTTCAGCTTCTCGACGCCGATCTGAACATTCTTTCGAATCGCGTTCTCGAGCGGGTCGCCGGGTTCAGCCTTGCTTTCAGTCACGGCAGGCTTGATGAGTTCGACCAGGCCGTCGATGGCACCGGGGAGCGAGTCTTTGGCGTCGACGTGCTGCTTGGCGGCTTTGACCGCGCCGCAGGCGCTGTGACCGAGCACCATGATCAAGGGCACCTTCAGTTCCGCGACGGCGTACTCAATGCTGCCCCTGACCACCACGCCCGAGTTGCGAACCACATTGCCGGCGACACGTATGACAAAGATGTCGCCAATGCCTACGTCGAACAGGATCTCAGGCGCAACGCGGGAATCGGCGCAACTGACGATCACGGCCTCGGGATACTGGCCTGCCGCGAGTGGCTGGAAGCTTTGGGGATCGCGACGCGGGCCGGTGGTCTTTCCGTTTACAAATCGCTGATTGCCTTCGAGGAGTTGGCGCAATGCCTCGTCCGGACTCACTTGCTTGCCGGCATTTGCTGTGTCGTCAGCGAAGGCACGCCGGCCGAGGGGAGTTGCGAGACTCAGGCCCAGGGCGGCCAGGGGGAAGAATTCGCGGCGGGACACGGTAACCCGATTGCTCATGGATTCACCTTTCTGATTTTCGACCAATTTGCGAAGCAAATTTGCACTGAGGGGAAATGAAGCCGGATCAACCGCAGACATGGTAAATGGAGCAGAGTGAATCTAATGCTTTCGCGATGTCATTTGTCTACTGTCTGTTTTTACAGTTTCTTTTCGAGGCTGGAACCTGAAACCGCGAACCCGGAACGGCAGGCAAATGGCTGTGCAGACTTTCTCAAGAATCATGACCAATCGGCTTGAACCACAGCGCGACAAGTCCAAATCTCTAGACAGGTTCTTCTAATGATTCCCCGATAAACCGGAGATAACTCGAAATTGAGGATTTAGACCAGCCAATACACGATACGCCCGGGGTGCTCTCAATAAGCAGATTTGCATGACGCGGCCGTCACATCGAGCCCGGCACAAATGTTTGACTTTAGCGTGACCGGATGATGACAAGCCGATGGGCACAGCCAATGTACTTTGCATGCATGAGGAACAAAATCATTCGCAAACTAGCAAGACTTATTCCCATCTTATTTGGCTCGGTGTTTATCGGAATGCAGTTTGTTCCGACTCCCGGAGTGTCCAAGGCTTCGACGACCAGACCAAATGTGGTGGAGACGATCAATCCGCAAGTAGGCAAGATTCTGGAACGCTCATGCCAAGACTGCCACTCTAACCGTACTGCCTGGCCATGGTACAGCCATGTCGCGCCTGTTTCGTGGGTCATTTCCGACCACGTCATCAAGGGCCGCGAAATTCTGGACTTCTCTGACTGGGCAACTCAGCCGCCCTCCGAGGGCGATCGCATGCTGATCTGCGCCGCAGTCACCGACGGCAACATGCCGCTCTCTGGGTACACGGCGATTCATCGCAATGCGAGGCTCTCGAAGCAGGATGTCGAAGCGATTTGTAAATGGGCCGGTGCTCCGGGCACATCTATGACGCCGACACACATTGACAAGCTAATGAACAACAACCGGTGACTATGTTTGACCGTTGGCCAATTCATGCCTGGTGCAGAGAAAGTGCTCGCGCAATCAGCTGCTTCGCTTTGCCTCGAACCTTCGTGTTTGCTTAGTCGGGATAGAGGCTGCCGGAGGAGGTGCGTGAGCCGATCTTGATTGGCTGCGGAAACGCGCAGGAGGGACCGTGAACTCGCGTTTGAACGCCCGGTTGAAAGCGGCTTCGGATTCGTATCCCACTTCGGGCGCGATCTGCGCCACCGAATAACTCGTTGAGGCCAGCATCTGCGCTCCCAACTGAAGCCGCCAACGTGTGAGATAGGCAATCGGAGTCTCGTTGAGGTAATGGCGGAAGCGCTCTGCCAGCACCGAGCGTGACACCCCCACATCTTTTGCCAGGGAAGCAAGAGTCCACGGATGCGAAGGATTTCGGTGCATTAATGCAAGCGTCTTTCCCACCTCCGGATCGCGGGCTCCCGCCAGCCATCCGGTTTGCTCAGGGGGAAGGTGCGCAATGTATGTCCGCAGTGTTTCAACAAACAAAACCTCTGACAATTTGGACAAAACTGCTTCTCCGCCGGCGCGAGATGCGTCTGCCTCGTTCACGGAAAAGCGGATCGAGCTTTCCAACCACCTGCCAGAGTTGTCGTTGCGAATGCTGACTTTGAAGATAGGCGGCAGGCCGCTAAGAAAAACCTGGCTGAGTTTTGGTTCACATGCCATGAAGCCGCAAATGAATCGCGTGACCTCTCCGCCGCCACCGAATCGCGACAGCTTCAAACCCTGGGTGACAAGTCGACCCAGTTCCTTTGCCATGTCTACGGTCTTGGCAGGCAATCCGTTTTCGATGATATGAGGATCGCCGTGGGGAAAGATCACGAGGTCGCCGGCGTCGAGAGCTACGCTTTCTCCATCCAGAAGCCGGGCAGAGGCATGCCCTTCTGTAAGCAAGTGGTAAATCATCATGTGTCCCGCGCCTGGCGCGAGGTGGGGCGCGATGGCCTGGGAGGCCGGCGAACAAAGGCTCCACGGGGAGGAGAATTCTCCGTTGTAGAACATGGCTCCCTGGAGCTTCACGACCTTTAACACTTCAGAAAGCACATCCATACGGCTCCTCGGCAAACCACTCGGGACTCCTGAGCAAACCATCTTACGGCAATTGCGCGGTGAGCAAGAAAGGCGGACGCGGGGACAAAAGCGGATGCCTAGGTTGACGCATAGTAAGCAAACAAAGGAGCTGATATGAATCCGAACAAAGCACTCTGGGAAAAAGGCGACTTCACCGAGATTGCCGCATTTATGCGTGAATCAGGAGAAGCTGTCGTGAAGTCACTCGGGATCGAGCCGCCCGTCCGGGCTCTGGACCTCGGCAGCGGAGACGGTACGACGGCGGTTCCTCTCGCTCGTTTGGGAGCTGAAGTCGTGGGGATCGACATCGCCAGCAACCTCGTTGAGGCTGGAAACAAGCGAGCCACAGAAGCGGGACTCACGAATCTGAAATTTCAAGAAGGCGATGCGGGGAACTTGAAGGGGATTGAAGACCGTTCGTTTGATCTGACCCTTTCAGTATTCGGCGCCATGTTCGCTCCTAAGCCCTTCGACGTGGCAAAGGAGATGGTCCGGGTCACCAAGCCTGGCGGCCGCATTGTGATGGGGAACTGGATTCCCAACGATCCAACATTCGTGTCTCAACTGTTGAAGATCAGTTCGTCCTTCACACCTCCACCTCCGGAAGGATTCGTCAGCCCAATGACCTGGGGAGTGGATACTCACATCGTCGAGCGATTTGGCCAGGCCGGAGTGCCCAAAGAAAAAATATCCATGGTCAAAGACACGTACCATTTTCTATCGGATCACGAGAGCCCGACATGCTTCATCGACTTATTCAAGCGATTCTATGGCCCGACAATGAACGCTTTCGAAGCTGCTGAAAAGGACGGGAGAGCGAAGGAACTCAACAATCAACTCGTAGAACTTGCGAAGTCACAGAACAAGAGCGCTAACGGCGGCACTGCAATACCTGCCACTTTTATGCGAGTGACTGTGAACCTTTGAGGAAAGCAGACATGAACAGCCAAAGTATTGAACAAATCGCGGAAATTCAAACCTCTGCGCCAGGTGGAAAGATCAACTCCCGATCCGAGGCGCTCGCCGCGCGCCTTGAGTCTGGTGCGAAGGCACTGGCCTCGTTTGCGGCTACCCTCTCCGAAGCCGAATGGCAGACACCACTTCACCGAGACGGACGCACGATTGGTGAAGTGGTGCGCCAGGTTGCGGGCATTTTCTCGGTTGAGATCCACGTGGCAAGTTTGATTGCAGCCGGCCAGCCAATCACCGGCTTGACCTGGGATTCCGTCGACACGATGAACCGCAACAGCACCAAAGAAAATGACGGCGTTACAAAGCAAGACACGCTTGCGCTGTTGGCAGAAAACAGTGCGGCAGCGGCGAGGGCTATCCGTGCATTCACTGATGAAGAGCTGGATCGCTCCGTGCCAGCGTCGTTCAATCGCGGCGCTCCGGTCACTTGCCAATTCATTCTTGAGGAGCTGGAGCATGCGGTGCGCCACAGTTACCTGCATCTCTCTCGCATGTGGGCCGCTCGCTAGCCGGTTAGCACGCCGGCTTTGCGGCACGACTGAAGTCGTGCCCTTTTACAAAACGCTCGGTCGAGTTAAAGCCCACCATTCGATGAAAACGGCCTGTTTGCATGAGATGAGCGTGTCTTGACTTTATACTTAGATATCTATATAAAGACATCTGAATATGGCCAAGACTGATTCTTTGCAAGGTTCACTCGATTTGCTGGTGCTCAAGATATTGTCGCGACGCCCGCGGCTTCACGGATACGCCATCATGGCTGCCATCGCCGACACTTCTGGCGAAGTGCTGCGCGCAGAGGAGGGCTCGCTCTACCCCGCGCTCTATCGCATGGAAGAGGCCGGCTGGATTCGCGCCGAGTGGATCAAGAAAGACACCGGTCGCCGCGCCCGGATCTACGAACTGACCGCCGCCGGCAAAAAGCAACTGGGAGCGGAAGAGTCGCGCTGGCAGTCAGTCAGCCTGGCAATCAATCGGGTTCTCCGGGAGGCATGACATGTCTTTGTGGTCGCGTATCTCGAACGCCGTGCGTGGCGAGCGCCTGAATCGCGAGATCGCGGAAGAGTTGCAGTCACACATTGAAGAAGCCATTGCATCGGGACGCGACCCCGACGAAGCACGCCGTGCATTTGGTTCGATACTGCGCCAGCGCGAGGCGAGCCACACGATTCGCGTTGCTGGATGGCTTGAGTCGCTTCTTGCCGATGTAAGTTTCGGATGGCGGCAGCTCTGCCGCAACAAGATCACTTCCGCGGCCGCTGTTCTTTCCCTCGCAATCGGCATCGGCTCCTGTGTCGCCGCCTTTCGTCTTATCGACGCGCTGCTTTGGCGCCCGCTGCCCATCTCCGGTTCGAGCAAGCTCTACGTCCTCTCCCGCCAGATGACCGGCTTGTACGGCAAGCCTATCGAGGATGGCTACTGGGCCACGCCAAACTTCAAGCTCATGCGCGATGCCGTCAAGGACCAGGCCGACCTCATCGCCATCAGCGACGCCGAAAGGATGGACATCACCTGGTCCGGCGACCGGGCCGGCAACGACGACATCGAGAAGGCCCACGTCGTTTATGTCTCCGGCAACATGTTCCCGCTCTTCGGTCTCGAGCCCGCGCTCGGCCGCCTGCTCATCCCCGCCGACGACCGCGGCCCCGGCGCCGGTCCCTATGCGGTCCTCTCCTGGGACTATTGGAATCACCGCTTCGGCCGCGATCCCAATGTCCTCGGCCACTCGCTCCACATCGGCGACCAGACCCTGGAAATCATCGGCGTGGCCCCAAGCGATTTCACTGGAACCGAAAAGGGAACTGTCACCGACATCTTTCTGCCCCTCAGCATGAACAGCATGGCCACCGAGGACAGAGCGGACTGGCACCGCATCTTCCTGATGTTGAAACCCGGCGTCAACCCGGCCACCGCCCTCGAGCCGATGCGTCAACACCTCTCCGCCGTCAACCGCGCCTTCGGAAGCGCGTGTTCTACGTGCTATCGCGGCGACACCAAGGCGGACATCGAACGCTTTCTCAATCAGAAGCTTGTTTTCCATCCCGCCGGCGCTGGCATCTCCGAGCTCCAAAAGGACTATCGCCGATTACTCGGTGTGCTCGGTCTCATGGTCGCTCTCGTACTGCTCATCGCCTGCGTCAACGTCGCCAACATGATGACCGCCCAGGCTGCCGCCCGCGCCCAGGAGATGGCTCTGAGAATCTCGATCGGGGCAGGCCGGCGACGCCTTGTCCAGCTCATCCTGTGCCAGAGTGCGCTGCTCGCGCTCCTGGCTTCGGCACTCGGTGCATTTTTTGCGGCGTGGTCTGCGCCCTTTGTGCTCAGCCTCGTCAATCCACCCGACAACCCTGCGCGACTCGACCTTCCTGCCGACTGGCGCGTGCTTCTCTTCGGTTTCGGACTCATTATCCTCGTCGTTCTATTGCTTGGTTTGCTCCCTGCTCTGCGTGCCTCTGCCGTCAGGCCCGTTGCCGCACTCAAAGGTGGTGAAGATCCGCACTCGTCTCGCCGTCTCATGCGCGGAGCCATCGCTCTTCAGGTCGCATTCTGCTGCCTCGTCCTCTTTCTGTCTTCGCTTTTCGTCACATCCTTCCAGCGCCTCGAAAACCGCCCCCTGGGGTTCTCCACCGACCGTCTGCTTCTGCTCCAAACTGTTGCCGGCAAAGGCCAGCTCCCTGTCGTCTGGAATCAAACTGCCGATTCGCTCCGAGCCGCACCCGGCGTCGACTCGGTCGCTATCTCGGGATGGCCCCTGCTGGGACGCATCAAAATCAACAGCGACATCTCAATCAACGGCGCGCCTCCGAGTCCGACTCCCGCCTTTTTCCTGAACGTTTCCCCTGGCTGGCTGTCGACGATGAAGATCCCGCTGATTTCAGGCCGTGACTTTCGCCCGGAAGACAGCTCACCTGGAGCCGCCATCGTCAACGAAACGTTCGTCAAGACCTTTTTCCCCGGCCAGAACCCCATCGGCCGCACCTTTTCGCGCGGTGTCGATCAACCCCTCAACAAGATCGTCGGCGTCACCCGCGACGTCCCTGACCACGACCTGCGCGAGCCCAACCGCGCTGTCTTCTATGTCCCCCTCCACGCAATCGATGACAAATCCGCGCCCCAAACCGCCTCAAGGCCTGTCAACTTCGCCACCTTCACCATTCACACCGAGGCCAAGAACCCCCTCGCCCTCGCTGAGTCTCTCCGCCAGATCATCGCGCAGCGCCACAATAGCCTTCGCGTCTCGAACGTCACCACTCAGCTCGATCTGATCCGCGACCAGACCATTCGCGAGCGCATGATCGCGACGCTCGCCGCCTTCTTTGCCGCCGTCGCGCTGCTCCTCGCCGGCATCGGACTCTACGCCGTACTCAACTACTCCGTGCTGCAGCGCCGCCGCGAGATCGGTATCCGCATGGCGATTGGCTCGACTCGTGCCGGCATCGTGCGCATTGTGACTGTCGATGTCTTGCTGATGATCGCGCTCGGAGGGTGCGTGGGCATTGTGCTCGGATTCGGCGCGGCGCGCTACGTCGCGTCGCTTTTCTACCAGGTCAAAGCTACCGACGCGGATATGATCGCGCTGCCGGCGTGTGCCATTCTGCTGACTTCTCTGGTTGCCACACTGCCCGCCGTGCTTCGTGCGCTGCGCACAGATCCCACCGAGATCCTGCGCGCTGAGTGAGGGACAGGCTCCCACTTGTAGCGAATTTGCAGATGAGGGTCAGATTTCCCGCAGCTGCACAAAATACGACGGCCCGACATCGCTGCCGGGCCGGGTGCTGGTGCGTTATTGCCTCCGTCAGATTCTCATTGGCATCAGTACGTACCGCGACTTGAACTCGGCGTCAGGATCTTCGGGGCGCATCTGGCCGGCCGATTGTGAGTCCTTGAACTCGAGCCGCACTTCGCCTTCGTTGCCCAGGGCCTTGAGGAAGTCGATGATGTAGGTGGAGTTGAAGCCCACCACGATGGGGTCGCCGGAGTAGGGCGTGTCGATGGTGTCTTCGCTCTCGCCTGACTCGGTGGAACTCGAGCTGATCTTGAGCTCGTTGCTTTCGAGGCGGAGTCGGATCGCTCCCGAACGCTCATCGGCAAACTGCGCTACGCGCTGAATCGCAGCGGACAACTCGCTCGACCGCACCACGGCAAACTTGGTGTTGTCGCGCGGCATGACAGCTTCATAGTTGGGGAACTGGCCGGTGAGGCGGCGCGTGCTGAGGGTGCGATGTCCTACACGGAAAAACAGTGTGTGTTCATCATCGGCGAACTCAACCTTTTCGGCGTCGGTGTTGGCGAGCAACTGCTGAAGCTCCTGGAGGGCCTTGCGTGGAATCAACACGCGTTTTTCGCCGCTGATGCCTTCGAGTGCTTCGCCGGGCTTCTCGACGAACGAGAGGCGATGCCCGTCGGTGGCGACCATCGCGATCGACTCCGCTTTCAAGACGAGCAGCGCGCCGTTGAGCGTGTAGCGCGACTCCTCGTTGGAGATGGCGAAGATGGTCCGCGAGATGAGGGTTTTGAGCGCGGCGGCGGGAATGCTGGTGGCCGAGACGGCCGGGAACTCCGGCACCTGGGGGTAATTGGCGCGCGCCATACCCACCATCTTGGTGTTGGAGCGGCCGGACCGAATCTGGACCCAGTGGTTCTCAAGCAGCTTGATGGAGATATCTCCGTCAGGGAGCAGCTTGATGTAGTCGTAGAGTTTGCGCGCGGGAATGGTGCAGGAGCCAGGCTTTTTGACCTTGACGGCGGCGCTCGTGCGCATGGCCTGGTCAAGGTCGGTGGCTGTGATGTTTAACCGGTCGCCCTCGGCCTCGATCAGGAAATTTGAGAGGATGGGGATGGTGGTCTTGCGCTCCACAACGCTTTGTGTCGCGGTGAGTTCTTTCACAAGTTCCTGGCGGCTTACGCTAATCTCCATCGCTGCCCCCTGTGTGGCCGGCTTTTCTACTTCAGTTTCCACGATTGACATAACCCACCCTCACCTTGGTCGCTAACCGTCGAGGCGGAGGTCGCCTGCCCGGTGCGCCCCAGATACCGATTTCGCGTCCACCCGCGCCAGCCAGACCCTCGGCGCTGGACGCGCCTGGCGGAAATGGCTGCCGTTACTTGACTTTGATTGTATTCACGTTCCTCAAAACCTGTGCGTGGAAAACAGGGCTGCTTATATGAATTCCGGGGCGGTAATTCGAATGGTCGCCTCAGATCCGGAGACTAGGGGCTTGATTCTGATGTGGGAAAAGGTCGATCTCGGCGACTCAGGTTCGGGTGCGACGGGGACTGAGTAATTCACTGGTTATATATAAGACAAAACCAGTAGTACCCGTAGTTCCCACCGGAAAAGTGGAAATGTGGGCGATGTTGTTTTCCATGGCAGGTTTAGTAGGCGGCCCTGATTTCTAAATCGTGGCTGTGCAATTCAGGGCAACTGGAAATCTAGTCTTCGTGCGCTCCATTCGGATCCTGTTTTCCCACTACTCCCACAGTGCACCTGAAACCCCCTGTGAATCGCAGGTGCGTTTTGTGGAGAGCTAGTCCCCGGTCACTGTGGATCAACGACTTGCAGTGCACCAGAGATTCACAATTACGATAAAGCCGGGGGCTGCTGCGGGGGCAACGGCAATGGGTTTGTCGAGGCGTGAGTTTCAGCATGACGATCTGACATTTTCCTATCTCGACGCTGGTGGGGACGGTCCGGCTTTGATCGCTCTTCATGCTCATCTGATGGAGGCGGTGACGTACGCGACGTTGGCGACGGAATTAGCTCCCCAATGGCGCGTGGTGGCACTGGATCAACGGGGTCACGGGCATTCAAGCCACGCGGCCAGCTATACCCGCGCCGACTACCTGGGTGATATTGCCGCACTTTTGGATCATCTTGGATTAGAGAAGGCCGTGATTCTGGGCAACTCGCTCGGTGGCGTGAATGCATACCAGTTTGCCGCCCGGCATGCGGATCGAGTCGCGGGGCTGATTATTGAGGACATTGGCGCTGTCGTCAGCGAGGAAATCACCTTCGTGCTGCCATGGGAAGGGGTCTTCGCGACGCGCCGGGAACTCGAGGAGCGTATTGGTGCGCGATTTGTCCCCTACCTGCAGGACTCGATTCGCAGTAGCGCTGCCGGCTGGAGACTGGCGTTCAAGCCTCGCGACATGGTTTTGTCGCAGCATAAGATGATCGGCGATCACTGGAGCGACTGGCTCGCGACGAGCTGCCCGGCACTGCTGCTGCGCGGTCGCGAGAGCCGGGTTACGACACAGGAGCATCTGGAACAGATGGTGCGTCGGCGGAAAAACACCCAACTCCAGACTCTGGATGGCGGTCATGCCCTCCATGTTGATAATCCGAGGGGTTTCTATCGAGCCGTGCATTCGTTTCTTGGACAACTCTAACTCGAGGGTTCTGGGCGAAATGCAGGGCAGTGAATCGCATCACCATGGCTTCGATCGCGCCACGGAAATGCCGCGCACTTCGTGGGGCCACCTGCCCGAGACAGCGCAGTAAAAGTGATAAAGAGCGCCGTCGTGCCAGATCACACAGGGCTTGTGCGCATAGGTCTCGTCCACTGTGCCCGGAGCTCCCACGTCGATAATGATCTCGTTTACCTTGGTAAAGTGATAGGGGTCGTGTCCAAGGGCGAGCAATTCGCGGGCTTTGCCGCGCGAATCCAGGCCGAAGTAGTACATGCCCCATAGGTCCTTGTTGCGCACCACAAATGGATTGCTCGCGAAGTGCGAGTCCCATGATCCGGCACTCCCGTTGGGCAATACCGGGTTGCCTTGATAGCGTGTCCAGGTCTTCACATCGCGCGAGGTTGCCACGCCGCTCTGCTCCTGCCACCCTCCACCCTGGGACTTCGGTAAAGAATCCGTCTTGGCGTTGTAGTAGAGGTAAAGGATTCCGTTCTGCTCGACAAGGTTAGGCCGGTAAAGCCCACCGTGTTCCCAAGGGGCGCCGTCTTCGGGGAGGAGAATTGGTTCCGTCAATTCCCAATGAAGCAAATCGTCGCTCCAGGCCAGGCCAATAACCGCCGCACCTTCCTCATAGCCGGCATTCGGATAAGCATTCCAGGCTCCCAGGTACCGGCCGTGGATCTTCTTAAGTCGTCCTTGAGAGGTGAGGCCATCTTCGCGAACGATGCAGCTCAGCGCAACGTTGTACTTCGTATACTTCGAGGCTGGATCGCGGTGAGCGACGCAGGCGACGCGCTCCCATTTCACGAGGTCGGTCGAAGTCGCAAGTCCGGTTTGATAGCCAGTGCCATCAAAGCCGATGTACAGCATTTTGAATTTGCCTTCGTGATAAAACACGAAAGGATCGTCCACTGCCTTGCCGTCGAAGGCACCTGGTACTGGCGACGCCGCGAGGACGAGCTTGCCGTATTTGTAAGGCGAACGAAACGGGGCGATCTGCGGTTCGCTTAGGGTCTCGGCAAAAAGTTCCGTGGCCGCGAGCAGTGGCGCACCTGTAACAGTCATCCCCATTGCGCCCACAAATTCTCGCCGTGTAATCTTTGCGGTCATTCAACGCCCCTTCATTTCGATCCGAGAAATATTGAAGCAGGCGACTCAGT
>Ga0207683_10004443_pt1 | contig 12114 bp, 10 predicted proteins | sample KBSM73metaG_FD_184333 | JGI IMG/M metagenome (GOLD analysis project Ga0207683, IMG submission 184333) | Miscanthus rhizosphere microbial communities from Kellogg Biological Station, Michigan, USA - KBS M7-3 metaG (SPAdes) (version 2) | ecosystem: Host-associated > Plants > Roots > Rhizosphere >...
GGCTGCGGTTCCGCCAGCACCTCGCCCCGCCACCGCCGGCGTCCCGGCTCCCCGGGGGCGTCGCCCCAGGTCACCGGCTGCAGCCGGTACGCCCGGCCCAGGTCGTCGGTCACCGACAGCCCGGACCTGACCTCCGCCGCGAACCGCTGTCCCGGCAGATCGCGGAGCGGCTGGCCGGGGTCCGGTATGACGGCGCGCAAATGCAGCTTCACCCCGTCCGGCGTCAGCGTCGCCATGGTCAGCACCAGATCCGTGCCGCCGAACGCGATCGGCACCGGGCCCGCGGCCACGGCCAGCGGAATCCCGGTCAGGTCGGCCCGGCTCGCCGCCCGCGCCTCGTGGTACCCGAGCGCACCAGGCACCACGCTCAGCTCGCCGGTCAGCACACCCGGCCGGAAACCCTTGGCCTCCAGCTCCGGCCGGTACTGGCCCAGGATCTCCTCGGCCCGCGCCCCCGGCAGCAGCCCGAGCATCACGAACGCGTTGGCCACCGCCTCCCGGCTGAACGGCACGCCAGGCAGCGGCTGGCCGGGCCGAGCCCGGCTCAGCGGGGCCACCATCGCGCGCAGGAACGCCTCAGGATCGGCGAGAACCATGGGAGCAAGCTACATCGCAAGGCGCCGTGGGGGCACCGTGCCCGCCCTTACGGCGTAGCGGCGGCTAGGGCGCGGTCGTCGGGGGAGAAGTCCTCGTCGACCTCCTCGGGAGGGTTCTCCAGGTGCCAGCGGACCGACAGCGGGATGGTTTCGGCCGGATCGGAAGGGTGCCAGCCGAGCAGGGTGGCCGCCTTGCGGCTGTCGACCAGGAAGTGCTGGGCGATGCTCCTCGTGCCCTCCAGGTCCGGGGGCACGAGGTCCTCGGGCACGGTGACCAGCGATGCCTCGGAGCCGGCCGCCGCCAGGATGGCCAGCGCCCAGTCCCGCGCCGTGCCGGTGGCCAGGTCGCCCACGTTGAACACCTGGCCCGCCGCCGCCGAAGCGTGATCCAGCGCGGCCAGCACGGCCGACGCCACGTCGCCGACATAGCAGCGCGTGTCCAGCGAGGTGCCGGCCCCGAACGGTATCCGCATCCGCCCGGCCCGGACCCTCCGCAGCACGAACTCCTCCCGCCGCTGCCCGTCGTGCTCGCCGTAGATCAATGACAGCCGCAAGGCACACCCGCCCCGCGACAGGTACAGCGGTTCCACGTCGAGCTTGTCGTAGTGCTCGCCCAGCCCGGGCAGCAGGTCACGCAGCGGGTACCGGGCCGAACGAACCGGCGACGTCTCGGTCAGCGGAACCGGTTCGCCGCCCCGCCCGGCCAGCAGCAGCTCGTAGGCCCGGTACACATCGATGCTGGACAGCAGCACCAGGTACGCGTCGGGCAGGTGCGGCAGCACCGCGTCGGCGTGGGCCCGCGTCATCGCCCGCGTGTCGATCACCGCGTCGGGCCGGAAAGCCCGGAGCTGATCAGCCACGCCGGCCAGGGCGTCCCGCGCGGCGTGCACATGCGCGCAGCCGGACAGTTCGGCAGGCTCGGTCTGGCCCCGGTGCACGACCATCACGTCGTCGCCCCGGGCCAGCAGCTCCAGCGCGATCCGTCGGCCGATGAACAGGGTGCCGCCGAGGATCAGGACCCGCATACCGCTAGCGGTCGCTGCCGGACTCAGCTGGCTCGAAGGTGAAAACCTGCGGGCCGATCTGCATGCTCCAGCCGGGCGGGAGCGGGCTGGGCTCGGTGCCGATCCGCGTCCACTGCTCACCGCCGGGCGGGCTGAAGTAGGTCCCGTGCATCGAATCCGCGTCGCGGACCAGCACGATGCCGTTCTCGACCGAGACGTACGCGTGCACCCGCGAGATCACGTGGTCCGGGTCCTGCAGCTGAACCGGCGCGGCCTCCCCGCTTTCCACCGCGGGATCCTGCGACGGTTCCCGGCCGAGGACCAGCACGCCGGTCAGGACGATCGGCGGTGCGTCCTGCGATGTCAGCACGCCGAGCGGTCCTTGCCCGGCCGCCGTCCGGGACTGCATCGCCGGTGCCACCGTCGTGGGCTGAACGACCGAGGCCGGGTCCGGCTCGGCCTGGCCGGAGCCCAGGTCGTGTTCACCGGTCCGCACGACCATCGTCGGCTGGTGGTTCGGGACCTCGGCCCGCAGCCCCCAGGGCTCCTGGGGGGAATCCGGCGCCTGCCCCGGCACCTCCTCGGACGGCGGCCACGCGAAGCCGCGGGATTCGCCGCCGGCCACCGCCGGCTCGGGCTCCGGCTCTGCCTCCACCGCAGGTTCCGGCTCTACCGCACGTTCCGGCTCCGCCACAGGCTCCAGCTCCACCGCCGACTCCGGCACCGGCATAGCCTCCGCCGCCGGCATAGGCGCCGGCGTAGGCTCGGATGCGCCCGCCGCCGCGGCAGGCTCCGCTCCGGACATGCCCGGCGCGCCGGGCACCTCCGCGACCCGGCTCAGCACGAAGCCCCGCCCGGGCACCACTCCGCCCCATAGGTCCGACAGCGGGTCGGCCCGGACCGGCCGGCCGGACGAGCCGCCGATCGCCAGCCGCTCGAACGTGCCGGGCACGATCAGGTCGACCCAGGTGAGAGCCTGCTCTCCGGATATCTCGCGGGTCGCGCCGCCCTCGGTGATCGTGCACCACACCGCGCCGCGCAGGAACATGATCACGCCGTCGCGCATCGGGGCCACGATCCCGAACGCGGGAGCATCTCCCGCCATGTGGCCGATGACCCAGGCGGCCAGCTGGCTCGCGATCGCGTTGGCCGAAGCCTCGCGGTCGGAGCCGACCTCGGCGGCCAGCCCGAGCAGTTCCTGGGTAACCCCGGTCGAGGGCGGAGCAGAACCCGCCCCGTCCCCGCGCGGGATCACGATGACCGTTTCGCCGAACCGGCCGACAAGACCAGGGCCGGGCTCGATGCCGATGCGCGTCGTCAGCTGCTCCATCGTGCTTCCTCTTCGTCCGGGGGCAACGCAGGCATTTTGTCATGCCGCGGAACAAGCGTGATCAGCAGCTGAATACCCCGGAAGGCTCAGGCGGTAACAGCGGTGATGTCCGCGCCTAGCGCGTTGAACCGCTGCGCGATGCTGGCGTGCCCCCGGTCGATCGGGTAGCACGGCGTGACCAGCGTCTCGCCTTCGGCCGCCAGCCCGGCCAGCACCAGGGCGATCCCGGTCCGCAGGTCGTGCGCCACGACCTCGGCCCCGGTAAACGCAGACGGCCCGTGCACCACGACCGCGCCGCGGTCGAGCTCGACCGACGCGCCCATCTTGACCAGCTCGCCGACCAGCGTGTACCGCCCGTCGAAGATCGTCTCGCGGATGTACGAGGTGCCCTCGGCCAGGCAGGCCAGCGCCATGATCGGGGACTGCAGGTCGGTGGCGAACCCGGGGTACGGGCTGGTGATGACGTTGATCGGGCGCACCGGGCCGTCCATCCGGACCGACACCACGGCGCCGTTGGTGCCGAACTTGACCCCCATCTGCTCCAGCTTCCACCGGAACACGCCGAAGTGGTCCAGCGAGGCCCCGACCAGGTTGATCTCGCCGCCGGTGATCGCCGCGGCCATCGCGAACACCCCGGCGTCGATCCGGTCCGCCATCACGGTGTGCTCGACCGCGTTCAGTTCGTCCACGCCGTGCACGGTGATGAAGCCGGTGCCGCCGCCGGTGATCCGCGCGCCCATCTTGGTCAGGAACGCGATGACGTCGAGGACCTCGGGCTCCTGCGCCGTGTTGTCGATCACCGTCCGGCCGGGCGCCAGGCACGCCGCCATGATCAGGTTCTCGGTGCCGGTGTGCGACGGCGTGTCCAGGTACAGGTGCGCGCCCTGCAGCTTGCTGGCCTTGATCCGGATGGTCGTGTCGCCCTCGTCCACGACCGCGCCGAGCCGGGCGAAGCCGCGGTAGTGGAAGTCCAGGTTCCTGTTGCCCAGGTTGCACCCGCCGACGCCCTCGATCACGGCCTCGCCGAACCGGTGCAGCAGGGCCGGGACGAACAGCACCGAGCTGCGGAACCGGCGGGCGATCTCGGCCGGCAGCACCGGGCTGGTCAGGTTGGACGCGTCGACGACGAGCGTCCGTTCGGTCTCGTGGAACTCGACGACCGCGCCGACCGCCTCGGCCAGTTCGACGGCGCGGCGGACGTCCTCGATCGGCGGGACGTTCCGCAGCACCGTATGGCCGTTGCCGGTCAGCAGGGATGCGGCGATCATCTTCAGCGCCGCGTTCTTCGCGCCCTGCACGAAAACCGTCCCGTGCAGCGGAGCGCCTCCGCGCACGCGGTAACTCGTCTCGGGTCCCAGAGTCATGCGCGCTAGCTTAGCCGGGCGAGGCGCTCGAAGACTGGAGCTAGCCGCGCAACGTACCGTTCCGGCCTGAATGCGGAGTCCAGTGCCCCTTCGGGCAGCGGAACCGCGCGTGTCGCCGCCTGTTTGCGCAGCGTGTCGCGGAAGGGGGTGCCCGCGTCCCAGGTTTCCATGGCCGCCGCCTGGACCAGCTCATACGCGTCCTCACGCGACATTCCCGCGCTGACCAGCTCAAGCAGGACCGCGGAGGAGTACATCAGCCCGCCGGTTATGTCCAGGTTTGACCGCATCCGCGCGGCGTCCACGGTCAGCCCCGACACCAGCCCGGTGGTCAGGTGCAGGAGGTAGTCGGTGGCGATGGCGGCGTCCGGCAGCGCGACCCGCTCGACGGACGAATGTGAGATATCCCGCTCGTGCCACAGCGGGATTCCCTCGGTGACCGGCGTCACATAGCCGCGCACCACCCGCGCCAGCCCGCAGATCCGCTCCGAACGGATCGGGTTCCGCTTGTGCGGCATGGCCGAGGAGCCCTTCTGCCCCGAACGGAACGGCTCGGCCAGCTCCCGTACCTCCGTCCGCTGCCCGTGCCTGACCTCCAGCGCGACCGCCTCGCACACGGTGGCCGCGATCGCCAGCGCGCTGGCCCACTCGGCGATCCCGTCCCGCATCACCACCTGGGTGGCCACGTCCGCGGGTCGCAGCCCGAGCGCGGGCATGACCTCGGCTTCGATGGCCGGGTCGATGTTGGAGTAGCTGCCGACCGGCCCGGACAGGGTGCCGACCGCGACCGCCTCCCGGGCCCGGACCAGGCGGTCCCGGCTGCGGGCCATGGCGAAGGCGAAGTCGGCGACCCGGTGCCCCCAGACGTCGGGTTCGGCGTGGACGCCGTGCGTCCGGCCGGGCCGCAGCGTGTCCCGGTGCGCCAGCGCGTGGTCCCGCAGCACCGCGACCAGCGCGGTGGCCTTGGCGATCAGCAGGTCGCTGGCCTCGGCCAGCTGGACCGCGAGCGCCGTGTCGAGCAGGTCGGAGGAGGTCATGCCAAAGTGCACCCAGGCGGCCGCCGAGCGCGGCTCGGTGTTGTCCGCCCAGGCGGTCAGGAAGGCGATCACGTCGTGGTCGGTGACCGCCTCCACCGCGGCGACCGCCTCAGGGGTTGGTGGTGGGGCCGAACGGACGGGTTCCACGCTCTCGGCCGGCACCGTGCCCGCCCGGGCCTGCGCCTCGAGGACCAGCACCTCCACCCGGCACCACAGCTCGTACTTGTGCGCGTCGCTCCAGACCCGCCCCATCTCGGGCAGCGTGTACCGCTCGATCATGCGTCCACGCTATCCATCGCCACCGCTGCCCGCTGCTCCGCCGCCAGCGCGGCCGCCACGATCACGGTGAGAACGGCCATCTCGGCCGCGACGCTCAGCGTCACGCCGACCCAGGAGGCGGCCAGCGCCACGACCGCCGCGGTCAGCCGGTAGCGTCCAGGGCCGATCCGCAGCGCGTGCCGGAACGCCGCGCTGCCGGCCAGGAACAGGGCGACGCCGCAGCCCATCGCCACGCACGGCCCGGCCGGCAGCGTGCTCCCGGTGTTCACGATGGCCTGCTTCACCCCTGAGGCCAGCGCGACGATCCCGAGCAGCATGGGGATGTAGGCGTAGAAGTACGCGGCCAGCGCGAGCGCCGGGCGGGCCGCCGGGTCCGCCGCCACCATGGCCCGTTCGGCCCTCTCGTCGTCCTCGGCGCCGAAGTAGGCCCACCACAGCGCCGCGGTCAGCGCCAGCCCCAGCACGGCGGACAGGGCCAGCGAGACGGTCACCGGGTGCCCCTCGGCGCCGATCCCGATGTCCACCACCGACTCGCCCAGCACGATGATGACCAGCGCGCCGTGCCGCTCGGTGAAGTGCGAGGGCTGGATGTCGAACCGCCCGCGCACCGGGAGCACGAACGGCGACAGTACCTGCACGACCAGCGCGGCCGCCCACAGCCAGTACGCAGCCCCACCCTTGACGATCCCGGCCGTGATCACCAGCAGCGCCGCGACCAGGTTGAACGGCACGATCCGCGCGATGTTCCTGTTCACCCGCTGGTACAGCCAGGCGTGCACGACCACCACGATCAGGTAGCCGATGCCGAGCGCGACGCCGTCCCGGCCGAACGCCTCCGGGATGGCCAGCCCCATGATCAGGAAGCCGGCCATGCCGGTCAGCATGAGCAGCCGCTCCGTCGTGCGCGACGGGGTGCGCGCGTTGGCCAGCCAGACGTACCCGCCGTACATCCACCACAGCGCGCCGAAGATCAGCAGCACCCGGAAGCCGTCCTCGACCGTCACATCGTGCGCGAGGATCCCGGTCAGCTGGGTGATGGCGAACACGAAGACCAGGTCGAAGAACAGCTCGAGGGTGCTGACCCGCAGCGGGGCGTCTCCACCCTCTACCGCAACATCACTCACAGGCGTGCCGCTATGTCCCGGCGGTACCAGCCGCCCCGCAGCGAGACCGTGGCCGCGAGTTCGTAGGCGCGGGCGCGGGCGGCCGCGACGTCCGGCCCGGAGCCGACCGCGTTCAGCACCCGGCCGCCCGCTGTTACCAGGGCGCCCTTGGCATCGCGCGCGGTGCCCGCGTGCAGCAGGTAGGCATGGTCTTGCCCGGCTCGTTCGGTGCCTATGATCTCGTCACCCTTGACCGGGTCCGCCGGGTAGCCCTCGGCGGCGATCACCACCACCACGGCCGCGCCCGGGTGCCATTCCAGGGGAGGGGCACCGGCCAGCTCCCCGGCCGCGGCGGCGGCCAGCAGCGGCGCGAGCGGGCTGCCCAGCCGGTCCAGCACGACCTGCGTCTCCGGGTCGCCGAACCGGGCGTTGAACTCGACCACCCGGATCCCGGCCGCGGTCAGGCTGAGCCCGGCGTAGAGCAGGCCACTGTACGGCGTGCCGCGGCGGCGCATGGTATCCACGGCCGGCTGGATGACCTGCGCCATCGCCTGGTCCGCCAGGTCAGCGGGAGCCCAGGGGAGCGGGGCGTAGGCGCCCATGCCGCCGGTGTTCGGCCCCTGGTCGCCGTCGCGGGCCCGCTTGAAGTCCTGGGCGGGCAGTAGCGGCACCGCGGTCGCGCCGTCGGTGACCGCGAACAGCGACACCTCGGGGCCGTCGAGGAACTCCTCGATCACCACCGTGCCGCAGGCCGCGGCGTGCGCCCGGGCCGCGTCGAGATCGCCGGTGACCAGGACGCCCTTGCCCGCGGCCAGGGCGTCGTCCTTGACCACGTAGGGCGGGCCGAACGCGGCCAGCGCCTGGTCCGCCTGGCCTGGCGTGCCGCAGGTGAACGAGGCCGCGGTCGGGATGCCAGCCTCGGCCATCACCTGCTTGGCGAAGGACTTCGAGCCCTCGATCCTGGCCGCGGCGGCATCCGGGCCGAAGCACGGGATCCCGGCCTCGCGCAGGGCGTCGGCGGCGCCCGCGACCAGCGGCGCCTCCGGGCCGATGACGACCAGGCCGGGGGCGAGCTTGCGGGCCAGCGCGAGGATGCCGTCCGGCGTGGGCGCCGTGTCCGGGTGGGTCTCGGCCAGGGCCTCGATGCCGGGGTTGCCCGGGGCGGCGTGGACGTCGTCCTTACTGAGGGCGCGGACCAGGGCGTGCTCGCGCCCGCCCGACCCGATGACGAGTATGCGCACGCCAGGAGCCTACCGGCGCGCCAGCCGGTACCACTCCTCGGCGAGCATCGCGAAGTCGACCTCGGTGCTCCACTCGCCCTTGAAGAACTCGTTGTGCACCAGCCGGGCCTCCTGCCGCATGCCCAGCCGCCTGGCCAGCTTCACCGATGGCTCGTTGCGCTCGTCGATTCGCGCGACGATGCGGTGCAGGCCGAGTCCCTCGAAGCCGAGCCGCAGCATCGCGTGCGCCGCCTCGGTGGCGTAGCCGCACCCGCCCAGGGCGGGATTGAACACGTAGCCAAGTTCCCCGCCCGCGTGCTCGCGGCTGTGCCAGGCCAGCATGACGTCACCGGCTAGCTCGCCCGTCCCGGCCAGCTGCGCGCCGAGCGTGAGCGCCTGCCCCTCGTCGGTGAGTTCGGTGCGCGCCCATCGTCCCGCGATCCGCTCGAGGATGTCGTGCCGGCTCATCGGCTCGAACGGCACGTACCGGCAGACGTCATCCCGGCCGCGGTAGGCGAGCAGGGCGTCGGCATCGCCGGCGGTCAGCGGGCGCAGCAGCAGCCGCTCGGTGCGGACCGGGTAGCCGGGGCGCAGCGGCCTGAGCTGAGATCCCGGCCCGTCAGCCATCCTGGAGCAGGTCCCTGATCTGCAGGGTCTGGTCGCGGCGCGGGCCGACCCCGACCGCGCAGACCGGGGCGCCGATCATGTCCTCCACCGCGCTGATGTAGGCGCGCGCGCTGGCCGGCAGGTCGTCGGGCGAGCTGGCCTTGGAGATGTCCTCCCACCAGCCATCGAAGTACTCGTAGACCGGCACCGCGTGGTGGAACTCGGTCTGCGTCATCGGGATCTCGTCGTAGCGCTTGCCGTCCACCTGGTAGCCCACGCAGACCGGCACCTTCTCCAGGCCGGACAGCACGTCCAGCTTGGTCAGGAAGTAGCCGGTGATGCCGTTCACCCGGGTCGCGTACCTGGCGATGACCGCGTCGAACCAGCCGCAGCGGCGCGGCCTGCCGGTGGTCACGCCGTACTCGGCGCCCGCCTTGCGCAGCCATTCGCCGGTGTCGTCGCGCAACTCGGTGGGGAACGGCCCCTCGCCGACGCGGGTCGTGTACGCCTTGACGATCCCGATGACGTCGGAGATCCGGGTCGGGCCGATGCCGGCCCCCACGCAGGCCCCGCCCGCGGTGGGGGAGGACGAGGTGACGAACGGGTAGGTGCCGTGGTCCACGTCGAGCATGGTCGCCTGGGCACCCTCGAGCAGCACCACCTGGCCCTGGTCCAGCGCCCGGCCCAGGGCCAGGGCCGTGTCGGCCACGTAGGGGCGGAGCCGCTCGGCGTACTGCTCGTAATCGGCCGCGATCGCCTCGGCTTCGATCCCGCGCCGGTTGTAGACCTTGGTCAGGATCTGGTTCTTCTCCCGCAGCACCAGGTCGAGCTTCTGCCGCAGGATGCCGGGGTCGAACAGGTCCTGGACGCGGATCCCGGTCCGGGCGATCTTGTCGCCGTAGGCCGGGCCGATGCCGCGGCCGGTCGTGCCGATCCGCGCGCTGCCCAGGTACCGTTCGGTCACCTTGTCCAGCGCCCGGTGGTACGGCGTGATCAGGTGCGCGTTGGCCGAGACCAGGAGCTTGGAGCAGTCCACGCCGCGGGCGGCCAGGCCGTCGATCTCGTCCAGCAGCACCTGCGGGTCGATCACCACGCCGTTGCCGATCACCGGGACGACGTTCGGCGACAGCACCCCGGACGGCAGCAGGTGCAGGGCGTAGCTCTCGTCGCCGATGACGACCGTATGGCCGGCGTTGTTCCCGCCCTGGTACCTGACCACGTAGTCGACGCGGTCCCCGAGCAGGTCGGTGGCCTTGCCCTTGCCCTCATCGCCCCACTGAGCCCCGACAACCACGACGGCGGGCATGCGGTATTCCCCTCGGCCTCACATGCGGAAGCCCCCGCACGGGCGCAAGCGCGGCCGGGGGCTCTTGCGACTTGACATTACCCGGAAAAACGCAGGGTAACCCCGCACCCCCGACCGCTTCGCCCCGCTTTGCCCCCGCGTTTACCGCCCCGCCTCTAGCGCCCCGTCCTACGGCATGTCACGGCTGGTCAGCGGCGAGCGCCGCCGCGGCGGTCGCGCTGCTGTCCCGCAGGAACTGCGCGCAGCGCTCCGCCTCGTCGTCCTCGCCGATCGCCGCGGCGGAGGCACCCAGCATGTACAGGGCGCGGAGGAAGCCGCGGTTGGGCTCGTGCTCCCACGGCACCGGGCCGTGGCCCTTCCAGCCCGCCCGCCGCAGCTGGTCCAGGCCGCGGTGGTAGCCGGTCCGCGCGTACGCGTACGCGGTGACCGGATCGCCCTGGGCGTACGCCCGTTCGGCTAGCGAGGCCCAGGCCGCGGAGTAGGCCGGGAACCGGGCCGCGATCTTCTCCGGCGCCTCGCCCGCGGCCACCGCGGCGTCCGCCTCGGTGTCCGGGAGCAGGTAGGTGGCGGGCGGCTCGCCCATCAGGTTCCTGTGTTCCATATCTCCTACTCTGCTATGTCAGGGCGTGCCCGGCCGACAGCAGGTCCTCGCAGGCGTGCACGACCCGGGCCGTCATGCCGGCCTCGGCCGACTTGCCCCAGCTGCGCGGGTCGTAGGCCTTCTTGCTGCCCACGTCGCCGTCGACCTTGAGCACCCCGTCGTAGTTCGTGAACATGTGGTCGGCGACCGGCCGGGTGAACGCGTACTGGGTGTCGGTGTCCACGTTCATCTTGACCACGCCGTAGGAGATGGCCTCCCTGATCTCCTCCAGCGCCGACCCGGAGCCGCCGTGGAAGACCAGGTCGAACGGCTTGTCCTGGCCGTACTTGGCCCCCACCGCGTCCTGGATCTCCTTCAGCACCGCCGGGCGGAGCTTGACGTGGCCCGGCTTGTAGACGCCGTGCACGTTGCCGAACGTGGCGGCCAGGATGTACCGGCCGCGCTCGCCCAATCCGAGCGCCTCGGCCACCGCCAGGGCGTCGTCCGGCGTGGTGTACAGCTTCTCGTTCATCTCGCCGACGACGCCGTCCTCCTCGCCGCCGACCACGCCGATCTCCATCTCCATGACGATCCGGGCCGCCGCGCACCGTTCCAGCAGGTCCCGCGCGATCTGGAGGTTCTCCTCCAGCGGCACCGCGGAGCCGTCCCACATGTGCGACTGGAACAGCGGCTCCTGCCCGCGCTGCACCCGCTCGGCGGAGATCGCGACCAGCGGGCGCATGTAGCCGTCGAGCTTGTCCATGGGGCAATGGTCGGTGTGCAGCGCCACGTGGACCGGGTACGTGTCCGCGACCACGTGCGCGAACTCGGCCAGCGCGGACGCGCCGGTCACCATGTCCTTGACCGCCTGGCCGGACAGGTACTCGGCGCCGCCGGTCGAGATCTGCACGATCCCGTCGCTGCCCGCGTCGGCGAAACCCTTCAGCGCGGCGTTCAGCGTCTGCGTCGAGGTGACGTTGATCGCGGGGAACGCGAAACCCTGCTGCTTCGCGGTGTCCAGCATCTGCGCGTAGACCTCTGGGGTCGCGATAGGCATGGCGGTAACTCCTGAACTTGGCCTGGCCCGGGTGTCAGTCCGGGACTCACTCTAGACATGAAGCACGCGTTAAGATGCGCCGGGCAGTGCCGCGCATGAGGTACAACAGACAGCCATGGAGAGCTTTCTGACCGAGTGGGGATACGCGGCGCTCATCCTATTCGGCTTTCTCGAGGCGGCGTGCATCCCGATCTCCTCCGAGATCACCTTCGGCTTCGCCGGGGTGCTCGCCTACCAGGGGCATCTTAACCTCGCCCTGGTCATCATCGTGGGCACGCTGGCCGAGCTCGCCGGTTCTTACGCCTCCTACGCGGTCGGCCGGATCGGCGGCCGGCCGCTGGTGCACAAGCTGGGCCGGTACGTGCTGGTGACCGAGTCCGACGTGGCGCGGGCCGAGCGTTTCCTCGAGGGCCGCGGCGCCTGGGCGATCCCGGTGGGCCGCATGCTGCCGTTCGTCCGCGCCTTCATCTCGATCGTGGCCGGCCTGGTGCGCGTCCCGGCGGGCAAGTTCGGCATCCTGAGCCTGATCGGCACGTTCATCTACGCGGCCACGCTCTCCTCGATCGGATACGCGCTCGGCAGCGCCTGGCAGAGCGTCAACCACGGCCTGACCATCGTGGGCTACATCCTGTTCG
>Ga0207683_10004445_pt1 | contig 12113 bp, 10 predicted proteins | sample KBSM73metaG_FD_184333 | JGI IMG/M metagenome (GOLD analysis project Ga0207683, IMG submission 184333) | Miscanthus rhizosphere microbial communities from Kellogg Biological Station, Michigan, USA - KBS M7-3 metaG (SPAdes) (version 2) | ecosystem: Host-associated > Plants > Roots > Rhizosphere >...
TAACTTTGCAATTTAACCCCCTCGAAAGGATTGCTGGCGTTTGAGCAAGGACGATCTCATCGACATGCAGGGAACCGTGGTAGCGGTTCACAGCGGCGGTCTTTACCGAGTGCAATGCGACGCCGGGCACGAAGTGCTCGCTCAGCTCAGCGGCCGCATGCGGCGCTTTCGCATCAAAGTAGTACCTGGTGACCGCGTGACCGTCGGCGTTTCGCCGTACGACCCGGTCCGGGGAATCATCACCTTCCGAGCACGCTAGCCAGAACGATTTGCCTTCCAAGACAACCGATAGACATTCGACCCGAAGCCGCGGCGGCAAGCCGCGGACGGGCGCCCGGCGTCCACGTCCTCGTGCGACGGCCCCGATCTCCCCGACTTCCCAGCTTCCGATTTCGCTCGAACCGGTCCTCTGCGAGACGGCGCCGGTCCCCTTTGCCTCGCTGCACCTCGAGCACAGGCTGCTCGAAGGCACGCGCGACCTCGGGTACAAGGAAACGCGCGCCATCCAGACCGCGGTCATTCCGCTGGCACTCTCCGGGGCCGATCTGATCGCCTGCGCTGCAACCGGCACGGGAAAAACCTGTGCGTTCGTCGTGCCGACGCTACAGACGCTGCTCACCAAGCCTGCGCGACACGGCGCGTCGTCGGACCCGGCTGCACCTCACGCCGCAGGACGGCGGAGCCGCGTGCTTGTGCTCGCGCCGACGCGCGAGCTCGCCGTGCAGATCGAGGACGAGATCCACGGCCTCGCCTATCACACGAATGTGACCAGTGCCGCCGTCTACGGCGGCGTCGAGCTCGGCGGCCAGGAACGGGCCCTCAAGGCCGGCGTCGACATCATCGTCGCCACCCCGGGCCGGCTGATGGACCACATGCGGCAGCAGAACGCCGACCTGTCCGGAATCGAGCTGCTGATCCTCGACGAGGCGGACCGCATGATGGACATGGGCTTCTGGCCCGACGTGCGCCGGATCATCTCGGCTCTTCCGACCGAGCGCCAGACGCTGCTCTTCTCGGCGACGATGCCCGAGGAGATCGTGAAGCAGGCGCTCGAAATCGCGCACGATCCGAAGTACGTGCAGGTCGGCGAGCGCAGCCGCGCCGCGAAGTCGATCACGCACCGCGCAGAGGTCGTCGAGGACTCGGCAAAGCTGGAATGGCTGATTCAGCACCTCCGCAGGCCCGAAGGGCCGGTGCTGGTCTTCTCACGCACGAAGATCGGCGCAGACCGTTTGGCGCAGCGTCTTGCCGCCGCGGGAATCAAGTGCATCGCGCTCCACGCCGATCGCACGCAGGACCAGCGCCGCATCGCGGTGGAGGGATTCCGGAGCGGGCGCTACAAAGTGCTCGTGGCCACCGACATCGCCGCGCGCGGACTCGACATCGATGGCATTCATACCGTCATCAATTACGAGTTGCCTGATTCGCCGGACTCCTACGTCCACCGCGTCGGCCGCACGGGGCGCGCGGATGAGGCGGGACACGCGATAACGCTTGTGTCTCCAGCCGAGCGGCACGTGTGGGCCAGCATGGAAAAGTCCATCGGCGTTGTCTTAGAATGACTTGGATGTCCGATACGTTTTCCCCCGCGCCGCCTGACGAGACGCCCGCCGCCCAGACGGCTGATGTCTCAGCGGCGGTGATCAAGTTCAAGTCATGCCGCTGGCGCCGCCCGCCGGAAGACGGTCCAGAATGCTGTGGCCATCGCGACGTGCTCCCGATCGCCGGCACGAGCTTCAAACCGGACGCCTGGTGTCCCGATTGCGAGTTCTTCAAACTCCGCCGCACGCCCAAGAAGCGCGATCCGAACGACTTCTCTTCCAGATACTAGGCGTTCCGAATTCAGAACTGAGAAGTCAGAACTCAGAAGTGAAAGGCAGTTCCGCCTTTGAAGTTCTGACCTCTGACTTCTGAGTTCTAGCTTCAGCAAGAGTCCTATCGCTCGAGTTGCTCGATCGCGCGCCGCTCGACTTCGGCCGCGGGCTCCGCGAGTTTCTGCACCAGCGATCTGCCTGACAAATCGAACGTCGTCCTCGTGTGGAACGTCCACGCCGCGGCGCCGCTGCGCCTGGCGGCGTCACGCGCGCGGGCGAAGTGGGCCGGATCGCGATCGACAAGCTGGCCCTCACAGACCGAACTTGCCGGCATCGGCTCCTGCAGGTAGACAGGCTGTCTGACGAGGGCGCGGACGCCCCGGACCTGGCGCGCCACGGCCTCGTCAGTGAACCAGTCGTGCCCTCGCGGGTCGTGATACGCCGCAACCATGTTGGGCAGCTGCCGGCCGGCCGGCACGTAGCCATCGCCCGATACGGAGGCCGCAAGCACCCGGTCGGGGTCCGCCTCGCGAAGGCGGCGCAGAAGCCTTTCCATCTCGCCTGGCGTCGCGAAGCGCGTCCACTCGTTCTGGACGTCGACGAGCATGTTGCGATATCGACCCTTGAAGTAGTCGCGGCTCCCGATCAACTGCACGAGCGCCGCCTCGTACGCCTGGTGCGAGAGCACCCGGCGCGGCGCTCCGTTGTCGGCGACCGTTTCGCGCGTGAACGTGAGATCGACCAGAAGCGACCGCGAGGATGCGGCGTCGAGCAGCCTTTGAAGGTTTATCCATATTGACGGCCGGATGCGGCCGTCGACGTCGATGAGCGAATCGTCCCCCGACCGCACCGGACAGGTTGACGCCCACCAGTTCGGAAGAACGCGAATGCCGTCCACGTGCTCCGCGAGGAATGTCAGATCCTCATCCACCCCGGAACCACCGGCCCGGCGGACACCATCGAAGTACGAAATGAAGGTCAGGAACCGGGATGTCCCATCAACCGTCATTCGATCATTGGCCACGCCCAGCACCGTCGGCGCGGCCGCCTCGCGCGCAGACAGGCTCACAAGGCAGGCAGCGGCGACGACCAGCGCCCCGATTGCGGCGAACGCGCGGCTCACGCCCACGATTGTGCTACTCGGAAAATTCGCGCGCCAGCTCGACCCATTCACCCTGCGGGGCGAGCTGCTGGTAGGACCGCCAGTGCGGCCGGGCTTCCTGAGACAGCCCCACCTTCTCGAGGGTGACTGCCAGGTAGAAGTGGGTGTCGGCGTAGTAGGGATTGAGCCCGAGGGCTGCCTCGTAGCAGCGCCGGGCCTCATCGAACTCCCCGAGGTCGTGATGGATGTTTCCGAGGTTGAAGTGAGCCTCGAAGAAGTCGGCCTCGAGTGAAATCGCACGCTCGTAGAGTGCCTGCGCCTCGACGATCTCGTGATGGGTGTAGTGGATGTTCGCGAGGTTGATGAACGCCGCGACCAGGTACGGATCGCACTCGAGCGCCTTGCGATAGAGCGCGGCCGCCTGGTCCAGCGTCGCCTCGTTTCCATCGTCAGCTTCGGAGGCGGCCAGGAAGTACTCCTCCGCTCGCGCCGCGTCGCGCGGCGGGGGCGCCGCTTCGAGCGGAAGCGTCTTCGGCGGACGCGGGTGCAGCGCCACGATCTTGGCCGGTGCGGCATCGAGGCGGAAATCGAAGGTCAGCTGTCCCTGCCGAGAGGCGAGCAGCGCGCGGAGCACGCTGCGAAATGAGGTGCCGGCAGACATCTCCTCGTTGGCCTGCTTGATCGCGGCGAGGCCCTGGAACGCGAAGAAGGTGTCGGCGTTGGTGCGCAGCACCGGCTTGATGATTCCGTACTTCACCAGGTAGCGGAGGTGATCCTCGCGAAGCGCGCGGTAACGCGCGAGCAGGTCACGCGTGGCGTAGTACTGCCTCGTCAGCTCCGACGGGGTCGGCTGCCCGACCGTCCGGCAGAACTGTTCCTCGTTGAGCACCTGGATGGAGAGCCCCTGCTGCGCGTTCAGTTCCTCGACGCGACGGATCTTGTTGCTCGTAGAGGCGCCGCCCGCGAAACCCTCGCCGCCGATGACGAGCATCGTGATCCGCGCGTTCACTTCGTCGGAGGTGGCTCCGCCCAGCCGGGCGACCAGCGCACGCGCATCCTTGCGGCCGAGCGTGCTCAGCTTTCCGGTGAAGACGACCAGGTGACCGGCGAGCGGCTGGAAGGATTGTTCACGCTGCACGTAGGACTCGCGCCATCCGGATAGGCCAAGCGGGGAGCAGGACGGCCACCAAGATGATGGAGAATACGACTGATGTCAACCACGCTTCCTGATGCTGGCATGGAGCGCACGTCATGATTCTCGCCGGAGATATCGGCGGCACGAAGACGCTGCTCGGCCTGTTCGATTCACGCACGGCGCGTCCCCACGCGGTGCACACCCGCACGTTCTCGACGTCCACATTCCAGGGACTGACGGAGATGGTCCGCGAGTTCACGTCGGACGAGCAGGTCAGAAGTGCTGCCGTGTCTGCGGCCTGTTTCGGCGTCGCCGGCCCGGTGCTCGGCTCGACGGCCGAGTTGACGAACGTTCCATTTGCCATCGATGCATTTGAAGTATCCCGGACTTTCGCTATCCCGAAAGTCAAGCTGCTGAACGATCTCGAAGCCATGGCTTACGCGGTGCGGGTGCTCGAAGGCGACGAACTGCACGTTCTCCAGCAGGGAGAGGCGATTCGTGGCGGCAACATGGCACTGATTGCCGCGGGCACCGGCCTGGGCCAGGCGCTGCTCCACAATGTCGGCGGCCGCTTCGTGCCGTCGCCGACCGAAGCGGGGCACGCCGACTGGGCCGCGCGCACCGAGCGCGACATCGTGGTGCTGCGCCACCTGATCGAGCGCAACGGGCGGGCGGAGGTCGAGGACGTCGTTTCCGGCCGCGGACTTCCAAACCTGCACCGTGTCACGCATTCGAATGGGTGCGACGCCGGCATCGATCCGGACGATCCCGGTGCGCCAGCCGCGCTGACCATGGCCGCGCTCGAGCGGCGCTGCGCCGGGTGCGTCGAGGCGCTGGAAATCTTCGTCGACGCGTACGGGGCCGAAACGGGAAATGCGGCGCTCCGGTCGGTGGCAACGGCTGGTGTGTTCATCGGCGGCGGAATCGCTCCCAAGATTCTGCCGGCCCTCACCGACGGCCGGTTCCTCAAGGCATTGAGAGACAAGGGCCTCATGCGCGGCCTCGTGGAAAACGTGCCGGTGAAGATCATTCTCAACTCGGAGGCGGGACTGCTCGGGGCTGCGGTCCATGGGGCGGACCTCGCCGGCTGACCGATTTGACTGGCGCCAGGCCTGTTAAACCCGGCTACACGCTGAGCGACCTGTCCGATGGGGGCTGGCGTTCGCCTGAAATTTTTCGGCCGCTTCTTCTGTTATGGCTGGCATGCACGACATGAACGAAATGGAATTACTCCGCGCGGTCGCGGAGCGCGCCATCAAGTACCGCGCGTCATTGCCGGATGCGCCGGTCCTGCCGACGGCCAACCCATCAGCGCTTCGCGAGTCGCTCGGCGGCCCCACGCCGGAACATCCGTCCGATCCTGCTGAAGTCGTCCGCCTCCTTGCCGATGCGGTCGAAGCAGGCGGCCTCATGGCCATGGACTCCGGGCGGTTCTTCGGCTTCGTGATCGGCGGCTCAGTCCCCGCGGCGCTCGGGGCAGACTGGCTCGTCAGCGCCTGGGATCAGAACACCGGTCTCTTCGCGCCGACACCCGCCACTGCCGTGATCGAGGAAGTTGCCGGCCGCTGGATCCTCGAACTGCTCGGACTGCCGCCTCATTGCTCGTTTGCATTCGTCACCGGCGGGCAGATGGCGAACACCACCGCGCTTGCAGCCGCGCGCAATCACGTGCTCGCGTCCGTCGGCTGGGATGTGGAAACGGATGGCCTGGCCGGCGCACCACCGATCCGGCTCGTCGTCGGCGAAGAAGTTCACGTCACGGTACCGCGCGGCGCCCGCCTGCTCGGTCTTGGAACGCGCGCCATCGTGCGTGTGAGTGTCGACCGCAACGGCGCGATGCTGCCCGCTGCGCTCGACGCGGCGCTCGCCGGTTCGAAGGGCAAACCGACGATCGTCTGCTGCCAGGCTGGGAACGTGAACACTGGGGCGATGGATCCGGTGGGCACGCTCGCAGACGTGGCACACAGGCACGGCGCGTGGCTGCACGTCGACGGCGCCATCGGACTGTGGACGGCTGCCTCTCATCCGTCGCCGCTCCCCGGACTCGAGCGAGCCGATTCCTGGTCGACCGATGCCCACAAGTGGCTGAACGTGCCCTACGATTGCGGCATCACCATCTGCCGCTATCCAGACGCACACCGTGCGGCAATGACCGTCACCGCTTCCTATCTCCTCCAGGCGGCTCCAGGAACCGATCGCGATCCCGTCGACTGGAATCCGGAGTTCTCGAGGCGCGCTCGTGCCGTGCCCGTCTATGCCGCGATCGCATCACTGGGTCGATCCGGCATCGTGGACATCGTCGAGCGCTGCTGCGCTCACGCCAGGCGGTTTGCCGAGCACCTCGCCAGGCAGCCAAACGTCGTCGTGCTCAATGAAGTGGTGCTGAACCAGGTGCTCGTTCGATTTCTGGTGCCAGGCGGAGATGAGGCAGACCACGACGCCCGCACACGCGAGGTGATCGCCGACGTGCAAAAGGACGGCACGTGCTGGCTGGGCGGCTCGACGTGGCGAGGACAGGCCGTGATGCGGATCTCGGTGAGCAGCTACGCAACGACAACCGAGGACGTCGACCGCTCGCTTGACGCGATACTCCGCGCCGCACGCCTCACGGGGCGATAGGCGCTAGGCGCTAGGCGCCAGGCAATGGGCGATAGGCGGTAGGCCATGGGCCTGGGGCGAATCGAGATTTACGATTCGCGATTTCAATTAGCAATTAGCGATTCGCGATTGCCGATTCGCGATTAGAGATTCCAATTAGCAATTAGCAATTAGCGTTTAGCAATTCAGATGTGCTCCAGCCCCTGTCCGAGCACGATGTGATCGAACCAGAGGCTCGACAGCTTCTCCTGCACGGTGTTCTGGCGCAATCGCGCCGCAAGGTTTGGAAAGTCCACCTTGTCCAGTTCCTGGTCCTGGTTGAAGCACGAGAAGATGATCGTTTCCTTCCCGGTCAGCGGGTCGACGTGCTTCTGCAGGCACTGGGCGCAGACCTCCTTCATCATGCACTGCATCGGTGAGTTGATGCTGCCGATGCCAACGTGCTCTTTCTTCAGGAACGGCGCCAGCGCGCCATGCCGCGCCGCCTTCACGGCCGCCATCATGCGATCCGACCCGATGGCGATGAGCCGATCGACGCCGTTGAGAGGCACGAGCTGTTCGCCGAGCTCGCCGGCGTTGTAGGCCAGCATCGCCTGCACGATGTTCCCGCGGAAGTGCGCGTCCTGCGGCCTTCCGGGAGCGATGTCCGACCCGGTATCGGTACTCCAGATCACCTGGTCGGTCGCTGCCTCGATCTCCTCGCGCTTGAACAGGTCCTCGCCCTTCTTGTAACCAGCGAAGTAGATGACGCGGTTGCCATTGTCGCGCATGGCCTTCGCAATGGAGAACAGCACCGCATTGCCCAGCCCTCCTCCGAGCAGCAGCACGTTCTGATCCCGCGGAATTTCGGTCGGCGCGCCGGTCGGTCCCATCACGACCACCTGTTCGCCCTTGCGCAGGTACGCGACCAGGCGGCTCGACGTGCCGAGCTCGAGCGCGATCATCGAGAGCAGGCCGCGCTCCTTGTCCACCCAGGCGCCGGTCAGCGCGATGCCTTCCATCAGCAGGGGCGTGGGGCGGCCATCGACGTCGACGCGCGGCGCCAGCGTCTCGAAGTTCTGCAGCCTGTAGAACTGTCCCGGTTCGAAGTGCCTGGCTGCCGCCGGCGCCCTGACGATCACTTCGACAATGGTGGGGGTCAGCCGAACCACGTCCTCGACATACGCCAGGAATTCCTCGTCCATCCGGCGTCCGAGCGCGAGCCAGTCGCCATCCCGCTGAGCCTGCGAGGATGGGTCGACGCGGACCAGATCATCGGCAAAAAGCTCGACCACCTTCGGGTAGCCGTCTTTCGCCGACGCCATCGCCTTGACGACGTTGCCAGCGAAGCGCGGGTGGTTGTCGCCGTAATAGCTGACAAATCGGCCGTTCGATTCGTAGGAGGTGAAGAATCCCGAGGCGTCGGGCACCAGTTTCGCGCGGCCATCGGCGCCGCGATCGACGCGATGAGGCTGGAAGAACTTCTTCTTCGAGTCCAGCCTGAAGGTGTTCGGCGCTTCCTTTTCGTAGGTGACGTTCGGCGAGGTGCCGGCCGCCACCAGCACCGACCGGGCAGGCAGCGTAACGGTCGGCTCTCCTGCTGTTGCCTGCCCTTCCCTCGCGAACACCATGGCCTTCACGGCGCCCAGGTCGTCGGCCACTGCCTCGAGCGGGTTCAGGTTCTCGCTGAACGCAATGCCTTCTTCGAGCGCCTTGATGATCTCCTCGTGGTTCAGCCGATACGCTGGAGAGTCGACCATCCGCTTGCGGTACGCGATGGTCACGCCGCCCCACTTCCGGACCAGCGGAATGAAGTCGGGCAGGACGCCGTCCCGCTCGGCCCGAGCACGCTCCTCGCGGATCTCGCGGCCGTGCGCGCAGTATTCGTCAAGCAGCGCAAGCTCCTCGGCGTCGTAGCGCGCGCGCACCGGCGCTTCGCCCAGCGCCGCAACCAGCGCCTCGTGCTGTCGCAGGATCTTCTCCACCTGCAGCGGGTAATACGCCATCAGTTCGGTCGCGGTATCGATTGCCGTGAGGCCCCCGCCGATGACCACGGCCGGCAGCCGTGCCTGCAGGTTCGGCAGCGCCTCACGCTTGAACGCGCCGGTCAGCTGCAGCGCCATCAGGAAATCGCTCGCCTTGCGGATGCCGCGAATGAGGTTGTTCTTCATGTCGATGATCGTCGGCCGTCCCGCGCCGGCGGCGATCGCCACGTGATCGAATCCGTGACGCCACGCATCGTCGATCGGCATCGTTCCGCCGAAGCGCACCCCGCCGTACATGCGCAGCAGCCTTCGGCGGGCCAGCGTGAGATGCAGCAGCGTCAGGAAGTTCTTGTCCCAGCGCACGGTGATTCCGTACTCGGAGACCCCGCCGAAACCTTCGAGCACGCGATCGTCGAGCTGCTGGTAGATCTCGCTCCAGTCGCGAATGGGCCGCGGCGAGCTGGTGTCGGTCCCGACCAGTTCCTCCGGCAGCGGCTCGATCTTCAGACCATCGACGCCGACGACGCCGAACCCCTCGTTCACAAGGTAGTGCGACAGCGTGTATCCCGCCGGTCCGAGCCCGACGACCAGCACGTTCCGGCCGTTGTAGGGAAGCGCATACGGCCGGCGAACGTTCAGCGGATTCCACCGCGTCAGCAGCCCGTAGATTTCCACTCCCCAGGGCATCTTCAGAACGTCTGTCAGCACGCCGGTCTCGATCTGCGGGATGTTGACCGGTTCCTGCTTCTGGTAAATGCACCCCTTCATGCAGTCGTTGCAGATGCGGTGACCGGTGCCAGGAAGGAGCGGGTTGTCGATCGCGATCAGGGCGAGCGCGCCGATCGCATCACCCTGCTTGCGCAGCAGGTGCATCTCGGAGATCTTCTCGTCGAGCGGACACCCGTTCAGCTCGATGCCCAGGGCATTGACCGCGATCTTCGGCACCGACTCGGCCGCCACCGACCCCTTCGCCGGCTCCTTGTAGCCTTTCGAGCAGGAATCCTTGTCGCGCTCGTGGCACAGCACGCAGTAATGGATTTCGCTCAGGTTCTCGCGGTTGTTCCACCGCGCGTCGGTCAGCTTGAAGCCGTCTCGACGCCGGAGGCGCCCATCCGGTCCGAACATCTGCTCGGGCAGATCGGTCCTCGGACGCTGCACCTGCACGAGGTTCCACGGATCGATGTTCTCCGGAAAGCGGAATACGACCCAGTTGCGGTACGCCGGATCGTGAACCCGCGCCGCGCACCAGCGTTTCAGTGCCTCGATGTCGTCTGCCACCGCGGCCTTGTCTGTCTTCTCCCGATCAAGCAACAGACACCCGGCACGCGCGACCTCGAGTTCGACGTCTGAGCCCGCCCCTGTCAGGCCGTCGACGATGCGATCGTCTGCGGGCGACCTGTCAACGTGGCCGGCCTTGAGCAGACCCAGCGCCCTTCGTCGGACGAAATCGACCTTGAAGCGGAACACCTCGTCCTGGTCGCGCGTCACCGCTCGCATGGCCGACGCCGCACCGCCGACGTCGAACAACCGTTCGAGGAACATGCTGACGTGAGGAGCCATGCGCGTCAGCAGACTCGACAGCGCCACCGGCGTACGAACGCCGTCAGGATCCTGCCGATAAACGTCCCACTCGCCCCAGAATGCCGGGTCGTTTGCGCGCACCTCCTCGCAGAAGCGGTCGTAGAGCGAGGCCAGGGCGGCGGGTTCGTGCAGGTCGGCGTGCGTGAAACCGGAAATGCCGAGCGGCATCTGTGGCGAGGTCGTATCCGTCGTGTTCGTCATGGGTGTTATCACCATAGAATAGCCGCATGCGTGCTGTTTCTCTCTGTGCGACCGTCGTCCTGGTCGCGACGGCGATCAGTGTTGCCGCGCAGCAGCCAGCCCCGGCGCGACCGCCGCGCCGTCCGGCGCCGGCGGCGCCCAGGAGCACACCGCCGCAGAAGCCTGCGCCTGCACCAGCCAGGGAAGCGGTCGTTCCATTCAGCGTCGGTGAAACCCTGACCTACGATGTCGGCTGGTCCACCTTTCTGATTGCAGGATCGGCTGTAAGCCGCGTCGTGGAGAAGCGGCCGTCGAGCAGCTCCTCGGCGTATTACATCGTGGCGGAAGGCCGGCCGCTGCCGATCATTGCGCGCCTCTACGCGCTTTACTACAAGATGGATTCGCTGATGGACAGCTATACCACGCTGTCGCATCGGACCTCGCTCTACACCGAGGAAGGTTCCCGGAAGCGCACGACGACGACCATGTTCGACCGGGAGGCGAAGCGCGCTCAATTCTCGATCCAGCCCGAGTCGCCCATCGTGTTCCCGATTCCGGCCAACGTCCAGGATGGGCTCACGACCCTGTATGCGCTGCGCGGTCGCAGCCTGAAGGCCGGCGATCGACTGTCGATTCCCGTGGCCGACGAAGGCCTCCTTTACACCGCTAACTTCGAGGTTAACGGGCCTGAGCAGGTGAAGGTCCCGCTCGGAACGATGAGCGCCTGGAACCTGAAGATCACCGTTCTCGACAGCGCCAATCAGCCGGTCGGCAAGAACATCGCCGCGTGGATCTCGACCGACCCGAGGCGACTGCCGCTCAGGCTGCAGGCCGACCTGCCGGTGGGAAACTTCGCCTTGACCCTGCGCACCGCGCAGTAACACCTCGAGCCATCCGTGAAGATCACGCTCAATGGCGACCCTTTCGAGCTGCCAGCGCCGCTCACCGTTTCCGAACTCCTTTCGCACCTGCAGATCGACCCGAGACGCGTCGCCATCGAGCACAATCTCGTCGTCATCAAGCGGAGCACCTTCGATACGACCAGGGTCGACGAGGGCGACCAGGTAGAAATCGTGAACTTCGTCGGAGGAGGAAGCTCGGGAAGTTAGAACTTAGAATTGAGAATTTAGAAATTAGCGATTAGCGATTAGCGATTTTGGATCTGTGAATTCTCCTCGTCTCGAGCGGTTTCTGTGGCCCATGGGCGCGGCCGTGTTGTGCGCGATCGCCTTGTCGGTGGCGCTGGCCACGGTTGGCGGGCTCACCTGGCCGTACGACGGCGACCATTTCCGCGACATCGCGCAGGCGCAGACGACGCTGGACGGCCACCCGCTGGCCGACCCGTTCTACCTGGGGGAATGGGTCTGGTACAACCCGCTGGTTCCGTGGATCGTCGCAATCGGATCACACCTCACGGGCGATCCTCCCGCTCTCGTGGATGTCCAGGGTGGTCCCTGGCTGAACCTGCTTGCGCCGCTCGCGTTCTTCGTGCTCTGTTCGCGCGCAGCCGGACAGCGCGCGGCGATCGTGTCGCTGGCGCTTCTCCTCTTCTTCAACTGCCGCAACGACCCGTCGCTGACGTGTGCGACCTATTCGCCGTGGCTCTTCGTGGCCACCTTCACGCAGGGGCTCTTCTTCCTCACGATCATCGCGACCGACATCGCCGCCTCGACACGAACCGACGCCGCCGCAGCCCTTGTCGGGCTGCTGGCCGGACTCACGTTCCTCTCGCACACCGG
>Ga0207683_10004447_pt1 | contig 12108 bp, 9 predicted proteins | sample KBSM73metaG_FD_184333 | JGI IMG/M metagenome (GOLD analysis project Ga0207683, IMG submission 184333) | Miscanthus rhizosphere microbial communities from Kellogg Biological Station, Michigan, USA - KBS M7-3 metaG (SPAdes) (version 2) | ecosystem: Host-associated > Plants > Roots > Rhizosphere >...
GCTGGGCCGCGCCTACGTCGGAAGGTTCTCCGACGGCGAGGTGAACATCGAGCTGATGGAGAACGTGCGCGGGCGCGATGTGTTCATCGTGCAGCCCACGTGCCCGCCGGCGAATGATCACCTCATGGAGTTGCTGGTCATGGTCGATGCCTGCCGGCGCGCGTCGGCGTCGAAGATCACGGCGGTGGTGCCGTATTTCGGCTATTCCCGCCAGGATCGGCGGCCGCGGGCCACGCGCTCGGCGATCACCGCGAAGCTGGTGGCGAACATGGTGCAGGGCGCGGGCGTCGATCGCCTGCTGACGATCGACCTGCACTCGGATCAGATACAGGGGTTTTTCGATATCCCTGTCGACAATGTGTACGCGTCGCCCGTGTTGCTGGGCGATGCCTACCGGCAGCGCTACGAGAACATGATCGTGGTGTCGCCGGACGTCGGTGGCGTGGTGCGCGCACGAGCGCTGGCCAAGCGCCTCGACGATGCGGACCTGGCGATCATCGACAAGCGCCGGCCGCGGCCGAACGAGTCGAAGGTGATGAACATCATCGGTGAGGTGACGGGCAAGACCTGCGTACTCATCGACGACATGGTGGATACCGCGGGCACGCTGTGTGCGGGCGCGCAGGCATTGAAGGACGAGGGAGCGACGAAGGTGGTGGCTTACATCACGCACGCCATCCTCTCCGGCAATGCCATCGAGAAGATCATGAAGTCGGCGCTGGACGAGCTGGTGGTGACCGACACCATCCCGCTGTCGCCGGAAGCGAAGCAATGTGGGCGCATCCGCGTGTTGTCGGTTGCGGGGTTGCTGGCCGAGACCATCCGTCGCATACGCGATGAGGACTCGGTGAGTAGTCTGTACTTGGATTGAGGGGGACATTCCTCATTTCCGTTGTAACAATCGAATAGTTCGCCGGGAAGTTAGATGTCCGGGCCGATTGTTACAACGGAAATGAGGAATGTCCCCGTCTTAGGTGGCGGCACTGGTCGCGGTGTCCGCCGGTTGTTGGAAGTAACTGGAGTTTTTTATGCGTATTTCATTCGAACTCGCCGCCGAGTTCCGCGATGGGCAGGGCAAGGGTGCGAGCCGCCGCCTGCGTCACGCGGGACGAGTGCCGGCAATCCTCTACGGCGGCACGAAAGAGCCGCGAGCCATCACTCTCGATCACCAGAAGCTCATGACGCTGGTGGACAACGAGAAGTTCTATTCCTCGATCATCAACCTCAAGGTCGGCGATGTGTCGCAGGCTGCGATCGTCAAGGATCTGCAGATGCATCCGGCCCGCAACGCGATCCAGCATGTCGACATGCAGCGCGTGGTGGAGACCGAGAAGATCCGCATCTTCATCCCGATCCACTTCAAGGGTGAAGCGGCGGCTCCTGGCGTCAAGAGCCAGGGCGGCGTGGTTTCGCACCGCATCGCCGATGTGGAAATCTCCTGCTTGCCGAAGGACCTGCCCGAATTCATCGAGCTCGACCTTTCGCAGATGGAGATGAACGAGTCGAAGCATCTGTCCGATCTGCCGCTGCCGGAAGGCGTCACGATTCCGTCGATCGCCAAGGGCGACGCCGTGGTCGTCACGGTCCATCCGCCGCGCGCGGAAGAGCCGGAACCGACCGCCGAAGTCGCTGCCGCAACGCCTGCCGAAGGCGCTGCTGCTCCGGCCGAAGGCGCGGCCGCGGCTGGCGCGAAGCCGGGCGATGCCAAGGCCGCTGCTGGCGGCGATGCGAAGGCCGCAGCTGCGGCTCCCGCGAAGAAGGAAGGCGGCAAGAAGTAAGAGTCGTGAATGGAGGCGCGTGGGTTTCACCCACGCCGCCTCCGCTAACTACTTGCGGAATGTAGAAAATGGGGACATTCCTCATTTAGTAGTAACAATCGCCTGGGTCGTAGCGGCGTCGATTGCCGCGGAAGATTGTTACAACTAAATGAGGAATGTCCCCATTTTCTTTCTTTTCGGACCTGAACAATGGCCGGCAACGCACTCAAGATCATCGTCGGGCTCGGAAACCCGGGCGCGGAATATGCGCGTACGCGTCACAACGCCGGCTTCTGGCTGGCAGACGAGATCGCGCGGCGTCACGGCGGTGCATTCCGTTCCGAGGGCAAACACCAGGCGGAGCTCGCGCGCGTGCGCATCGGCGGCGATGAAGTCTGGCTGGTCAAACCGATGACTTTCATGAATCGCAGCGGCGGGCCCGTGTCGAGCGTGCTCAATTTTTACAAGTTCGCGCCGGCGCAGATGCTGGTCGCGCACGATGAAATCGATCTGCCGAGCGGCACGGTACGGCTCAAGGAAGCTGGCGGCCACGGCGGACACAATGGCCTGCGCGACATCATCGCGGCGCAGGGCGATGCTTTCTGGCGGCTGCGCATCGGCGTAGGTCACCCGGGCACGAAAAACGAGGTCGTCGACTTCGTGCTCACGCGCGCGGGCGCGGACGAACAACGCGCCATCGACGAATGCATCGTCGCCGGCGCGGACGCGATCGAAGAGATGCTGCGCTCGGGAGCGCAGATCGCCATGAACAGATTGCACGCGCGCAACAAACCCGCGCCTGCAGAGAAACCGGAGTAGTTCGATGGGTATCAAGTGCGGCATCGTGGGTCTTCCCAACGTCGGCAAGTCCACGCTGTTCAATGCGCTGACGCGCGCGCAGATCGCGGCGGAGAACTATCCCTTCTGCACCATCGACCCGAATGTCGGCATCGTGCCGGTGCCGGACCTGCGTCTGGAGGCTCTGGCGAAGATCGTGAAGCCCGAAAAGATCGTTCCCACCACCGTCGAATTCGTCGACATCGCGGGCCTCGTGGCCGGCGCATCGCAGGGTGAAGGTCTCGGCAACAAGTTCCTCGCGCACATCCGCGAAACCGACGCGATCTCGCACGTGGTGCGCTGTTTCGAGGACGAGGACATCGTCCACGTGTCTGGCCGCGTGAATCCCATCTCCGATATCGACATCATCGACACCGAGCTTGCATTGACCGATCTGCAGTCGGTCGAGAAAGCCGTGGATCGCAACGCCAAGGCCGCCAAGGGCGGCGACAAGGATGCGGCGCGCAAGAAGGACCTGTTCGAACGCATGCGCAAGCATCTCGACGAGGGCAAGCCGGTACGCTCGATGGGCCTCACCAAGGAAGAAAAAGCGGACAGCCAGGAACTGCACCTGCTCACCGCCAAGCCCGTGATGTACGTGGCGAACGTCAAAGAAGATGGCTTCACGAACAACGCGCATCTCGACGCGGTGACGAATCGCGCGAAATCCGAAGGTGCCGTCGTAGTTGCGGTATGCGCGGCCATCGAGGCCGAAATCTCGCAGCTCGACGAGGCCGATCGCGCTGATTTCCTCAAGGATCTGGGTCTCGCCGAGCCCGGCCTCAACCGCGTGATCCGCGCGGGCTACGAGTTGTTAGGCCTGCAGACCTATTTCACGGCGGGTGTGAAGGAAGTGCGCGCCTGGACCGTGAAGGGCGGTTCCACGGCGCCCCAGGCGGCGGGCGTGATCCACACCGACTTCGAGCGCGGCTTCATTCGTGCCGAAGTCATCGCCTACGACGACTTCATCAAGTACCAGGGCGAGGCCGGCGCGAAGGAAGCGGGCAAGCTGCGTCTCGAGGGAAAGGAGTACTTCGTCAAGGAAGGTGATGTGATGCACTTCCGGTTTAACGTCTAAATCATCCCGGGGCGCCGACCGTCCGTCGCCGCCAAAAAGCCGCCCATCGGAGGGGTGGCGCAATTGTTCAATTCGGCACGCTTTCGGGGCTGCCCGCTGCCTAAGATGCCGCCACCAAAGCAATTGCGGCTCAAGCCATGCATTCCGTTTTCAAAGCCCAGCGCGGGTTCACGATCATCGAACTGATGATGACCGTCACTGTGCTCGCGCTCCTTCTGGGAATTGCGGTGCCGAGTTTCATGGAAACCGTGCGCAACAACCGGATCATTTCGCAGAACAACGAACTCATCAGCTCGCTGAATCTGGCGCGCAGCGAGGCGTTGAAGCGCAGCGGATCGGTCAGTGTGTGCGCCAGCGCCGATCAGGCCACCTGTTCGGGCAGCACCAACTGGACCACGGGCTGGATCGTGTTCAACGATTTGAATGCAAACGGCACTCTGGATGCACCAGACGGCACTGATGCGCTGCTGCAGACCGCCGGTGCAGCCCCACCGCAATTCACGCTGAACGCAACCAACCGCAGCTTCGTGCGCTTCGCCGGCTCGGGTATGGCTCCGTCAGGCCTCGAGATTTTCGATCTGGTTCGCACCGGTTGCACGGGCCTGAAGGCTCGTCGCACCAACGTAAGCCTGGTTGGCCGAGTTTCCACAACCACGGTTGCTTGTCCCTGACATCGTGAGGATTCGAAAGTGAAGTCGCCGATCAAACGAAAAACTCAACGTGGCACGACGCTGATCGAAACACTGGTGGCGCTAGTCGTGCTGTCAGTCGGCCTGCTCGGCATCGCCGCGTTGCAGATGACCAGTCTGCGGAACAATCGCGGTGCTCATCTGCGTTCGCAAGCGCAGGTCCTCGCGTATGACATCGCCGATCGCATGCGTGCGAATCGCAATGCTGCATTGGCCGACGCCTATTTGACCGCACTCACGGCCCCTGCGGGCGGAACCGGGATGGTGTTGGCCGATATGCAAGAGTGGAAAGCCACGCTCGCCGCAGCATTGCCGGGTGGACAGGGCGAGATCACTCGGGACGGCCAAATGTTCCTCATCCGGATCCAGTGGACCGACACGCTCGGCGTCCAGTTTTTCAATACGCGCACGCGGATCTGAGGCGCACATGAAGTTCAGCAAACAGCGCGGTGTGAGCCTGATTGAGCTCATGGTGTCGATCACCATCGGCTTGATTCTCATGGCTGGCGTGTTGTCCATCTTCCTGAGTTCGAAGGTCACGTACTTCGCCAACGAGAAGACCGCGCGCCTGCAGGAAAACGGCCGCGTGGCCCTCGACCTGGTCACGCACGACGTGCGCTCCGCCGGATACATGGGCTGCGCGCGCGCGGTGCCATTCACCTCCACGCTCAATTCTTCGACCTCACTACTGTGGAACTATGCGATTCCGCTGCAGGGCTTCGAAGCCAGTGGCACCGGCACCTGGTCGCCCGCGCTCGCGGCCGGCACCCTGAATCCCGCGCCGATCAATGACAGCGACGTGCTGGTCGTCCGTGCACTCGATCGTGATGGCGTCTCCCGGCGCGTGCAGGCGGATCTTGCTGGCGCCACAGCATCTCCCGTGGTGCTCAGCCCCACAGCGGTTCCAGTTGGGACGATCATGCTCATCACCGATTGCCAGGCCGCCAGCGTGTTCGAAGCCACCGGGTTCACGGCCGGTACGCCCGCAACAATCTTGCATGCGGTCGGCGGTCCGACTCCCGGCAACCAGACCACCGATCTCGGCTGGCTGTATCGCACGGGCGCGCGCATCGCGCCGATGCAGACCTTCATTTACTACGTCGCCAACGACCCCGTGACCGGTGAACCCTCGCTGTATCGCCAGACCGGAGCTACTCAGCCCGCAGATCTGCTCATCGAAGGCGTACAGGCGCTGCAGATCTCTTATGCCGAAGACACCAATGGCGATCGCATTGCCGATGTGCACCGGCCGGCGAACACTGTGGCCAGTTGGGACGACGTGCTTTCCGTTTCGCTCGCCATGCTGATCCGCTCTGCCGAGCAAGGTACGGAAGTAGACGCCAAGACCTATCAACTGCTCCCGACCGCGGTCGGTGGCAAGTTGATCAATCCGGTTGACGACCGACGCATGCGCATGGTGTTCACCACCACGATCGCGCTCCGCAACCGGGCGCTTTGATAGTGAGGATGACCATGAGAACGAATTCATACATCAACGCACAGCAGCGCCAGCGCGGCGCGGCGCTGGTGGTCGCGCTCATCATGCTGCTGGTGATGACCGTGCTGGGCATCACCGCGATGCAGATGACGCGCATGGAAGAACGCATGGCCGGCAACTCGCGTGACCTCAACCTGGCGTTCCAGGGCGCGGAAGCCGGACTGCGCGATTCGGAAGCGCGCCTTGCCGCGCTGACCTCGAGGCCGGCGGCGTGTTCGACGGCACCGTGCACCGTGTGGAGAATCGGTTCATGGCCATCGGATCTACGCGACGAACTTCGTGCGTGGTGGCTGGCCAACGGCACTGAATACGGTGTCGACGCCGTCGCAGAAGTCACTGAAGTCACGAGAGATCCCAGGGTCATCACCGAGAGCCTCGGGTTCGTTCCCGACAGCCTCACCATCGGTCACGGACCGCCCGAAGGGCGCGACTTCTACAAGATCACCGCCAATTCCAGTGGCGCCAGCGATACCGCAACCGCCGTGCTCGAGAGCACTTACACGCGGCGATTCTGAAGCGAACGAATTCAAGTTAGTCGACGGGCATCGATACAGCAGATGCCCGTATGGGAGTACACATGAGCGCGAAATCTATGGTCTCGAAACTGATGCACACCGCGGCGATGGTTCTCGCCGTCGCGGCGAGCGGCACTACACAGGCAGCGCCGCTGAGCATTTCGGACATTCCGTTGTTCCTCAATCCGGCCGTGCCGCCGCTGAACATGATCATCATGGGCCGCGACCACAAGCTGTATTACGAGGCATACAACGACGCGTCGGATCTGAACAACGATGGCGTGCTCGATACCAAGTACAAAGGTTACGAACTCAAGAGTCCTGCGCCGGTCTCAGGCTCCGCCGAGAGCATCTACAAGATCGACTACTTCGGCTATTTCGATTCATACAAGTGTTACACCTACACCGCCGGGGTTTGGGAACCGACGAGCAAGGTAGGCGCGGGCAAGACCTGCGCCGGTGTGCAGTGGAGCGGTGACTTCCTCAACTATCTGACGACTTCGCGCATCGATGCGCTGCGCAAGGTCATGTACGGCGGCGATCGTTCGACCGACACGGCCACCGATACGATTCTCGAGCGCAGCTATATCCCGCAGGACGCGCACAGCTGGGGCAAGGATTACGACGCCGGCGATGGCTACAATATCGACGACTACACCTCGCTGAGTATGCCCACCGCGGGCACGCGGCATTTCTTCGCGAACACGACAATACGCGGAACCGATCCTGCCGCCGCCGGGCTCTATGCGAAGGCTCCCCTGCTGCGCGTTGCGCAAAACGTTACGGGTAGCCGACGCATCTGGAACTGGGTGAGCAAAGAACGGCCCGTGGCGGATAGCACCGGGACCTTCATGGATAACGGCACGAATAGTGCGGGCGTCGTCCAGACAGGCTTCCCCCTGCCGACGATCGAGGACTACACGGTGCGAGTGAGGGTCTGCAAGAAGGCCTCCCCCCAAACTACCATTCCGCTCGAAAGCAACTGCAAGCGTTATCCGGATACCGACCCGAGTGGGAACTACAAGCCCATCGGCATCATCCAGGAATACGGCGAAGGCACTTCGCCGCGCATGTACTTCGGACTGATGACCGGTTCCTATGCCAAGAACACCAGTGGTGGCGTGTTGCGCAGGAACATGGGCAGTCCCACGGACGATTTGTCGAAGGAAATTGATCCCGCCACGGGCATGTTCACCTCGTACGAAGGCATCATCGCGACGTTCAATCGCCTGCATGCCACCGGTTTCAGTGCTTCCAACGCGAGCAATCCCTACGCCTACGAGACCGCCACCAGCACCCAGGTCTGCGGCTGGATCACCTCGGGCCCGCTCACAGAAGGCAAATGCCAGATGTGGGGCAACCCCATCGCCGAGATCATGTTCGAAAGCCTGCGTTACTTCGCGGCTCCCGCGTCTGGTCCGCTCTTTGCCACCACGAAAGGCCAGGGCGAAGAGGGACAACTCCCCGGTGGCGGCCCGCCGGTCGCGAGTTGGACGAATCCTTACGCCAGCCCCCGACCCACATGCGCGAAGCCTTTCCAGACTGTCATTTCAGACATCAATCCCACGTATGACACCGATCAGTTGCCGGGTGGCGCGCCGGAGTTCGGGAGTTCGAGCAACACCGACTTGCCCGGGCTCAACGTGTCGTCGCTCGGCCAGACTATCTGGGACAACGAATTCGGCGCCGGCGTATCAAAAGATATTTTCATCGGCCAGTCGGGCACAGACATCAACAGCGCACCGACGGTGAAGAAGGCGACGAGCTTCGGCAATATCCGCGGCCTTGCGCCCGAGGATCCTACCAAGCAGGGCGGCTACTACTCGGCCAGCGTCTCTTATTATGGTCATGAGCACGACCTGAGCTCCGTCGCGGGCGACCAGAAGCTAACTACCTTCGCCGTGGCGCTGGCTTCCCCGCTTCCCAAGATCGAAATCCCGATGCCCACCGGCACTATCACCCTGGTGCCGTTTGCGAAGTCGGTGGCGGGTTCGAGCATCGATGCCGCTGCAAATAAATTCCAGCCCACCAACCAGATCGTGGACTTCTACGTCGACAACCTCGCCAAGGACCCCGTTACGGGCAAAGTCACGACGGGCAAATTCCGCGTCAATTTCGAAGACGTGGAACAGGGCGCGGACCATGACATGGACGCCATCGTCAGCTATGAATACAAAGTCATCGGCGACACTGTCGAAATCACTTTGAAATCCGAATATGCCGCCGGTGGCATCGTGCAGCACATGGGATACGTGATCTCCGGCTCGGACAAGGACGGCATCTACCTCGAGGTGCGCGACAAGGACACGGCCTCCGCATCCGATGTCGACTACTACCTCGATACACCTCCGACCTTCCTGACGAAGCCCCCGGCGCCTGCGACCTTGGTTGGATGGGACGACAATGTCGAGCTCCCGCTTACCGCCTTACGATCGTTCAAGGTCGGTTCCTCCGCTGGCGCGATCCTGCTCAAGGATCCGTTGTGGTACGCCGCAAAGTGGGGTGGCTTCGAGGAGCCCAAGGGCGCGACCAATGGGCGTCCCGATGTCCTCAGTGAATGGGACGAGAACACAGACGGCACACCTGACAACTACTTCCTGGTTACCAACGCGCTCAATCTCGGCCAGCAGCTCTCTGCCGCGTTCGACGAAATCGCGGAACGCGTCGGCTCCGCATCGTCAGCCTCGGTCAACGCCGGCTCGATCTCGAGCACAACCCGCGTCTACCAGGCGAAGTTCAACAGCGGCGACTGGACCGGCCAGCTGTTGTCCTTCCCGGTGCAGAGTTCGGGACCGAATATCGGCACGCTGCTGGATTTCGATTGGGAGGCCTCGCAGCAATTGCCGGTGCCCGCCGATCGCGAGATCATCACGACGAACACGGATGGCCCCACGCCCGTGGCAGTCGCATTCGACTGGGGCTCGATTGGAGCCAATCGCCAGGCGCAGCTGGATCCCCTCGCCGACGGCAAGGGGCAGTTGCGTCTCGACTTCCTGCGCGGCGATGGCTCGCACGAGAAGCCGAATGCAGGCGGTGAATTCCGCAAGCGCCCGGGCAAGCTAGGCGACATCGTGTCGTCTTCGCCGATCTTCGTCGGCAAGCCTAACTTCCTGTACCCCGACAGCCTGGAAGCGGCGCCGTATTCCGCATTCGTTTCGTTGAAAGAAACGCGCCAGACGATGGTGTACGCCGGCGCCAACGACGGCATGCTGCACGCCTTCGACGCCACCACCGGTGTGGAAAAATTGGCGTTTATTCCATCGGACGTATTCTCCAACCTCGTCGAGCTGACCAAGCCCAGCTATTCGCATCGCTTCTTCGTGGACGGCACGCCGACGGTTGGCGACGCCTTCTACGGCGGTGCCTGGCACACGGTGCTCGTCGGAGGCCTCAATCGCGGTGGCCGCAGCATTTACGCGCTCGATGTGACCAACCCGGAAACCTTCAGCGAAGGCAGTGCTTCAACAATACGCCGCTGGGAATACACCGATCGCGACCTCGGCTATACCTATAGCCGTCCGGCTATCGTGCGCATGGCCAATGGCGTGTGGGCGGCGGTATTCGGTAGCGGTTATCACACTACTACCCTGACTGCTCCGGCCACCGGACACGCGTACCTCTACATCGTGGACATCGCGACTGGCGGGAGCATCCTGAACAAGAAGATCGATACCAACGTGGGCACGACCGGAACGCCGAACGGCCTGGCGACACCCGCGCTGGTCGATCTCAACGGCGACTCCATCGTCGACTACGCCTACGCCGGCGATCTGCTCGGCAACATGTGGAAGTTCAATCTCACGAGCACCACCAGCTCCAACTGGGACGTCGCGTACGTCAGTGGTGGCATCAAATATCCGCTGTTTACGGCGAAAGATGCCAGCAATAACCCCCAGCCGATCACTTCCAAGCCGGAAGTGGGCCGCGGACCGAAAGGCGCCGGCACGATCGTGCTGTTCGGCACCGGCAAGTTCATGGAGGTGTCCGACAAGTCGTCTCCCGCTTCCGGGCGCACGCAGAGCTTCTACGGCGTGGTCGACCTGAACAGCGGTGCACTCACCGACGTCGTGGGCAGCCGCGCTGACATGACGCAGCAGCGGATTACTGACGAGAAGCCCTTCCCGTTCCAGATTCCCGACGGTCCCGACCCGGATAGCTTGCCGGACACAATCAATATCCCGCTGCGCGTCACGACCAAGAACGCGCTGGCCAGTCCCAAAGACCGCGGCTGGTACCTGGACCTGTTGTCGCCCAACACGCCTAACTTCCGCGGCGAGATGCAGGTGTCGGATTCGGTGCTGCGCAATGGCCGCGTCATCTTCACCACGCTGATCCCCGATCCAGATCCGTGTTCGACCGGCGGTACGAGCTGGCTCATGGAAATCGACGCGCTCACTGGCAGTCGACTCGAGGAATCGCCGTTCGACAACAACCGCGATGGCCAATTCAGCGATGACGATTTCGTTGAAATCACCCTCGCCGATGGGTCGAAGATCAAGGTCCCCGTCTCCGGCCTGCAGTCGGAAGTGGGTATCGCGCAGCGGCCCGGCATCCTGTCCAGCGAAAACGCCGAGTTCAAGTACCTCTCGGGTACCGCCAAGAATTCGGCCGACAGCAACATCCAGCGCGCCGTGGAAAATCCCGGACCTAACGCACGGGGTCGCCAGTCGTGGCGGCAGATCAAGTGAACCCGGGCGCGACCATTCAGCAGGGAGTCCTCATGAAACGCAGACAGCTTGGCGTAACGTTGATCGAGTTGTTGGTGGTGGTTGCCATCATCGGCATCCTCGCCGCCATCGCGATCCCTGCTTATCGCTCCTATGTCGTGCGGGCGAACCGCGCCGACGTGAAGGTGGCCATGTTGCAGGCCGCGCAGGCACTCGAGCGTTGCTATACCAACTCCACGCCGTACGCTTACAACGCCGCGAGTTGCACTGTGCCGGCGACCACAACGGTCGCATCGGGGACTTACCGCATCGACGTAACGGTGCCTCCCGCCGGAAACACCTTCGTGATCACCGGGACTCCGCTGGGTGCCCAGGCCACGGGCGATCCGCTGTGCAACGTGTTCCAGTTGACTGCGGCGGGCACGCAGACAACGAACGGCACGCTGCCAGCGGCCGATTGCTGGCGCCGCTAGTCGGGGCCCGTAGGGCAGTAGTCAGGAGTCGGGAATCAGGACCGCTTGGCGCGGCTGGCCTTGATGAGCATCTCGGCTTCGTAGTCCGCGAGCGGCACGTCGGTGCCGCTCTTCACATCCGGCGCCACGAGCACACGCGGCTCGTCGGTGCCGATGCGCAGCATCTTCGCCATCTCCGGCGCTTCCACCGGCCTCGCAATGTAGAAGCCCTGCGCGAGCGTGCAGCCGTGCGTGGCGAGGAACTGCAGCTGCTCCTTCGTCTCCACGCCTTCGGCGACGATCTTCAGGCCTAACTGCCGGCCCATGGCGATGATGGCCGCGCAGATGGCGGCATCGTTCGAATCGCGGCCTAGATCGGCCACGAAAGAGCGGTCGATCTTCAGCGCTTCGATCGGGAAGTGCTTAAGGTAAGCGAGCGACGAATAGCCCGTGCCGAAGTCGTCGATGGCCACGTGTACGCCAAGCTCGCGTACCGCCCGCACGGCAAGCGCTGCGGCGGCTTCGTCCACCATCAACAGGCTCTCGGTGATCTCGAGCTCGAGGCAGGCTCCAGGGAGCCCAGCTTCGTCCAGGTGAGCGAACACCCAGTCGGGG
>Ga0207683_10004448_pt1 | contig 12106 bp, 10 predicted proteins | sample KBSM73metaG_FD_184333 | JGI IMG/M metagenome (GOLD analysis project Ga0207683, IMG submission 184333) | Miscanthus rhizosphere microbial communities from Kellogg Biological Station, Michigan, USA - KBS M7-3 metaG (SPAdes) (version 2) | ecosystem: Host-associated > Plants > Roots > Rhizosphere >...
CCCTTGCGTTTCTTGGGCTTACGGCTGGTGCGGCCTCGCGTATCCTGGACTCTTAATCCGTTGGTCGTAGGTTCGATCCCTACACGGCCTACCAACACCTTCAAGGGCTTGGCGAGCGATCGCTGGGCCCTTGTCATTTATGGCGCCGCTACTGCGGCGGAAATGGGCTTGGTTCAGTGCGTGCGAATGTTTCAGATCGGCCCAACAGCGGCCGTAGCCCATTGCGCTCCATGCACGCCGGCTCCACGTCGCCTGCGTCATGTCTTCATTTCCTTTCGCAGCTGCTCGAGCGCGCGCCAGTCCGTTCCCTGACTGATCAGCTTCTGCGGTGGATTCTTCACCATCCCCGCTTCGCGTAACCGCAACGCGTAGAAACGCACCGTGTCCTCGGGGTTGTAGTCGCGCCAGTGGCCGTACGGCAATTCGCGCAGTGCCTGGCGCGCGTGGTCGGGGTTCGGTGTGTAGCCTTGCGCAAGATAGGCCTTTACGCCGCGGTCGGGATCGCTCGCACAAAGCTCACTGCCTTTCAGGATCGCTCGCAGTGCGCGTTTCGCGGCAACGGGATGCTTGCGCACCCAGTCCCGGTTTGCGGCCACGAGGCAGCAGAAGTACTGCGACCACGGCCGGTCTACAGCGCTGTTGAGCAGCATCCGGCCGATTCTCTTTTCGCGAAGCTCCTGCGGGTCGGGAGGAAAACCCAGATAGGCGTCGATCTTCCCTTCGGCCAACAGGCGTTTGCCTTCGGCGGCCGGCTGGTAGACCCACTCGATGTCACGGTTCGGATCAAGACCAATCGAAGTTGCAATGCTCGCCAGGAACACGTGCTGTGCGGATTCCTTCGCCAGCACCGAGACGGTCTTCCCCTTTAGGTCTTTGATGCTGCTCACCCGCGCAGATCCGAACAGCTCGAAGCACCCGACATGCACACCGCCAAGCAGTGAGATCTCGGCACTGCGGTCGACCCCGATGACCAGTGGTGCCGCGAAGTTCATCCCGATGTCACTCCCGCCTTCGCTCATCACCTGGGTCCCGGCGACCCCGCTATTCGTCATGCCCGACCCGACGTACGAGATATCGGTGAAGCCTTCCGCGCGCAGTAGATCCTCGGCCGCATATTGCGGCGCGACGCAGATGCTGGGAACCTTCGTAAGACGGATGCGCGTGGTTTCCGGCGGTGGGTCGGCATACGCCGACGTCGATCGGATACCGGAAATCCCAGCAACGCCGGCCGCCGAGAAAATGCGAAGGAATTCACGACGGGTGGCGCGCATGGCACATGTCCTCCACTCGTACAACCCTCCGCTTTGCGTTGCGAACAGAGTAGTCGAGTCGTCGCGACTCTATGCCTGCACAGCCCGGGTGTCTACAAGCCCTCCCGAGGATACTGTCGCGACCAAATTCCAAGTACACCCAAAAACTCGGCCGGTGCTCTGCTGCCCAAAAAGTTCGTGATCGATTAAGGGAAATCGAATAGTTTCTGACAGCCGATCACGATGGGTAGAGCGGCCAGTGGCACCTGGCTGGTGCGCTTCTGTTCTACGAACTAATGTGGTCGAGCGGCGCGCTGTGAGAAACATCGACCGGATACTCCAGATCGGGTGAGCAGCCGAACTAACCGTCGAGCAGCCGGCCAAAATCGCACCGGCGATCAATTCAAAACCGCCAAGGCGATCGGACTCGCGATCCCGCTGTTGGAGCCGCTCGGTAATGTTCGCTCCGGGCGAGGATCACCAGCGAATCAACGAGTCTGTGCCGCGCCGAACAGGACGTCCGAGGTGGACAGCTTGGATACACGGGTGGAAATTTAAGTACTACGCACTAGTAACTATCCGTCACGTCACGCGCCAGTTCCATGTTTTTGCGGTTGTCCTCGATGATCAGGACTGTGCTCGTCGGTTACCTCCAGGAAGCGCTTCGGCAGAGTAAATACAAAGGTCGAACCTTCGCCGGGAACGCTTGCGATGCGAATCGTCCCGCCGTGCAACTCTGCGAAGCGCTTGGCAAGCGCGAGCCCGAGGCCGGTGCCTTCGGACTTGCCCAAATGGTCACCGCCCGCCTGACGGAATTCCTCGAACACGAGCGCCAGCTGGTCGGCGGCGATACCGACGCCGGTGTCGATGACGGCGATCTCCGCCGCGACGCCCGCGGTGCCATCCGCTACCGGCAACAGGCGAGCGCGCAGCGTCACGCTGCCGCCCGCGGGCGTGAACTTGACGGCGTTCGAGAGCAGGTTGATGACGACCTGCTTGACCTTGCGCTGGTCGGCCACCCATTTGCCCAGCGCGTCGTCCACTTCCAGTCCGAGGATCAGGTTATTCCGGCTGGCGCGCTCGCGCACCAGTGTCAACGAGTTCTCGAGCAGCTCAGTGAGATCGAAGCGCGTCAGCTCCAGCTCCATACGGCCGGCCTCGATCTTGGACAGGTCGAGGATGTCGTTGATCAATGTCAGCAGATGGTGCCCGGACGAGTGGATGTCGCGCAAATAATCGAGCTGTTTGTCGTTCAGCTCGCCGAACATTTTGTCGATCAGTACCTCGGAGAAACCGATGATCGCATTAAGTGGCGTGCGCAGCTCATGCGACATATTGGCGAGGAACTCCGATTTGTTGCGGTTGGCGGCCTCGATCTGCCGGTATAGCCGCCCCAGCTCCGCGCTCATGCGGTTGAGGTGGTTCGCCAGCGCGCCCAGCTCGTCGCGATTGCGCACCCCGACCTGCTTGGTGAAGTCGCCGGCCTCGAGCTCGGCGAAGCGCGCGTCCATTTGGTGAACGGGAGCGATCAACGACCGCGAGATCGAGTAACCGAGCGCCAGCGCGAGCATAACGCTGCCGACGGCGATGCCGATCAACAGGCGTCGGGCGCGGACGTACGCTTCGCGACCCTCGTCGGTGCGCGCGACCATGTCGGCCTCAGCCTTGTTTACCAGCTCGTTTGTCAGTCGCTCGAGGCGCTCCGCCAGCGGTCCCGCGCGCCCAATCTGCGCCTCCCGGCCCTCACTAACCTTGCCGTCACGGATCAGTTCGACCACCTGCGTGACGACGGTGATGAACGCCTCGTAATCCTTGCGCACACGCCCGAAAATCTCAATTTCGTCCTGCGCGACGAACTGCAGGCGATCGAGGTCATATCCAAACTGGTTGAGTTGGCGCAGCGTCGCCTCCAGCGCGCGCTCATCAGGTACGAGCAGCGCCGAAGCGACGCTATAAAGCTGGACCGTCGTGTCCTGCTGAATCTGCCGGTAGGCGGCAATCTTGCGCTGCAGCTTCACCAGGTCTTCGGTGCCGCGATTGACCGCGCCAAGCGCGGCCAGGCCCACCGCACCGACGACGACCAGCAGAGTCGCGATGGTCAGAAACGCGACTAGCAGCTTGGTGTAGATCGAGAGCGGCGCGCGCGCGACGGCGTCAGGAAGCCAGTCGAGCGCGAGCCACTTCATTCGCGCAGGAGCGAGCGCAGGTCGCGCAGCATTTCTTCGGGGTCGAATCGGTAACCGAGGTACTGGACGCGCAACATGCCGCGCCGATCAATCAGCGATGTCAGAAAGAGGTGATCGACCTCGCCTGGCTTCACCCGCTTTGCGAATGAACCGTAGCGCCGCACGACATCGTTGACCTCGGCGACCGAGCCGGTCAGAAAGCTCCAGCCTGCGGGATCGGCGCCGAAGCGTTCGGCATATGCCTTGAGCACCGCGGGTGTATCGACCTCGGGCTCGACGGTAACTGAGACGAAGCGCACCCGCTGGCCGAAGTCGGTGCCGAGCCTTTGTTGCAGCGCGGCCATCTTCGCGGTCAGGATCGGACAGGTGTCTTTGCACGTCGCGTAGATGAACGTGACCGCGAGGACCTTGCCACGCAGATCGCTGAGCGACAGGCGTTCGCCCGTCTCTGTGGTTAGCGCGAACTCCGGCGCCGACCCTACGACCGGCAAACGCGCGTTACCCTTGGCGTCGTGCCCCGATGCGTAAGTGGCACACGCGCCCAAAACAACCAGCAGCATCAAGCGAGCGACATTGCCGAAGCACTTCCCAGCGACGCTCACGCCTTCAGTTCCCTCTTGAGTTCATTAATGAAGCGCCAATCGGTGCCGCGGGCGAGCAGCTTATTGGGGTCCGACTTGACGATGCCGACCTCTCGCAGACGCAAGCACCAAAAGCGCATCGTGTCCTCGGACTCGTACTCGCGCCACTTGCGGTAGCCAATCTCCTGCACCGACTGCAGAACGTGGTCGTAATTCGTCGCGACGCCCCTGCTGATCATCAGGCGCGCGGCGCTTTCGGGCTGGCTCACGCACAGGTCGGTGGCCTTCAGGATCGCTCTAAGTGCGCGCTTCGTCGCGATCGGGTACTTGCGAACGAACTCGCCGTTGCCCGCGGCGAGGCAGCAGAAATACTGCGACCAGGGCCGGTCGGTGAGGGTGTTGATCAGCACGCGGCCCACCTTTCGCGACCGCAGTTCTTGCGGTTCAGGCACGAAGCCCATGAACGCATCGATGCTGCCCTGCTCGAACAACCGCATCGATTCCGCCGGCGCGTGATTGATCCAGACGATGTCCTTTCGCGGGTCGAGGCCCACCGAGGCGACCATCGCGGCAACGAACGCCTGGCGGCTGCTCTTCTCGGGCGCCGCGACCATCTTTCCCTTCAGGTCCAGCAACGAGCGGATCGACGGCTGCACGAACAACTCCCAGCAGCCGGTGTGAATGCCGCCCAGCACGACGATCGGCGCGCCTGCGTCCAGGCTCATTGCGTGCGCTGCGCTATCGTTCTGCGCAAGATCGATCCGGCCCGCAGCCAGCGCCTCATTGGGACCTTCAGCGAGTGGCGTTTTCACATACTGGACGTCGGTGAACCCTTCGGCTTTCAGCAACGCTTCGGCGACATACAGCGGTGCAAAGCACGTGATCGGCGAGTCTTGGATGCGGATTCGAGTGGTCTCGGCTGGCGGCTCCGCAACCGCCAGCGCCGGCAGGGTGTGGACCAGGCCGGCGGCGCAGAGCGCTTTCATCAGGTCTCGACGCCTCAGGTGAGCATGGTTCATTTCTTGGTTTCCGGCGCTGGCTCGTGGATGTGCGCAAGCAAGCTGTCATAGCGATCGCCCCGCGAGCCGAGTGCGCAGAGCCGACCGTCGCGGCCGCAAACACCTTCGGAATCCCGCCTCGGTTTCAGGGGGCGTTCGGCCGCCGCTACGTCGGCCCTTCCGGTATATACGCGGCTAAGCCGAGCAACGCGTCGAGCATTGGCCTCGCGAGGCTCGATGAGCCCATGCTCGCTCTGCGCAGGCTCGTATCAGAGTACGCCTATTCGCGCGTACCGGATACGCGGTCATGCAGCCAGCGACGGGGTTGCGGCAGGACGTATGTGACGCTCGATTCAATGGCAGTGGACTCGCGGTCAATGCGGCCGCAATGACCGGTGCAAGCCAGTAACGCATCACCAAGAACTTTCCCGCACGTTCCGCACACATTCCATTGGGCACCTCCGGGGTGGCCGGCGGTAGGTCCGTCCCGCAACGATGACGCACGGCTAAGCGTCGAGGCTGCGCGTTTTGCACCATCTTATATGGAGGCTGCAATCGACCTCGATAGCGCAGCCGTAGTTCGAGCCTCTTCCCTTTCGATTTCCCAAGGAGCGTCCATGTACTGACCCTTATGGGCCGCAGTCGCACTTACAGTCGGTTGCTACCAAGTGGGGCGAACGGTGGGCGGGGCGCAATAACGCAGCAAGCGCCCGCACCCGCGCTGTCGGCCGCCTGATGCGCACCGACCCCGTCAACCGATCTAGGCATTGATTTCTAGTCGACGATGACCGTATAGGTCGTCGGCGCTCGCAGCGGGCTACGACTGTTAGCAGCTGAGAGCGCTCATCCCAACGGCACTGCAGAAGCCATCGGGAACGGCGGCCCGTTCACGATCCGCGAATGATACGAAGTGTAGGCAGGCGATTCGGGTGGCCACGTGGACTCGAACTTGCGCAGCCATAGCGTCCGGTCGAATTCAACCGGAATGGCATCGACGAACGCGGACGCGATCCGCATTCCGTACAGGCATCGACCTTCGACGGGTCGCAGGGAAATGCGCGTGATAACGCCGAAATGCGTGTCCGCAAAATTCGGCAGCCCCGCGGCACCGTTGTTGGCAACGGCCAGCCGTTCACCGTTGAACGCGAACGACCGCATCACGGGACGACCGGTGTGGCTGGACGCGAACAGGTCGATGGTCGATTCGCGGCGGATCTCGCGAAGCCACGAACCATTCGATTTGTCGTCGAGCGCTTCGTGTCCGAATCGCCAGCCGGCGAGCGATTCGGCGTCGCCATGCACGATGCCGATCTTGCATCCGCCGACGTGACCGACAACATGCAGGGGCAGCGCGGCGAGTTGGTCGCGGCACGCGGTCAGGTTCGAGGCAGTCCGGCGCAGCGTGTTCAGAATCCTGTTCGACCGGTCGACGTCCGCATCGGGTACCGAATCGGGGTAAGCGCAACCGCAGCCTGCGCGCGCCTCATCATCGCTGCGTGAGAGTTCCGTCTCAACGTTGCCTCTCGACGCGCTACGCGAAAGCACCCGTCTTTGCACGCTTTCGAAATCGCGCGGGTCGATGTCGAACCAGTGAAAATCACCGTTGAAGATGACGTCGACCTTGCCAGACTCGCCTTCCGCCATGCGCTCGATCGCGTCGAGCGCCAACGGGTTGCCGTACAGTCCGCCCACCACGTAGAGTGTTTCTGCCTCGAAGTCGGGGTTGCGCGCAAACGCCGCCGGTGGATATCGGTAATCGGGCGGACAGAAACGTCCCGCGCCGAGGTCGTCGTTCATGATCGCGGAGTCCTCGAGTCGCCAGCAAGACGGTGCGCTGCGAATTGTGCCGAGGCGGTGCTCGACGCGCAAGCTGCGGTTTGCGTGCGACCCGGCAAACCGCGACCCCGCCACCGTGGTCACGGCTTCGGGCGGAGACCTGCTTCGGATGCCTGCCGGCGGGCGCCCAAGTTGACAAGGCAATGCAGCGACATTAGATTGCAAAGCACCCCTGTTTTTGTCCTGACCGTCAAGTCGACGCCCTGCGTGAAAAATCAAAGGGAAGCTTGAGGGCGCGCACGGTAGTCGTCTGAGCTTTTCTTTCCCAATTTGGAGGACGTGATGCAGAACTCGAAACGGCGGCAGGTAATCAAGGCAGGTGGGGCACTGGGCGCGGCCGCGGCGGTCGGCCCGTGGTTCATCAAGAATGCCCGCGCCGCGGACACGGTGACAGTAGGAATTCTGCATTCGCTGTCCGGGACGATCGCAATCGCGGAAGCCTCGATCGTCGATGCCGAGAAGATGGCCATTGACGAGATCAATGCGGCCGGCGGCGTGCTTGGCAAGCAGATCACCGCGATCACCGAAGACGGCGCGAGCGACTGGCCGACTTTTGCGGAAAAATCGAAGAAGCTGCTGGAGCGGGACAAGGTGTCAGCAGTGTTCGGCTGCTACACGTCGGCTTCCAGAAAAGCGGTGCTGCCGATATTCGAACGGAACAACGGTCTGTTGTATTACCCCACGTACTACGAGGGCCAGGAGCAGTCGAAGAACGTCATCTATACGGCCCAGGAAGCGACGCAGTCGGTTATCGCTGCCTGCGAATGGCTGGCCGCGAACAAGGGCAAGAGCTTCTTCCTCGTTGGCTCGGACTACATCTATCCGAGAACCTGCAACAAGATCGCGAAGCCAACGATCGCCCGCGTCGGCGGCAAGGTCCTCGGCGAGGAATACATTCCACTGGGCAACACCGAATTCGCGTCCATCATCAACAAGATCAAGGCGGCGAAGCCCGACGTCATTTACAGCACTGTCGTTGGCGGCAGCAACGTCGCGTTCTACAAGCAACTCGTTGCCGCAGGGATGTCCGGCGATAAGATGACGCTGCTCAGTACGGTGGTTTCCGAGAACGAGATCTCGGGTATCGGTCCCGAGAATGCCGTTGGCTATTACGCGTGCATGGGCTATTTCCAGAGCCAGAAGAATCCGGCCAACGCCAAATTCGTGAAAGATTTCAAGGCCAAGTTCGGTGCCGACCGCGTCGTCGGTGACCCGATGGAGTGCGGATACACCGGCGTCTATTTCTGGAAGCTGGCGGCGGAGAAGGCGAAGAGCTTCGACGTTGCAAAGGTTGTTGCGGCCTCGTCGGATCTGCCGCTGGATGCGCCGGAAGGCGCGATCAAGCTGCACAAGTCGAACCACCATACGTGGAAGTACGCGCGCATCGGCAGGGCTCTGCCATCGGGGCAGTTCGAGATCGTTCACGAGTCGGCCATCATCGAACCGAACCCCTACCCGAAACTCTAAGTCCGCACACTTGCGATGAAATAGACCCGGTTGGCCAGGACATTCGGCCGACCGGTTGTCGCGCGATACTCGCGCGTTGCGCTGCCTCGTTGTCCACCGCAGCGCCTTCTAGAACCGTCTTGGGGCCACCGTGAACCTTGAGATAGCCGCGATGCAGGTTTTCAACGGCATCAGCCTGTTCTCGATTCTGGCCCTGATGGCACTCGGACTCGCCATCGTCTTCGGATTGATGGGCGTGATCAACATGGCGCACGGCGAGCTGATGACGCTGGGCGCGTACACGACGTATTACACGTCCGTGCTTTTCCTGAGTTACATGCCGGGCCTCATGGCCATCTACCTGCCAGTGGCCATCGTGCTGGCATTCGTCGTCACGTTCATCTTCGGCTACCTAGTCGAGCGGGGTCTCATTCGATTTCTCTATAACCGTCCGCTCGACACCCTGCTCGCGACATGGGGCCTGAGCCTCATCATGCAGCAGGGATTTCGATCGCTGTTCAGCCCGCGCGAAGTCCCCGTCCCGCTTCCGCAGTGGCTGACGGGTGCCTATCAGATCACGCCGATCATTCAAATACCGCTCAACCGGATGTTCCTGATCGGACTGACGACCGTCGTCGCGGTCGCGGTGTTCCTGCTCCTGTTCAAGAGTCGCTGGGGCTTGAAGATTCGCGCCGTTACGCAGAATCGCGTCATGAGCGGTGCCGCGGGCATCAACACGAGCAGGGTGGACGCGCTGACTTTCGCGCTGGGTTCAGGACTGGCCGGTGTTGCGGGGAGCTCGTTCACGATGCTGGGCGCCACCGGTCCGACGGCCGGGCAAGCGTATATCGTCGATACGTTCATCGTCGTCGTGTTCGGCGGCGTGCAGAACCTGCTCGGGACCTTCCTGTCGGCGTTCACGATCGCGGAGATACAGTCGACGCTCGAGTATTTCCTGACGGGCTCGATGGCCAAGGTCAGCATTCTCGTCCTCGTCATCATTGCGCTCTACTTCAGGCCCAATGGATTGTTCGCGTCAAAGGTGCGCAGGTGACACCCGTTGCGGCTGCGAGGCTGGTTGTGCGGAGGCTGGATGTTGCTGGATGGATCCTCCTGGCCGTCCTGCTGCTGGTGTTTCCGCTGGTTCTCGACGAATTCCGATTGAGCATCGTCGCCAAGTACCTGAGCCTCGCGATTGCCGCCGTCGGCATCGTCCTCATCTGGGGATACAGCGGGATTCTCAGCCTGGGCCAGGGCGTATTTTTCGGCATGGGTGGCTATTTCATGGCGATGTGTCTGAAGCTCGAGGCTTCGGCGCCGAACATTCCCGACTTCATGGACTGGAGCAGCGTCGAAACGCTGCCGTGGTTCTGGGAGCCGTTTCACAGCCTTTGGTTTGCCATCGCCTGTATTCTGGTCATTCCTGCAGCGACGGCATTCGTATTCTCGCTGCTGATGTTTCAGAAACGCGTTGGCGACGTCTACTTCTCGATCGTTACGTTGGCGCTTTCGCTGACGTTGTCGGTGTTCATCGTCGGGCAACAGGGTTACACCGGCGGAATCAACGGCATCACCGACTTCAGGACGTTTGCCGGCTGGGACATTTCATCGGACACGTCCAAGCGCACGCTCTACTTCATCACGGTGGCGATACTGCTGGCCGTGATCGTGATCGGCAGGACGATCCTCCGGACGCGGCTCGGCAAGGTGCTCGTCGCCATTCGCGATCGCGAGGATCGCGTGCGCTTCTCGGGCTACAACCCCGCGACGTTTAAGGCGTTCGTGTTCGCGGTCGCGGCGCTCTACGCGGCAATCGGCGGCGCCCTCTACACGATTCAAGTCGGGTTGATGTCGCCCACGCTGGTGGCGCCGCCGTCATCCGTCGAGATGGTGATCTTTGCGGCCGTCGGCGGACGAACTTCGCTGGTGGGGGCCGCATTCGGAACGCTGCTGGTCGGCATGTCGAAATCGTTTCTTTCCGAGACCTTTCCGGCGTTGTGGCTCTTCCTCCTGGGCGCGCTGTTCATTGGCATCGTGCTGATCCTCCCCGCGGGGCTCGCCGGCGTACTCAACCGGCTGGCGGCAAAGCTGACGGCGAAACGCGTTGCGCAGGAAGAGCCCGAGACCGCTCTCGAAGGCGGACGCGGTATTCGGCAAACCCCATGAGTGCGGTGATTCTGTCTGTGAAGGACCTGACCGTTTCATTCGACGGATTCAAGGCGGTCAGCAATCTCGACCTCGACGTGGAAGAAGATGAACTGCGCGTGGTGATCGGTCCCAACGGTGCCGGCAAGACCACGTTGCTGGACATGATCTGCGGCAAGACGAAGCCGACGTCGGGCAGCATCAGGTTCAAGGACCTCGAGTTGACGAAGCTCAACGAGTACAAGATCGTGCGGGCGGGTGTGGGCCGCAAATTCCAGACACCGTCGACGTACGAGGACCTTGTCGTCTTCGAGAACCTGCAGATATCGTACCCGGACCCGCGAGGGGTCGTCGGATCGCTCCTCTACCGCCGCGATGCGAAGCTCGTCGAGAAGATCAACGACGTGGCGCAACGAATCTACCTGCGCGACCACCTGCACACCAAGGCGGGCCGGTTGAGTCACGGCCAGAAGCAATGGCTGGAAATCGGCATGCTGCTCATGCAGGATCCGGAACTGATGTTGCTTGACGAGCCGGTAGCCGGCATGAGTCCGCGAGAGCGCGAGCAGACGGCCGCGCTGCTCAAGAACATATCCAAGGGCCGGTCGATCGTCGTGATCGAGCACGACATGGAGTTCGTGCGCAAGATCGCGCACACGGTGACCGTGCTGCACCAGGGAAGATTGCTAAGCCACGGCAGCATGGATGCCGTCCAGAACGATCCCAAGGTCATTGAGGTCTATCTCGGCGTCTGATCATGTTTACCGTCGACCGCCTGAATGTCTACTATGGCGAAAGCCATGTCATTCGCTCCGTCAGTTTCGCGCTGGCCGAAGGGGAGACGGTGGCATTCATGGGCCGCAACGGGATGGGCAAGACCACGCTCCTCAAGTCATTGATCGGCATCATCCCGTTACGAAGCGGGTCGATCGACCTTTCCGGCAAGGACCTCACGCGCCTGAAAAGCTATGAACGCGTCGCGCGCGGACTGGCGTACGTTCCGCAGGGGCGCATGATCTTCTCGCAGCTGACAGTCGAGGAGAACATCCTGACCGGGATGGAGCACTTGCCGGGCCGGCCGGTGCCTGAGTACGTGTATTCGTTTTTTCCCGTGTTGCGCGAGATGAAACGCCGCCGGGGAGGAAATCTTTCCGGCGGCCAGCAACAGCAACTCGCCATCGCAAGGGCGCTGGTCGCCGAACCGAAGGTCTTGATTCTCGACGAGCCCACCGAGGGCATCCAGCCGTCGATTATCAAGGAGCTTGCGAAGACGCTGAATCAGATCAAGACCGAGAGGAAGCTTTCGATCGTCCTGGCGGAGCAGGTCTTGAGCTTCGCGCTTGAAATTTCAGACCGGTTTGTCATCATCGAGAAAGGCGAATTCGTGTATGAGGGTGCCCGCGCAAGCGTCGACCAGGCGAGGATTCATTCCTACCTCACCGTCTGACATGGGCAATGTTGCAAATTCGCGCCGCCCGCGCCGCTTCTTGAACCGCAGCTAAGGAAGGTGCGCAATTCTCCGAGGAGGTTTCATGCCCAAGACCGTAATCAGTATCGACAGATCGAAATCGCCGGTTGATCAGCCCGATCCCGTGATCGTCAATCGCTGGCACCCGGACACGCCGATGGTGGCGAGCGTCAAGCCCGGCGAAAATTTCCGCATC